>Ga0179591_1244872_pt1 | contig 26772 bp, 46 predicted proteins | sample CZOMad2_1_08_16f_FD_182891 | JGI IMG/M metagenome (GOLD analysis project Ga0179591, IMG submission 182891) | Vadose zone soil fungal communities from Angelo Coast Range Reserve, California, USA - CZOMad2_1_08_16fungal (PacBio error correction) | ecosystem: Environmental > Terrestrial > Soil >...
CCGCGAGATCGTTGCTTCCTGGCAACGCGTTGGGGGGCTGACGTCATGACACAACCGCCGCTACCTTCAGATATGGTATATGGAGTTTGTAAGGCTGAGAGAGGATGGACGAGAGAAGGCGCAGAAGGGTGAAAATATGGCTCTACGAAAAATTCAAAGATTCAGGACACCGAAGACAAAAGGGACACTCGGAGCGTTTATCTTGGCGCGACAATCCGCGCATGATGCTGTATCAGAGGAGCGGAGGACAGACACTACAAGTCCGGACGATGGGTTCATAGTCTATTCTAAGCTGAAGAAGAATATTTGGTAATAGGGTGGGTTGGGGGGGGTGAAATAGTATAAAAATCCAGAAAGGGAAGCCTTTATTCCAATAGCGGGGAAGACCGCTGGTGAAAGGGTATTTGGACGGCGGCCTGTAGGGGGGTGACTATGGGGGCTCGGAGTCAACCCGCGTGAGGGGGGGAGAGGTTGCTCGGACGGAAGCAGAAGCAACGTGGCCCAGAAGAGGGGGGAGGTCGGGAAGGATGATTAAAACTTGCTCAACTTTCTCTCCGATCGACGAATTTCGGGATACTTCAAGCGCTGGAACTCGTCGAGGGTTCACAAACCGAGCTTCGAAGCAATCGGAGAATTTTGGCAGTGCATATGCCCAGGTGCTGAAAAACATTGCAAGCACGTCGGTCAACTACTCTGCAAGTTGGTAAATAGAGTGGGGAAAGAGGGGGGGTGAAGAAGGACATGAAAATTGACTGGCATTCGGGATTTCCACGGGGGAGAAAACAAAATCCGGGAAGGACGGCTGCTGGCCTGAGCCTTATTTTTTAGGCTTCCGACACTTTAAAGGTTATTTTTGGCACTGGCGGTGTGCGCTTCTGCGGCCGATGTGGGTGGCGGGAGGTAGGGGACCGGGTTGGGGCGCGAAGAAGGCGCTGCCAGACATACGCTGGCGGAGGGTTTTTTCGTTTTTTAGGACCGGAACTTGGTCCCGCGGGTCGTTCGCGATGGTTCTTGATCGGACGGCTTCCTTGGGCCCGTCTGAGGGACGGGGTCAAAAAAATGCTGGTTATAAGTCTCTCCAACCAAGAGAACTTGACCTCACGAGCACTGCTCCAAATTGACCACGGTTGATGGAGCGGCGGACAAAAAGAAAAGCTGGTAGTGTTACGGAAGAGAAAATAGTCCGAGGTTCACTAGTAATTTTTACGAAAGAGAAGAACTAAGCGGCAGCGGGGTGACGAGACACCCAGGGTACTGTCGAGAGTGAGGCCGTGCAGAAAAGTGCCTTTTATACGAGGCGATATTACGCAGTTGTGGGTTTTGTGAAAATCCCTGAGGGACGTACTTGCAGCGGGGCTGGGGGTTCACACTGTTTAAGTTCTATGGTCAATGTTGCACGCCGGGGACAGAAGGATCTATTTGGTCACGTCATGCAGCACGTCGAAGGAAAGCCCGACTGCACAATTCTCAGTGGACAATCCGTCGGTGAGGGCAAACACCAGTCAGGGGGACGAAAGCAATCTTCAGGACATTCATTTCCCATACCTTTCCATAACGGTAGACGAAAGGGGGTTATATTTTCTCAAGCAAATCAGGAAATAAACGAGGGACGTGGAGGTCAAAAAGGGCGTCTCTTTCTCTGACATGCCTGAAACCGGAGGGAAGAGGAGAGAGATTCAAAATAGACTAGAGCTCAATATTTCGCAGGGGATTTAGAGTTCGTAATTACGCCGATAAGTGACAAACTTAGACAGGTCACACGGCGGCACCTTAGTCAGGAAGCAGATGCAAAAAGAAGGGAAGTGCAACTCTTAACCCGCTACGACCGGAAAATAGCGGGCATTAGAGGAACAAGTGCCATGAATCCATTAGAAGGTGTGGGGCGAAAAGGAAGGACGTTTCTTTATGCTCATCCTAAGTGGCAAGGTAAAGGGAGAAATGGAAGGGCAGAGAGCGGCAGAGCAAGGCATGATCGGAAACCCGGGCACGAACAATGTATGGCCAAGAGGGGGCACTCCTCCTTTGCAGAAACGCGTATCGTTTTTCGAAACTCTCCTGATAGACCAAGCGGACCCGCGAAGGGCAACAATAGACCCCGGAGGCTGGGATGGATGAAGGGGCGAGGGGTGCCTTCATTAGGAATTTTAGTGGGTGCAAGAATGACTGGAACGAAAACACTTTGCGTTTAGTTAGCCGTCGCGCAATAAACCGTCTTTCAAATCCACACAACGGTTGCACATGCGAGGCCGGAGGGGGAAGCCAGACTGGAAGAGTACTGAAAACTGTTCCTTTGGGCGTAAACCAGTGCGCATCTAACTAGTATACGAATAGAGTGCAGCGTCAGGAAAAGTTATTTCACTGGGGATGGGAATATCACGGGCTATGAAAAGGGGAGATCAGGATCATGTTTAAAGCAGAGCGTCGCATCTTCGTCTATTGGGAAAATGAAATAGTACAAAGGATAGGTCGGGGATATAATACGTCGATCTCTTAAATTTCCCTTGCTTGAATTCGCTGAGGAAAAAAGGAGCAGAAACAATCGTTACCTTAAGTGGGGTGTCGAAATTCGGAGGGGCACATGACTTTCAACTCCGTGACAAAGTCTTCTCTCCGAACGAAAAAAAGAGAAGGGTTTGAGAATCAGCACACCATTGTTTAACGACTATCTTATATTCAAAAAAACATTCAGTGATAGTATAAAAGATATGTTCTGGATCTAGAGTGAAAACAAAAGGCGCGAAAACAGGGATTCTGTCAGTGATTGTATTCTCCAAATTTTCAAAAAGAAAAAAATGGGCCAGCGACAAAGACGAAAGGGCGCACCGAATGATTACGTTACGGAGGCTTTAAAAAAAACCAGAAGAAAGACACTACTTCTCTATGTCCGAACTCTTCAGCAAGAGGACCGCCATAAATTTTGGGTGGAGATGGGGCAATCGGGACAACGGAGAGTAACAAAAAGACATCCTCGAAAAAAGGACCGCGCAAAGAAGCGGCGAAACTTTCCTCCGAACATCATAAAACTGTAGGGGGGAGACAAAAAAGAGATTGCTAGGCACTGGAACGTCGAAATCCAGCAGGGGAAAAGGACTGGCAGAGAAAAGGGTTGTCCCACGTCTACTTTCGGCGTCGTGTGAAAGGAGGGAAAACACGGAGACTAGGGAGGAAAGGGCCGCAGGAGCGAAAACTGTTTTAGGGGAAAAGAAGGAATGTGCCGAAACATCTCAAAAATTGAGAACAATCATATTCATTCAGGCAGCAGAGAGAAACGGGTATAGGGTGAGGTGGGTCACGGACGTGAAGCATACCGAGCGGCAGAAGACACAAGTAATGCGTTCTAGGGCGGAATTGTCCGACACGTGCCGTCACAATTGCTAGCCGGAAAGGTTGAAAAGGTCTTCCTTCAAGGTCCTCTAATAAGGGGAAGACAAATCTGGCGATGAAATAACCTAAGGCCGGAGAGAAAATTACCATAGTTCTCAAAACAGGATAAAATGGGGGGGGGGTGAGAAAAATTGATGTTGCTTGATTCCAAATCAGCTCGGACTAATAACGCAAAAAGGTGGTGTAAGTGCAGAGGTCGCGGACTGAACCCTTGATTGGGAACTCCTTTAACTAACTGCCGTTCCCTTAAGACCTATCCTGGTTATGGCTTATCGGATGAAAAACGAAAAACAAAAAAAGGACTAAAGCAGGATGCGGGGGGGAAATTATGTTAATCAAAAAGGGAATATTCCTTCCACAGTCATTTTGTGCGGCTGGGGTCGGGAAAAAAAAAAGAAGAAAACAGTGAAGCAAAGAATCTGGAATCTTAAAGACCAGTAAACATGCGCAGACGTTGGACACTTTGTGTAAGTTTAAATTGAAGAGGGGGCAAAATCACAACAAAATACGTATTGTCAAAATATAAAAGGGGACTGGACTTACTCTGTAGGGGGTGAATGTCTATGAAGAATGACATTTGAGAAGAAAAATAAGAAAGCTGCCAAATCTTGAGGCACCGACCGTGAGGGAACAGAAGGGCCAGGTCAGGGGTCCTCTAATTTACCAAAAAAACTTACTTCGAAAATCTCCAACCCCAAAAAACAAAGGGTTCACCCGATAAGAGAAAAGCCCCAAGCACTGAGGTCTTTGTAACAAGAGATTTCAATTGGCAAAAATTGTTAGGGAAATCAAAAAGAATAGGGGGAAATAGGGGGGAAGGACTATATTGGAAAAGGGGGAAGAAAAAAAGCAAGTCTCGTTCTATAGGGTGGGGTCTACTGGAAACCTCATGTTCAGCTGGCAAAGGTCTTCTCAGTCAGAATCGGTTGGGTAAAAGGAGAATAAAAAGTGTGAAAACTCAGGGCAGCTACAAAGAATGCGCCGTCAGGAAGAGATCCAAGGACAATTTCATAAAAAAGCACAATCCTCAGCTTGGGCAAAGAGCGTTCGTGCGGGGGAAGAAGTCCGAAAGAAAACAAATCGAAAAAACCGCATTAAAGAAGCACAGCAAGAGAAAAAACAGAGAAATAAAAATCAAATGATATCCAATAATGTCAGGGGAGAAAAGCACATGCTGAAAGACAGGGGTGGGTTAGTAGTCGAATTGAAGGACGAAGACTGTATCAGAAAAGAGCCACCAAGAAACCAGCTTTCAACCTTTGAAGAAACAAAATATTTAAATGGGGTCGCACCTTGTGAAGAAAGGAAAATGAACTTGAATGGGGTAAGGGGGTTGCTCCGAAAAAGAGGGAAGAGATGACCCGGAAGCACTAAGGGCGAGCATTATATGATACACAACGCTCTACTTTTATCAGTTAAAGGAAAGCCGCTAAAAGGAGGGGGTTCCAAAGAGAAGAAAAGGGGTTCAGGCGAGACTGGTCCCGTAGAATATAAAACATCACAGGGGGAAGGGGTGAGAAGTACCATTTACCTAGAACACCTAAGCAGCCTATCCAAACCCAGGAACCATAGAGTAAGAAAGAGGAGGAAGAACTGGCTCGGTGGAGGGGGGGGACAACCACAAACAAGTCAGAAGAGGAGGAAAGGAAACAATCGAAGGAGGATGGTTCTTGAAGACACTAACCTTCTACAACACATTAGCTTAGGGGGGAGTGGCGACGACTGAGAAAAGAGAAGGAACCGAGGGTAACGTTTCTAAAGACTGTATGACCAAGGTTCAGCTTAGAAACCATAAGGGGAAGGAATTCTGCCGAGGACCTCTCCCTCCAATCCATTCGAAAACATACCCATCAATAAGCCGAAGGGGGTGTGTTTGTCGAAGGGGAAAAGAAGAGCGGAAGAAAGAGGAGGAACTTCCTAGCGATGAACGACAACAACGTGGATGAAAGATAGAGATCGAGGGGAAGAGAAAGCGAGTACAAATTCTCTCCTGGCCTCTAGAATACCGAGCAAAAAAGAAGGAGTCTATAGGGGAGGTGCTCAGTGGTTCTTTGCGGCGTCTGCAGGGGGTTCATCGCTAACGCAAGTACAGTCGAGGGGGAGAGGCTGGGAAATGGGATAAAAGAGGGGCTAGAAGAAAAAGGCCAAAAATTGGTCGGAAAGGAGAAGGAGGGCAGAGAGGGAAAAGAGAGGAGAAGACGGCATGGACTTCTTCCATACCTCACATTCGGCGATTTTGTTGAGACTCGTCTTGGGGGGGTTAGTCCGAAGGAAAAAAAAAAGTCGCAAAGTGACGAGGAAATGATTGAGCTGCTAGGGAGGTGGTTGGTCGGGGGCGGGTGGAAGGCAAACAGCAATCGTCCACGAGGCGGTTCTGGGGGGGTCGCTGGGGGAAGATTACAGACTGGGGGGGAAAAAGAAAAAACCGTAGCAGTTGGGAGGGCATTATTAACTTCTCGCCTTTCTTTAAAAATCTACCTTATCGCGTTCCCGAAGAGAGGGGGAACCTCGCTGGTCATTCTCAAAAGTCGGAGCAAATCTGATGCAATTGATGGGCAGGCAAACAGGATGAAAGGAATCACGTCGTGGGGGGAACTCTTTATGTTGGAAAGAAGGGGAAGGTGGGGGGGGAAAGGAGGGTGATGATAAGGAGAATTTAGAATTCGCCACGGGGTAAGATGACCAAAAGGAAGGCGAAGGGGCGGAAGGTCTGCCAAAAAATTGAATTTAACTTCGTAACTTTTTTTTGTTTTTTATCGAGAGGGGGGTGCGCGGCTGGTGACTCGTGTTGCGACGGAGGCCGGAGGGGAGGAAGGAAAATGTGTAGAGAGAAAACGACGTCGTGCCAAAGAAAAAGGAGAGTGGCCAGGGGGGGGGGAGGGGAAAGGGAAACTGGCCGATGAAGTTCACATGGAGTGGGGAGAAGGATGGAAAAAAAAGTTAAACTTGCGGGTCATCTTCGAAAAAAAACACGGGGAAAAAATCTCCGACAGAGAACTACCATTGGAGGGGAGGCGAGAAGAAATGTGTAATCTTTATTCATTCGGAAAGGGAAGAGAGAAACGGAGGAGTTTCTATACGGCAAAAACAAACTAAAGGAAGCTTAAGGGAGGGGGGGAGTTAAACCAGGAAGGTTGCGAGTTGGTGCGGGCAGTGCTGCGGAGGCGCGAGGAGGAAAGAAAACCTTGTGTGGGGGGGTACATTCGCTTGCTTACTTTTTACTCTTGTACTTAGGGAAAGTTTCTCCAATGGACCTGGGGGGGGGTTAACGAGGGGAAGGGCAGACATTGAAGAATGGCAGGGAGCAAAGCCTTCGAAAAGGTCAACCGAAGAAGCAATGAGATATACTTTTTGACCTGAGGTGTTCTTTTAACCATAGTTTGACGAGGCGATAAAGACAATGAAAGAAAAGGCAAGAAATCGGGGGAGTTTGTTAGAAAAAAGATGAAAACGAGAAGAGACGTCAAGAGGGGGTCACGTTGGTCCAGCCGCGGCCAACCTTAAGTTTTGCCCGAATATTGATTCACAGGGAGAGAAGAACGCTTTCGCCGGGGGAGTCAGGTCCCGATCACGAAAAGCTACAACGGAAGAGGGGGAAGGGCCAAAAGGAATGAAATAGGACAGTCTCCATTGACAAGAAGAATAGTAGAGTCTGAGGAAGAGATACGACATACAAAAGTAGAGTAGGGGGCTACCAAGGGGAATCCCCAGAAAGGAAAAAAAAGGGCGAAATTTATCCTTATTCGGCCTGGGACTGGTTGCTTGGGGGGGGCCTACAATAAGGGTGTAGCTTAAAGGGGGAACTGCAAGAGAACAAAAAAAGGGATGAAGTGACTTGCAGGGGAGAAAAAAATGTTGACACGAGAAGGTGCTTGGGGCGTTAGCGTGTGCCGTGAACCACCGGGAAGAAAGCATGGAGGAAAGGGGGGCTTGGCAGGGAGGAGAAGATTCGACAAGCCGCGCCGGCATAACAAAAGAATCGCTCCCCAGGGGGGGGACCAAAAATGGAGGTGAGAAAAAATTGGGGTCTTATTTTCTTCTTGTTAATGGTGGAGCGGGGATCCGCGAGCCCGTAAAAGGTTAGAGTAAGGGGGGCGGACTGAGGGGCTCATCCGCACAAGGGCCGGCAACGAAAACAGGCACCATTGCGCATTCCGATTCCGAGTCAGGGGGGGGTAAAAGAAAAAAACGAATAAAAAGGGACGGTCAGGGAAAGAGGGGAAAGGGGAACCTTCCTATACGCCGGTCTAATCGAGGGGGGGGGGGGGGAAGCTAAAATGGGTGAAGAGGAGGTACTCGGACGTGAGAACGCGGGAACGAAAAAAAAGGACGTGAGGCAGGGGAAGAGTTCATGAGGGGGGGCTGTAGGTTGAAAAAGAGACTGGGGGTAAAAAAGGGGGGCGGGAGAGGCACGGAAATTCTCTGGAAGATCGCGGAGGGGAGGATTCGCCGGGGGGAAGTTCTCACTGGAAACAACCAGTCTTTCTACCATTGCCAGCAGGGGGGTGAGACCGGCTTTTCATCTGAATGAGGACTGGTGCAGAAGGGGGCTGCTCTACCAACAAGAGAAAAAGAAAAATAAGGGGTTTTCCCGGACGCAATGCAAAAGGGTGTAAGAATTAAGGAAATCTCTCAACGCAACAACAACAAACTCTTGGGGGGGTATAGATAGCGGGTCTGTAAATGAAACTGTGAAGTGAACTACAAAACAGTAGTCTGGACCTTTGAGAGTCAAAGAATTTTCACAAAAGGACACGGGACAAAGAAGGAGGGGCACCACAAGCTAGAGCGGGGTCTTTCACCGGAGAAAGGGTCAGAAACCGCAGGACCACTCACTCCCGACATTTCCATACAAGATCTAACTCATGGGCCGCAATAAGGAGGGGGGGGGGAGATATAAAGAACTTCAAGCGTCAAAAAAGGAGGAATCGAAGCTCGAATCGCATATCCCGGCAAGTTCACTCCCATTCAAGAGAAGGGTTCACGCGCGACAAAAATCTGGAAAAACTCAAAGAGGGCCTTCTACTAGTCTTCAAATCCTAAAAGTGGGTAAAGGAGGGAAAGCTTAAGGAGGGGTTTCCATGCTGGCAACTACGAATAGGGGAGTTAATTAGCAACGAAGAGGGGAGGAGTACATAATCGCACGTAAAGGGTTGCGGGGAAAGAAGTAAAAGACGAGAAAACCAGATTCATCCCAATCAAGCGTTCATCCAGACTGGGGGACCAGGGGCTTTTATTGGTGGGAGGAAGGGTGAGGAGGGACGCGTGAGAAAGCACCGATGCAGTAAATTACGGGGGGAGGAAAAACAAATGAGAGATTGTCACCTACACTCACGTCCATCACAGCTCCTGGAAGGGGGGCGCGGCAAAGGAAAACGAAAATTGGGATAGGTGCTTCTCATTGGAAGCTCCTCATCACATGAAAATTCAAAAAAGGGCAAAGACATAAGGCCCGCCCAAGAAACGGTTTGTGCGTAAAATGAGAGGAGGGTTCAAACTGAAAAAGAAAATATGGTGGGCCCTTCTGGAGGGAGGAGAGAAGGGGTACAGGCATTGAGGCTTTCAATAGGAGGAATGGACTAGGGGCAGAAGGTGGAATGAAAAAAAAGGGTAGGCGGGTAGCGGAGGGACGAACTCATAAAATGAAAACCGACCAGTGCGAAAATATGACGGAGGGCGGAGAGGAAAAAATTGGTGAGGGGAAGCACTTCCAAAATGAGGGGTTGCGGCCGGGGGAGGGGGGAGGAAAGAGGCATGAGGTACCAAAAGGGGGGGTCATGGGAAGGATCGAAAAATCACTGGAACAACATCTGTTACACTTTAGGAAGGAATGGAAATTGGGGACCTTGTAGGATAGAAACCAGAACTGGGGCACGCCAAACTTATTGGAAAAACGATAATTGGCAAGGAAGCAATCTGGGGAATTTTGAGAAACACCAACACACACCCCAAAGAAACAATCCAAAACTATGCCGCATTGAAGAAGACACTTCGGGGGGAGACGGCAACGGGAAAAATCGTTTCCAGCTTAAAAGTGAGCAAAACCAAAACAGAGGCCCAGAGGGAAGGAGGGGAAAAAAACGGAGTGCATACGCTCCTCGAGACTTCTCACCGGCAGAAAGGAAAACGCAGAGATTCTGTTCCGATCGAGGGTCATTTACCGCTGACTGGGATTCGTTTGCTAAGACGGAAAAGGGAAGAGGGGAGCGCCTTCGGAATATGGTTAAAAAGAACAAAGTCAATCACGCAAAGGGGTCGTAGATGGGGAGAGAAGCTCCCTCAATTGGACGCTTTGAGCGGGGTTGCGGGCGACAAAAGAGTTTTTAGTGTGGCAAAAAAAAAGTGTGGGAAAGAGCACAGACAAGCCAGCGCCGTGACTAAGAAAAGAAACTAACGAAGAGAAAAAAGGGAGAAGCCGAATCAAGAGGGGTCAGCTTTTTACTTCGGGCTCAGAAAAAAGCGGAAAAGAAAAAATACAGAAAAAAGAAAAAAACACCAGGAAGAAGTGAACGAAAGGACATAAGAAAGAACAGTAAGGAAGAAGAATGACGGGTTGACCCGGGAAAATCCAGGCTTGCCACTGATTGTAGACAACAAGTCCGGATCGAAAGTGACTTAAAAATCCCCTCTGGGGAACAAAAAAAGACAAGAGGAAACTACGGGAAGAGGGGGTCTTGCACCGTGGGAGGTGGGAAAAAGGGTAATTCAAGAAAAAGGGTGACAGAAGGATTCGAATCGAAGGGGGAAAGGACCTCGATGAAAATCTAATAACAAATCTAGAAATCATAGGGACAGAAAACGAAAGGTTTCAGAAATTCCCGGTCTGAAGGGGGGCCACTCCTTACTACATGGTTAGTCATTAAATGAAAAAGGACCGGAGAAAAAGAAACAAAATCGAAAAGACTTCTACAAGGGACTCTGAACCAAAACGAAAGGAAGAAACCAAATCCACTTAAAAAGGGGATTCAGATAGTTAGGGTACTTACTTTGCTTTAAGGTGTCGAAGGCTACAGCCCAACGACGAAAAAGCGGAGAGAGAAATAGAAAAAGAAAAAAAGGGGCGGGGAGACCCGGAAAACAGCGTAAACTTATTGTCGGAACAGGCTACAGAGAAGCGAAGAGGGGGTAAATTTTGTTCGGTTACTTTGAGCACCGGCAGGACAGAACGACCCTGTATGGGCAAACCCAAAAAAAAAAAAGTTCGAGGAACATATTGCAAATGGTCATGTAGCGTCCGGAGGGAGTCCGAGGCAAAGAAAAAAATGAAAAAAAAAGACGAAAACACAATAAGAGGGAGCGGTGTTTTCTCATGGTCACCGCTGCCGAGCGTAAGCTCCTCGGAGGGAAGGACTCCTAAAAAAAAAGGAGGAGGAGGAGAGGGGAGGAGCTCGCGAATAGATCAGGAAGAAGAGGGAGAATAGAAACGGGAACGGCGGCTATATTGTGCAATGGTTTTGGGGAAGGTGTATTAGGGGAGGGGCGCGGGTTCAAAAGAAAGAAAAAAGGAAAAGCGGGGGATTTGAGGTAGTCGGTGAGGAGGTGAGAACTCCATGCAAAAGGAACAAATAGAAGTCGTAGGTGGAAGAAGGACTTGCGCTACACATCTCAGTGGTGCTTTATCAAACAGCGTATCAGTGAAAAGAAAAAAGACAGAAGGGGAGATATTCGCGATGCGGGAATTGTGGGGTGGGGCCTATGCGGAGAAAAAAAAAGAAATTAAAGAAGGGGAGCCGCTGGTGAGGATTGAGAGGCGGCTTTTAGTTGTTTTAGATTACCTTTTTTCAGTTGACGAAAAGACGGGCGGTGCACTAGGGGAATAGCAGCGCAGCAAAAACGAAGACGTTGTGAAACAAGAAAAAGGACTTGACTAGGGAATGAATGTAAAAAGAAAAAGGATCGCCCATAAGGGACTCGTGGAAAAAAGCGAGGGGAAGTCAGGAGCAGAGAAGCGAAGATCGGCTTGGGTCAAGGAGTTTTGGAAGCTGCAACAGGTCTTAAAAAATAGGGGGGGAAAACCTCGCAAGGTGGAGAGTTGGAAAATGGTTGGGTGAACCGCTTGGATGATAGAAAGGAGGGAAAAGCGTGAGGAATTAGGGAGAAAAACGTTGGGGGCTTAAAACAAAATCCTTTCTCAATTAGTCAGAATTCCAAAAAGTTATGGGAGAGCAAAAAGTGAGGTGGGGGCATCATAGGGGGAAGGGGCACTTCTGGGGAGGAAGGAAGGCTGTGTGGCGGGCTTGGGGCTGGAAACCGGATTGTTTTAGGGGCAACATTACTGGAGCGAGAAAAAAAAGGACGGGCCAAGAGACGGGGATTGAGGCCGTGGTTTTTCTAAGGGGTAGAGGGGAAAAAGGAAAAGATTGAGAGGAGGGCGGACGGCGGCATGAGGGCGCAGGGAGGGCGCTTGTTACTTCTTTTAGGAAGGAAAACCAACCCGAGTCGTGAGGAAGGAAGCCGAAAGGGCGAAAAATGGAGGTACCACTTGGGAGGCCGGAGAAGAATTGCAGGACTATCTGGTGAAAGGGAGCTCTTGTAAAAGGAGGAGACAGAAGGGAAAAAAGGTGGGCTAAAGAAAAAGACGGAGTCTTATGAAAAAATCGAGATAAGGAGGCGGCACCGCTGTGAGGAAAAGTTTAGAAGGAGAAGAAAGTCGCGTGGGGGGGTGAAACATTCCGCGCACTTCTGTGGTTTACGCTTTCCAGATGGGCAAACGGAAAGGAACAAAGGGAGGGGGAAGAAGAATGGGGGGTGTTTGTCGGATGCAGAGGAAATTCAAGAAACGACGAGACAGGGCAATTCTCCAGTTTACATAAGGGAGGGTCTGAACCCATGATGGGAGAGAAAGGAAGACAAGTTTCAGGAATCATCCCTGGACGAAAGGGACAGGGGGGGAGGGGTGAGTATTTTAACGACAAGCATAAAGATTCCACAACAGAGGGTCCTTTTCTTCAAAGGCCGAAAGGAGGGGAAAAAAAACAGCGCCACAACTAGGGGGCCGAGACTTTCAAAGAAGAGGGGGGGAAAAAGACCAGGAAGCAGGTCAATGTACTGTCCAGGAGGAATTTCTAGTCGGAAAAAAGCAAGAGAAAACATTTAGCTACTGACATTTCAAACAGAGGGAAGGATCAAATCCTTTACAATCGGAAGTAAGAGGAAAACCTCGAATACTACCGGGTAAATAGGTGCGTCGTATAGGGGCCGTACCCGGTGGTCCGCATTATCATAATTTGGATTATTCACCAGGACGGGGGGAAAAGCAGGGAGGGGTGGGAAAGGGGACGGGAAGAGGAAGAATATCAATACGTCGGGAGGGAAAAAAAATGAACGGGCAGCATGTGAAGGGGGCCGTTATCTTTTCTTGCACCAAGACCTTTGTCATACTAAGTTCGAAAATTGAGGGAGGAGGGACTCCCTGGATTCGAGAGAGAGAAAAAACATAATCAAGCAAAAGGACGGTGGGGAAGGGGCCTCTGATTGAGGGGCGGATGAATTTTTGCGGGTTGGGACCCATCAGTCGGGAAACACAGTTAAGAAAGTCTGAGGGGGAGAAAAGGAATCTACAGAAAGCATAAGGAGGACGGAATCAAAGGGGGAGAGTCGATGCCCGTTGGGAAAACCCGCCCATACGGATAGAGGAATTTTCATCTGGAAGGGAAAAAAAGAAAAGAAAAAGGGCGGAGGAAGACAGCTTGGAGATGCTTAAAATGAGGGGAAGGGGGCTAGGCTTAACCTATCACTTGATTCGGACAGAAGGAAAAGAAGGGTGGGAGATCCGGAAATCTTTTTCGCAAGCGGAGAGAGGGGAAGAATGGGAAAGGGAAAAAGGGGCTGCAGTATCAGTCTGGGTCAATTAAAGAGCAGTTAGGGACGAAAAAGAATTCTCATGAAGAAAGAAATAAGGACGAGGGGGGGGAGACAGTCTGCGGTAGCTTGAATTTTAACTCCTGGGGCAAAAAGGCAGGAAAAAATCAGACGAAGGTGTGGCAGAATAAAAAGGGTTAAAAGAAGGAATCTTACACGGTGAAGAAGAAGGACTCAACAAACAGGAAGGAGGAAAAGGGAGAGGATGGAGGTAATCTCGGCAAAAAGGTTTTCTCAAAAAAGGCTTAAAGGGAGAAAAGTTGAAAATCTAAAGAAAAATCTGGAAACGAGAGAATTTCCGCACCAACTGCGGAGAATTCTTAGCAAAAGTTCTTTATATCCGTTCTCCCAAATCTAAAGCAGCGATAAAGAAGATTTCAAGACTCCGGCACTAGGGAGACAAAAGAGGGGTTGGTTTAAATAGAAGAACTATGCGAAGACTTCAAGGCGGCGTCACCCGACTTCCTCTCTGACTAAATGGCTAATAGAAACCTGACGGAAGAAGAGGAAAAGTTAGGCAAAGGACTTGCACGCAAAAAAAGCGGCGTAAAAAGTAGGGAGGAAGCGTGCCGGCGGCACTTCACAGTCAACCTAAAACGGGCTTTCAATCGAAAAAAACGGGGGGGGGGAAAAAAGCAATGTGGAAATCCTACGGGAAATTCGCACTGAGCCGAAAAGGTGCGCCGCGGCATTAGAACGCGGACCGCGAGAACGGGGTGGGGGAGGGCCATATGGTTTAAAACAACTCAAAAATTACTACTAAGGCAAGGGAAAAAGAAAAAAACGGGGGAGAGGAGGTGGGGTGGCGGCCAGCGCGCGGGGAAAGCTTATCTCGAGGAAGAAACGATTCCGAAAAGGGGAGGCAAAGGAGGCACGCCCCTACAAGAACGCCATCAACATCTCCCCAAACCAAATTGAAGAATGAAAAATCCGATGAAGGAACTTGGTCAGCGAGAGGAACAGAGACGAACGCACGGTCGGGAAGAACTAAAAAAAAGAGCCCGTCAGATAAAGGTTACCACTGACATGTGGGGAAACCGGGGAAAGAGACGAATAACAAAAGGTGTAAACCAAAGGGAGTATAGGGGGAGTAAAGAGGGAGTAAGGAAAGTGGGAAGGGTTGTTGTCAATCTAACGCATTTACCTTTACATGCTTGGACAAGGAGCTACAATGTTAGAGGGGAGTGGAGACTGAACAAACCGAATTCGAAAGCCTGGAAAATAGGACTTTGACACTGATTTTGGGGGAAAAAGATAATATTCAACCATATTTGGGGATCGGAGGGGCGAAGACCTTCTTTCCACAACTGGGGTGGGTAATAAGGGGGGTAAAATACTCAATAACAAAGGCGAATGGATTCACGGCTTGAAGGGGAGTCCCGGGTAGAAATTTAAAATCAATCGGGGGGAAAAGCCCACTACGGGTTAAAGAAAGGAAAGAGGTCGTCTCTCGTTCTGTGTAGGCTGCAGGAAGAAAAAAGGGAATAAGATCTAAGTAAAAAACTGTGCCAAGGAGGTCAAGGGGACGATCAACCCCCAGCACTCGCGGAGAGAAAAAAAGGCTCGAATTTACCTAACATTCGAAAAATCCTCTAATAAGTCTCAAAGGAACATCACCAAATAGAAAGGAGAAAACCGCATTTCTGTTAACCGCTCGAATGAGCACCGCTGAAAAAAGATGTCTTTCTCGATCGGAACATTCGAGCTTTTGTAACTTTAAATATTGGAAGGGCTAAACTCAGATTAGCATGAGGGGTCAAAAAGAAAAAAGGGTCGCAGCGAGGAGAGGAAGGATCATCGGGGGGGAAAATCAAAAGGGGGGGAGAAAAGGGCGCTCCAGAAAGGAGCAAGCCTGCGCCTTCCGCAAATCGCTACTAAGCGACAATTCAAAAAAGGCCATAAGACCGCATTAAAAGCACTCAGGAGAAAGGAAAAGAGAAAATCAAAAAAAAAAAACCAAACGAAAGGTCGACCTCCCTCAACCACAAGAAGCAGAAAAGAAACTGGATAAAACTAAAACCGAAATTACAAAAACATTGCTATCAAGTCTGAAGAAGAGAAAGTATTGAAGGGGGGGGTTTGCTCAGCATAAGGGTGGGCAGAAGTATGAAGAAATGAAGAATTATACTGTCTCATAAGAAACGCTTTCCACCCCATCCCACGAGAAACGAAGTGCTGTTAAACGTGGTGACTTTGGACAAAGGGGGGGGGGAGAAGCGAGAAAAGACCTCCGATGTGCTGAATCTCTATGGAGGGGGTGTGGCGCCTGCACCAGAGGGAGAAAAAAATAGAGTGAAGAGGAAGAAATACGGGGAGATCATTAGATATATATTGAGAGATGAAGGACCTGGGCACTAAATGGGACCCAAAGAAGAGCATATTTAAGGAATAGGGATGTTGCTACTGACTTATCAAAAGAAAAAAAGAGAGACGAGGGGGCAGCAGCTGTCAAAAAGTACGGAAACAACCACTAAGCAAGCCAAATAACTCACTCTTATGCATATCCGGCTGCGGAGGGGGGGAAAAGGGATTAGAAGGAAGAACACAATCTTAACGCATCTTACATAGGTAAAAAAAATCGTCCCGGCATGGTTGGTTGGGGGGGGATGGAAGATCGCAAATATACATCATGAAACTTGTAAAAACGTCAGCCAGAGAGAAGGCCTATTGGATTTTGAAAAAACTGGGGGGTCTAAGAAAACGGAAAAAGTTGCACAATAAAAGAAAAATGGGCAGGGAATTCTGCGAGTCGCAGAGGGGGGAAATCCCCCTTCCAATAACTACAAAAGAAACTTTCAAAGGAAAAAAAAAAAGGGTTGCAGGAAAGGAAGGAACTCTTAATCCGGAGCGAAGCCCGAAACAAAAATCGTCTCTAAATCAAAAAACAAAACTTATTTAAAAAAGAGAGGGATCGCTCGGGGGGGGGAGATCTTTCGCGGCGATCAGGATGCCTGAGTGGATCTGACCATCTCAACTAAACTGATCTCGTTTTTAAATGGTAGGTGCTCAGGGGGGACTGAAGAGGGGAGAGAAAAAAAAAAATTCATGAAAGAAGGACTGAAAGTACGGCTGGCTGCTGAAGGGTTCGACTCCAGGTCCTGAAAAAATTCCACCAAATAATATTAAGTAAAGACAAAATATCTAATCCGAGCGGTCGCTTCTACCAGACACGAAAAGTCCGGACGAGGAAGAATCTGATTCGAAAGGGTGAAGATTGATATCTAGTAGAAAGAAATAAGAAGGCGCATTTAAAGCATGAGGGAAGAATCAGGGGGGGGGAATTGGGGGGGGGGGGAAGAGGGGGTTGGGTCTTACGGGGGCGAGGATACCCAATCAAACGGTTCGGGGTTATCAGGATCTTAAGAAGGCAGACACGAAGATGTTCCAAATCAGACTTCGGAGGGAATTATTAACTTCGCGCCAAGAGTTTAGCTCTCCTTACTCCTTATTGATGAATAACAAGGGCCTCAGACGGGAGAAAAATCAAAAAAAAAAAGAGCGGCCAGGTCATGGAGTCAGCGATGATAAAGGGAATCAAAGTAAGGTTGGAAACGAAAGATGTTTACAGATTGGAGTCAAGGAAAAAAAGTGATAGAAGGAGGGCAAGAAGGAGGAAAAAGGTTGAAGGCCCACCAATACGGCAGAACTGGGACTGGGAATGCACAAGAAAAGTTGTGCTTGCTTCGGTACTTGGGGCAGAGGAAGTGGGCTGGAAAGGCTAAGCCTCGGGATCGGAGGACCAGGAGTGCCTGATAAACTGGAACGCCCGCCGCCGAAACGGGGGGAACCAAGAGAAAGAGGAATGATGAAGTTTGTTGAAACGGGTTCAATTCTCGGGGTCGAAAACGGAAAGGAGAGAGGTCAGGAGGGACAGGGCAAAAAAGCTGATTGTAGTCTAAAGAAACCCATCAGGGTAAAAATTAGAAGAACGGATCAGGGAAATCTGGAATGATGCGAAAACAACAAGAGAAAGAAGGTTCGTACTTCTCAGGTGACTAATTTCAAAAAGATTCCTAGGGTTAAGGAGAGAAGAAGGGCGATAGGGAAAAAAGTTCGAGGTGGTCAAGTAAATCGTCTTGTAAAAATAGCGCAGGGAGAGGGGTGCGTGACGTGGGGGTAGAAGGAGCGCTAGCTGTAAAAAAGTGTTGGGTTGGGGTGACGGAAGTAGGGGGAAAGATGTCCGGAAAAAGTGAAAGGGGGGTGCTAAACAACGGGGTGAAAGGTGCCGCCGAAAGGAGTTATTCTTATCAATTGCAGGAAGTCATGCAGGCGGTCTCAGGGAAAAAACCGGGATCTTTCGGGGGAAAAAAGAAGAAAGGGGGGGGGAAAATGGAACAAGACATGTAAAGAATCCCTTAAAGAAGAGGATGGGGGAGTTTTTCAACGAGAACAGAAGGGGGCCAACGATTTCCTGGGCTTCACGCAATTGTCCTTCTTTCAGCTGAAAACGTTTTGACGGAAAAAAAGAGTGAAAGAAAGCAGCAGGAGGGGGGAGCAAAGGAATTTAGACGTGGCGGCATCCCGATAAAGAAAAGAGGGTAGCGAGGGAAGGAACAACGGAAGGCAAATATTACAGGGCGCCTGATTGACAAGAGAGGCATTACGGCGTCATGGGAGAGCGAAAGGGGAAATATCGACTTTATTAAAGGCAGAACGGGAAGGAAGATTCAAGTGGCGAAGGGGAAGACCGAAGCTGGTTAGTGTTGGCTAGACGGAAGAGACGGGAAAGGAAGAAAGCGTCCAGATCAAGGGATTAAAATCCGAAAGGGGGAAGGCAGAGGGGGGGAAGGGTAGCGTTCTTTACCAGGAAAAAGTTGCAAAGGGAGGAATCGGGTGCTGTAGGAAAGACTACTCGACGGAGTGCTCATCATAGAAGACGATCAACTAAACACGGAATGGGGAAAAAAGTGAGGAGGGAATTGGAAAATGGAATGGAAGATCGTAGAATGTGGTGCTCTTTTTTAATAGATGACAAGACGGAGGTCCGGCCACGGGAGGAACAGGAGGCTCAAAAACTCTTAGAAAAGGGCTAGAACCACGGAAGGGGTAGAGCAAGTCGGAAAAGAGGGACATCATGAGGATTCTGAGAAAAAAAGTCAGGAGGAAGTGCTACTAAAAAAATAAGGTCCTATAGTAGCTGTAAATACTTTTGGGTGAAAAATTGAGGGGGAGAAAGGGGGGGAAGCTGAAATGAGAAAGAGCGCTCCTTAAGAGAGTAGGAAAGCAGGAATCGTGGGGGATCAGTTAGTGCTGATTAGGTATAAAAATATTGGGAGGTCAAACCCGGGGGGAGGTCCAAGGGAGGGGGGAGGAAGTTGCAAGTCCGGAGTCTAAATGGAAAGACAGCAGAAGACGCATTTGCCTCTCAATTGTGTCTAGTAAGGGCAAGAAGGGGGAGAAGGCAACGTTCTGCGGGAAACAGGATGTGGAGGCGCATTCCACAAATTGGGGCCGAAAAATCTGACCTTAACCGAGTCAGAGAACAAAAGGACCTAGAAAAGAGGGAGCCTTTTCGTAAGATCAGGAAGGTCAACTGGTTAAGACGCAAACCATTTTAGCTTCGGCCAGGGCGATTCAACGGTTGCAGCCTAAGGGTAAAGTGAATCACCTCCAACCAACTTCTCGGGAGCATCGTGGGGGGTAGTAAGAAACAAATTGAAACCCTCTAAGGGACAAGCTAAAGCGAGATTTCCAAGACAAATCGGCTCAGGTCAATGTCCCTCCTATAGGTGGTAGGTAAAGAAGAAGGGGAGGGGGAAAAAAGAGGGATACCAGAAGGATCACAGGAGAAGCAGGGAGCATGACGAGACAAAGGCCAAGTGACTCACGTTCATTCACACCATTCGCATACTTGACTAGACCAAGAAGTGTGGACTCAAGAGTTAAGGGGGAGGGCAGGCTGTTAAAGAAGTAGGAAGATAGAGGAAGAGCTTACAGGCTGGGAAAAACACAAGAGGGATCTACTTGGAAGATCGGAAGTGGCCAACTGGATCAAAAGCGGGTGATGAAAGGGAGAAATCGTCAGTCGAAAGAAGAAAAAAGGTTTTCTTTCCAGAAATGAGTGCAAACAAAAATGAAGACGAGCCAGCATCAGAGGCATGTCCACAAAAACTGGATCGGTGATGTTGCTTCCGGAAGTCGTCCGAGAGGGGAGAGGAAAGAAAATCCCCCATTCCGACCCGGGAGGAGAAAGGGAGAGGAAATTTTCCGAAGAAGGAAAGAATGGCTCGCCGGATGTAGGCGTGCCGGTAGCTCTCAGAAACTTCGAGTGACGACTGCTTAGACGAAGAAAAATGAACGTAGAGGGAACAATACCAGAAGGCATCCTCCGTATGAATTGTAAAACGGTGATGGCAGGAATTCATGGGGCTTACCTCGGTACGATAACGAACTATTTTGTCCTCAGGGGTCTCTTAGATCTAGGAGGAAAGAAGTGCTTGGAAAAAAAAAGGACATGGTAGGGCCAGGTCCTTGGGGGGGCACAAGGGAGAAACGGGGGGGGGGGAGGGCGTATCTTGATGAAGAAAGCGAAATTCACACAAGGAAAAATATCTTTAGTAGTCTTCTTTTTAATAGGGGGAGAACTAGAAAAGATTGTTAGCCGGGAACTGGAGGAAAAAGACTAAAGAGGGCACCAAAGGGAAATCGTTGGAGCCTTGGGGGCTCGCTCAAGTACAAAGTGTCGAAAGGGAATAAAGGGAGGAGGGGAAGTAAGGGTAAGAGGATAAAACACAGCTGGGTGGGAAAAAAAAAGAAGAATTGGAAAACAAAAAAGAAGTTGTGAAAGGTGATCTTAAAAGGTCTGGCTGGGGAAGGAAGAAATTTAAAAAAAAAAAAAAAGGGGAGAAAAAATCATGTCTGCTTAAACAGTAACTGCTTTTTGAAGGGAAAAGTTGCCGTGGAGCACCCAAGAGCGGCCGACACAACACCCAACAACCAACCAAAAAACCAAACACAACGTGAAGATGTGGTAGGGGGTGTTAACAACACCAAGGAGGAATATGATAATAGACGCCTCTTCTCTCGACCGCACAAAAAAGGAGATAAGAAAAAAGGAGGACGGGAAATATTTAAGTTCACCTCGCCAGAGTCACATCACCTAAGAAGGTGGAAATAGAATTCGTATATTTTAAAGAGACTAAAAAGAAAGACTCAATTCTCTCATGTCAATATATTTTTAAAGGGGCAAAATGTGCAATGGGGGAGAAGGGATGGGGGGAATGGAAAAAAGGGAGGGAAACGGAAAGAACATAATGACAAAAGGCACTGAAAAAGGAAGAAATCAGAAAAAGGGAGAAAAAGGGAAGAAAAACAAAAGGATCAAATAATCGGTTTTCCACTCGGTCATCAGAGAGAAAGAAATTGGTAAGAAAAAACCAACACATCTGACGCACCAAACGCAAAGAAATGTAAAAAATCACCATAACAGTTCCATCATCATAGTTTAAAAAAAACAAGATCAACTAGGGGGGGTGTGGGAGAACGAGGACCTTGGTGACGGAAAAGGAAAAGAATGAAGACGTAATGTTTCTCATCACAAAGACCAAAACAACTTCCAAAATGAAGTTTCATAAGGATTGACAAAGGGAAATTGATTGCACTGAAAACACTTTGGAATGCACAGTAACTTACTCGGGGAGAAAGAGGGGGGGGGGAAAGACAGAAAGAAGAAAAAGAACGAGGCGAAGAAAGGAAGGACAACAGGACGTGGTAAGCAAATTCCCGAAGCTAAACAGGAGGGGACACAGCGTACAGATTAGGCCTTTCTCAAGGACTTACAGGAAAGGGGGGAAAAGGGGGGGGGGGAAGAAAGGGGGAAAAAAAGGGAATATAACAACAAAAGGAAGACACATCCACTTCAAAAAGGGTACATATATGCGGAATAAAGGGATGAAGTGGGTATTGATGATATAGATACATAACAAAACTCGGAGAAAGAGAGCCACCAGAGAAGGAAAAGGTGGAGGGGGATAAGAATCTCCCGATCAAAAAGACAAATGAGGAGATTCGCGAAAAACGACAATCCTCCGCTCCGAGGGGTTGATTGTGTTCTTCCGTTCACGAACCAAATAATTTAGGGGCCATTCAGTTAAAGAGGGGGGTGCGCGAGGGCGAAGGAGAAAGAAAAGGAAAGAATTAGAACCATAAAAGGAACCAGAAGACCAGCCGTTAGCGTTCGCAGGAAGGAAACCGGGAACCAGTAGTTCAGGAACCGAGTGCGATCTCTAAAATGGGAAAATAAAAGGGAGGGGGGAATAAAAATCGCGTCGAAGGGGGAAAGAAGGGCACGCTGTGTAGAGTTACAGGCGCAAACACACCCGATATCTGCAGAGATTGGTGCACATGTTTATGTTCTCATGGGAGGGGAGTTGAGACTGGAATAGCTAGAGATAAGGGAGGAACTGGCTCTACAGGATGGGGTAAAAGGAAGTGGGCGAATCCATACAAAATTCGGAAAGGGGAGGAGGGTAGAAGGGAGGGCAGAATAGACTGCGCAATTATTCTGGTTATGCTGAACTTCTTCACAAAAAGACATCCTGGGGGGAGGGGGGGGAGGGAGGAAAACTACTTGAAGAGTGTAGGAGGTCGTGAAGAAAAATCAAAGTTCAGAATATCTGAATCCCTGGAGGGGGGAGGTGGGGCTCGTCAATTAGTTTTTTTAAGATCATTAGAGGAAAAGAAAGAAGGTGCAGGTGTAAGGGGGGACGCTGGTGCTCCGGAGACCAGACTGCAGCAGCATCGAGACGTTGCCCATTAGCAAATTCGTTTAAGCATGGCGGATAACGTCGAGAAGGGGGGGGGGAGTCCAAAAGAAAGGGGGGCAATGATGGGAGGAATCTTCAGCGAGAGTAAAAGCGGTGCAGAGGAAAAGAACCTATCGCGGATCAATAGGCGGCAATGAAAAAATGGGAATTTCATCAGGGAAACTGACCAGAATCAGATTGCCGAACCCGTCTGGGAGGGAATAGTGAGGGGCCCGCGGATGATGAAGGACTTACGCGTGAGGAAGTCGTTCAGATCTGAAAGACACCCACAAGCCTTATGGCAGGGGAGAAAGGAGAAAAGTTATTGAGAGAGGGAAATGGACTTTGTGAGGGGGGAGACTGGGAGGGCGTTCACGGATTGGATGCGAAATAGTTGTGGTTTCGGTAAAGTATTTTGGACAGTGAGGCAGAGAAGAGGAATAGAATGGAAAAGTGGAGGAGAGGGTGCGGAAATTGAAATTGGATATTGAGTTCCTGCAAATTGCTGTCTAGAGGGGATGGGACCTGGAACGCAAAGGGGAAAAAGAAGGGTTATCTAGAACATACAAAGAGAGGAGTTAAAGGCAGAACAAGCTCCAGCTGGACCACGGGGAGGAGGCAGACACCATCGAACGAAAGTAGAATTGCGCTTTTGTCAGTTCTCTAGGGCTCCGTCGGGCATTTCTGGGGAGGAGGAAAGGAAGGACGAATCAGGGGATCAAAACTGAAGAGGGAAGGGGAGTGAGGAGAGTGCGCCGTGGGGGCAGTTGGAACGGAGAGGGAGGCTATAGATTAGACAGCTCAGGGGGTGGGTTGTTGTTCTCTGCAACTTTTACAAGGGCAAAACGGCAAAGGGGAGAAACAAGGGTGTGAAAAAAAAGGGGGAATCGATTCAAGGGCAGGACTTCATTCAGACGGGAGAAAATCCGAAGCGAGGAAAATTCTCGTTTGACAAAAAAATACCTTCTTTAACAGGAGGGGGAAAAGAGAGAAAGCAACCAGAACCCGGGCAACCAAAGTAGCAGAGGGGAAATGTTGCGGGTAGGGAGAGACACAGAAGGACAAAAACGAGTAAAAGTGCCTTGGTAAGGTAAAAAACTCATACTTTGAATCCCCTCAAAACACTGGGGACGAGAAGATTCGAGGGAAAGGGGGAAATAGAATCAAATATTTTCTAAAGGAGGGGGTCATCGTTCATCCCGAGAGAAAAAGACAACAGGTAGCTGTAGGTAAAAAGGAAGGAAGTAGGGGAAAATAAGGTGGGGGTCTCATGAAAGAGCTCGGAGGGGGTGAGACGCGAAGGATATAAAGGGGAGGTGATTAGGACGAGTGTGAGTACAAAAGGGAGTAAGTCAGCAAGTTTCAGACCTGAGACTAGTGGAACTGACGACCTTGAGGTGCGAGATGGAGAAAGCGGCAAAGAAGGAAGGGTAGAAGCGAATGTTCCTGCGAGGAAAATTTTGAGTGGCCTGGGCGGGGCGCAATGAGGGAAGAAAGTTTCTTAATCGGGGTTATTTCTTACTCGATCTCCGGGAAGGAAAACCTATTACATCAGTAGAAAAACCTGGCTGATTTAAAGGGAGTGCAGAGGTTGAGTGCTTAGTAATGGGGTTGGTCGCTGGGTGAATCCGGACATTAAAGAAACCTGGTTAACTATTCGTCTCACTGACTTAAAAAAAGAAGTCAGAAAGAAAAAAGTGGAGCTTACCAAAGCCGCGGGTCTCAATTGACGGGAAGAGGTGAAAAAAGCAGGTAAGCCTATGAAATATCAATCAGGGGGTCTGGGAAAGGAAATTAAACGAAGGGAGGGAATTAGAGGGGGGAAATGGCAAGGGGGATGGGAGAGAGTGAGGGCTAAAATTGAGCACGTGGCGGATTAAGGAGTCATTCTCTCCTCTTACCAGGGGTCACGAAAAAAAAGTGGATAGAGGGGGATCGGATTGGGGAAGGAGAAAACAAGATAAGGGCGGCTGGGAGTTATAGACGCTGGAAAATAGCGGAAAAGGAGGGAAATTCGCGGGGAGAATTGATCCAGAATACCAATCTTCTAGGGAAAACTGGTGGGGGGCATCGAGGAATGACATTTAGAAGGTGCAAAACGTGTGCCGCGAATCTACTAAAAGAGGGGTTTTGTGCCCACAAAGGGGGGGTGGACGAAACTATCTTACCTGCCATCTCTCACACAACAACTTTAGGGGGGGTCTTAAAAAAGCTTTGTGAAAGAAGAAGAGGAAAAAAAAAAGGTTCTGAGGAGAAGAGAAGTCCGAATTTGTTCAACGGGGAGAAGGTAGACAAAAAGTGAAACCAACTTTCGCGGAAAATTCCGGGAAAAGGGTGTCTTACGGCCAGTGCTAAACCATTGCAAAGAAAAATCTTCCAGGAAAAGAAAAAAGAGAAAGCAACAGAGAGGTGTGAGAGCTTGTAAAAGAGAAGACCTATTCGACACGAAGGCCTGGCTTGCAGTCACGATAATGTCCATCGAGAAAAAAAAACCGTGCAGAAGGAAATCTCGGTGAAGGGAGGAGAAAGTTTCCGCAAAAAAGAGCTTCGGGGAAAGATACATTATCTTGAAAGTGATGGCATTCTAAAACAACAGAAGGAACAGGGATCTTGAGGGGAGGAAAAAGGCATGGTGAAAAAACGAGTACGAATTGAACAGCAGCTTGTTAAAGGGAAAGCAAGAACCGCGGGAGGAAAAAGGACATATCTCCCGCGAACAACTGAAAGGTTTTCGCCAAATTATTGGACCCACAAAAAAAAGGGGAAACCTAAAAAGAAGAAAAAAGGGAAGGGACAGAAAAAGCAGAGCACGGATCGTTTTAGGGTGGGGAGGAAGGAGAGATCAAGGAAGGTAGAGTCTCCAGCACCCATTCAATAACCTGCTTTAGCAAAGAATTGGTGCACTACCAAAGACGCAAGTAAATTGAGGACAAAAGGGAAGGGGAAAAGGGGTTACGGAAAATCTCTTCCGGATACCGACGAGATGCAGAAACTAAGATAAAACGGCACTGTCGGAGAAACCAATAACCGAGATGGAAGCTCAATATGTCTCCACCTATCCTGTCGCGTCCTTAACTAGAGAAGAGAAAAAATATGTGGAAGGGAAAGAATCGAGAGACTTACTTGAAAGGGAGTCTTGGAATGGAGAAGGGACTACGGCTAATGGGGGAAGGAGAAGTTTTTCGCGGGAATGTAGAATAAACGTCAGCCAGCAGGGAAGTAGAAGGGAGGGAGGCGAGGGGGGAATCTGAGTGACGCACAAAGGGGATGAAAGAAGACATGCAGTTAATCAAAGGAAATCGTTTTGGAGGATGGAAAAAATACTCCATTCAAAATCTTCAAAGGCACAGGAGGGAAGGCAAGTGGGAGGAAAAGGGTAGAACAAAAGACGTATTGTCAAAAAGGATGCGCGTCAGGATGGGAAAATGGATACAAAGAGGCTGCCGGAAATTTGGGAAATCAGAAAAAATTAAAAAAGGTCTCATTCAAAGAAAGAAAAAAAATTTAAAGGAAGGGGGAAAAAGAAATCACCGAAAGAGGTAAAAGAGTTTCAGGTGTAAAAAAAAACAGGGCTGCCTCAGCGGTATCTACGAGATAAGTATAATCCTCACCAACACTGAGAACCAAAAAAAGGAGCTCGATGTAAAGAAGGACCGCGGAGCTAGGAAGGGAGTCTTTTTAATCGCCTCTGAATATTTCAAAATAAAAAGACTCGCAAAGTGTAGTGGGGGGGAGAGAGGGCGAAAAAACCAAACAGCAAGTGTCCAAGCTGAGTTGAGAAAAAAATTTTGGGAGACTACTTGCAAAGAAAAGAGAAAAAAGCATGGGACCGTTCCTCACAAGACGAGAAGAAGACAAGTGAAAAAAAAAAAAGAAATAACCAGTCTCGTGGGGAAACTCGTCTTCTATCTCCAAGAAGAACGTAAAAAAAAGAAAAAAAGCAGGCACAAAAAAGAAAAAACTGAAGAGAAAAAATCACAATTGTCCTGAGAATAACAGTGGTTGTCTAACACATGCAGTGAAAGGGGGGGGGGGAGGCAGCAGACGGGGGGGAGGGGACCTTCACTAGTCAGACTTAAGGGAAAGGGAAGAGAAAACCACAAGCAGATGGAAACAGAAGGGCAAGGGAAGCAACCGAAGGGAGGGAAATTTTGAGTCAAACGGGTGAATCTGCACTCCTTGGAACTGGGGCCCTCGTTGCTTAGCGGAGAAAAGGGGGGGGGCGCGAAAAAGAAGGATTTCCAGAAGGAATCATTTCGGAAAAGCAACAAAAAAAAGGGAAAAAAAAGAGAACAGACTGCGAGCAGTCATCCCAGAAACTGATTGACAACTTTGAAAAAAGGACAAGGAGGGGGAAAGAAAAAAGCTACAAGAAAAGCGGGTAAGGCGAACAGGAGAAGAAAAAGCAAAAAATCCACTTCACCAAAATTCAAATAGGACTGAATAACGAAACGGTTCTGATGGTCGACTAAGAGGAACAGAAAAAGATTCACGCAAAGGCGTCGAAGAGAACACTCTCCCGTACGTTATGGTAAAGACAAGAATAAAGATAGGAAGAGGACTTATTGTGCAAAAAAAGACAGGAGACAGGCATCCGCACCATTTTGGTCACCCCTAAGAGAAATGGGGGAAAAGGTTCAGAAGAAGGGAAGCCCTCGAACATTGAAAGAAAGAAAGCCAAGCCTCAAAAAGAAAAAAGAACACATGTGCACAATACCAGGACTGAAGGCGTGGTTCATGCATATCCGAAGGCGAGAACGCAAGAAGGGGAACTAATGACACG
>Ga0179591_1259394_pt1 | contig 26753 bp, 28 predicted proteins | sample CZOMad2_1_08_16f_FD_182891 | JGI IMG/M metagenome (GOLD analysis project Ga0179591, IMG submission 182891) | Vadose zone soil fungal communities from Angelo Coast Range Reserve, California, USA - CZOMad2_1_08_16fungal (PacBio error correction) | ecosystem: Environmental > Terrestrial > Soil >...
CATCAGCAACAAAGAGAAGAAGGGAGTCAGGTAAATGGACGTTCCAAAAGATAAAAGGACAGACCACCATTATCATAAAACTGGGGGATGATGGCGGTAAAGGGTTCTATGCGAGGGATTGAAACACCCGCGTTATATGAATCCACAGGGAGAAAAGATGAGGAGAGATACCTGTGGGATTCTTGGGAAAAGGGATTAAATGATGCCGAAAGCACTAAAGGAAATAGCCATCAACCCAAAGGCGAAGAGGCTCCGGAAAAACCGGTACCGTCGGGAAATGGAAGAGCCATCATAGCGAGCAGCAAGAGAGAGTCCACCGGATTTCAACCAAAAAGGATCATCTTCGGTCCCTCGAGCACAGAAAGGGATTTTAATTGGTTTTGAGCAGGGGCACGCACGGTCCGTAAAGTCCGCAAGCAACAGGAGACACGTGCCAATTGTTGAAGGAGAGAGGAAGCCGTGCTGGTGGGAAAGAGGGGGCAGAGATGAATCGTCAGACGACAGAAAGGTAGCCACTAAGAAACGGATGAGGGTGTGGAGGAGTTCGACCAACTCCATCAAAGAAACCGTCCAAAAAAAAAGGAGGAAGGGGAAGGCTCGTACGTCATAAATCCGAGGTTGGGTGGCAGGATTATGAACTGACAGGACAAAAGGAAGGGAAGTCATAGAAAACACGGGGGAAAAAAACAAATGACCAACTCGTAACCCCAGTCTCAGGTGCGGGGGCCCATACACAAACCATGTGACAGGAAAAGGGTCAATATTTCAACCAGGGGTAGTTTCAGGAAGGGGGGGAGGATTGCAAACCCCACAGCGGGATCGGAAAAAAAACGTCATCACCGGGAGAAAAGTTGACCGCAAAGATGAGTAACACGGAGAAAAAGAGGGGAGGCGAAAGTACCATACCGGGCATTGACGTTTGACGAGCTCGGGTCGGACAAAACGCGCAGGAGGAAAGTCGACGGGGGACCGGGAGGAAAGAAAAAAATTAATCCTCTCGGGAATATTGGAAAGAACAAAGCACGGAACGGGTTCAGTTGTCATAGAAAAGGGGGGGACATACTTAAAGAAGGGGTCTTCCTCAGAGAAAGTGCAAAGTCGTTGTTGCTGGGGGGAAAAAAGTACTGCTGTAGGAAGGAACAGCGGGGCGCAAGGTCGAGGGAGGGACTCAAAAGTCGACGTCTGCTCGGCGAGGAAGAGAGGGGAGGGGGTGGCTTTAAGAAGATCTCGGGAGGGCTTTGCGCTCTGGGGGACCACCGACATGGTGGGAGGGGTGATAGATCGCCCAACTCTCTAGGATTCGGGCTTCAGAATGCAATTAGGGATTAGAGAAACCGACGTATCCTCGACGGCGAAAGACGGGGGGGGTTCGGCATGAACTTGTGTTGGCAATATGGAAGATTATCCTTGGCGTGAGCAGCGAATGTTAAGAACGGGAAGAGTTGAGCTGTGAAAGGAGAAGGGCCGCAACCTCAGAAAATTGGGCAGGTGTGGGAGCAGCGGGACTTGCTCTGTCCAGGGGGGGGGGAACCAGAAAAAGACTAATTAAAAAGGGGCAATCGAAGGATTCGGGGACCGGGGGAGGGCGCAAAGAACCTCGTCTCCCAGGGTTCACTCGTAGACACTTTCGATGCGTTGCCAAAAAATTCTTCAGCGGGGGAGTGGAAAAGTAGGGGGGCGATGGTAAGGGTTTAGTTCGTCGTGTATTGCTGACCGGGAATTGAAGGAAAAACGGATCGGGGCCAAAAAAGGCACTGGGGTAAAGTTTCAATAAGGCGCGTCGCCAACGAGGAAACTTAAGGGAAAATAATCCCCCAGGACCAAAAAAAAGCCGCGTTGGTCGAAAGGTTTGAAGAGTGCGATGATGGGTCCGGAGGAAGGAGGAAAGTCCGATCAAGGAATAAAAAACATTTTCGACGAATGCGGAAAAAATGCTGGTCTGCACTCCGTTGAGAAGGGAGTACACCGTTCAGGGGGAGGGGGAGAAGTCCTATTGTGAGGGGAACGGGAGACTCTCGACGAGAAACGCCAGACACCAGAAAATCTATCATCAACCGGCGGAAGATCTCGGAGGAAGTAAATGGGAAAAAACTGAAGCGCGGATTCCTTCTTAAGAAAAAAAAAAGATGAGGCTGACAGTGTTCCTTCATAAGGCAGTAAAAGCATACTCGAAAACCTCTCTTCAAGCCGTAGGAAAGGAAAGGAAAGTCAGATGGATCCCGACCAGGGATTACTGCTCGCCCCGGCCATCATCGGGGGGAAAAAGAACGGGGCGGGTTCTAACCCGGGGCAACCGGTAAGATCTGGCATTGCTTGGCAGGAACGCGAAAATGGATGATTCAAAAAAACCGAATCAAAAGGGCAGCCAAGGGGAAAGGAGGAAAAGGCGCCAAAAGTTCCCAAAAAAGGGGATAGTCGGAAAATCTATTCCGTCACCGGTATCAGACAAGCGAGCGGCCGCCGACGAGAAGGGCAATTAGGCCAAATAAGATGATGAAATGGGATCGCGGACTAGTTCAGGGGAAAGGGGTTATACTACAAGGAGTATTAAGAGTACGATAGGTCGATAAACACTAATCACCTTTCCCGAGCCAGGGCAGGAAGGAGCGAGGGGGGATGCCGTGTACGCCGCCGGATAAGGCCTGCACCTGCAGTGAGAAGAAGAAAATGGAGAAAGTAAAGACAACCCCGGAAGGGGGCGTAGTCAAGTTTTGTGGTCGAATAACTCCTTTAAGAAGACTCTCTACCACAACTTGAGTAGATTAAAAGAGAATGTAATTACCAATGCGGGTCAAGAAAAGAAAAGAGAAAGTCATTGAACATACAGTGAATCGAGAAAAATGCCTGCCATCGGAGGAGGATACCGATGATTCATACAAGTTTTGTCATGCCTATATAAAACAAGTTCAATGAACTAAGTATCAACTCGCAATGGTGGCTCGGGGCAACGAGGACTCTCTGGGTTATTCTCAATATCGAAGCACAGACCAAACATGGGATTAGGAATCGAAGGGGGACTGGCTTCATTCATTAAGAAGCGAGGCATCATGGAAAAAACATCTGGGTTGGGAGCTACTTACTTCCTCTTCAGTCGGAGAGGGCAAGGGGAGGCACTCACGTGATCGTGCAGCTTGGGGGAGGAATCGAATTGAAGACATAGCCACTCCCGGGGGCTTTCTGCTAAGGAAATGGGGAGAGACTCAGCGTAAGCGAGACCATCTTCAGGAGCTCCTCGGGGAAAAGGGGGAGGGCACAACAAAAGTAACCTCCTGGGAAAAAGATGAGGGGACTCTACTGGGGAGCAGATGGCCTTTGCCTAAGGGGGTGCACGCGCGGGAGTCTGGCGGGGGCTATATGCTCCTTCCCGTCTTAAGAAGGGGAAAAAGGACGGAATTCCAGATAGGGTGTCGGGATGTAAGAAGGCAAAGCTCAAGTAAGCTAGTGGAAAGAAGAAGAAATCGAAGAGTCAGGCTGATGAGGAGTGAGTGGCTTATTCAGGGAAAAACAGGGGAGCCGCCGAGGAACGCACGAACCAAGGAACTCGGTGGGTGAGGAGAAAAAGGTTCCCACTCATCTCCGTTTGTGAAGGAGTATTAGCACAGAAGGAGCGAGAGACACTGTACCCCTGGAGCCAGGCCAAAAGAGGGAGCGGCGAAAAGGTTCCAAAAAAATGGTTCGCGTCGGGGACATCTGGCGCCGGAGCCGGAGCGGAAAAGACGTCTCCGGAGGTGGGAGGTGCCCAAGCGGGGGAACGGCCGCGAAACCGAGTTGAGGGCGTCTAAGAGGAGCTATTCAGGGAAAGGGAATACAACATAAACCAACAGACAAAAACGCGGGAAGCATAGTGCACGAGGGTGGCACCGGTTAGGCGAAGTTGAAAGACGTCCGGAAAAGCTCACAATAGGGGCACGATGTCAGCAAGGAGAGTAGCGTAAAAGAAATAAAGAAGTATTAGTCTGGAAGAATGTGCCAAGGTCATGTCAAAACTCTTCTCAAATCATCGGAAGCTGTACGCCACCATGGGAGCATTTCGGCAAGAAAACTGATGGAGCCAGGTGAGAAGCTCTGACGAAAACATACATCTGCAAAAACCTACCCTTTCCTGTCCGCCGAGAAACGGAGGCGAATTGAGGGTTCTATATAAAGGGAATCCTTGTGGGAGACACGCCGCCAAAGAAAAATACTATGGGGGAACCAAAAAAAAAGAAAAAACCAAGATGACGGTGACAAAAAAACGCCATCGCGCGCTACTGCAGCACCCCAGAGCAGTAGATGCCGACGGCGAAATCTGAATCACCAGAAGGGAAGAGGCTGCGCGAAAGGGGAATACCAAAAGTTGTAGACGGCCAACCAACCAAGTGGGAAAAGGGAGCAAAAAATACTTATTAAAGAAGGAAAAGAAAGCGTCAAACCGGGAAGGTGTAATCCGATTGAACTAATTGAAGCTCCGAAGTCAACTACAGCGAACAACGTTGCTCGTAAAACTAACAGATGGGACCAAATGATGATAACGCCTCCGAGGACGGGGAGAAGAAATTCTGGAGTCATGGGCGTGGATTTCACAGGCGCGATCGGGCTTCAACCTCCTTGATCCTGCCGTATGGCAGGGAGAAGAGGAAATCCTGGTCCCTGAAGGTGTTTACATCAGGGCCCAATGGGGAGGAGGAGGTGGGGGGTCAGCGGAGAGGGGTGTAAGGGATAATTAACAATCACGACTGGAGGGTCTTCTCAGAAAGAAATGTCCTTCCAAACGGAAGGGAATTGGGAAAACGAAAAAAAAAAAAAGGGGTGTTAGGGGACGTGAGGACGGGAAGGGGTCGCAGCAAACCAACGCAATCAGAAAGGGAGTAGGTCGCATCTTTAAGAGGAGATAAGAGACGGGGGCCTCACAACAAGTCTCAGAGGACTCGTTCAAGGCACTAGAGGGGGAAAAAAAACTCATCCGGGACGGGATTCCTCTAAGGAGTTAGGAAGGAAATGAAGAAACCACAAATGTCTCAGGAGGCTTGAAAGAGAGGAAGAGGTGAAAGGACCTCCCTGTTGTCCATATAAGAGGGGGGACTCCGCAAAATTATTATAGAGAAAGAGGAAACTGGTGAAAGGGGTAAGATCCGTATCTTTTTCCCGGGGGTGAAAGGCTTCGACAGAAAAAAACCTGTTCAGAAATCATCATCGTGGCCCATGAACCTAAGGGGAAAAGATTCGTACTCTCTTCTCTCCGGAAGGGAAGAAGAGACACGCGGGTGGGACACAACTCCAAAAGAGCGCAAAAGGAACGGACATAATAAGAAAGGGGCATCAAGGGAAAAAGGGGGGGGGAGGGGGGAGATACAGCATGGAGAAGAAAACGTCCTGAGCAGGTGTGGCCTGTCGATCTCTCAAAAAAAAGGGAAAAGAGGAGAATCCACACCGGAGACAGAAGAAAGGGGAGGGGTCATTGTCATGCCTGGCAGAAGGAGGGGGACAGCACAAAAAGGATAAGCGAAGAGAGTACTCAGGAGAGGGAGGCAAAGGGCGTGCTTGAGGACCCCTCGGATATTACTCTAAAGCACGGAAAGGATGACCGAAAATAGGAGAAAGTGAGGAGGAAGTAAAGATAGAAGTTAATGCACAAGAAAGAAAGCGAAGATCTCAAAGGGGAAAAAAGATAAAACAAAGATTGCCCGAACACGTGGGGACTACTGGTCAACTCCGTTAGCCTCATAGGAAAGGGAAGGGGAAGATGATGTCCCAGGGACGGTCGAAAAAAACAGAGATCGAGTTAAGAATTGAAATACCTCTCCCAAGGGGTGTAGGAAAAGTATCCTAGAAGGGCCCGTATAGTAATACCAACTAATTTGTGCACCTTCCCGATAGTTCAATTGAAAATATAGACTTAGACGTGTGGGTTAGAAATATGCCAAGCGATTAGTAATCGGTCATATTCAAGGACCACGAAGTGAAGTGATGTTGGGTAGGGAAAAGGAGTGTCGCAGGACAATCCCTAACAGGACCACAGACTCACCAAAACAGGAGGAAAATGATGACAGTCCCCATACCGTTGTGGAAGACAAGGAGGAGGAACTGGAAGGAAGAAAAGCCTGCATTATGCACTTTTAAAACAACCTTACATATACCTCCTAGGAACCCACAAGCTCGCCACAGGTAGGGGGGAAAGCATGTAAAAACAATGTCCTGATATATAAAAGAGTTAGAAAATCCAGATAAGGAAGGAGTATGCAAGAGCACCCTCGGGGGGAAAGGAGGAGGGGAAAACGCCGAAGGCGCCATCACACAGAGACCTGGAAGAAAAAATGATAAACGTTAAGAACGTACATCCACGAAATTTGCAAGGAGGGGTTTAATCTCAACAGCTTAAGAAGGGACTCCGCAGTGAAGATGGGGGGGAACGTTTCATTGAGAAGGGTCGAACAAATACGGAAAGAGAGAAACAAGGGAAGGGACGAGAGTGAAGTCTTGTCATTGAAAAAGCGTCTTTTCTCTCGCGACGGAAGGTAAAAAAAGGAGGGGCAAAAGTAACGCCTATGTTCGAGAAAACATGAGGAGAAAAAAAGTCAAAAAAACTTGGTATCCAGATGCCTTCCAGGAGGGGAGAGGAAAAAGGAGCTTACAAAGAGCGGCTCATTGCTGTAGACTGACTTGGTGAAGAAAAAAGGACATTGGGCTTATGGTTGGGCGAAGAAAACATCGGGGAGAGTCTTGCAAGCTTGAGAAACAGACTCAAAGCTGAAGATCAAAGTCAGAAGCAAAGGTAGAATCGTAAATGAAATGCTAAGGTTGTAACCAGGAAGAGCCGATGGTTTAGTGGCACCAGCGAGGAGGACTTGAGAAGAAAACAATTGTCAAACAGGAAAGAGTGGCCTTTCCAGACAGCCGTTAGTTAAAAGGTTAATGGCCTCGGCAGGGAAAGAAGGACACAGACGAGGAGAGGGGAAAAAGTTTTAGAAAGAGGGAGACGGGCTACCTCGTCGCACTGACATACTTCGGACAAAGAGATAACGTTGCCACCTTCGGAAAGGCCGATGGAGCCTCGGGAAATGGGATGTCGGGTGTGATGTCTTTGTCATGATGGAAGAACAGCCGAAAATATGGGGAACCGCCATACTAGCAGCGGTCCAGGTGCAAGATGATCGTCGGAACGGGGGGAACATGCTGACGAATACCGGCTGGCCCCAAGAGGAGGACACCGACGGCGATTAAAAAGGGAGACAAGCATACTAGCACAGGGCAGTGCCGACGATCGCGCCGAAACATAGGAGACAAATGGGAAAAAGAGGGAGCCACAAAGCAGGGCACCGACTTTGGAGGAAATATGAAAGTGCGAGTTCCGAGTGGTCGCAGAAAAAACTAAGGAAAAAACTAAGGAATCCGAACAAAACATGCACATAATCAGAACCGCGGAAGATATATTTCAATAGCGAAGGAGAGAAGCGTAGAAGTCTACAAACTAAAACACAATTAAGAAGAGGATGAAAGCAGTCGGTACTCCTAAATTAAAATCTCTCCGAGATTAAAAAACTATGAACAGACCCTTACTCAGCGGGATTCGAACCCTTGCTTAAAGTACTAGAAACCGGTCAAATAGGAACCCAGGGTCGCCTGGGGTTGAAAAAAGAGTTGCAACGGCAAAAATGGCAGGGCGTGACGGAAGAAACATGCGGCCTTAGCCAAGGAAAAGCGCTTGGAGGGCAACAAATCCATAAATGAAAGGCCCAAGATAGAAGACGGACGATCGCTCGAAGAGGGGAAAAGGAAAAGAGGAGGAAATCCTCTGCAGGGAAAATGATGCGAGCTCTGGCAGTTAACTGAAGGGGACGGAAAGAATGAACGTAAGGAACCAATCCTATTCCCGATATGGAGAGAAAGAAAAAAGCTGACGGAGCGGGTGCCCGTGAAGGAACAGGGCACATAGAAATTCTGCTAGTCCCGGTTACCGACGAGGTGTGAGACGGGACACCTGCTGCTGCAAAAAAAGTCACCTGAGGTCCTAGGGAGGTCAGAATTCACACGTAAGAAAAAGGGGTCTAAAGGGAGTTCAGGAGAAGTGACCCGAGCGAGGATCAACAAAAAAAAACGAGGAGGAGGAAGAAAAAGGGGGGGGTTAATCAACGGCGGGGTCATGAAAAAGGAAGGCAAAAAGGGCTACCGTTTGGCACGGGGGGGGGTAGACATCGTATCCCGCGGGGGTGCGAACCGAGGAGTCCTTAGAGAAAGGACATCAAGTCTGTCTGTAAACGTGCCCTGGTCACAGAGCAAGACGGGGGGGGTCTAAAGGGGAGGGAGAGTTTACCATCTCGACCGGTTTGTAAGAGGGAGAAAATCCTCGGCGTTCTTCGTCAGTCGCCGTGCATTCCTGTCTCAGCAGGATAATCGCTGAATGCGGTAAAAAAGAGAATCTGATTGTGCTAACAGAGGGCCCGTCGGTCGAGATGTTGCGTTACTTCGTCGTCGCCTAGAGGGGAGAGAGGGGGACGGGCAATAAAGATTCCTGGGAAGCGACATCAGGGGGATTGTCTAACATCATCGCCGCGTTCCTGGGGGCGCCCGGGAAAGAGTCGAATCAGGTCAGGGAACCTTTTTGAAAAAGGAAAGAAGGGTGAAGAGATTACACGGAAAAGTCAGTTGAAAATACATGATGAGATATGAAGCGTTCTTACAGATGCGCGCTCGGAGAGGGGAGAGGAAAAAATTGAACACGTTGCATCAGGAGGGGTCCAAGGGTTTTTACGGATGTAAGAATAAGACTACATTCCTCGTCGGGAAGGCCGAAGGGATCGTAGTTGCTTAGGAGGGGGTGGCTGGGGGGTCGGAAGTAGCTATCAACTCCAGCTACCAACTCGCGTAAAAAAAAAAAAAATTAAACTCGTGTTCTAGAAAACTGAGTGCACAGCACGCCCTTTAAGCAGGGATAGCGAAACCATTTTTCAATGAGGTGCTCGGACTGCGAGTAGGAAAGCCGAAGCCTTCGCATCGCTTCTCAGGTTTTCGTCCCACCGGTCAATAGAAATTAGTTGCGACCGGGGCTCTGAAAGCATCGTGAGCAGTGCGTTGACTTGCCCCAATGGACTGGAAAGGGAGAGGACCTGAACGAAAGCTCTCAAGGGGGAGGAGATGAAGGACTGTACGAAACAAAAAAGCGAAAAGCATATTCCATAAAGGGGACCTTTAATATGTGTCAGGGAAGAGGGAGTCACACGGGGAAATGTCGTCAAGGGCGCGAGGAGGAAAAATAAAGGGTGGGAATAAAAGTATTATTGGGACCCCAAGAGACAGTCCAAGAGGGAAAACAACATATGAGGGATTACCGGTTCCCACCATTTAAGGTGGTCTTAGAACCTTTCAAGGTCAACGAGCCGGGAGCAAAAGCGCTGCCCCCAGCACATACGGCATTCAACATAAAAATGGAAGAAATGAATGAACATCATAACCTTCCTATCACCGAGGGGAATTAACTAATTAATGAGTTGCTTAAAAATCGTAGGGAAATAAATATAAAAAGTTGGGTATGAATCCAAAAAATCATCCCACCACTATTTCATTTAAAAAAAAAGAAAGAGAAAAGACAGAAGCGCTCGAAAAAAAAAATCCCTCTCCTACAGCCGACGGGGAGGAAGAGGGGAAGAAAAAAGAAAAACTGGCAGAATGGAGTGCTAATTCTTCTCACGCCGGTGTGTATCTACCATCGGCCAGTTTGGGAGAAAGAAGAAAAGAAAAGAAACGGAAGCCTCTTATACCAAAGATACTTGGAATACTACGTAAAGAACTGGGAAAATAAGAAAGTCAGATAACCGGGATTTTTAACAATCATGAGAAAAGAATAAGGCGTTAAAAGTCCTACTCGATAAAAGTGTTGACAGAAATCAAGAAACGATCCTTCCCAATGATTGAGAGACTTGAGCAACACTGAAGTGATTTTGAATGCTGGCGGGGGATCACAAAGGGGTTTCGTCGAGATGGACATCTATCCACAGAGGTTCAAAAAGAATACTCACATGAAATGAGAGAACGGGAACGAGAAATCTCTTCCGTAAGGGGGGGGGGGGGGTATGAAACCCAGAACCCATGGTCAGACTGGTGGCATCGCGGAGAAAGGGCAATGGGGCAAAAAAGAATCGCCGCGGGCGTCCTGATATAAGAAGAGAAACAAATTGTGAAAACACTGGAAAACAGCATGGTTGGAGGAGGTTGGGGGGGGGGTCGGCATCGAAACAGCGAAACCCCACAGAGACGGTCTTCGTTTAATAACGGCACTGAGATCTTCATCTGCGTCTGGAAAAAAAAAAAAAGGGGCTCAGCTACAGGGGATGGAAAGGCTACTTGCCCAAGCAGAGTTATTGAAAAAGAAAACGGGGCAGCTGTAAAGTGCCAGAGAACAACCTGGAGGGGAGTTCACCGTGAAGCGAACCTAGATCCGTGTGGGGTGACAAAATGGGGGGAAAGATAGGTTTACTGGGGCAGGCCTGCTACCAATCGATAAGGGGAAAGAAAAAGGGAGCCCCTCGGCGTATCGTTAAGTGGGGATCATGGCGACCTGGAAGAAAAGAGGTGTGCCCTCATGACCACTCTGAAAAAAAAAGAAAAAAGAGGAGGTCAGCTTCAATGAGCTACCCGTGTTCAACGCACCTCAACGCGAAAGGAAAAAAAAACCCATCCTCATCCGAGGACTAAAAAAGAAAAAAGATGATGGGGAAGCTATAAATGGAAACGCATCGACCTAAAGGCGAGAACGGGGGTGGGCTGCTGCGATCTCTGAAAAAAGGAGGGAGGATGGAAAAAAGATGCGCAGAAAAGTGCTCGGAAGCCTGACAGGTATATGGGAGAAGGTGGAAGGTTCCAAGCGCTGCGATGGAAAAACAACAAAGAGGAGGAGGGAAGGAACTGTGAGGATGGCGTCACGGTTGGCAGAAGTGCCGGTTTAAAAGACAAAAAGAGCAGAAGAGAATAAGTAACGCAAAAGTCGACCTTATGGAATTAAAAGGGAGGAGGTCCAGCAAGAAAAGAGGCCGAAAGAGACAAAAACCGGGCCCGAAGAGGTCTCCGATGACAACCTCCACCGGGGATTAGGGGGGAGACGGAACGCATATCATCGTATCAACAGATAGGCACCAGGACCCCAACAGGATTCGGGTCAGCCAAAGAAAGTAAACTCAGTCCAGGAGGTGGGTGTGGACCGCCGAAGAGGCCTTAGATGAATCCCGCCGCGAAGTTGGAACCGTCGCACTGGCCATTTACGGAGGACGCATGGACGTGCTTGGTTGGGGGGTGTCGAAGAACGCAGAGGAAGAATTAAGAAAAATAGGTACACAGGAAAGGATGCTTTTTTTGCTAGTGGAGGGGGAAAAAGCGCAAACTACCAAGGGAAAAGAATCACCAAAGGCAAGGCGGCTGGGAAAGCCATTGGCAGTGTGGAGGAGTAACGAAAGGACGAAACCGTCGGTATTGAGAAGGGAAGAATATGAACATTAAAAGAAGGACCCCCAATTCTCACATGGGAGGGAAAGGTCACAAAAACACCAGGGTCCTGGAAAGGTCGTGAGAACATAAAAGGAATGGATGAGAGCACCCAAATCTTTAAAAAAGAAAAAGAAGAGGGATAACACGGGACCATCAGATAGAAAAGTACGCCAGAGGGTCGACCGTACTCATCACCGGGACAGGATGCTTGTCGGCGAAAATGTCACGCAACAGCGGTCTTCAATAAGGAGTAAGAACCCTCGCAGGAGGGTTGCTTTGTCCAATCAAAGGGGAAGAAGCAAACTTCAACAGGCGGGGTCAGTGGTAAAGAGCAAGAGTTCATCAGTACGCGGACATCGTCAAAAGGGTATGGTCTTGGGGGCGGGGAAAGGGAAGACCGTGTCAGCACGCGAAATCGCAAGAAATCTCACGCCCCGATTACAAAGGCGAAGGTCTGCAGAACATAGGAGGGTTGCTGAAGCGAGCAGGATGGGAGGGCGCTGCTGGTTACACCGGCATCTTGGGGGGGCTGATTGTTTGATGGTTCCAAAAGGGGCGGGAGTTAGCGGCCACGACTGTGGAGGGGGTACGCTACGAAATTCGACTTAAGCGATGCGGACATTAGGGGTATCGGTGGAAACGCTAAAGATGGTGTATGCGACATGCTAGAAGGATCTGGAGCTGCCCTGTCACGGTGCCCAGAAACAGGCACTTGTGGAAACCCACAGCCGCCGAGGGAGACAGGGGGGGGGAGTGCAGCATGCACAGGGGGCCAAGCAGACAGAACCAAACACCTTGAGTTAAGAAGGGAGCAGAACAACCTCGAACGCCCAGCTTGTGTGCAGAATAAAGCGTAGGGAATGAGCAAGTGGGAACACCGGACGGCGAGTGTAGCCGGTCGGCTTTTGCGGTTTCGAGTCGTGGTGATTAACTGAGGAATCAAGAGCGACGGATCGTGCAAAGGAGGAACTGAAAAGCGGGGGGCAAGATTAGCGTCCACGGCGAAGGAGGACGACGACGGCTGGGATGACCGGCCGCGAACGAAAAAAAAGGGTGGGAACGAACATGGCTAGGAAAGGAAAGGGGTCGGGCTAAAGCAAGGGGAAGACTATCTCTACCGAGCACGGAAAGGGTGCGAGCTGCGGCCACGGGGAAGGTGCGGGGCTGTTGGGCCCAAATACCATTGGGAGGTGAGTGTCTCTACAGAGTGTGACTAAAGGAAGCGTCTAAGGAATCCAGAAAGCTATCCAGCACGACCGCGAGTGGGGGAAGATAGCATTTGAAAACGTCGACTGAGCTGCGTAAGTCACCGGGAGAGAAAAACAAAAGGGGACAATTATCGGGACGGGCAGGGGGGAACGAGAAAAGGATCGACAGACGCCGATCAACGCCGCGCGGAAAGCCAAAAAGGGAAGGGGAAATTAATAGGATTAGCCCCGGAAAATCTACCCGTTCAAGAGGTCAAAAAAGAAGCGGTTGGGTGACACAAGCAGACACTGGGGGGAAAGCGCACCCCATTAGGGGAATTAACGCGGCGATGTGAGCTGAAAGAGCAACTCCAAGGCGTGGGGTTGACACGTAATCACCAGTGCGGCGGGATTCCCGCCCAAGATCATAACTTAGGCGACGACGAGAAAAAATCAAACTATAAGAAAAATCGGTCGTCCAAGATAGTTAGAGGATTCGCGCGTGCAGGGCGGGGGAAGCCAGGAGCGGGGGGGAAAAGAAGCCCAAGCTAGGTCAAAGAGGCAGAAAATCAACATAAAGCTGGTAGAAAAAGGAATAAAGGAGCTCTGATGTCAAGGAAGTACAAGCAAAGTTTCTATCAGAGGAAACGTAAGGACTCTGGAATCACCGGTCGGGAATACGATGTTCGAGGAAACTTGAGGGCCAAAAAAAAGGGCTGGAAGGGGGGGAAAATGGAAGTAAACGACCGGACCAGGGAAGGCAAAGGCTCAACAAAAAAACAGGGATTGGGAAGGAGATGTGCTTAGACCGAGTTTGAGAAGGAAAAAGAAAAATGGAACAACCTTTGGAGTAAAGGAAGCCTGAACCATCGACATCGGATAACGAGGGAGAAAAAAAAAATCAGTCAGGCGTCAGGCGTGATCTATACAAAGGGTAACTAACGTACCTTCGGTTTCCGAATGAAATGTTCTCTGACAAGGAAAACGTACGCTCGTGTATCATAAAAGTCGTACGCGTTTTCATTCTTCAATACGGGTTCGTCAAGTCAAGGGAATAAAAGCAAGAGAGATAGGGACAATTTCCAAAGGGGGTTCTACTAGGTGCTAGGGGAAGTTCCAAGGCGGAAGGTCGGCTAGTTATGCGGCATTCAAAGGACAGTTATGGGGGTGTTGCTTTAATGAAGGGAAAATTGACGGTCTAACGGAAGAGTCCACGCAGAATGTCACTGAAGGATAAAAAATGGAGAATGCAGGTCCGAAATGAGCATCTTCTTTTCCTCGCACCTATTTGTGGTGCAAAAAAGAAATCCTGGTGTGGAACTGGGCGATCAAAAAAGAAACAGGGGGAGGAATCTGATAATTTGCTTGCAAGCGCTAATCGAGGGATGTCCCTGGCATGATAAGGTCAACAGGGGAGCACGAAAGGGGGTTCGGGATGTCCTAATAAAGGAGATACATGAACGAAGGGGGACTAGATCGTCCTGAGGGTGGCAGAGGAAGGAAGGTTTTACTGGCTTCGCGAGAGCGACCAAGCGGAGGTCGCGCAGTCGAAGGAACTCGGGGTAGGGGAACAAAAGGAGGGCAGCAAAGGAAAGTGATTGAACCCCCCCTACCCTTTTTAATCAGTGCAGGAAAAGAAAGGAGGTCAGTGGAAAGCCGCTCCGGGAGCACAGGTAAAAAGAAAACGGGTGGATGAGGAACGTCTGTTTACTACTTCATTAAAAGGAGAAGACGTAGGCAGCATCTTCTGTTTGACATCTGCCCACGTGTAAAGAGTCGCAGAAAGGAGGGGTGGCTCTCTCCTCGGGAGTCTGTATCGGAGAGAAAAGGACCTACTAACAACCAATCGAGGCGAAGATGCCGAGACGAATTTTAAGGAATGAGTAATTTGAAGATGTCTTGCAAAAAGTGGCAGAAGGGGAGGAAGAATATCGGCTGCCGAAATTGGATGCCAGGCTAAAAATTCGGGACTCAAAGAAGAGGCAATTCCACGCTGACAAGATGAGGGGGGGGGTACCGCACCAACATGACGGGACGTGAGTAACACCTGCATCTCAGCAGTCAGGAAGAAGTCTCAAAACAATCTGCGTCATTAAGGTTCAACAATCCCCACTCAGTCGATAACGTCGAAAAGGAGGGGGGAGTCGTCCAATGGGAGGGTAGCAGCTCGGAAGAGAGAACTGAGGGAAGTGTTCATTCTCAACCCAAAAGAGGAACCACCAAGATTGGACCGGTGTGAAAAAGGAAAAAAAGAGGGGAACCGCCGCGCGAGCTGAAGAAAAACCCGACGCTCGGAAGCCGACGAGCCGAGGGAGAACAAGACGGTCGTAAAAGAAGTAAGAAAGGGAGTCGCAGACCTGTTCTCTCATCGGCGTGAAGGGGGTAAACAAAGGACCAGATAAAGAGAGCCGTCGTCGTATTAAGCGACAGTCGTAAAAGTGGGGATTCGAGTCCTAGTGGAAGGCATGACCCGCTAGGGGAAGAGGGGTACCGAAGACTGACGAGCCTATCGTCCCCGACAGATCGCGAGAGAAGGGTGTGGATTCGGACCAAGGAGCGGACGGGTCATAGTGATCCCGTTTCGTCGGTTGGGGGAAGAAGAGGGGGGGACGCGAGATGATGGGGTGCTCGGCATATCAACTAAAGGGCAGGGCCTACAAGGGCCTTTGGGTCGAACAGAAAAGTCTCGGTCAAACGTACGGGGTGGAAAAAAAAAACATGGGAGAACTTGGGATTTCAGAGAAATCGGGAAAGGGGGTTGGACCTGAGAAGACAGCCTCGCCGTCGGTCGTAAAAAAAGGCCTTTACCCCTAACTGGGATTGAGAAAAGAAGGGGAGTTGCAGTGGGGGGACGGTTGTTCGGGCCGGGCGTTAGAGAAAAAAAAAGACAGAAAAAAAGAAGAGTAACTTCAGATATTACGGAATCTTGAGAGGACTATATGGGTCCTCATCGACCCAAACGGCTCAGCGAACTAAGAGAGATTGCACAGGAAGGGGGGGGGGGGGGGGGGGGGGGGGGGGGGGGGGGGGGGGGGGGGGGGTTGTTGTGGTGCAGAGTGGGGGGTGGTTGTGTGGTTGTGGGGGGAGGGGGGGGGGGTGGGGAAGAGTAGGACGGAAAGCCACATTACGGAAAGAAAAGTGCCCAACTTCGCCAGGGAGGGGCCTCTAACTGAAAGGCAAGTTGAACTGAAACAAAAAAAACGACAAATGGCTGAGGAAAAGTTTCGGGGGTATAAAATGAGCTGTGGGGGGGGGACAACCGAAGAAGACTATCGGTGTGAATACGCTCAAAGGGGAGGGCCGCGACCAGATCGAGGAAACTGGGTCATCGGAGCAATCACTTGAGGGACCTGTTGTTAAGGAGCGTGCTTGGCCGGAAGAATCAGAGGGGAGTACCCTAGGTCTCGATCAGAGAATCACCGAATAAGAACAGGGGTTTCACGAACCTCAACCCTCTGAGAAAAAAAGGGTACCGACGTCAGACCGAGGAAGGGGATCCTGTTGTGCTGTAAGAGAAGATCCAAAGGGTCAAAAGAACATCTGCCTGCAATTCGCCAAGAGCACGGTGGACTGGGGGGGGGAGGGGTAAGAGACACCCCAACAGAAACAAAAAACAACAAGGAGAGGAAAAAGTAAAAATGGCTAAAAGAAGAAAACAAGACCGCCTTTTCAGGTAAATGTCAAAAGGCTTCAGAACATCCCACCATTATCAGCAGGAAAAGGGAGAAAAGGGAGTCAAAATAGGGATGAATGTGGGGGCGAGTTGAGAGGGTTGAGGTTCTGAAAAGGAATATGACGATGCCGGAAAAAGAGATAGGCTACCTTGGAAGGATTGCCACAGTGAGGAATACCGGAAAACCCGCAACGACAGGCGCAGAATCTAAAAAAACCGGGTAAACCCGATACATATTTCAATGAAAAGGGGGGGTCCAAAATGTATCGTAGAAAAATAAAGAATCTGGAGAATTAGTAAACATATAGAAGTAAATTTTCGAACCCCACAGGACATCTCGGAAGCAGACAGGACACCGAAAGGAGAAAGGGTGTGAGGGGGTTACTGCCGGAAAGGGGGAAAGCAAAAACCAAGTTACGCCAAGTCAAGTTGTCAAAAAAACACTCGGGAACATTTAAACGTAGGCTCGATAGGTGCAGGGGGGGACTAATTAACCACGCAGAGGGACAGGCAAGATGCCGTAGCACTAGCTAAGTCAGGAGAGTTGTTGGGATGCGATTTTACAATCTTCAAGAAAAAACCAGTCAAACAGATCACACGAGAGTGAGAGGCGTGAAGCCCATTCCAGTGGGGAGCCAGGAGTAGAAGGCAGGCGACCTAAGCGGAGAAAGGAGGGGGGAACGTTCAGGGATCACTGGAACAAAAGAAAAGTATCCAATTCCCTAGCCATGTGGAGTTTTCCGAAGGGTACACAACAAAATCCTGGGGGTCCAGAGATGTCCTAGAAACTAAAAGAAAAGGGGAAAAGGAGGTTTAGAAAATAGCACCGCACCCAACAAGGTGATCTCGAATCCTGAGGCCAAACCTACGAAAGGACAGCAAAGATGAGAAGGACGGAGGGTAACTTAGAATAACCCTTGCAGAGGAGGTTTCGGACGAGCTCGGTAATCTAAGGGAGGGGGGAGAAGACCGGGGCGCTTCATCTAAAGGAGGCTTTGTATCTCGGTCAATCCACACGCAGGACAGGAGAATCAAAACCTCCGGCGGGCCTCAGTCAGAAAAGGAGAGGAGTGGGCTGGCGACGGGGTGGACGCCGAGGTCCTTGAAGGAGAAAAGGAACACGACAAGGAAGGAAAAAAAAAAAGGGTGGGACGCCGTCGCTCGTCGGCTAGGGAGCGTAGGTGAGAAAAGACGAGAGGGACTGGGGGGCGCTGTGCTTTCACACCGACAAGTGGCTGATGGGGATTCAACCAACGAGCTCGAGGAGTGTTAAAAAAAGGAAAAGGGAAGCTTCCGAGAAAAGAAATCAGCGGTAACTCGAGGATCGAAGGACAGGAAGGTTAGCGGGGTAACTCGAAGGGTTGGGTGTCGATCCTAGATCGTGGAGCTGCGGGAAGGGAAAGAACACCGCCAAACGGGGGGGGCCGGGCCCGCCGCTGATGTTTAGCAATGGACGGACGGACCCGGTGGGGGACCCATCATACACTATTCGCAGAAGAAGGGTGGGAGTGCCGCCGAAGAGGCCAGGGAGGCCCAGCTTTTTCACTTCACCTTCGGAAAAGGAAAAAGTCACCTTCACAAGCCCTCGCGTGGTCGGTGGTTTCGGTAAGGGGAAAGACATTAATCAAAGACGACTGGAGGGGGGCCGCGACGCCCGGCACTAAAGGGAAGGAGCCAAAGGGCGAAAGCGAAAAAGAAGGGATATCCCGGCGCAAGAAGAGTCACGATGGGAAGGACATTGCGCCGATAGCGGCGCCATGGAGTTGCCGACTATCGCGCCGAAGGGATGAGACCACGGGTTCGATGCCAAAAACAAGGAGTGGCCCGCAAGCCAATACACCGTGGGGAACTGGAGACGACCGTCCGGATTGGGACGGTAAAAGGGGGATAAATCCGGGGGACCAACAAAAAAGTCTATCAGCACGACCGCAGTCTTAGAGATAAAGGGAAAAACTGACTTGAAGTCCGGAGGAAAGAAACTCACACCAGACGACGAGGATTAAAAAGGAACGTCGTGGGAAACGTGCAAATAAGAGAAGATCTCGCCGATTCCGCGCGCGCGAAGAGGAAGGCCATTAAGCATCATGTCACGAAATTCTGCTCGACATCGGGGGGCCCCCAGGAGTACGAAGGGGGAGGGGGGGTTTAAGCTTTTCCCCGGGACAAGAGGAACCGACGATGAGAGTCGAGCTTCTGACCAGGGGCCTTGAAAGCCACTCTTGCTGAGTCCCTGGAACAGGGGGGAAAAGGTTCCCTCCACAGAGCACAAATGTGGACGACGCTAATACTATAGGAACGGCGAGGGGAGGGGGGAAAAAGGGTAGAGGCGATCGGCAATCCGATGGGATGAAAAAATGCCGTGTAATTCGCAGTTTTCTGCAGGCCAAGACCGTCAGTATGACGAAGCCCAAGCCTAGGAGTCGAGATCAAGAAAACCGCTTGTCACTGCAAGGACACTCTGCTCTGAAAGTTACCGCCTACTTTTTGAGCAGGAAGGATCACAGTACTGAGGGGAGTCGGGGGAAAGAAAAAAGAGGTCTGTCAGGACCTCTTAAAAAGCGCGAGGGAGGGCTATGTTTACACGAAGAAGACCAACCGATGGAGAAGAGAGACTCAAAACAACAACTAGTAAGATTTTCTTCGGAAATGACGTGGGGGAAAGGAGCCGCTGTGCAGACCTTTTAGGAAAAAGGGGAGAATCGACCGAACCGCGGTGATGCCCGAAGGGGGGGAGTGCTCCTGGGATAAAGAAAGAAAATCTTCAACGGTCCCACTGAGAATTCGAGATTCAGGGGAATGACCAGTCGAAGTTTGAAAAATCTCGATAGGCTTTGCGTCGTCATCTGCTGGAAGGAGAGGACCGCGGGGCATTGGGGAAAAAAGCGCGGCATCCTGTCCATCAGGTTTGCAGGAAAAACTTCCTTCCCGAGTGGCTAAGAAAGTAGGTTAAAGAACCAGTACGTGATCGCATCGGGTTGAGGGGGGAATCTCGTTCAAGGGGCTAGGAAGGGATGCAAAAAAAGGGGATAGCTCAGCCAGGCTCAACGAAGCAAATTGAACATAGTCGGGCGGAAGTGCAAAGCTTGGGACGAATCGGGAACTCCTGGTACCTAGAGGACCGGGGCGAGCAAAGAAGAGGGACTGAAGGCCTGTCAGAAGTACTGTTTCCGCTGGACTCGTAGGGAAAGATTATACTGAATGAGAAAGACCGGAAGTTACTCTCGGCTGTGGTTCAAAGACGCGCTCCGTCCGCGTCGGATTGAGAAGAAGGAAGGAGGAGGGGGGCTGAACGCGGGGGGTGCTGTGTCGGGGGGGAACAAAAAGGATGGCGCAACGGGACTTTCTCGACCACAAGTAACTCGGTGTACTCGAAAAAGGGACGTGCAAAGTCAACTCAAGTTGTCAGAAGAGCGGACGAACCCGTGGTCTCCGCACGGTAAAAAGAAGAGGGACAATGCCCTTTCCTAAAAAAAAAGAAAGGTACGCGAAACGGGTTCGTTCCCAACGGTCATCAGTCGGAGAGGGGGGAAATGGGACCGGGCTCGTCAGCAGAGGCGAGAGAAGACGAATTTAAAATTGACGCGCGCGGCTAAAAAAAGGATCCGGTCGCTCTCCGCTGGAGCTTAAGGGGAAAAGAAAAAGAAAACGACGAAACAAAACAGGCCAAACAGAGGCCATATGCGATAAGAGGGGGAAAAGGTCCCGGTAACTTGGAGCTGCACAAAGCAGGGAAACAAATCGGCGAGGGCCGGGTTCTAAGAAATTCTTCCTGTCCTGATGCCCGAAAAAAACGAGCCAAATTGCTAAAAAAAAAGGGCGGTGCCGCCCACAGTACGTGACGTGGGCAGTCACCGTTCAAGCACTCGAGAAGTTCGAAGCGCTGGAGCCACACGGTGCTGGACTTACAGAGTTACAACAGAAAGAAGAAGGCAGTCGAGAACAAAAAAGGGATGGTGTTCTAGTCCTAGACCGGATCTTGGAGCAAGCGAATCCAAGAAAGAGAGAGAGTTGTGAGGGAGCCCCGCTCAAACCAGGGCAGGTGGTGAACATCACTCACCGCAGTCAAGGAGAGGGAGGGGCATCAAACGACGCTCTTCAACAAAAAAAGATCCGAAGGCGACTGATCACGAAAACTTTCGCGTGCGGACTACTGTGCTCGACTCGCACCGTAAAGGCACAAAAAACCCGACCGTCGCCGAGTGAGGTGATGAAGACGTAATATCTTAAAAGGGGAAAAAGAAAGGTGTGTGAGGTCGGAAAAAAAGGGGTGGAAAACAATTACACGGAGATTAAAAAAAAGTGCCTAAAGTACTACGGGGGAATAAGCATACGGAAAATAAACGATCCTTAAAGGGAAAGAAAAGCTCGGCTAAAAATAAGTGGTTCATCTCTTGGGAAAGGGGTGATGATGGCAAAAAGAGGGCGGGGGGAAAAACTGAAAGGGTGGTTCTAAGAAAGCACCCCTATCCCTGCCTCAGGGCACGTGAGAGAGTCTCTGCCGGGGGTGGTGTGTATGGAAACCCGAAAAATGGGCGATAAGTGATATTCGGGGGCTATCTGTCATGGTTTCTTGAGCAGAAAAGGGCATCCTCGAATAACAAAAGACAGTTAGCTCCTGGCCTTAAAAAGGGAACGGGGAAGGAAAAAAATCCTGGAAAACATTTGTTAGGAGGTAGGGTTCGGGCGGGGCGAACTAAAAGAAGCCAAACAACGCAGTAAAGAGGATCTGTGTTAGAAGAGGAGCTGGCCATCCTTAAAGCAGGCGGGGAACCACAAACCGGCTCACGACAACCGTTGAAGGAAAAAATTGCCAAATCTAGCCCTCTACTGGACGTTCTGAAGGTACCTGCCTGAGGCGACGATAAAAAAAAGGGGGCGAGTTCCTTTCGTCGCAAGAGAGAGAAAGCAGTGTGGTTGTCGAATGGCCATAGAAAAACTGAAACTACGCCTTGGGGGCTCTCAAAAGAAAAAGAGGGGGGGAGACGAAAAGTGACATAAGACTAGCGGGTGTTGTTTTTTTTTTTTGCCAAAATGGAAGCGCACGCGGTCGGGAGAAAAAGGAAAAACCGGGTCAGAAGAAAGTTCGCCTATTGCTAGAGAGGAGTCCTACGGAGCGTAAGAGGAAAAAGGGTTCCCGCACTCAAGATCACGAACGCATGAATCCGGATTCTCGTCGCGATCCTGGGGGAGGTCACTCGCATAGGCAGCAAAAACGTGACCAAGATAGGGGGACAAGGCGGCCTAGCACTGGGAAACTGCCTGTCGATCTCAGAAAAAAAAAAAAGGGGAGAAAAGGATAGGATAAAAAAAGAAACTTCATTCCGCCGGGAAGGTCTGATGAATTGAACTAATCTGTAGGCCCACCATGATAAGCACAGAATGGAAAAGGTAGGGTTGGCGGTAGATAGGGGAGAAAAGGGATGTTCGTGAACACCCTTGGAGGAAAAGAGGAAGGAAGACAGAATGCGTCGCGAAAGGTAACTGATGCCACTATATTATATGCAAACAAAAAAGGCGCAGAATGATCCCAACACCGAAAAGAGGGCTCCGATGACACCGGTCAAAAGGGGGAGAGTCTCCGGGATAGTCAAGGAATAAAGGATACAAAAATAGAACAGGGCGGTCGAACCCCATGTATCAGGAAGACCGCTCGTGAATCCCCGAGAAGGAACTCCTGCCCAAGGTTTCAGAACCGCCGACAGTAAAAACAAGAGAAGCCCGCCACGGAAATGGGGAAGACCCTCGTGGAACAGTGGAAACGATAAGAAAAAGGGGGGGCACGAAGTACTCCCTCAGAGGGAAAAAATATCGTAATGAGGTGACCAGAAAGACACGTTATGATGCGTTGGGGGACGTTTACGCCAAGCTCATCAAGAAAAAGAAAAAGAAAAAATCGACATCCCAGTTCCGTGTAAGGCAAATGCGACTAAAGCCTGCGGGGGGAGAAGGTACAGGATCAAGTACCATGACCGACTAAAAAAGGAAAACATTCGCCCATAAAGTGCACCAATGGAAACCACCCTGTAAATGTCCAAAAGGGAAGGAGGCGACCACGCCATGAAGCATTTATCATGAGTTTAGTAAAGAAAAATGTATGAAAAACCACCTCGATCACCGCCGAAGTTGAGAAAAGACGGAACACGTACACGAGTCGAAGAATCACCTGGGAGATGGGGTGGCTAGCTAGTGGAAAAGAAAAAAAGACGGGGTCGCGGTCGTAAGGCCATTAACTCGGTGGCATTGGACTTTGAAACCAAAAGGGCTAAGAAAACGGTTGGTCCAGTTGACGATCTGTCCTTCTGGAAAAAGAAAGCTTCAAAGTAAAAGGAGTTCTGTTGCTGTTTTTGAAGAAAAAACATGGGGAATCAACGTCGAAGACGGCTTCGCCTACCGGAGAAATTCCTTGGTGAAACAAAGTCGGCAGCGTCACTAGGACGATCGTCGGGTTAGTTCTAAAAGAGAAGCGGTGGCTCTTAAGGGAAAACACCCACCAAAATGAAATAGTGGTGGGCGATGGGTGACAGGGGATAAACAACGAAGACGAAGGGCGCAACGCCTTAAAAGGGGGGTACGGGATCGAAAAGAGAGACCGGACGTTCTCGACTCGTGACGTCACTCGAGATGAATCCGATGGGTCGGGGAGGGGCACGACCGAAGAGGCTGCCCGGTTGTACTTGCTAAAAGGGGGAAAAGTCCAACTTGGTGGAAAGGGACCCCGCGAGTTGGAACTTGGAGGGGGATGCCGGGGAGTGGGCAACATCAGACAAGAACGAGGAAAGGCACCTGAGCTGGAAGGAGAACGATCGCCTGACCTCTTCAAAAAGGGGGAATCCGAAGTCGGAACACTGCGAGACTTCGTCGGCATGGGCACCAGGAAGTGGCGATGGTCGGTGGGGACGGACGTGAATGTACAGTCAAGCCAGGGTGAGCGAACGGATCGTTGGCCTCAACGAAAACACCACTTGTAGGAAAAAAAGACGCGCTCGGCTACGATTCGACGACGACGGCTAGAACGCCAAGGAAGTAGTTGGCACAAGGGGCGTAACAAGGTTGAAAACAAAGGAAAAGGGAGGACCAAGGAGTAACAAAAGGGGGGGCGGGCATTTCCTAAAGGCGCAAACTCGAAATCAAGGTTATAAAAAAAGATGCTCACAAAGGAGTGCTATAGAAAAAAATGTAGCCGGTAACAAAGAGGGACCTTGTGCTTTGCTCGTAAGCGTCGGGGGCTTCTGGGGGGAACTCGACACATACCAAGCAAAAAGAAAAACGCTATCATAAAAGAGCGGTCTCGTCTGCATGTCCAACGCGACTCTGCGAGTGATTTCTCATCTCGAACAGAAAAAGTGACGAAGAGTAACTCAGGGGGGTCCGTCTTTAACGCTCAAAAAGAAAGAAAAAGGAAAGCGCGCAATCCAAAAGATCCAATACTGCAGCATGATTCCTGCCTAAAGGACGCTTCGCTCTCCCGGTCCATCAAGGACAAGGTCGAAGGATTGTGTAAAAAACGGTCCTCGGCCGCCGGGTGCATTTACGGTAGAACGAGACATTGACTTCCCCGAAGAAACCTCGGCGGTCTGGAAAAAGGAAGGGGGGGGGCCAGGCCAACTAGGGAAAGAAAGCACCATCTATTCCGAGAACGTCGAGGACTATCGGACTCACGAGAAGAGAGCCAAAGCGCCAGTCTATGCTTGACATGAGGCCGACTCGTTGGCCTGCACTGGAATTAATAAAAAAGCGACGATCAAAAAAAGAAAAGGAAACCCCGAGCGTCTATATGGTACAATGGACAAGAGGAATAATAAAGTCTGCTCGAGTCAGTGGCGGAAAGACTGTTTGGGGGGGTAATCAGAAATGCTGGAGGGCGTCACACGCGGTCCAGGAGGGGGAGGAGGGCATCCATACTATGCGAGTTGCGCAAGGTTCTTGCCTGGACTGACGCGCCGCGAAGAGAGAGAAGAAACGTAGGGGGGAGCGGAAAGAAAGAAGTGCGCCCCGGCGGGCCTAAAAGGGGCACGGATGAAAACATTTGTTTAGCCGAGAAGACATCGATCGGATCCAGACGAGTGGGGGGGGGAAACCCTAGACAGCTGACTGAGGAGTACGAACACGGAGAGGGTGAGAGGGGGGAAGAAACGTAAAGGGCGTCAGAAGGGGTTCCCGGGGTGTCTCGGGGTAACAGCTCAATCAACGTTTGAATAGAAAAAGAGGCTAAGGAGGCACAAAAAAAACTCGCCGTGGGGCGTCAGTACATTGCAAGGGCGGGCCGGGAAAGGAAACATGAGATGGCCGACTAAAGGAGAGAGTCTTCAATAGAGAAAGGGGCGATCGTCTGCGTGAGATGGCAAATACGCTGGTTCGGGAGACCGTAAAGGTGGTCGATCTCAAGAGAGGCATATGGATAAGGGAGGGAGATCATACATTGGGGCGAAATTTCCAAGGCTCGTAGGTCCTAAAAGGGAAAAAGATGGGGGGGGCACAAGAAGAAGTTGGGAAACCGCGATAACCGGGGAGAAGGGGGAAAAAGGGGGCTGAAGTAGTGGGGGAAGGAATGGTTTTTTGCCGCGCGGCTGCAGTCGGCTAAGTGATCCTCACCATATAACACGATGCCACCGTGTAAGGGAGGAAGCGGTCGTCCTGGTGTTTATGAAAGGAGAAGAAGAGTCCGCTACGCGAGAAACGACGTACGCCGCGCGGTCGGGGAGGGGGATCGAGGTGCTTGTGGAATTCGTCAGAAGGAAGAAAAAAACGCGGGGGTCAGCAAGGAAAGAAATCGGTTACTGAGGGGGAAAAAAATGCGGACCCGCCTCCCGTGGTCTCGCACGGCTAAAAATTGTATACCGAGTGCTCGTGTACGATCGCACCCTTGCCTACAGAAGGTCGTCACTCAGAGAAAAGGGAACGGGTGTTCGTTCCCCAGTTTTAAAAGGGGGGGGGAGACTTGCGCCGGTCAAGAGGTAGGGAATCGTCGCCGCGTTGGCAAGACATCTAACTGAGAAACTGACGTCCACCGATCCGTTCGATCTCAGGAGAGGAAAATCAAAAAACAAACGAATAAAAAACTAGTCGCCAGATGACTCGACAGGGGGGAAATACCGAAGTGGGGGAAGGAGGAGGAGAAACGCTGTGCGACGAGGGACGTCAAACTAACTATGAGGTGATGAAAAGGCACGTCTTTCAACGAGGGCCCGACGGCAGTTCAGAACAGCTGCTCAACAGCTCAGAAGAAAAAAGACGTGGAGGGGGAGAATACACCGTCTAGCGAAAAACGAGAGCCAGTTAAGAAGGAAACGAAAACACCAGCTAGTCTCTACATAGTAAATCCGTTCCTGGGGGCGCAGTCGTAGGGAGTACCGTTATGGAAAAAGGAAAAAAAAGTGATCATAAAAAAAAAGGAACGCTCGTTGTGCTTGATGAAAAACGCACAACATCAAACTGTAGGGGTGAAACTGACCGCCACCGCAAGAAACAATAAAAAAAGAGACGAGCAGGGGATCTAAGAGGGATGCACAGAACGGCGAGACGACTTTCAGGAAAAAGAAAAAAAAAGGGGAGGGCCATCAATACCTTGTTGGGAAAAAAAAAAACCACACGACGTCGCCGATTGACAAGCCTCGTCTTGGGGACCAGGCGGCAACTGACCCTGCCCAAAAGAAATTGAAAAAAGTCAAAAGTGGGAAGCGACGTCGGCCGTCAACCAAAGGGAGGGAAGAGAAAGCCCCTCCCATAAAGGAAAAGGGGGGTAGTAGTTCTGGCCCCACCGTGGAGACGTCCGGACTTGCACCTTCTTCGGGCCGGCGGTGGTGGAAGGGATATCAAGGTTTATCAGAACTCACCCTTCCTGATCCTTAAAGGGGGAAGGGGGTGACAGGAGAAAGGGGCCCGCAGGGTTTTTTTTACAGACGGTGCCAAAAGCAGGCTGGGGTTCATCGGGAATTGGGGCAGGGAACGCCGCACAACTCTCAGAGAAGGGAAAGTTCTACTCAAAAAGACACGTTACTTGGATTTAACTACGAGAAAACAGTGTGGCTGTAGTTGACGGGGGGTCACGGGCTAGGGAATAGCCAAACCAACGAACTAATTTCAAGTGGTCTACGGGCATCGGGGAAAAAAACGATCATCGAAGGGGGCGGAGCAACACGTCTCATCGGAAACTTTCCTGGAGCTACGTGACCCATTCGCCGTAGTTATGGCAGAGCCGGGGTGCTGCTGGGTAGTCGAAACCCCCACAAGACTCAGGGGGGGAACTGTCGACGGCAAGAAGTAAAAGGAAAGGTGGGGAGCCCCCTGGTGGCATATAAAAAGGTTGACTAAAATAGCTCTAACGGCGAACAGATCGAAAGGACATGTGTAAGAGGGCCCTCAGGTTTGAAAAGGATGGGAAACGAGTCGTGCTTTCCGGCCATCAGAAGTGCCTAAAAGTTCTGGTGCGACTAACTTCG
>Ga0179591_1291290_pt1 | contig 26733 bp, 20 predicted proteins | sample CZOMad2_1_08_16f_FD_182891 | JGI IMG/M metagenome (GOLD analysis project Ga0179591, IMG submission 182891) | Vadose zone soil fungal communities from Angelo Coast Range Reserve, California, USA - CZOMad2_1_08_16fungal (PacBio error correction) | ecosystem: Environmental > Terrestrial > Soil >...
TTACGGGGGCACACTCGCCATCTGAAGACATACCCGATAAAAAAGGCAAGACCTCTAGCATAAGAAGGGGGAAGAAAGTACCCTGTTCATAGGAACTTAAATTCGAGCGGTTCGGAGTGCGGTTGGAAAAGAGGGAACCGAGGGAAAGAAGAAAAAATAGATGGCCATCAATTTGTAAGAAATAGCGACTGAGAGACGAAATGAGAACGGACTTACCAAGTGGGAAGGGGAAGGGAAAGTCTGCGTCACGGAAAAGCGGGAAAGAGTGAGGCTTGAAGGCACACTTAAACTTGTGGAATGGAGGAAAAAAGAAATCCGCTATTGCCTTCGCGTTAAGAAGAGGAGGAGCACACGTCTATGGATGTCGCGAGCTCTAAGGAGAAAGAAGGAAATTACCAATTTAAGTCAAAACCCGCACGAACGAGGCGGGTTAAGATGGGAAGCATATCCGGAGTCAGGGAGAGGAGGTGTAAGATGTCATAAAGAAAAAAAAAAGGGGAAATCACCCCAATTTATCCTTTCAGGGATAGACTTCATGCTAGAATATGTCGCTCGACATTCATCAAGGCAAGGTAGGGTCTTATGAGAGAGGGGAGGTATTTCTTTGGGGGTGCAAAAGGGCTGCGGCCGGAAAAGGACGGAGGATCAGATCTTGACTGAAATGGAGACGGAGCAGAGATGCGAGGGAAAACACAGGTTAAAAAGGAACCAGTTAGTATCCAGGGAGGGGCAAGAACACTTCAACACGAGAAAGAAGAGGGAGGGAAAGAAACAGAAGCACGCTGGAAATTAACTTTCCCTCTTTAAGAGAAGGCTAGAGGGTGGAAGAGAAGATATAAAGGGCATGCGATGAGGTTCGTCATCGAGAGACGGCTGGCAGAAAGCCTTGACCCTAGAATGATCAGAGCCTTTCATAGGAAAGGATCTTTTACCACGACTACTTTTCAGAAGGCCAATTGGGATGGGTTGGCGGAGACATCCCTAAAAAAAGGGAACGAGGGGGTCCTCGGGAGAAGGGTCAGAAGATTACCCGGACGCGAAGATGAACGGCAAAAAGGCCGAGCGTCTGCCTGCAAAGTCGAAAGATAGAAGACCTGAGGAAGCTCTCTAGGATGGGATGAAGGTGAAGGCCACTGCGTGTTTTAAAAAGTTCAACCTCAAACGGGAGCATCATATCACGACATAGGTTCCGGATCAAAAGCCCGACGTAACGTAAAAAAAAAAACGAAAATCCGAACGCCTTCCCCGTTGAAGAATAGAAAAATCTTTCGAGAACAAAAATGTGAAACCGCTCTTTAAAGAGAAAGATGGAGGGCCTCAAGGACCCCCCAGGATAGCTGAACGGCTGACGGGTGGAGGGTTTGTTCTCAATCAGGGAAAGGAGGGTTTCCTAAGCGGAGGAACCGAATCCTCAGTAGGCAGAAAAGTTGTGACCAGGGGGCCGGGTTGGTAGAGGGTTTAAAAAAATAAAGTGCTTACCATTGGCCCAGGAACAAGACTATAGAGTCCCCACTTGATAGCACGGATGAACAGAAGACTGAGTTAAGCGGAAAATTACGACAGTCCTTCAGAGACGCTGAGGTAAGCTGGGAAGGGGGAATCTTGAACCGAGAATCTATAAAAACCAGAGGAAAAAAAATCAAACGGATTATTGGGATTGTAGGCCTGGGTTGATCCCAGACAATCAATAGCAACGCGCTACAAAGTATAATGTAGTGAAATTAGAAAAAGCGATGGGAGCGCGAGTGCCGAACGGGACCACGGTAGACAGGGTGTTTCGACCCTGACTTGGATGAACATTCAAAACGGGTTACAAAGGAAGGGGAGGGGGCATTTGTCAGTTGTGGGGGGGGGGTGGGGCTTTCTTTTGGGGGAAAGCAAGAATAATGGGGGGACTGAGGAACCGGCGGCCAACGGAGGGGGAGAGGAAGTCAAGGGACCTGGAACTTAAGAGGGCGCTTGCCGGTACGGGGCTCATTTGGTTTCAAATTGACGCAGGAAGAAGAGGATTTAAATGACAAGAAAGGAATCTGAACGAGCTCATCTCTAGAAAGGCTGAAAGGAGGGGATCGCGGTCAATAAAAGAATGGGTGGTTCACGTTTTATCAGGAAAAAGTTCAGTAATTCGCAAAAAAAGCTCCGAAGGACCAGAGAAGTCAGAAAAGTGCATGTTGAGGAGGAAGTGACTCTCAAAACAACGAGTATGAAGAGAGATAACCTTAATACAAAACATGGGGAGAACAACCGAGAGAAATCCGCCGAGCGCCGAGACGCAAGAAGAGCTCATGCCACTACCTAAGCAACAAGTTCTCACGGGAAGGAGAAGGCAATGTCGCTAAAATAGGGGGGAAAAGGAAATTGACAGAGTAGTAAGAGAGCAAATCCCTCCTAGAAGTCAGTCCGCGTGCTCACTTCAATCTGGAAAAAAAGAACGAAGCGAAAGCAGCCAACTGTAATCTGGTCTGGGAAAAAATCCTCTCGAACCGTGAACCTGATGCGAACGGACGAGGAACGGCCAAAGTCACTCCACCAATCCGCCACAAAACAAAAAAACACCCTGAAACCCCATACAGGAGGAGAAAATATCTGAATTTCTCATCGCAATGGCTAAAAACACAAGGAAGACCGTTGGCACTTGAGGAAACTTGCCTCAAAAATCTTTGTTCTTATTTCATAGACCCTCGGAAAAGAAGGGGCGAATCATCTTGGGAGGGAAGTATTATCAACCGGCGACTAGACTAAAATAGAGGTGCGGAGAGGGTTACAGTCGACTTTAAATCGGGAAAAGAATTGGGAAAATCGCTGCAAGGAACGAGTCTGAATCATCGAGCTTAGAAACAAGGTGGCCTGGAGGGTCCAGGAGGGACTGCTAGTGCCAAAGGTGATTCAGAGGAGGAGGGAGGGCTTCGCGCATCGTGATACAGAGGGTTGAATGGTCGGCCTACACTACTGATAAAAGGGTTGTTAACACAACGTCACAAAACAAAACGTCCACCCTGGAATCATCGCTCCTATGCGGACAGAGGGGCTGCCTTAAGCTGGGGAAAAGAGGGGGTGGGGAATAGAAAACACTTCACGCAACCAACGAAGGAGCGGGAATTGACTCTCCGGTAGAAAGGCTACCGGAAATCATCACGGAGGGCCAAATTGGCCTGAAAGCGAAAGAGTTCAGAGGTCACAGGGCGGGGAAAGGCGTAAGGATTTGTAAAGGAGGGGGAAGAGAGGTGCATTTTGACCAAATTCTCCTCACGTGCACCGAAAAGAGGACAGAGGAGGGACAAAAAAAAAACAAAACCCTGTGCTAAACGTCATCTCACCGAAGACAATCGTCAGCGTGCCATCAGGCTAAATGGTCGGAAAGCCAACGAGACGTTTGCTCCGGTGCGAAAGAAGAATAAAGAGGGGAACGGAATCTGCTACCGTTAAGCAGACCATTGGGTCTGGAGGGCTGCATGCCCTAAAAACCCAATTGAGGAAGTTTCAAAGAAGAGAGCGCGCTCGGTGGGGAAAATCTATCAGGGGCTGTATCTAGATGTGAAAGGGGGTCGCAGGAGGTCGATGAAGGAACCAGTACGGCGAAACAAAGTTATCGGGCCTCAAAAAATACAAGGAGTAAAGAGCGACATTACTAAGGAAGGCCAGCCCTGTAATCTTTTTCTTTAGCCCAGATTGTTATCCTTTACGGGCGGCGTGGAACCGGGGGATCTGGAAAAAGAAGATGAAGTTCACATGCGGTTTTGGGGGGAAAGAGACAAGTGATGTGATCCTTTCACGTGAGAGAAGAGATTATCTAGGACCTTGGTTGAAAATGAAGTTGGCGGAAAGTGGGGAAAAAAACAACATTCAAAGGACCGTGCGCACAGCTGCGAGGAGAAGGCGAAGGTAAGGTCGAGAATAAACAAGATAATCTTCAGTGGGTCATAGTTGGGGAACGGCTCAGGGGGGGGGGGTTCTGGGTGGGGGGATGGCCTTACCTCGACGGATAGAATGCGGGATAGGGAAAAACTCGTTCATCGAAATGGATTCTCGTGGGCTGAAGTCATTAAAGATCTATTGGAATGATGCTCCCTGTAAGAAGCCGACTAAAAAAAGGCCTACTTAACACTGGCGAGCCACGCCAGCCATCATCAAGGAATAGAGAGTGAGGAAAAAAAGTGGAAAAGAGGGGGGGTCAGACAAGCCTCAACGAGAAGGTCGGTACTGCGAGGACAAAGCGCCACTGGTGCACCAAGGAGAAAAAGGTGGGATCCTTAATGTCTTCCGAGGGAGGGAGCGATTAACTTTCAAAAAGCTGAAAGTCTGGTGAAATCATCTTTAGGGACCTGATTTCCAAGAGGACCCACCGTACGAACGCAGGACTGGGGAGAAGGGAATCCATTCTCTCAAAATGCAAAGACTTTGTCCACGTATTTGAAGTATCGAGATGGCAGCAAAGAGGGAAAAGATTGAAATATGGCAAGTGTTCTTCCAAAATGAGAGAAGGGCCAACAGAGGAGGTAAAAGATAAATGGAAAAAAACAGGCGACGAAAACAATCACCGAGAATTCAAGAAACTACGTCTATAAAAGAAGGGGGAAAACACCACTCAGAAGTCTTAAAGGTCATCATCCAAAGGAAGGCGTCGATAAGACAAAGAAGTTCTCCAAACACAAAACCATCCCCCCCAAATCAAGGGCGGCGCAGCACTTTTTGTTTCATCGTTCAAGGAAGAAAGTACATATCGATCCGGACGGGCCCTTTCCGTGGCCGGGCACTGAGAAGAAGGAGAAAGAGATTTGAGCTGGGGAAAAGAACAATCTTGAAAAAACTGAGTGAAACCGCTGAGATGGATGAAACGCTAGGTACGTAGACTCAGGAAGAGAAAAACCGGCGGCTGGCGCGAAGCAATGCGAGGGGGAAAATCATCACGATAACCTCGATGCGCTGGGATTCCCATATCCCGACATTCGGCGTAATTTAAGAGATTCATAAAAAAAAAAAAAAAAAAAAAAAAGGAGAAGTTCCTTCAGAGCGCTTACGACTAATGTCCGAGCTCGACACTCGGGAACGGAAGGAATGAAGACGGGGAAAGCGGGTTGTGGACAAATGTATTGACGCCACAAAAAATCGAGAACCGTAGAAGAGACAGAGAGGAAGACATCCCGGGGAGCACAGAAAGGAGAGTAAAAAGATGACGACGAGTCAAAAGGGGAGAGACACAGGGATGTCAAGCCGGACAGGCTCCCCTTTAGAAAGCCACAAAACAAAAGGGCTGGCACTTGATGTATGGAAGAGACGGGAGAGTCCTACTGGTTCGAGGTTCGCTCGGAATTCAGCAGGAAAAAGTGGGGGTCGCACAGGGCTTGGAAGAAAAGAAGGTACACCCTCAGGTAAAAGAATTGCTAAAGATGGGGGGAAAAACGCGGATAATACCTTTATAAACTAGACAGTAAGGGTAGTGGCGAATCAATAAAACAAACAAGGGTCACTATTGGCCGGGACACAAGCAATCGGCGATTAAAACCCGCTAGAAGTCGTAAAAGCAACAGTCGGTAAAGTGCTGCCGCAGACGCAAAAATGGACGAGTAAATGAGGATGACTGCTGTCCTGAGGGGTTTTGGGGTAAGAGTGCGTTGAAGTAACTATCGGATAAGGAGACCCCGTGTTCTCATGATGCTCCAAACAAAAGAATTCGACACAGAGCCCACGCCTTTAAAACTTGGGCGAGAAGGAAAGGGATAAAAAGGCAGGATGATTAACTTTGGCCCGAATGGAACGCGATGGCTGAAAAAGGAAAGAACTCAACTATTCGGGTTGCTTGGTTGAGGAGGGATCAAGAGGTCACGGAAGGTTTACGAAAGAGGGAAGGAACCATCAATCAGATGTCAGGCCGTGGCTGGGGTGGGAGAACGGGGGGTTGGGGGGTGGGTTTAAAACAATTGGCCAGGCGTACCATGGGAAAAAAAAGGCTAGAGAGCTAAGGAACCGCAAAATTACCGAAACCTTTGGAGAAAAAACCAAAAAGAAAGGACAGTAGTCGTATAGCGACTTATTACGCGACGAAACCGTAGCCGATTTCTTACGAAAGAGGAAAAAAGGCATCAGAAAAGAGGAATTCTCACACTGGGGGAGAATAGCGAGATGGTGGACAAGAAAGAGGAGGGAAACGCTCCTCCAGGAAAGTTTAAGGAAACGAGGTCGATTAAATGGCGGGAAGAATATGGGTGAGAGGGAGGGGTATAAGGGCAAAAAGGGACTTGGGTTTCTTAAGGACTTCTACGTGATACATGCAAAGGGGGGAAAGTGAAGATGGCTTTGCCTGTTGTTTGGGGGTTGGGGGTTCTTTGTTCGGAGGAGGGCCGGGACTGAGAACCTCGCCAAAAATAAGGTTCCCTGGGTGGGGGGAAGGGAGCGAACGCTTAGGAAAATCTAGGAAAAGAGAGGAGGGGGGGTTTCGCATCGCTTGACGAGAGGCAGGGAGACTCGAGGCATCTCTGCAGCATAGGAAACGATTTTAAATGGGGAAAAGACGAGGGACTAAATGGTTCAGATACGTCTCGAACTTTATGCTGTGTCCTTTGGGGTGAAAAAAGGAGAAGCGCGCAAAGGAGAATCTTGATGCATCATGCCATTCGTCTGTTCAAACCAAGGAGGAAAAATAGGAGAAAAAACATTGAAGGAGGAGAATAGAATCGGGGGTTCAAATCAGATGACGCATGACGGGAAATGGTCACAAAAGACGCATGAAAGTTCGCGACGTGAAGGGCTCCATTGCTACTAGCCCCGAGGCAGTATACATTTAGGCAAGTCAGAGGAAGGAGGAACATATTCTCATCGGAAGGGGGAATAGTCCCTCCGGGGCTCCAAAGTAAGAAGAGGAAGGTAGTCAAGCCGGCCAGAGTCGCAAGTGGAGAGGAGTTCTTGACCCCTTCAGAAGCCGGGAAAGAGGAAAGGTAGTGAAAGAGAAGAAATACCATCGACAAAGAACAACCAACAAAAAAACAACAAAATGGAGGAAGCCCCAGGAAGGAAAAGTGGGAGAGGAACTTTTCATCGCAAGCAAAATAACAACTTAAGCGTGGGCACGTTAAAAGTCGCACTAAACAAAAGGCTTTGAGGGAATAAAGGTGCATCTCAAAGGGAGGAAAGCGCGAAGGTGGTGAAATAAATGCGGCAAAGCGTGAGAAGATTTGGGGGCTCGATTTCTACGGGCAGGAAGGGGAGGGTCCCCGCTGACGGGAAATTCGAGCAGAACTAAATCTGATCGACAACTGGATCGGAAAATTCCTCCAATGGGGGAGGGCGCAGGCGGACCGACTTTCTCTAGTAACTAGCGTGGGGGGGTCCCTGGGTTAAGAGATCATGTTCAGCGCTTGGTCAACCGCGAAGAAAACCGCCGGCCTATCCATCACTGAGCATCATGCGGAGAAATGGTGAATGCAAGGAAAGCATGGGAATAGTGGAACAGAGGTACTTGGAAAAAACGAAGGGAGCGCCGGAATCATCCGTAGACTGAGTTCAGCCCGTAAGAATTGAAAGATCCAATGGTGATTTCTATCGGGCGGGGAAAGGAGGTAGTATTTGGTTAAGAGTTCAAGAAATTTTGAGACCCAAAGGGCCGTGTCTCGTAGGGGGATCGAAAGGCCATACACGAGCAAGGCGAACAACAGCATCGCTCCTTTGTCAAGACGTGTCATCCCGAGTCAATCTGAACGTCCATGAATTTCATTCTGGTTTCGAGGGGCATGAGGGATCCGTTGGCAAAGTTGACAGAATCATAGCGGATTTTTTACCTGGTCGCGGCAGTTTATTTGCCTTGGAGGGAGGGTTCTTCTCAAGCAGGAGCTGCTAACTTGAATCGAGGGGGGCAGCAAATAGCAAGATAAAGTCGTCCGTGATACTCCGGGTAAAAAGGGGGATCGAAAAGAATCGAGATAAAAAAGCATCGCATCAAGGCAGGAGGATCGAGACCTTCTTAAGAAACCCAGTACTCAGGGGAAACAAGTCCAATTGTGAGTCCCTTGTGATGTGCCAGGAAGGGGCCGGCAGGAGGTGTTCAGGGCGGAAGGAGGGTCTGGGATGGGGGTTAAGCCAAGCCATTCTTGGGCGAGGGAAAGGACGAAAAGAGTGTATAGGAAGGAGTGGGGGATGGGAGCCCTCCGGTGGCGAGAGAAGGTGTAAAAGCAACGTAACTCACTTTCCAAAAAAAGAGACTATCTCGTGCTAACTTTCGTAGTAAAGGGTCGTCCATAAGCATATCAGAGGAAAATTTCATTTTAAGGAACGGCAAGAGGTGGGGGGGATCATGTTGGGTGATGTCTGAAAGTTAACAGTAAGGCGGGTTACGACAACAGTCAAAAAAAGGGGGGGGAAAGGAGGTCCTGAGTCGGTGGGACCTTGGGAGGGGCGTTCCTCCAAGAACGCCGACGGAGCGAATCCTGCCTTAGATAAAGGAACGGGGCTTACCGGACAGAACAATCCGGCCAAAAAGAAGGAGAGATTGTTCGGTTCCACCTAAAACGCTCGCGCCGTTTCGCCGAGCGACACAAAAGACAAAAAAAGGGGTAAGTGGTGAGTCTAAGAAGTAGAGAAAGGGTCGCAGGGAACTCCTGCAAAAGAGCTGTTCTGGATCTGGGGGAGGAACGGTCTTTCACTGGGAACTCATCGAAGCCCTTTTCGATTTATCCATCGGGACTAAGGGAGGGAAGTTCCAGGAGGTATAAAGGAGAAGAATCAGAGCGTGTCGGGAAATGGAAAAATAGATAGTAGGTCAACACGTAGGGAAAGGAGAAGAAAAGAATTTTTGGTACGCAACACTCGCAAAAGAACACGCACAGATAAAAAAGATCAAAGAGGCGCACTCGTTTTCGAATGGAGGAAAGGAGCAGGCCAGAAGGGAGGTCTGTAGGAGGAGTGGGGTTCTGGAAAGAGCCCGAACTCTAGGGGGGGAGGGAAGACCTTACCGAATGGAAAGAAGATCTATAAACTTACGCCGCTCCGGAGGGGGGGAACATCTGGGGGGACGAAGGAAAAAAAAAACGTCAGGAGAGTGTGGTGAACGGCAATCAACAGGAACACCCTATTTGAGATTTGCTTTAGAAAGGTTTAGCACGAGGTCGAAGTGCGGAAAAGCTCGCAGTGGGCGTCTGGGTCAAGGCAGAATGAAGGGTTTGGGAAATGAAAATAATACCAACATGAAGGCTCGAGTGTCCAGAAAGAGAAGAGGCGAGGGGTTTAAGAGTATGTAGAATCACAAACAAGAACTAACCAATAGAACGTCTTCACATGGAAGTCTTCGATCGCGAATGTCCCATCTCGAGGAAAGAACGGAGTAGGAGGAAGCACGGGAAGGAACGTTGGCTTGTGGAAAAATACGAGCACCGGCAAAGAAAAACAGGGGGACGCATCAACTAGGGGACTGAAGGACCTTACAAACAAATGAGCTGGCTACAACAACCGAATGGGGGGAAAAACAGTAACCAGCGGGGGGGACGATAGGAGGCGCACAAAGATCACCCTTCAGAAATCTGACTGAACAAGCCCCCAGACTGCACGGCCCGCATAGTCCATCGCTCTTTGCTAAAAACGTTGATGCGACGACTTGCAGGAGATAAGGGCTTGGTAAAATCTCTATCGCCGGTACCCGACAAGATCCCTTGGACAAATTGCAGAGCTTTGTTGGACCACACGCGCAAAAAAGGTAGCCTCAATTGGGCTGCGGGTAGCATCAAAAAAAGAAAAAAAAAAAAAAACAAGAACAAAGGGAAAATACTGCCTCTAAAACAGGGGGCAATTGACGGAAAATGATTATCGCGAACGGAAAAAAAAGAACAAAACTGAGCCTGAAAATCTGAGAACGGCAGAAGAAGAGCTCTCTGATTAGGTATGACGTTGTGCCAAGTAGAGGGTGGTGTGGGGTGCAGGTTCGGAGCTCCTACCGAAAGAAGAGGTCTCAGAAGAACTTTCCTAAAAAACTCTTCAAACAAGCGCCTGTAAAAACAAAACTGGGGAAAGGGCGGATCTTGAGGAAACTTGAGCACCATTTGGCCAACGTGCAAGAGGAGACATCGGCAAGAGGGGGGTCGACCACTATCGGACTCGGGGGGGGAAGTGAGGGGGACGGAGATCTTCCCGCAGGAAGCGGAGAAGCGCGTGCCTCATGAGATCGCTTATCATGCCGTGCCGGGGGGCGCGTGGGGTTCAACCAGTGATCCCTTCATTGAACAACAAACCCAATCTACGACGGGGCAAGGAAACATCGACGAGAACGAAACATTGGAAGAACAGAGAAAATGCCAGGCGGGCTCATCGCATGTAGCGCGGGGCCCGGCAGAAAACCGGAGGTATTCACTCATAAAGGGGAAACTCTAACCCGCTTCCAACTAGGGGGAGGCAGGTTTATCATAGCAGACAAGCAGAGACGAGATCCCAAGGACGGGGCCTTGAAACTGTCGATAAGACCGGCAAGAGTGTCGGCAGTAGGACTAAGGGAACAAGAAAATGTCCAGGGGGGGAGGACCTCGCACATCAACAGAACCGGGTTAGAACGTACTTTCATTTGGGCTTTTCCTTCATGGGGTTGGTGTGGGGGGGTGTTGTGGGTCGGGGAGAGTGAAGGGCAGTTTCGAGAATCTCGACCGTATAGGAGACGAGGGCCAAAACCAGGAGCTTGGACGTCTTGCGAAGGAAAGCAATTGTTTAAGGATCTTTTGAGCACGCGGGAGAAATGACCGGGAGAAGACGCGAGCTCAGGAGAAAAAGAATGGTAATTTCTGAAATAAAAGAGGGAGCAGCCATGCGAAGCTGAAAAGGAGGGCCAGGTGTGGGAAGAGGAGCGGGAAAGCGAAATCTCATTTCCATCAGCCGTTCGACTTGTTCCTCTCTCTAAAGAAAATGTAGTGAAACAAGAAGAGAGAGAAAGTAAGAAAGTTCACTCCGAAGAGTGGGGCCCTCAACGCCCGGAGCAGTCTCCTGACAATCAGGTAAAGACAAACTACCTACCAAGCAATGGACGTGTACTCCATTCTCCCTCGAGTGGCAAGAGGAATCTCTGGGAGCTTCGCAGAGTCCACTCTCTCATTTCCTCTTCGCCTAGGCAAGGAGTAGAATGCGCATGCAATCGCAACGGAGACGCAACCCAAGCTCGCTAGCTTTTCAACTGACACCTTACGAATGGGCAGGATATCGATAAATAACCGGGCCCTGAAAACGAAAAGAAAAACCAACCAAAACAACGTTGACATTAAAACCCAGTCCATTAAACTATGCGCCTTCTCAACAATAAAAACAACGTAACCTGATAAACCACTAAACCCCTAAGAGAACTCATAAGGGTGCCGGTACGCAAGCAGTTCATACAGTTCAGTAGCCGAGAGATTGAAGGGGCGTCACAAAAACGAGGGTTCACGATTGTGAAAACTGGGGAAACAAAGGGAGACACACCCTACTTAGGGGTCAGCAGTTCGGCAAACAAAAGGAGGGGGCGGGAAATCCAAGGGGGTGAATCTCGCGCAACGGACGGCTACTTGCCTGCTGAGGGGGCGTATCTTCCCAAGGAACTGTCAAGCCGGGGCGGACGATGGGCTTTTTCTCCTTTCTCAGGGGGGTCCCGGGGAGGGATAAACTTTGAGACAGGGTTGGTTAAACCCAACCACCACCCTGCCAGAGGGGCATGGAAGAGAAGACTCTTACTAAGCTCATCAGGACTATAGCGACGAAGTTTCAAAAACAGAAAAAAAGCCCGCTGGAATGGCAGGGGGCTGCCGATAGGCTGTCTGAGGGATCCCTCGTCAGAGATGGGAGGATTCGGAGAGGAAAAAGATCTATCTGGATGAAAGCGGACAATGTTTGGGATTCATTAATTCAAGTTGAGACCCCCATGCCTGTCAATTCTAGGATCGTGATGCGAATCTGATCTTTAGGTACAACACCACTCGAAACACCTTGGCAAACATCATATCACACGGCGCGGTCACATCCAGGAGATGAGAAGGGTTTCGAGGAGTCATTCCTATGACTACCGTGCGTTCTGGTCATCCGGGGTTCGACCGGGGTTTCGTTCCAATTGGTTTCCGGTCGCTAAAGTCCGGGCACAAGCCAGAACAAGGTTCTATTCTTCTCCCACGGCGGGAACAAAAGCTGAAGAAAGAAGGACTTCCGCGCGAGGAGGGTACCTGATCAGGCCGAATGACTACAAACTCTCATAGAAACCGGAGTAAGATAAATAACTCGGAAACACGAACTACGGATGACAAGAATATGTGCAGAGAAGTTGGAGGTTTCACTGAAGGACCAAGATTGCGTCGGGTACGAGCGTGAAGGGCCGTGGAGGTCAACCACGGGCTGACTGGGCGGGGGTTCATCAAATTGGTGGGAAAAAATAACAGGGCTGGGAACGGTTCCAGGGTGGAGAGAAAGAGATGAGGGAGGGCGCCGAATCCGTTGCGTCAAGGTCCACACGGTAAAAAACGCTTCAAATGTTCTACACAGAAGAGATCTGCTAATCGGATTGAGAAGGCACCGTCAAGGGAAGTAGATGGACGGGAAAACTGAGAAGTGGGGCGTTATTTATTCTGAAGATCTGAGTTAAAATCGGGGGAGCAGTCGTGGAGACAAATCGGAAACGAAGAGGGAGTTCGAAGCGCGGGAAGGGGGAATGGGAAAAGCTAAAGAAAAGGAGGAGTTCTCCTCTTGACCGGACAAAAGTCCGCTAAAGACGAAGTCGAAGGTTTGAAAAGAAAAAGCAAGGGGGAGGAACCGGCCTCCTAAAAAAAAGACGGATGGAACATTTGAAGATTTAAGGTATCAAGGAAAGAAAAGATAGGGCCCTCTCTTCGGAACCGGGCAAGGGCCCCTTCCATGAAGGTATCCGGAAAGAGGTTAGGGGATCAGGTTCACGAGATTCGTCTGAGCTGAAAGCCAATATATTGAAAGTTCGGTACAGCGGATGGCTTTTCAGCAGAAACAAGAAGAAAGAGCGGGGCCATTAGGGCCTGAGAATTATAAAAATCAAAGGCGTGCCACGTGTGCCCAAGGTTAAAACTAGCTCTAGACGTGTCGGGTTGTACAAAATAGGGAAAAGAAGATCTCACAACAACACGGGTGAAAGTGTAGCACTACCAGTGCTGAGACAACCCAGCACGGGGGGGGGGCGTCATCATCGGGAGGGCCAAGACGCCTGAGTTCATGGTCTGAGCAGAAACGGGCGATGCTGAAAGTTGTGTGTGAGCCGTGAAAGCCAATAAGGGAAAGCCCCAAGCCAGATCTGGGCTAGAAAGGAGGAGAAAGGGCATAGACGGCAACGACAAAAAAATCGGGTCTTCCCCTTGCGCTTGGGACAGCTCTTCGAGGAGAGAAAACAAGCGTGAGAGGGGGTGATACCGAAAAGATTCACCGGGATAAACGCGATTCTGATGGTCACGGAACAGGGGGGAGGGGCCACCGTCGAAGGCGGACGGCTCGCCGGTCTTAGGCCTATGAGCAATGTTCTCGGTGATGGAATCAAAAGAGAAGCAGCGACAAGCGAACGTGACGAGTGTAAAAATACCCTCAGTTCTTTCCTGGTGAGAAATTCATACATGAACCATGAAAAGAAAAATGAGCAAAAGTTACGTGATGAACTGCTAATTAAATCTATTGTAGCTCGCATTACTCGAGCACAGACCACAAAAAAAAGTTTTGATAGTCGGAGGAACAAAATTGGACTACGTGGAATGGAGGGGATTGACGCCAAAGTTAGGCCTGAATAGGAAATCCATCTCTGTGACTCGGGGGGGGGAAGGCGCCTCAGTCTGCGACACAGAAGCCCAGAAACAAGGTCACACTGTCGAGCGAGGGCGAGCGCAAGCCACGGCTCCACTGAACTGGGGGAAAAACACGGGCTGGAACTCCCCGCTCGTCCGGTCTCTGGAATGGGGAGAAAGCTACCGGCTCAGCTGCTTTGGGAGCATCAATTAGAAGGCACTCCTGACAAGTTAAGACGTACGAAGGGAAAAAACAAAGTTTTTGGCCAGCAAAAAACAGAATTAGCAGCCTCTAGCAATGGATGAGAGAGAACATTGAAAAAAGCGGCGACAGAGGCTCGACACGTTAGCAGGAGTAACCCAAAGAGAAAATCGACTCAAACGGATAAAAAGGCTGCTGGGAATGGACGTAAACTTCGCTGACCGTATGTCTCGAGTCGGCGGGATGAGGAAAGGAGTCGCCTGCGGTGTGGGGCGAAAGAACGGAGTTTAGAGCAATCACGATCAGAACGCCAGAGACCGTCCCTGGGTAAATCCCATGAAAACTGCCCCATCGACACAAGACTTACTTACCCCTCCCTTTGCCATAGGAAGAGGACGAAGAAGAGAAGCAGGATGACCAGGGTTGGAGGAAATGGCGCATGAGCTCGAGAACCCGCCCCGGAAGCTTTGGAGTAGTGTGGGGGCGGGTGTGAAGAGACGGGGAATGGTCGTAAGCGGCAGTCAGTCGGGTAGTGCGCTGTAGGGAAAGTCAGGTGGCCTTTTTTTGGAAAGGGGGTACACCTTGGAGGCAGAAAGAAAGGGAACCAGCAGAGGGGGAAAATAATGCCGGGCCGATGAAAACATTTTAAATTAAAAAAAACAAACAATTTTCTTAAAGAGATTGAGTGAAGGGCTATCCGAGGTCTGACTCAAATAATCCTCAGTCAAAAACCGCTTCATCTCACTTTATTCTCCTTTGTATCGTCTAGCAAAAATGTCAACCGAGGAAGAAGAATTTTCCTAGGGAGGAGGGGAATGATACCGGAGAGCGCAGTTCCTAACTGGCCAACGGGAAAAGGGGGGGGAAGGGAAATGAGGATTAGAACAGGCGCCCGCAGGGATCGAGTGTCTTTTCAAGTGTGTTTTTTGGGTGGATTGAGGGGGACGTTAATTACTAAGTAGGAAGCAATCATTTTCCTCTTCTCGCGCTGAGGGGTCAGGCGAAGAAATGCGCGAGGGCGGCGGGCCGCTGAGGAGCTTGGTGGGAAGCCTTGGGCAAGCACGCGGAGGGACGGACCCGAATAGGGGGATCTCTAAAACTAGGCGACGCCGGAAAATTTCTTCGAAAAAGAACGGGAAAGCTTCCGCAAGATCAAAAATAGAGTGGTTCCTTGGATATTGAAACCAGTATGCAGACCATCTCATAGCACTAGAAAGAGGCGTGAACATTGAAAAGGAGTGGAGGCAAGGAATGATCTCTCACAACACAAGAGGGGAGGGGGGATGAAAAAGAACCGGACGAACAGAACTGCCGACCGTGAATGAAAACCAAAAAATTCGAAAAGGCGCCTGACTGCACATGGTCGTCGATACCTAAATCCATTCGATAAAAACGCAATGGAGAAAAGAAAAAAAGAGTTTCATGACAGTTTCTATGACAGGAGCTCAAGATGCCCTCTCTCCGTCATCGTCAACGAAAGTCGGCGCAGAAAAAAAGCTCGCTAATACCTATGCGCTAAGCGTTTCGGAACTTGACACCTGGGAAAAAACGAAGGGAAGAAAATCTCATAGCAACGAGAACTCCTACGAACAAAGAACCAAACAACAAGAACAGAGGGGAAGGGAGAAAAAGACCACAAGTCCGTGTCGAAAGTATCTCCGAGAATCTAGGCCGACAAAAAAAAGAGGACGTACCGGAATTCCGCGCTCACCGAGCGGGGTACTATTGCATCGCCGCGCTTGCTAAAACCTGGGCTCTAAGGACGATTGATGGGGGTCTAAGAGAGGAAAAGCGAACAGGCTCACAATCAAAGGCAAAGGGGTTCTCGAATGGCGGGTCTGATAAAAAGTCTGCCGGCCCTCGCGACCATCGAGCTGAATAATGGACTTTCTTCAGAAGAGGAAATTCATGTTTCGGGCACCAAAAAAGGGGGGGTTTTCGCTCTATCGGTCTGCGGGATTGGTTCCCCATGGTAAAGTCCTTGCATGGCTAAAGGAGAAGGTTTAAACCCACGGGGGAGAACCAAAAAACCCGACACGGGCCTGCCATACGCGGCATCAGGGTCGGGCATGACCCTGCCGCTTCCGAAACATCTTACGGGAGAAAAAGGGGTCCAAAAAAAGAACACGAAGGAACCTCTAGTCCTCGGGACCTCCTAGCTGAGGCCATCGTAGCAAGAACTAGTTGCCAACTGGGATAAGATATCTAAAGGAAATGAGGGGGCAGATTTAAAAAGGAGAAGGTTTAAAGGGGGGCGGCATATTTGTTTAACCAATTCTCGGAGGTGTGAAGAAGTTACTGCCGTAAGAACACCCCACTGCCTGCTACGCCGAAAACGGAAAAAAAAAAATCGCAGCTGACTCTTCGTTCAGAATGCTCCGACGAGTTTGGGAGCCTTGCAAAAGGTTCTCTAAAAAAAGAGCGCCGTGTAATCTGCGACAAATGGAGAAGAAAGTTATTGCCGTTTTCAGGAAAGCTGACTCACGAAAGCACAAAGTGCGAAAAGGCGCTAACTGAGAGGGTATCAAGACGTTGGGAACAAAGGACAGGAATCTAAAGGCGTAAAATCGAGAAGGAAGTAATAGCGAGAAAGGAGATAGGCCACACGGGAAAGAGGTCAAAACCTGAGTTAAAGCCTCTCGAACAAGGACGGACCAGGACGGAAACAAGCAATGTGGAGGATTCTGGGCGCAGGACAAGATTTTTGAGAAGATGTAAATCTGAATGGGATAAAGAAGCCTTTTCGGACACTAAAAAGAAGGGTCAGGAGAGGATGGTGTGTCGCCAGTTCCATGGGAGAGGTTCAGAAGTGCAGTCAGGGATGATAAGAAAATGGGTGCCGCACTGGCGTCAATCATGGTCCAAGAACAAGGAACTTAAAATCAAAGCGTTGCTGGCACGCCACTATACGATCAAGAAAGGCGATCTCGACATTATGGAATCGCAAGTATAATTGGGAACGGCCCGTGGAGGTCATTGGGTGTTTTGAAGCTTACATATCGAAACCGACCTGGAAAAGCAAATCACGCGCCGAGATTCGGTAGACGGTGCTGATTCTTCATGGGAGGAGAGCGAACATTGTGAGGGGGATCCTAGGAACAGACACCGACGTCCTAAAAAGTTAACAAGGAAAGAAAAATGAAAGCGAGCCGGGCTTAACGGACCATCCGAATATCATCTGGGGTGAGCCATGAGGTTTGGAAATAATCCAAACAGCCTCAACGCTCTAAACTGGTAGAAGAGTGAAAAAGCTGTGAAGGCAAATTGTGGAAGAAGTCATATCGATCAGGTAGGCCAAAGGGAACGGACTGAGAGCTGGGCTGGATCGGGTTTCTGCTCAGCTGACCCACAGCCTATACGCATCGCCCTGGATTCCAGCTAACCCAGCGTGAAAAAGGAGAAACAATTTGAAAGCGGGAATCCATCTGATCGGGTTTGGAAGAAGCAAATATGAGGGGCGGCAAAAAGAGGGCAGAAACACAAAAAAGGAAGAAAGAGTATATTTGTTGGCAACACACTCGAATATCTGACGAACAAAAAACCGAACCTGAAGGGACACCTCGAAGGAAAATACGGGGCAAGTGACAATCCAAGGAGATGAAGGACAGGCACAGGGCGAAGAAGTCACTTCTTTGTTCAGTGAGCCAAGAAGGTGGTCAAAAAAAAATCAAGTAAAATAAGGTTGGGATACGTATTTCCGGAGGCGCATATCATCCGGAAGAGCGGTCAAGAGGGCAAGGGCTTGGTTTCTAATGCGCCGCGAGCGTGAGGCTGGTTATACCAAGAAAAAAAGAAAAGGAAGTCGGGACCAACTGTTATTTTACTGAGGGGTCCGGACAACCGTCTACGAACTGGAACGAAAAAGAGCGGGAAGCATAATTCAATGGGCCACGCGACGACGAGTGGCTCTGACTATGAAGGCAATAGACCTGCGATAAAAGAATGTCTACAGGCAAAAAAAAGAGAGCAAGGGAAAAATGACCGGGTCCTTCAAAGGCTGGACTGGCTGTATGCGTAGGGCTATGTCGAGCTCGAATATCAAAACGAAAGACCAGAGATTCTTGAGGACGGGAAAACGTTGCGTGTTGGACAAAGGGAAAGGAAAAGCACGGCCAACGGACGCAGAGGAAAAACGTCATGGACTTCTGGCCGCCCAACAAGGCATGTAAACAACAAAGGGAAACCTTAGAGTGACGAACAAACTGCGGGCACAAAGAAGCCAAAGCGGGGAGAAAAAAAGCGCAAACCATGGGACCTATCTAGGTCAGACGACGGTGGTAAGCTCAAAAGGGCAGGCGAAAAACTCTTCTTTTTGAATCAAACCGCCAGGAGGGAAGACCCGAAACGAAAAAGGACAAGTGATGATCAACTTTTGTGCACACGAAAGGTAATCCTCATTTAGCAGACCTCATCAATCTGGCGTTGCGGAACAAAGAACTAAAAACATAACTACGAAAAAAGATTACAAGCTAGAATTAGGGCACAAAGGGGGGAAACGATCTTCTCCAACGCCGAGCCGAAGACCTCGCGAAGATCGTTTCCAGCGAAGTTCAACGGGGTTGTACGGCCGCGTCCGTTCTTCGAATCAGACGAAAGCCGGCCTGGAGAAAAAGACAAAGGGAAAGACCTCCGTCCCATTCGAACCCATCCAGGAACCTTAACCTGCCGAGATCTTTCGAGAGATTTATCTGAAAGTTGGCCGGTGAAAAAGGGGTGGGGATCTCTGCGTACTCCCAGAATACGAAAAAGGGAATGGGCAGTTTGGACTGGCTCATCGTTCACGAATTTCAACGGCGGCAACAGGCCCATGCATGGCCGATCATGAGGGGGCAGCGTGGCATTTTGGGGGGGGAAATTTAGACCATTAGGCGAAAAAGAAAAAAGAGCAGCGAAGAACAAAAGCAAAACAGGCAAGTCAAGGAGGAACTACCTGGGTCTACAGAATGAACGCCAGGGGCCAAGGTGCAAGAAGAGGGAGTAGAGGAGAGGAAGGGAAAAAAGAAAAAAACCAATGGTCTGCAGGAAAGTCTAAAACCCGCTCAAAGCAAACTCGAGGAAAGAGACTTTTCAACATAGCGCAGCAGACGTCAAGTCTCGGCCAATGCCTTTTCAAATGGAGGGGAAAGATACAAGAAAGCGGGGACGTGATCAGCAGGGGCCGACCGTGCAAAGGGTACGACGTTGTTGGGGGAAATAAGGGCAGAAGACAGCGAGGAAGAACAAATGGGGGTTTTAGGGGGTGTTGTCGTTCTTTTGGAGAGAAAAAGTCAAAGCAAGAAGTTTCCGCGGACGGATGGTAAAGGACCATACAGCGCAGCTTGAGAAGAAGCTAACAAAAGTGTTTCGGCGAAAGGGGGACGCCTGAAAAATAGGGTACTAGTAAGGGGCAAGAGCTGCGAAGTCTCGCGCAATCACGAAAAAAAAGGAATGTCGTACATGAAAGAAGGCTCGCCTTACCGGAGCATCTGGCACGTGCGACTTGAGTCTGAGGTCGTTTGGATCCTGAAACATGAAAGTGATGAAATCGGCGAGAAAGCGAAGGGCACCCTTCGAGCTTCGTGAAAGAAAAAGGGAAAGGGTCGTCAACGGGTTCTCCTCAACTAAAAACAACAAAACAGGCAAGAGAAGAAGAAACGTACACATGAAGCACGACCGAAATGGGGGCCGCCGCAAAGGAGCAAAAGCGCCGAATAAAAACGGGAATCAGGGCAAAAGCCAAACGGACCTAACTCAGCCGAGAGCTGGGGATATGGCGAGCAAGGAAAAAGAATCAGAAGTGTCAGTACGTAACTTTACCGTGTGAAAATGTAAGAAATATGCAAGGAAGAGAAACACCGCGAGCAAGTCTCAAGGGTCTCTTCGAACACAAAAAAACCGCAAAAAAAAAAAAGGAAAAGGCGTTTCGGGGTCAGGACCCAAACTACCTGAACCTGAATCAAGCGGGAGAGGCCTTCCGCCTCCCGAACAAGAACCGAACAAACCAAAGAAAAAGCAACAACACCCTTTCCTAACCCTACGAAGAAGAGCGGTCAGATCCAAGAAGAAACAACGTCTTACGGGGAAGTTTAAACGCGCTCAATTCGCAGGTGTGACGTGAGAAGAACGACCGAGACTGCAAAAGTGCCTTCGATATCTAGATGGAGCTATGACAACCACAAAGAAAAAAACGTGGAAAGGGTTTTGAGAGGACTACTGGTCGGGGAGTGGCGGAGGGAAAACGAGGCAAGAGCTAGCGGAAGAGGGGCGAATTTCCTTGACGCCGAGATTCAAAGCGGAAGTAACGAACTTATGGCGTGCCTCTCGATCTGCGGGAGCTTGTGTCCGTTAGGCAAGGCATGAGAGACAAAGGGTTGGAACACGTGGAAAAACAACCCCGTCCAAGCCTGCCATACCCGCTCGCATCAGAAGGACGCGGTCCTCCGGCAAATCTTCAGACACAGGACCGAGGAGCGAAAGTCCAACCAAAAAAAATCGGGGGACGCTAGGTGTTGAGGGAAGATTCAGAGAGAGAAAAAAAAGGAAAGGTCCAGGCCAATTGTCAGACAACGCGAAAGATTAAAAAGCAGAGCGGATTTCTTAAGGGGGTACGGATTGGATTTTTAAGTCAAGGAAGATTTGTCATTCCAGGGCATCTTCGGATGAAGTAGACTCTAAAGCGGACAGACGAAACACCAAGCATGGACTACCTCAAACGGAGCTAAGAGACGTCTTCCAAACGGGTCAAAGAGGAGTACGAGGCGGCATGAGAAAGATCGTTGACGGAGTTGAAAGCGGGCAGCATAGAGCCAGGTTGAAAAGGAGACGGTTGGAAAAAGGGTGGTAAGGTTGAACGGCGTCTTCTTCCGGGCAAAGCGAACTAATAGGCGATTTATTATTATCAAGGACACAAAAAGCTAATTCCATCTGGGGAAGGGGAGTTCGTCGGGTAAAAAGGGAAGATCAAGAGAGATGGGAGAAGCGAATCATTCGAAGGCAGGTCAAAAAAAAAAGACAAAGAAACGGGAATAGGAAAGGACTAATCCAAGTCCCAGACAGAGGCTGCTTTTATATTTTTATCCAACGGATGAGTTTTTAAACGGTTGCTTTAAGGTAAAGAGGAGCGTTCTCCAGCAGAGGACGTTTGTTCGAAAGCGAAAAAGGAAACAGGTTGAACATTGCAGGGGTCAAGGGATGGATAGGCTCCGAAACGGAAGCCTGTGGCGTCAATATTGACAGAAGAGCGCGTAAACGTGCGGCACGCCGAAAGTCTTATCATGCAAGAATAAAAAAGCAGAGGTCTATGAAACAGGTTAATGGGGAACTTCTCATGGTAAGAGGTGGGGGGGAGGTACTGAAGACTCAAAGGAGGAAATGGCGGGGGAGAAAAAAAGACGTCGGCGCAAGAAGAGGCTCTCGGGGCTTATTAAAAAGGAAAAGGAAAACATGAATTATGGCTCCTAAAAGAAGCAAAAAGAAGCCCTTAATGGCAGAAAGGTCCTCGGACCAGCCGGCAGAGGACTGTTATTAAAGGCCGTGAACCTCAACGCTCGAGATTCGCAGGAGAGACTTGATTTAACAATTTTTAATGGCCCGAGAAAAGGGTCAAAAAAAAAGCAGGAGGGAGGAGCGATTAACTCTGAAAAAAAGTCAGGCAACATAATGATTTCAAAAGGGCTTGTCTTTAAAGTCCGCCAAAGCCTAGGAAGTGCCATCAAGGGAGGGAGGAGAAGTCCATCCGAACTCGGCCTGAAAAAGGGGGCCAGCTTTGCTAGCGAATGAACATGAGTTGTTCAGCATATGGAAGGGGGTCTGGAGAATAAGACTAGAGAAAACACCTGATTATGAAAATATTTGTTCCACACTCGGACATATGAGAAGAACAGAGAAAACCGAGGAGAAATCACTATCAAATACAGGGAAAAGCGTACAAGATGATTGAAGGATAAAATCAAAAACGTGCCGAGGGAGTGGTCCAATGGCCCAAAAGAAGAACAATAGATGGCATCTCAGCTTTGCAACTATCAAAAAAAATAAGGGAGAAATCGGTTACCCCGACCGGAAAACGTTCTTGTTCTAAAGGCGCACAGGGGCTCGAGCGTTGAAGGCGGGGGGGTGATAAAACGGCACTGGGGGCGTCATGACACCATCCAGCTATGGGGGTCAAGGGTTGTCGCTCTTTCTTATGGGAAGAACAGAGAAGAGAAAAGAAGTAAGTTGGCGGCGAGAATATAACTTGATGACAACACAACCGAACACTGGGGAAAAGATTGAGAAGGAGGCAATGGCCATTTCTGTAATAATAGATGGGAAGACAAAAAAAGGCGCACCCAATTATCCGGGAGAAAAAATTTTTTTGGGGGGGGGGGGGTTTTTGGTATGAAACTGCGGGCTATTACTCGGCTAGGAAAGTTACTTAGAGCTAGCCGAGAGAAGAACGCAGGGAAGGGGCTGGTGGACAAAGGTATTGACGCCCGTGGGCGAAAAGGCGCAGATACAAAAAAAAACAGACGGCGCCCATTGGCATGGGAAAACACAAAACCTCAGAACAAAAGAAGCCAGCTGTTTTCGACGAAAAAACGGATGCAAGCTACTCACACGAACCAATCGCTGGGAAGGGAGCAATCAGCAGGGAACGTGAAGTAGTCCGTCACGAATCGGCTCTCTACTTAAGACTGGTCTGGAGGGGGGGACTTAACATTGGCGTAGATGCGCGAAAAGAGAGGGGGGCGAATCGGAGACGGGGTGCGGCTGAGGAACGTTACACGGGAAAAGCGTACCAAGGGAGTGAACAGGCTTTTGTGCCAGGAATAAGCTTAGCAGCGAAGTCGACCCAGTGGGATTAGGGCATCAGCCCGAACAAAGGAAAATAACTTGGGGGGGGCAAGAAAGCGTCAGCGATGGATAATCGGAACGGCAAAACGAGCACTCTTCGAAAGAACAGGGACTCGAACGGCTAGCCTACCGAGTGGAACGCGACTTTCGGGATACGGTTTGTCGAAGGCGTGTGTGTACGGCAATGTGGAAAAGGGGGGCATGATCAATCGACGAACCGGACCTGGAAAAGTCCCGCGGTCCCAGTCAGAAAAAGAGATTAGGGCCGGTCCCCCGCCCAGTCCGATCAATCGAGACGCAGAAGGAGAGGAAAATTTGGAGCTGAAAAAGATGGCAAAGGCCAAAAACCTATCTGGCGCTCGGGTTGGCGGGGTTTGAAAGGGAGAGACCTCGGTAGTTTCCGAGAAGCTCACATGGCAAAAGGACAGGCAGGGAAGCCTAGAGGGATGTTAAGCCATTGAAACGGGGGACAACCCTTTGAGGGGAAAGAGCACCACCAAGGACGCGAAGAGTAGAAAGACAGCATCGGGAGCCGGCTGACGGACCAAGTTGAGGAGAAGGAAGGAAAGAAGGAAGAATCTATCAATAAAAGAAGCGAGGCAAAAAGGAGCCTAGTGTAAAGAGAATAGTAAGGTCTCGAAACCCGCTTCCGGACAACGGGATTGGGGTCGTTAATTTTTGGGAGGGCGGCAATCGCGAGAAGGCTTTTTGCATTGCGGTAGATGAAACGAAGGAGGAGCGCCGAGTGCCGAAGAAAAACGGGACATTTTTTGCCCTCCTTGTGGCGCCAATCACAAAGACACGATATGGTGCGGGTCAAAAAAGGGGGGGTTTGTTTGGGGTAGGGTCTTGAAGTTCCGTTCGTCGTGAAAAAGTTAAAAAGAAACAGTCAAGAGAATAGACGGAGAGAGACTTGTTCTTAATAGCGTTGTTTAGCAAAGGACGCGGCCAATGAGTACCACAGGTAGGGGGGGAATTCTTCGAACTGACGAAAAACTGTTGAATGTCAACGACAATCGGGAAGAATGGGGGATACTTCACGTCGCGAACAGTGCGGTATCTCTTTGTACTTAAAAATGTGCATTGCGAGATGAAAGAGCTCAGAGGTATAGAAAAAGGAAATACGGCAGCCATGGTTCCGTAGTGAAGGTATCTCGACTCAAAAACGAGTTAGAAAATAGAGATAGAAAATAAGACACTGGAAACAGAAAGGGGACCGCGAAATTCGAAGATTATTTGGTCAATCCCAACTAAACGCAGAAAGGTTCGCGACATATTCCCAATGGAGCTCCCCTCTATGGCATACTGGAAGGGAAAGCTTCTTCAGAGAGGTCAGAAAAAGAGACGCACGGACTCACCCTGTGTCTAGCGGCAGGTGGCGAAACACCCGCAAGCGGCAAGCCAAAATAGGCGATATTCGGATACTGGAGCTTAATGACCGGATCCATGCTACGGTACAAATGGAAAAAAAGGGAAATAAAAAAAAAGCCACAACCAAAAACACCAGGGCCCGAGGCAAATACACTTCAGTGCGCGGTGATCGGCGCTGGGGCTCATAGGAAAGAAAAACAACGTGAAAACGGGCACGTTCGAAATTCCTCAAAGCGGTCAGCTAATTTCAGGGAAAAAAGAAGGAAAAAGGGAGCGCGGGGAGAGCTGAGGATTGCTCAGTTCCCAGGGCGACACCTCGTGAGGCAGAAGGGTTTGTCATCAGGGTGCTCTGGAAAGATGCGGAGAAATTATTAGGAAAGCGGGAGCTCGTACTCAAGGAAAAAAGGAAAGCGTCAGACCGCGGAATTCTACCAATTTCGGGGAAGACGTAGGGGAAGGGATGGGATTCTGGGATAATTGTAAAAAGGGAGCAGGAGGCTAGAAAGTTGCACCCCAGCTGACCAACGAAACCAAAAGGAGGAAAGAAAAACCAACATAAGCGCAGAAAGACGGAAGCGCGCTGTCCGACCAGTGGAAAAAAAAACAGACGTTTCCCAAAAATAAGCTCCCGGCCGGAAGGGGACAGGAGAACGGAAGGGAACATCGGTTGCACCCGAGGGGCAGAGTCAATATCCACTCGAAGAAGCGGGGGAGTTGGTGCGTAAAGGATGGGGTTTTTCAAAGAGGCAGAAAAGGGCAGTTTATGGGAGTATTCGCAGTCGTGGATCTTGAGAGCCTAAAGCGTACCGCGGGACGTACAGATCTACGCCGTCAACGAATCAAGGGAAAGCGTAAAGAAAACTGAGGATGAGTTTTAGTCTTCAGGGTCCTACAGATCGTCTTGCCCGTAAAGAAAGAATCGAGCCGGTTAGGTTAATGGTTCCGAAGTTGATTGCCTGGGGTGGGTTTCCGCAAAAGAATCCCCAAATGTAGGGCTGTACTATTGCAGAGTGGGAACCATCTTAAGGAACGGCTGAAAAATCTTAGACGGCTCGAAAGCCAATCGAGGAAAAAGCACCTGAATCGAGGAGGGTAGCGCATAAAGATGGTAAAGCAAATACTAGGGGAAATACGGACTTCCAGCCCTGGAGGCTGTGGAAAAGGCAGCCCTTCTTTGGGGGGGGGGTCAGGAAAGTCGAAAGAGGGGAAAAAACCGCCGCGGCATTGCTTTGCGGTTGTCACGGCGGTGGGGGTGTCAACATCGCCGGGGTTGGGGGAAGGTGGAAGGGCATTTAATGGGGCATTGGCGTAGCGAAAAGAGGCGCATACATTGTAAAAAAACGAAAATCATTCGTGCGACACGCGGACAAACTCTAGGGGGGATCTAAGAACAGCGATCTCTACTTCCTAGGTTGGGGGACAAAAGCAGGGGCATAAGGTAATTACGACTCATTGTGGTAAATTGGGGTATGTCTTGAAACGAGGAGTAAGAGCAGGAGATATTTCGGAGGCACGTCAAACGTAAGTCAGCGGGGGGGTGATGTAAAGGGAGAAATACCTGGATTATGCTTACAACCCAGCAATCCATACTCAGCACGGCTGCGAGAAACCGGGGAATCGACTGTTTCAGCCGACCTGGCTTAGACCGCAATAAATGCAAATGGTTCGGGGGGGAGGGAGATTTTCAAAGTTCAAAGAAGACGAGACGTGCACTTCGAAAGAACTTAAACGGAAAAATTGTTAAATCAGAGCGAGATACATTCGTCGAGCGAGGGAGGAGGGCAAAAAGAGGGGTGAGTGGAAACCGTCTTGCGCCTCTGGGCGTTTAAGCTGACCCACCCCTAAGCAAGAAGGTAGGGCCTGAGAGTGAAGCCGGCTTGCCATGGTTGCCCACATGTGAAGGGGGAACTAGTCGGTTGTCGAGCTGGGCGAAAGTGTTGTGCCAAAAATAAGCGAGAGAAGAAAAAGGAGGAGGAAAAGAGAGAGGTGGTTGTGGGGGAACCCCAACACGGGTTTCAAAAAGAGAAATGGAGAGCAAACCGAGCACCGATTATCAAAAAAAGACGAGTCAAATCGCAAAAGATGGGAAACTGAGTTAGAATTATAATCAGGACACATGTGCGATGGGCGTAAAGGAGGGTATTGACAAGGGGGCCCAACCCGACATCCAGAGATTGGCAGGAGTTTTCGAGGTTAATCGCGGCCGGGGCTTATTACGAAGAAGAACTTAATTTGTCCTGGGGCCGAGAAAGAACTGGTGTTCTAGAACAAAATGAAACGTGAAGGCTGTGGACGAAACAGGGGGAAGCGGAAAAACAAAGCGTTGCCTGAGGTCAGGTGTAAGCACGCTTTCGTAGGCAAGAAGAAAAGGAACAGGGGTCGCCGGGTCGGCTCCTGGCGGAAGAGGGCATAATTCAATGCGGGTGGAAATGGAAAGACCAAGGATTGGGCGGAAGGAAGGACGAAAACCTCCTTCTGGAGGGGGACGAAAAACAACCAACTCCACTTTAGATTTGAGTCATTATGAAAATATTAGTACAGGCGCTTCGTCTAACTTAAAGGGAGGTAGAGGCGTGCATAGAAAAATTTACTGCGTGTGGAGAAGGGGACGGCCAAAAATAACTAACC
>Ga0179591_1254650_pt1 | contig 26712 bp, 36 predicted proteins | sample CZOMad2_1_08_16f_FD_182891 | JGI IMG/M metagenome (GOLD analysis project Ga0179591, IMG submission 182891) | Vadose zone soil fungal communities from Angelo Coast Range Reserve, California, USA - CZOMad2_1_08_16fungal (PacBio error correction) | ecosystem: Environmental > Terrestrial > Soil >...
TCTAAGAGGAGGGGATTCTCTCGTATAGGTCCCAGTGGCCCACAATCAAGAGAAAAGGGGGAGCTCATCAAATCCCCGGGTACGCATTCTACTGGAAAACGCAGGAAAAGGAAGTGTGGGGTCACGCTAAGTTTGGGGGACCGAGTTCCGACTCGGCAAGCAGGAATGCAAAGAGATGGGGTAGGGAAAGTGCCGGCGATCAAAAGTCGGGCCACTATGGACGGCGGAAAAGGCCAAAAAAGAAGGGAAAGAGGCCAGGACACGTGAGGGGGCCAAAAGGAGTTGCCCCACGTCAGCAGGGAGACAGATGGGAAAGACTATCGCGTCGTTCCTTTCTCTGATCGTTCACTATCAACAAGTCAAAGAAAGTTCAATGTTGCCGGGGAAAAGAACAAGATGCCGATTGACGACACGGGTTGGGGTGGGGCCTTTGTCTTCCTTAGATCCTTAGGAACGGCGGAAAGGGGGGCTCCTCATGAGAGGGGGCTGTCGTATCTGGCTCGCTCCGCCAACCAAATCCCGAAAGTTCCGAAAAACGAGAGACGTTGAAGGACTTTCTCCCGAATCTCATCACGATTCAAGGAACCCAAAAAAAAAAGTATACTGGAAGTATTTTCTCTTTGTATCTGGTCTGCCGAGGTGGGTAGGAAACGGTGTCGTGAAGAACAGGGTGTGGAAAAACACGGACTTCCTCAAGTTTGGGTTCGCGCTGTCCAAAGTCATCAAAGAGAGAAAACGAAAAATCAAAGAAGGAGTCCGCTGGGGGTGAAAATGACAGGAGCAAGGACGGAGAGTGGGGAGGGAGGCGTAGTCTTAACTTATAAACCATAACACAATGTCTAAAGGAAACAGCCTGTATTGCTATCTCATAGAGCACGGGGATTGAGGGTCAGCGCGATTTGCAATCGGAAAGGGAGGGAAGACAACCCAAGAGTGAAACAGCTAGCGATATTTGACCAAATCTGAGCTGCCCAACACAAAGGGGAGACGGAACAATCGCCTACAGGCGTTGGAAGTTATTAAGGGGTTGGATGGGAGCAGCCTAATCCTCTACCGCAAAACCAACTCTATCGAATGCAAGAGCTCAGAACACAAGCGTCAGAGGAGAGGAAGTAAGGCGGGATAGGGAGATAGAAAATAGAGAGGGACACAATTTAGGATCAGCTTTCACGTCAAAATTGGGGACCACACGGTTTCCCTGACCTCAAGCAGGAAAGAAAAGGAACAAAAACCTAAGAAGTATCCTTGAAGAGGCCGTTGTTTGGGGTGGGGCATGGAAAGAGCGTTCGGGAGCATCTCCAGTCCTTGACGGGCACCAGTGAGAGTAAGGGGGGCGGCGGAGGGAGAAGATGGTCAAAACGCTTATCTCATCCATATCAGAACCTAAAAGGGGCGACTCCAAACCTCTAAGAATGGGCATCAGTAAAAACGATCCAAGGACAATAGGGCAATCGTATTATGGCTTGTTCTAAAAGAGGCGGTCAAAAGGGACGGATGCACTCACTTGGGGCACGGGAAAAGAAGGAATGACGAAGGAACGTAATAAAAAAAGGTGACAAAAAACATGCATGAGACGGTTGGGGAAAAGAGTGGGAAACTCATTTCCGGGGAACGGGGCGGGAGGGGGGCTGTTCACAACTAATTGGAAAGAAATTTCTCCAGGAAAGGGGGGAAGAGAAAACAGAGGAAGTTCCTGCGTGTCTGGGGGACTCTTGCACAACCGTAAACGTCAACACACCGGAAAAGGGAGGCTGGGGAAAAGAAAGAGTCAAACGGTGGCAGATATCGAGGGGATCGCTCAAGGGGTGACAGGACGAGGAGAAAGGAAAGCACTTTCTTACGCTAATACCAACTACTACCACTTAATGCGAAAGAAAGGCAATAGCGTCCTCAAACTACATGTGAGATATAGGAACTTCAGTTGAAAACGAAAAATAGGGGAATCTTTCGGCGGACGCCACGAAACAATCAGTTGCCTCGGAGGGTCGAGGGGGGCGCAAAAGGACGAGTCAGGGAAAGGGCATCGTCGGTCTCCGTACGGGAAGAAAAGAGGAGAAAAAGAAAGGGGGAATTGACCGCATCACGGGAGCGCACTACCGATATTTCACAGAGTGAGACGTCAGGGGAGGGGAGTGTTGTGTCCCCTGAAAAATGAGGAGGAAGGCCGATTTGGTCATCACCCCAAACGACAGGGAGGGGGGGGAGGGGGGGGGGAGACGCTACTGCTAAGTCAGATCACAAAGAGTTAAAGCGAGCGTCTTGGCCGAAAATTCAGGACAGCGACAGGGCTGTAACCTGCAGTACGAGAAAAAGTAATTGGCAACTTGACAAAAAGGATAGGACGCGGAAGATGACAAAACAAAAAGAGCGCATCCCGGTCTTCCCTTTGTCAAAGAGAGTGGAAAAGACGGGAGGAGCAGGCCGAAAGAGGAGGTCAGAAGGGTCAGCTAAAACGAAAAGGGATGAAAGGAACCCCAGGGGGACCACCTCGTTCCTAAGTCGTTCGGAAGGGGCGGCAGTTCGGGAGCGCGCCTCTGCAGGGATAGACTCCTCAAAGAAAAGAACAAGTGGCGGTGGGGCCGGAAACGAGGAGGAACTTCGTAGGCAACCTTCGCTTACCCCGGGTCTCTTCTAGGTGAAATGGCCGGAAGATGGGGGGCGGGGGGAGGTCAAAGAAATCGAAAGGAGGACCAACAGCTGGCTTGAAAAAAAGTCATACCGCATCTCCGAGGGAAAGGGGGGGAAAAAAAAAAAACCCGGACTCAACCGTTGCTGCATGTTTTCTGATTGAGATAGAGGGAAGGGCGAAAAGGAAGAAACAGAAAAACTGAAAAAAAACCCAGGCGGGGGGGGATGGCTCTTCTCTCAGGTTCCCTTCCTTCTTGTCACACGGGATTTAAACGGTCTCAGGAAAGGGCAGGGAAACCTCGTCTCCCACTCTTTCCGCTGATCTGTTAAGAGGGGACCGGGGGGTTAAAAATAGGAGAGAAGGAAAGGAAAAGGACCCGCCTTTAACACCGAATAACTAACCTCCTTTGGCTTGGAGAGACCGTAACAAAAACAGGAAAGCTGTTGAACAAGCGGGGTCTCGATGGGGTAACGGTAAAGAAGAAAGGGAATGAAGTATCCCTGGAAACATCTTAATGTGCTTGTGTCCTTCACGCCAGAGGAGCCGAAGTAAAGGGACAAAAAAAAGTTGGACATAGAAGATACACGCAGAACAATAAGTAGGTAGAAGAATCGACAGATCTGGTACAAAGAGAAGAAAGAGAGTCAAATCCTTTTCAAATTACAACCACCAAAGGGGTAAGGGAAGAGCCGGAGGGGACAATAACGCAGAAGCAGGCAAAGGAATCTGCCCATGTGAAGGAGAACGTCTTCTCCCTTCACAATAGGGGACACTCTTCTAAATGGATGAGAAAGGTGTGGGGAAAGAACATAATGATCCCGGGAAATCAATGACCGTGGGGGGGGGGGGGGAAGACATAGAAAGTGTTGGCCACCCAAAGCATGCAAAGGAAGTGACCCTGCGGGGCAGGGAACTTCCTCTCCTATTATACTCATAAAAAAAAGACAAAGAGAAGGGTGGATTGAAAAGCAAAGGGAAGCCGGTGGCGAGAGCTGGATTCGGCACGAAATATCCGGTGGAAAGAGACGGAGGGAAGGAAAAACGTCATCGCCGGCAGTCTTCTACTCATGGCCGCTTTCATTCAGGGAATAAAGAAAAAAAATTGAAAAGAAATGGAAAAAAAGAGCAGGCCGTGGGCCGAGGAGACAGTGTGCCTGACCCGGGGGGCTGAAAAAAAGGGGGAGAAGAAAAAAAGGGTGCCGACACCACCGCTCATCTTATACGCTCAAGGAAGGCGCACGCCCTAAAACGGCAAGCGCAGAAGAGCTAACTATACATGCATGGCGGGCATTCCTTGAGTGTGGGCGCGAATGCACATGGAAGGAGAGACAAACTGGAGAAGGAAAAAGAGAGACGAAAAAAAGAGGATACAAAGATATATATTGATTAACCGGGTCTGTATGCGTCTGTCTACAGAGGAGGAACAGAAAGCAAATGTGAAAGCGGAACACTACACTTATTCCCCGCCATGATGAGAGACATGAAGAAGTACCTGAAGGAGGAGGAGACTAACGGCGAAGGATTCCTCTTCTCTTTGGGTTGTGCTCAATTAAAATAGGTAAAAAAAAAACCTGCCGACTAAAAAAACCAGAGGAAACGGAGACGAGGGCCGCCACTAAAGAGAATGAGAAGAAGAGGGAAAATGGTTCTGATCTTCCATTAACTCGGCCAGCTAACGAAAACTAAAAAAGGGGAGTCAAGGGGGAAAGAGAACGGATAAAAACCCCCGGGGCTGACCGAATGCCTTCGCCGAATGCCAGGGAGAGAAGGCACAGAAAAAGGGAAAGGAAGGGGGGGAAAGAAGGAAAAAGGGCGTGGACACGTTCGCGTTTTTCGTCAGTTGTCTGAGTCTTCAGAAAAGGTGCCCGCCCAAAGGTAAACAAAGTAAAATGAGTGGGTCATATTGTGCCAATTTGAAAAGCAGGGAGGAAACACCAAAGGGGAGGGAAGGAAAAAAGGATTATGCGCGCACCTCTGACTGAAGAGAGAAATCTGTCAAATGAGACTCGGAAAGGACCGGACGAGGGGAGTACTCCATGCCCGCCGATTCCTTTGCCGCTGGATCAGGAGAGAAGAGAAGGGGCGGAATTGAGAGAAGACTACAGGTGGTTTTTTGTCATTGCAACAGAGGGGGGAGTAATATTAAGGCGCAAAGGTGAGTACGACCGAGGTCTGAGGAGTCCAAATACTTCGGGTAAAGGGGGTCGAGGAGAGGAAGGACGTCACCGTCCTGTCGCGCGCTCGATATGTACTTGGACCAAAAAGGTCCAGCGTTTAACAGAACGTCTACCTCAAGGGCGGCACTGGTCTGGAAAAAAAAAGGGTACGCTTAGGAAAATCGACAAACACTGGCGGCAAAGCCGCAGTGAATAGGCGAGACAGGGAGGAGAAAAAAATAAAAGGAAGACTTACTGCGGTTTTCCCGCCCAGTCAGAAGGGGGGAACTCAATGGGTGTCCGGCTAGTGTTACTCGAGATTGCATAAAGGAAACGGGGGAAAGGGCAAGAGGGAGACTATGCTTAACCGGTCCGGTGGGCGTAGACGAATCAAAGTTGGGGACAAAAATGAACCTACTCCCAGAAGAAAGATAATTGTTGGATTTTGTCCGCCCTCAGCGCGTGAGAGCCGGGGGAGAGGAGGAATGGCAATGGCCCAGACGACGAGGGGATCTACAACCGGCAATACCTTGTTGGGGGGTCCAGGGCAGTCGGGAAAAAACAGGAAACCAAAACTACAAGGGGGCAGAGAACACAAGACTGAAGCTGGTTCAACGCAAAGCGGTGGTCATATGCGAGGTGGGGATGCAACAGGGAAAGAACTCCCGAAACAACCCTGGTTCCAATGGTGGAGGCCTCGCCAGAACGGGGAAAGCCAGCTTTTACAGTGTCATTTCCAGCGGTCCCTTAAAAAAAAACGGAGCAGAGGAAGAAGGGGAGGAATGCTTCTCGTCAAGGGAAAAACTTTCAGCACAGGGAAACGAAAGGGGATCACAGGTAAGGTCGGGTGGCAATTCAATGTTGCTTCCTGCCAAGAAGAATTAGGAAAAACGTGGCAGGAAAGGAGTGATTCTAGATCTTCTTCCAACGAGCAATAAACGGTAAGAAAGGGAGGGGGGGGGACGATTAGGAAGGGGTAAACCCCTGTACTCGGACGATCAGGTGGGGGGGGGAAAGGAAGCAACAGGACGACTCCTTCAGGGCCCGCCCAGATAGTAATGTCAACGGCAAAGAAGAATAGAGACGAAGTGCTTCGTGGATCGGAGAGACTGAGGGGGAAAAGTAGTGGCACCCCGCAATCCGATACTGCGTGAGGTTTGTTACAGACCAAAATGCTGCTGGGGGGGGAGTTATCATCAATCTTAACCCCAACCATTACCTAAAAGGAGTGAAAGAAAAATATCGGGGGGCGAGAATTGAAGTCTTACAAATCCTATTGACTCGAAGAGCCGCCAAAGAGGGGGAAATAGGGGGCCGTGAAGGGAGAGAAGCTCCTCAGAACTAAAGCGGAAATCTGGGGAGGAAAAAAACAAGAAAGAGGAAGGGGGGATAGAACACACTTTTCGGGGAACTTGAAAGAAAGACTCGAGAACTTGAAAGTCAGGCTCGGTTACCCGTGATGGAGAACGAGGTCAGCGGAGGAAAAAAAGACCGGGAGACAGGGGATTCAGAGGGGGTAGGGGTCCAACGGCCTTCGCGTCTGGAAGGGAGATCGCATAAACCAGGGGAAAGGGTCGTCTTCCCACTGCAAGGGGGGAAAGGGGGGGGTGTGCAAAAAAGAAAATGGGGGTACCCCTAGGGAATAGAAAGAAAGAGACGCATTTCGTCTTTCCTTCGTATCAAGTCGTCCACGAGTGTCGTACCAGAAAACACGGGTAGGCCAGACAAGGTTATGTTCACACTCGAGGAAAAAACGAAAAAAGGGATGGGAGAGAGGGGAGCCACGATGTACCTACTGCGGAGTTTTTTTCCTGAAGGAGAGGGAAAAGCAAACAGTAAAGGAACGTGGCGCCTTTTGACACTGACAAGCCAGAAAAAAGATTCAAAAACGTGGGGTGGGGTTAAGTGGATTTTGGCAGGCGCCCTTAGAAGGAAGGAAAGGGTGGCGACTAATATAGGGAGTGTGCGGGGACGAGGGCATAAGATCATACACCGCAAAATCGAAATTGCCGAACCGGACTCGACGTTGACTTTCAAGTACGGTGAGCTCCCTAAGCAGACAGAGGGGGGAAAGGGAACCAGCAAATCTGACGGATATCAGGGCCAGGGTCAAAGGGAGATGTTCGGTCCGCTTGATGTCGGTTACACGGTTGTCGGACAACCGGGGAGGGAAACGATGACGTTGTCCCGACATGTTTGCTCGCTACTGCGCGAGAAGATAAAGCAGACACGCAGCTACCTGCGTTTGGGGGGGGGACCAATGCCCGGAGAAAGAAAAAAGAGGGGGGCGGTGGAGGAGCGTGCGGCTTCCCGGATCACCAGCACCCACTTACTACCGATGGAAAGCAAGGAAGGGGGAGAAATAATATCTCCCTAAAGGCAGAAATAGCTCGGGGGGCAAATAGCTCTCTCCAACAACACAACGCTTATTAGTAAAAGAATGATTGAAAATAGGGAAGAAAAGGCAGGGGGAGAGTTCAGACTCGCCCTACAGTCTTTTCGGTAGCAAAGGTTTGGGGAAACGCCTAAGCAGCTAAAAGAACCCAAAGACGAGAGCTCTTATGATAAGTTCCAGGGAAAAAAGGAAAAACGAGGATGAGAGGAGCTTCTCTAGAAGGGCCGCGTCACCCGGAAAGAAAAACGGAAGATGCACATCACATTGGGGAAAGAAACAATTTGACGAAAGGCAAAGAAAAGTACCAGATACACGCGACCAACTGGCCAGTATCCGGGATAGGAGGGAGGGGTGAAGGTAAGAGTCTGATGCCTCTGGGAAGCTACATCTTCAACGGAAAGGAAACGCATATTACGGTGACTGACAATCGCGGGCGGTCTGGGAGGAGCGATCCAGAATCAATCAAACAGAACTATAGGTCGGCGCAAAAAAAGGAAAAAAGGAAAGGAGAATGGGCGAGGGCCATCTCACGTCGACAAGAAGAAAGTGGACGGAACAGTTCTCTTTTCTTGTCCTGGAAAAGAGAAAGGAGACAGGAAACTGGTAAGGGGGGGAGCTTGGGCAAAAAAAACAAAAAAAAAAAGTAACGGAAAGGGAACACTAGCGGCGGGGAAAGGTCGCGCTATAAGGCACGAAAGGGGGGGGAAACTCTTATGGGTCAATCAACTTTTCTTTCCACAAAAGGATTTGCGGCATGGGAAAAAAAGAGGGGGAAATAATGCTAGCAAGACGGAAAACCAAGATCGCATGCCGGCTATCGGGAGGACGAGGGGGAAAAACAATGCAATTCACCACCCAACCGTTCACCGTCGTCGTGGGATACGAGTAAGGGGGAGGAGGGCGCAAGGGAATCTCCGTTTTTGGCCCCGAAAGACTAAATAACTGAAGACGGAGAAAAGGAAAACGACGCAAAGGAGGGGGGCTCAATACGTGTACCCTAGCTCCTACAAGCTACAGTGCGCCGAGGGGGGGAGAGGAAGGAAGGTTCAGAAGGGAGAGAGGGAATCGGTGTAGTCGAAGCCACACCATCCTATTTTGGCCAGGGGAAAGAGGGTGAAAAAAGGGGCGAGTCATGTCCAAAGAAAACTGAGTCCGGAAGGTGGAAGGAGGGCGGAGAAGAACTCGGACTGTCAGAAGACTTGTAACGACTACTATAGGGCAGAGGTTCCCGAATTCGGGGGGGGGGGGGGGGAAAAAAAATGAAGGAGTTACGACAACAATAAGTTCCGATGTGGAAGAAAAAAACAGTCAAAAGGGATGGGGAAAACGGGGGAAATACCGAAGACTAAGAGAAATCGATCAAATAAAAGAAGCAGGGGAAGGGATATCTTCTTGTCCGTCAGTCTCTACATGAGCGAGGTGACGATGACTGCGATGAACTTGTTAATGGGCACGGGACCCCTGATCTTCCGGAGGTAAAAGGGGGGGGGACCAAAAAGAAAAATAATATTCTCACTCCCTTTCTTCCGGGTCTGAGAGGGGAAGGAGGCTCACGCCGGAGATAATTGGGAAAAATCGAAAAGGGACTTAGAGGCGGTAAGCCCAGTGAATTGGGGAACCGATTTGAAGGGAGAGATTTAGGGCCATTGCTGACAGTTCGGCGCGGAAAAGTGAAAGAAGAGAAGCAGATACGCAGTTAGTTGTTGCAGACGATAAAGGCCGTCGTTTAAAGAAACGGGAGGAAAGGGAAAACCGTTGGCGGCGAACGAGTAAGGGTCACACCGGTTGTTTCTGAAGAGGGCGTGCATCAAAGGCAAACAAAAAAAAAAGAAAAACGGACTGACCAGATGTGATTGCACCAGAAAAGTCATCATCAGCGAGAGCTCAGAAGAGTTGCGGTTTTTCAGGAGCATAAAAAAAAAAAACAGGAAAGGAAAAATGTGACTTCAGGTTTTCGATGTCTATTCGAGGGGGGGGGAAAGGATTCGTCGCGGGGAACGAGAGAAGAAAGAAGGCGTACCACTCCACCAGTGGGGGCGAGTTCTACGGTCTCGAAGTCATTCTTAGGGAAAAAAGGATGAGGGAAGAAGCAAAGGACGGTTAGGCCGGTCTCCACTTGCCGCTCTGTTACTAAAAGAACCGGAAGGAAAAGACGAGCTCAAGGCGCCGCACTCAAGTGAAGAGCCACTTATACAAGAATTGGGGGGGAAAAAAACCGGAAAAAAGGAAACGGTCTTTTCAGTGAAAGAAAGGTAGATCCACATATTCCACGGAGTTTGTCCTACAGATGGAGAGAGGGAAGTAAAGGTAAGTAAGCGCCTCGCATTAATCCGTTCCGAAGTGAAGTGGGCCCGCAGGAGAGAGGAGGTGGCCTAAGGACATATCGATCGAATTCGACCCGACTGGTACGGAGTTTGAAAACGGCAGATACACCGAGACAAGCTCGCCGAATCGGTACATCGTGAATGAAGGGGGCAAAAGAAGACGACGAAAATTCACTCCATGGGCCATGAAAAACCAACCCTTTAGTCCGCGGGGAAAGGCACGACTTTCCGCTGACTGCACGAACGCAGGCAAAGGATCGGAAAAGTGGTAAAATAAACCGTCGGAGAAACTTCAAAAGCCTGGGCACGCTGCGAAGTTGGGGAAAGAATTTAGGGAGCGCACGGGGGGGAGGAGAAAACTGAACCTAGATGAAGAAACCTGCAAATCCCATGAAAAGTGTGGGTGGAGACATCGGACAAGGTGCAAACAAGATACCATTCAATGGAAAAGTGGGGGGGGGGGAAAAAAGGGGGCGCACGAAAGACGAGGAATCATCCATCCTAATAAAGAAAAAATACGAAGACAAAAGAAAAGCGGAAAAAGAAAAAAGGGGACGGAAAAAATGCACCATTGGAACCCTGGATGGAGGGCGCCCTGGGCAGGAGGCCGACGTAAATAGCAAGGTCAAAAGGAGGGAAGGCGAAGTCGTAACGAAAGAGCATCGACCGGCCGGGTCTCTTCCGAAAATGGCCGAGGTTCATAAAAGAAAAAAAGGAGGAATCAGGTGACCCCAAAGGAACGGGGCCGTGGGGCCGAGGGATCTTTTCCGACGGGGGTGAAAAAAACACGGCACATGAAAAACTAGAGAAAGAGAGAATGTCCGAACACCACCGTGCTGCAGAGAGCCGCGCCCGGAGAGAAGACCCCAGAAAGGAAAAAAAAACCGCATCAGCTCGGCCATGCATTGCTGATTAAAAAAAAAGGTGCGGTGCTCGAATGACACAGTGGAGGGAGGAAAAAAGAGGGTCAAGAAGAAAAAAACGGGACTCAAAAAGAGGAGAAAAAACAACACCGGCGGATGAGGAAAAGAAAAATATGTACGGGGGGGAAGTGGAGGAGGAAATGCTACAAGTCGTCGCACAAGGGACATTTGAAGTCGCGCAAAAAACCCTCAATGAAGGGGAAACTCAGGGAAGGGAGATGCTTAAAAGCGGAAGGTTCTGACTTATTCGAGCCCAAGGCGGGAGGAGAGGAGAGTCGCTTGTGTGGTCGAATGAATAATCGAGAAAAATGTTGCCTGTTAGCTGGAAGAACCGACCAGGGAAAAAGAGGGGAAAACAAAAAGAAGGTTGCGGAAAATATGGCAAGGAAATGTTGGTCCTGATCGTAAAGGAAGGAAGGAGAAAGCTAACTGGCCGGAATGACACGTTTCGTTCACTCTACAAGACTTAAAAACCGAAGCCAAAGGAGATGGCCGGATAGGGATGCTCCGAATGCCAGGGACGAGCCGCCACACCGAAAAAGTGAAGGGGAAGGGCATCACATCGTTGTCGACGTGATCGGGTAGAGTGGGCTTGGGATTCGGAAAACGGAAGGGAGTGGAAAAAAGAAAAAAGCGTGATAGCCAATTGAATTTCCATATTTGTGCCAGGGGGAGAGGGAGAAACCACTGTCATGGGAAGTTGGATTGAATCCATCTAGGTTCAGGGGTGAATAGGAAAAGCTGGAGAAAAGAGTCAGACAGGAGTTCCCAGCGGACGGGAGAAGAAAGGGGAGTCTCACAGCCCGGCCTATTCAAGGGGTTCCTGAGGCCAGAGGATGAAAAAGGTGAAGGGAGTAGAAAACGCAGACACAGTGGGGGGGGGTCCTTCAATGGAGGAAAAGTATGTCGAGTCGTCAGAAATAGGGGGAAAAAAAGTAAGATGAGAAAAAAAAAAGACTTTCTTGTCGCGCCGTTGTAAAAACTCTGAAACTCCCCAAGGGTGGCGAAGGAAGGAGAAGAGACTTGAAAACGAACTTCCGATGGGGTGACACGGAGACCTTCAAGTCGAAAAGGGGGGAGGCGCATGCGCGGAGGGGACCCAAGAGAGAAACAACCCGGGCTGGAGGGAAAACAGGAGAGGGGGAGAAAGGGGAGCCTCAAAACCACGCCGTGCGGATGCGGTGTTCAACATCCTCCTGTTAGTCCGGGGAATCTCACTGGTAGAATCGCTGGGGACCAAGAGGGGAAAGGGAAAGGAGAAAACAGATGCAGCAAAAGGCACTTGAGACGATTCTGCACCGTCCGGTGGAAAAATAGACGAATCACGTGCAAAAGAAGAAATGAAAAGAGACGCCAAAAGAGCGCAGCGACCGTGGGGGTGGGAGTGGTCCTCACTCTCGCGTGCAGGGTGACATGCAAGCCGAAACGGAAGACCAGAGAAGAAGAGAAAGGCAGCAAACAGGGGGGGGTCAGGGTCCTTCTTGGCCTACACCGCACACACTGACTAGGCGCTAGACGAAGGGGGGCAAAAAGAAAACGTTGTTCAACGTGCGATGGATGTGTTCAAAGCACATCCCTCAACAAATGGGCAAAGGAACTAGGGAAAGCAGGAAACAGGGGACTCGAAAGGGCTTGACATAATTACTTTCAGCGTCCGTCACCAAAAGTCCCATTACGTATAAAGAGTCGGGGAGAAGGAAGGACGATTCCGAGCCGACTGTCAACCATGTCCTCGATAAACTATGCTCAATCAAGAATAAGTCCACGAGTCCTTCAATCTACAGTGGAAAGTTTTTCGCGGAAGAGAGGAAGGCGAACGTGATATAGCCCGTCGGAAAACGAAAAACTCCGTTACGACAAAGTGGAGGCCCTATTCTTCCCGGTGGTAAGCACCACAACCGTTTAGCTAAGAATCAGGGTTACAGAGGGGTAACAAGGTCCTCGACTTCCCTGGCATGTCCCGCCCCGAGATGGGGGGGCGAATTATTCCAAGCCGATAGACTAAAGGTGGATTGAAGGGCGTGAAAACAAACGAGACTGGATCTTCGTAGTTCCCACCAAAGCAGATAAATTGAGTGAGGGTGAGAAAAAAAGGAGGCATGTCTATTGGTGAGGAAGGAAACGGAAAAACCTGACCAAAAGACCGAATTCTTGAAAACTAGAGAAGAGAGGGGCGAAATTGTCAATGAAAGAGGTAATGGAGCAAACCCGGAAGGAAAGACATAGAGGCAGACCCTTGGGTGGGGGGGGACAGGAACACAGGGCGCAGACAAGAACTCTGCGGGCAAAATCCGGAGGAGGGTGGCGGCCCTAAAACCGGGAAAGAGGCCCTGTTCAGGAACTGGAATAAAGCAAATAAAAGCACTGTTAAGAGGGAGGACGCTCACAGGGTGGAAAAAAGAGGTGAAAAAAAGGTCTTCGGGGGGATTAGATCCGCAAGTCATTTCATGGGCGTAGGGACAAAAGATGGCCGTGCGACGGCAGACAACTACTTCGTCGTACCCCAAGTCAGAGGAAGGGGGGGAAACGCAAAGTTGAACCGATTTCCTCCGCGGCGCAGCCTGCGCTCGGAGGGGGGAAGGGCACCGCTAGCAAGTCGCAAAAGCGAGCAAACCCAATAACTTGGAGTCCCGGGAGGACAGGACCCGTGGATGGTCCAAATCGAAGTTGAAAAAACCGGGAGAGGAAAGGGGATAGCGCGACGTGTCAAAGTATCGGAGGGAATGTCCGGAAATCGGGTGAGAAAAAACAAAATGGGGAACTAATGTTTTTCAGAAAGCCATATCCTATGAGGAAAGGGGGGGTTTTCATGATGCACGCCGAGGAGACCAGGAGCACTTAGGAAACTTTTTCGGGGGAACCGAAGGAGGGAGGAAAAATTGCTGAGCTTCGAAACGAACAAAGCACGGGGGAAAGAAAAAGCTCCTCGACGGTTAAGGACAAGACTTTATCGAACCAAGAGAAGAATTCTATCCATGCAACCACAGGAACCAGAGAAAACAATACGCCTCAGTTGTCGCTGTGTATCTGGCTTGTGCCAGAAAGGGAAAAAGGGAGAAAACACCGGTGTGCTGGCAGGACGAAAGGTCCTCAAAGGTGTGCTCGCTCACTTACTCGGAGAACTAAAACGCAAAAAAAGAGCAAGGAACGTGGGTGCAATGCCCGTCGCAATAAGAGGAGGAATGGGGGAAGGGAGGCTGAGCCCGGATCCCCATCAACCAACACAATTGCTACCTTCCAAAACACCGGAGTCTATCTTAGGCTGCCAAAGGCAAAGTCGGTTCATCTAGAGTTCAGGAAGTCAGGAGAAAAGACAGAGAATAATATAAAGAGAGAAGATATGTGCCCATGCGAGCTTCCCTACTTCAGTGTGGGGGGGGGGAGAGAAAGAAGAGACTTCCCTACATGCTGTTTAAGTAGCGATTTGTCTGGGGGAAAAAGGAAGGGCCTGATCCCGCAAACGAAGAATCTCTTCTTTCTCAGGCCATTGGAAAAAACCTAGGGGCGAGAGATTTCGGATCGGCGGGACTATAATTAGATCTCAGAAAGTTGGGGGGGAAACGGAAAAGAAAAAGGGAAAGTGGTCTCACCCCTGTGTCCCGACCGACAAAGGAAAAGAAACAATATAACAACTACCCTGACGGCCGTAGCAAGGCGCGGGTCGCGTGTTGCAGGGGGGAGATCTTCTGTCAAGTCCGGGGAGAGAAAGAGGGACCTTAAAAAAATCCCCGTCGAGACGGTTCGGCAAGGAAACTACGTGGACGAGGGAGGACGATCCTCGTAACGATAGGCGGCGGCAAAAAGACCTCGAAGAATTTACTCAGGAGATCTCCGCGAAACAAACAAAAAAAAAGGCAATCTGGAGCTTTGCTTGTCCGGCAACAGACTCAAACGTACGGGGAAATTGAGACAAGCCGGACAGGAACGAGAAGTCTTACATACGTCGCCGGAACATCCGCGATGGGGGGGGGAAGCAGGTTGGGGGGGGAACCTCAACTTTCCAGAAGACAAGTTGGAAGGGGAATCGACATAGATGTCTCTCCGGTCCGGACGACCATAGTCGTACTGAGACTCTGAGGCGATGGTGTCAAAAAATTAGCTTGCAAAACACCGGGTCAAACCTTATAAGAAAGTGGGACGAAAAAAAATGTCCTGGAGAAAAATAGGAAGGGAAGGCTGGCTACGGGGGAACATACCTCTCTAATGGGGAGCTACTGGGGCGGAGCGAAAGAAAACTAAATACGTCCTTTACTTCACAGACGTTGTACACAAAGACCTTCAATACAAAAATGAGGAGAGGCTGACTTCATTGACCGACAGGGCATATAAGAGATTTTAGGAGGAAGAACGACATTCCTATTGGGAAAAAAAAGAGGCTTTCGCCATGCGCAACGGGAATATTTAAGGTAAAAGTGTAAGAGGGGCTCATACTTTGACGGCGCTTCGAGGAACCGAGGAATGTACCGCGTAAGGTGATCGAGATAAGGAGGGCAGATTTTCACGACTTCAGGGCGGTGAATGGGTGGGGGGCGCTGAAGGGTTACGAACAAAGAAGAAATGAAAGTTTTTCAGCACCAGAACGAGCATCTTTAGGGGCGAAAAGAAGGAGAGACTTCTAAGTCGCTAACGAATCCACAGGAGAAGCGCACTTTGCTAAAAAATACGGATTGGAACAGAAGGAGAGGAAGCTAGGTTCGGACCTTAAGGCGGGGATTACAGGGGGAAATGGTAACCTGGGACAACATTATAAAAGCTTCCAACTTGGTTCCAGAAAAAACCGGACTATGAGAAACTCCCGGGCTTCCCGTAATGGAGTTCCCGCCTCTATCGCCGAATCGGCTGGACGATAAATGGGTCAGCGAAAAGGAAAGGTAGATGCATTAAGAAACACCAGTTACTGTCACCCCCGGGTGAAAGTGTAGAAAAAGTCAGGGAAAATGGGCAACAGTTAGGCGCTGCGCCCTAGGCAGCCGGGTAGCTACTCATATAAGGAAGTTCTTTTTTTGAAGACAAAAAGGAGGACTCCCGAAAGGAACCCTTTTGGCTGCGGGCGAGGTTGCACAAAGGGTAAACAGTGGGAGAGGGGAAGGATAAATCAATCGCACGTCTTGACGCCAAGGTGAATTGCCCCAAGACTTCATACTCTGCCGGGCACGCCTAGAAGAGGCGGGGTGGGGGAGAACAGGCCGACAACAGGTGCGCAGGTTTGTATTTAAGAGGGACGATGTCAATGATTCCTTCGGGCGGGCCAAGATCACACGGGGGAAGAGGAAAAAAGACAAAAAATTCGCTGCTCTTGCTCGAATTGTTCATGCTGCGTCCCCGGGAGTAAGTAACCTACAGACGGTGTAAAATCGGGGAGCAAAAGAAAAAAGATCTGTTCACGAAAACCTTGAGTCCAATCTCTGCGGCAATCGACGAAAAAAAGGAAAGGAAACAGGCGCCCAGGGGAACACCTGCACACGAACCGTAAGTTTTCTTTATAGAAACGTCTCAGCCACATATTAAAGGGGAAAAAAGGAGTAGGGAGAGGGTACGTCATCGCCCGAGCATGCAGACAGCCCGTTCCTAATTGAAGGTAGAAAGCTAAAAGAGGAAAGGGAGGGATGAACAAGTCCAGACCGAGTTCGACCCCGACGGGGGGTTTCAGGCGGCGATACAAAGCGACAATACTAGCAAAAAGAGAGAACAAGCTGGGCCGTACCTAAAAACCGCGACTACGAAAAAGGGAATAAGAGACAGGAATGAACCCCCACACTGACGCTCTAAATCGCCTCACGGGAGTACCAAGAGCAGAAGGGGAAGAAGCAAATGAATCTTCCTTCCTGAGAACTACCACATTAAGGGTAGCCAAGAACCAAGGAAAGCGGCGAAAGTTGACCATCTTTCGCTCTCCCTTCCGATACTTTGTAGAAAAAAAAACAAAAGTAACCGGGAGCCCATGAACGTTGGTGTAAGAAATCGGAATTGTCCAAAGATTACCATTCAAAACCAGTGAAAAGGGAAAAGGAAGGGACGGCACTCCTCACGATGAAGCCTCAGCCCACTAATACCCTCTAACGTTCGACAAAGAGGGGTAAACCAGGCAGAAAAGGAAAAAAAGGGGGGGCGGAGCGCCGCATTCACGCAAGGAAATATCTGTCAGCGAAAAATGGTCAAGGGCCGGACGAAGTAAAGGTCAACTAAAAAAAGAAGAAGGCAGAGAGATAGGAAGGGTTCATCGATCAGACCATTCTTTCCATCGGCAGTTAATCCCAACAGGAGGAAGGAAGTGGCAAACGTCTACGGGGTGCCTCCCGTGTTTCTTACCTCTCCTCACGCGGGGTCGGAGGCGGGAAGAATTGGGAGAACAAAAACATCTCAGCAAGCTCCTGCATGCTCTCCGCCCTGAAGTACTGAAGAAAGGAGAGGAAAAATTCAGCGCGCAATTCTGGCATTGTGGACGATCACAGCACAGGATTAACGACTCTGGCTGCAGGAAAAACACCCGACTCATCAATAAAATAGAAAAAAAAAAAAACGGGAGAGGAAAAAAGAAAGATGATACCAATTCGTCTGAGTACTGCTACCTAGGTCTACCTAAAAGGGGGAAGAAAAGCGCAAACACTAGGGGGAAAAAGGAATGTAGAGCATGATGCTCAAAGCTGGCCGTCTGCGGGAGGATCGCCTAGTAAAAAGAGAGCATGAAATGGTTTTTACGCTTAAGGAGGGGATCTGTAAAGAGGGGAGAAAACCGGCGCGTAAAACCAAAAACCCGGGAGGCAATAGAGAAGAGGAAACGCCAGGAAACGGGGTAGAACGCAGAAAGGTCTGGTGATCATGAAACGCGGTCCCAGCGCGACAGAGCAGGAAAAGGAGAGGGAGTCCTACCGAACTTCGACAGAGCAGGGAAGGACCGTATATGTTCGGGGGGCTAAATATTCCAGGGAGGAAAGGAAAAAGCCGTAAAGAAAATTTGAAAACTTCATCCAACTAGTGTTCGACTTGCGAGGGGGAGGAGGGGAATAAAAGGGCTCATCAAAAAAAAAAAAAAAACAAAACAAAAAAAACACAAAAAAAAACCACCGGAAGAGATTCAAACAAAAAAGGGAAGGAGGCCATTTACTTGTCCTCTTTGGGGGGGGAACAAGGGGAAACTAGGGATTCACCCCCAACGGGCCTGTAAAGGGCAAGTGATCCATCGGGTCGGTTTCGGTCGCAAAATCTAAGGAAGAGAAAGACAGGCAAGAAAGAGGGCCCCGCGGTTTAAAAGGGCGACTCCGGTTTGTGGAACCTCCATAACTGGAAAAGGAAAAAGCTTCAAGTTTCCTGCTGCAAGCTCTGCATGAAGAACGAAAGGGAAAGGGTCGAAGAGAAGAAGTGGTGTTTTGTCGATTGCACCTGTTGGAAAGGTGAGGAAGACGTCGAAGAGGGGGTTTCGACGAAAAAATGTCTATTAGAGAAAGGGATCTTGAGGGAGGTAGAGGAAGATGTAAAACTCCGTCCCTTCGTGTCGCATCTGCCGAGGGATGGGGAGGGGAAGAAACACGCTGACGATGTTGAAAAGCGGGCTACCTTCACTTAAAACTGGTCAATTGTCTGCATGAGACTGCCGAAGAGTACCATCTTAGCTACAGAAACAAGCTGTAGCACAAGGGTGGGCGCCCTACATTCAGCTCGAAAATCAACTCTTTTCTGAGGAGGGGTTCAACCGTGGGGGCCGTTTTAAATCTAAGGTGGGGTCACCGGCGATTGAACTATATTTCAGAAAGCAAGAACAAGGGAAGCATTAATGGAGACGATGCTGAACCAGGGGCAGGGGAGGGAAAAGAAGAAGAAAAGGGGCAAAAAACGCAGAAGGAACCTAGATAAACTACTGTTTGGATTGGCTCCGAAATAATGTTGCACCAGGCAAGAAGAGAGAAGAAAAAAAAAGAAATAAATAAATCGCACCTGGCAGCACCTTTGGGGTCCAGGGAGCCTCAAAACCGGCCACAAAAGAAGAAATCAAAAAGAGCAAGATGCTGGTGCAAGCAAAAGAGTGGTACAGACGTGCGAATGGGATTGGGCACTCCCCTCCCAAACCAAAGGGGACAAAAAAAGGTGAAAGAAGGCCACGTGTTCAGCTCCATGTCTGGACCTAAGGGCCAGGGAGAGAAAACGGCAAAAACGACCAGGAAAAAGGATCTCTGCGAGGATACGGGGCTTCACGAGGACTCGGGAAACAAAAGGAAAGAAGAAACAGCCATGCCCGAACGAGCTCCCGTCACCAGGGGGGGAAAAGGAAAGAACTGACTGCCCTGCATCTAAGTCGTTGACAAGACTGGCAGGAGAGGAACAGCTTAATACGAATCCTTCGAAAGATAAAAAAAAACCGTAGGCCTTTCTTGTCTGTGGTATAGAAAAAAAAGGACCACGTACTGACGTGGTGGGGCCAGTTACGGTAAAACCTGTCCTCAGCTTCCAAGGAAGAAGTCAAATCAAACCGCCCCGATATGGTAAAAGAAGAGACAAGCCGAGAGACGCAAAGTGATTCGTTTAGTAGGGGAGCGAAGGACAGGAGAAAGGGGAGTAAGGGGCACCCTCAATCCATATACTTCTGGGAGGGTGAGGACACAAATCGGGGGGAGTCTGAAAAAAACTGGTCAGGGAACAGAAGCGGAAAAACCAGTGAACATAAAAATCTTTAAAATCGGACAGAAGGGGGGGAAGTTCGAAAAAAAAATAGTATGCGTACAGGACGATGGGCCAACAGAAGCGCCGGGGACCCCGTTAAGCGACATCGTGCCCTTTGGACCGAAGCACAAAGGTCTCCTAATCTAAACGAAAGAGGGAAAGAAGGAGGGGGAAGGGTGGCGGCCAGAACCCGATTCCATCTAGCCCGGGGAAAACGGAAGAAGAGAAGACGGTGGAAAGGAAGGGTACACAAGGGGTCTGTGAGCACGCCTGATCTCTGGGGGAGGTAGAAGAAGGAAAGGCAGTGCATTCGCGCTCGGTAGGGCCCACCGGGAGAGGAAGGGGGGGTACGCGCTCAACAAGGTTACTGCCGTCGTCCCACTGCAGGAACGGGGAAGGTGGGTGGACGAAAAAAGTTTTTTACTGGGGAACAGAAAAGCGAGCAAGAACTCCGCTGGATTAAAGGGGGAAACGGCGGCAATGTCGTAAACTATGTCGACCTGGGGGCCTAAAAAAAAAAGAAGGAAACACATTGGTTCGGCCAGTACCCTTTGGATGGCCAATGGAAAAACCGGGAAGGCATGTTCCATAGGCGCACGATGTCCAGACATGAATCAACTGTCGTATCGTCAAGAGACAAACCCGAAGGTCGAAAGGGGCAAGAAGAAGAAGATCAAGGCCTTCACGGTTTTTTTTGACAGTGATCGTAAGACGGGGAAAAAAGCACTCTTCGCGTTGGGCGAAGTCCTATATGGGAGTCAGATGGGAGGACGCCGCCAGAAAAAAAGAGGCAGACACTGAGAGAACTTTAGGGGGGAGGGACGTTCTCTTCCCTAGAATCAGCGATTAACCCCTCGAAAAGAAGGGCGGCAGCAGTGTACGTGGTAATCTTGTATGCCGAACTTTATTTCTAAACGGGGACTGACACCTTTTTTATGGCCGAAAGTGAGGGAAGAATGTGGCGAAAAGCTCCCTTAGAGAGCAGATCCTCACGAAGCATCGCAGAGAATTTTTGGAAAAGAAAAGCAAGAGGATCGTCGGGAGGGGGCGGACTTCGGGGGGACCGGAATAACCAGCACACAACCTTGCTACGTGGAAACACAAAAGGGGGGAGAGGCATATAAAACACTGCCCTTAGGGACAGAGCGATGGGACTATAGAGAGAAACACAAGGAGGGAAAGAGAAAGGAGTTCCCATCTAAGGCAAACTGGAAAGGGGGAGATGAACGAAGAGAAAGACATTCTGTGGAAGGTAGCAAGGGTGTGTCGTTTATAAGGAAGAAGATGCCAAAAAAGAAGGGTCGGGGGGGGCTAACCGAAGGGGGACAAACAAACGGCAGCGGGCGATGAAGGGAGAATTCTTCAAGAAGATTGCTCTCACAAAGGGGGAGGAGGAAGAAGTTCAAAAGTTGTTTCGACCCGTTTCCTACCTCACAACGGCAATAAAATACACACAAGAAAAGGGGACCGTATACGGCTCGCGCGGGGGCAGGGAATCTCTATGAGCTTCGGAGAGAAAGGCCTTGAAGGCCCCGGTCAGAAAAGGGGGAGGAATTCTCTGGTGTTTCTGAGCGCAGAAAGAGAAGAACAGCAGAAGGCTTGAGACCAGAGGAAAGAAAAAGGGAATCGGAGAGGCCGCTCAAGGAAAAAAAAAAAGGGTGCCTTCAATCGGAGCTTCAGAATTGTCCAAGAAAACAGGAAAGAAGAAAAGGGAGGGTGACTGATGAACTAGACGGAGGAACGCCCGATCTTCCGGAAAAGTCACGCGACTAAAAATTCCGGCGAATTTGTTTGAAAAAGAGGGGGGAAAGAAAAGGAAACGAAACGGGGGGCTGCTGTTACCGCGACATTGGACGTTTCAGACGAAAAAGGACTACCATATCTGCCTTCTCAGAATCATTAGGGAATACGGGTCAAAAAATGGAAAAAAAAATCGTTCCAAAAAACGCACCTGAGAAGGGGGGGAAAGAGGGTCAAGGTTGATGGCTAATCTCCACTTAAGAGACGTTGACCAAGAAAGCGAAAAGGCCCTTTAAAGGGCGCGAATACCCAGACTAACATGGCTGCTCACAGACTGTTGTAACCCTAGCCGTCCTCCCTCTACGTTGCAATAAAGAAGGCTTACTTCCAGGTTCCTGAAAAGGCAGAATCGGGAAGAAGGGGGGTAGAAAACGCCACTCCCATCCGAGGTGAAGCGGGATTGATGAGGGACAAGGGGGCGGGGAGCCAAATTGTCATTTGTCGCCGTACGGGTGGCCGCGCTTCGAGAACTCTGAAGGTACAACGGAAGCCAAAAGAAAATAAAATGAGGTCAGAGTGTTCACTACCATGGAAACTGGGGGGGGGAAGGGTGGTGGGTATCAGGAGTAGTTTTAATACCCCAAAATGCACTACAGGGAAAGCAAAAAGAACGCAGAATCATTTAGTGCAGTGTGGGAAAAAGCAAGACGCTAGCTGCGAAAAAGTCGCTCACGAATAAAACCTAATCACTTTTGCGAGACTCTGAGGGAAGCAGTAAATAAAGGCTCGTTTCGGGACCGGCAGGGCCGAAGGAAAGGGGAACTTGCACCGTGGACAACCTGAAGGTAACTTCAAAAAGGGTGCCGGGCGAAAAAGGAAGGAACGGGGCGCCAAAACTAAAAAACTTTTCTTATTCGGTTGTTCCGACGGTCGATCGAAGGAAAGGAGCGATAAAAGGGGAATCGAAAACTTAGATGCGGAACAAAGGGGACTTTCCACCGGGTCGATGCTCTTTCTGTCAGAGGAACTGGGCGGGAGACGCTCCGCGTGCAGCCGTAGCCGACGCATATACTTCAATGGGTCGTTGGTTGTCAAAAAAGGGAGGGAGGATTAAAGGGTAACAACTGAAAAACCGGGGACGAGGGGGCGAAGGTGCACGTGAACAAAGTGGTTTTCGGGATGTGCGTAATCAGAAAGAATGAAACAACCCGGAAAAAGGAAAAAAAGGAAGAACTCGGCGATAAACGCAAGTTTGTTGCGGTTGTATGATCAGGAAAGGCCCTGAAACAACACATAGGGGGAGGAGGCGGATGGCAAGGATAAAAAGAAAGGGGCCCGGAGAGCACGCGAAGGAGGCTGACAAAACAAAGGACGGGCGGGATGCAAGCGGCAAACATGGGTATGTCTTGGAGGGAAAAGTGAAAGAAAAAAGCACAGGCCGGTGAGCATCGGCCCGACAGCAAAGGCAGTATGGTGGCCGAGGGAAAGGGGACAAGATAGAGGGACAAGGACGGCAGAACCACTTGAGAGTCAACCTGCATAACAGTGAAAAAGGGGAAAAAAACCGTGGGACGTTTCGAGCCGACAGGGGAGCGCCACAATATTCACTGCGTGGAAACGCGGTGTCTCGATTAGTAGGCGGTGGAAGGGGAAAGGACGAGAGCAGAAGTGAGGAAGGGGGTAGAAAACGCTGTCAACATAGGAAGTTGACGTGGGGCCTTCAAAATGAAGCAGGTAAAGGAACAAACCGACAAAAAGAGTGTTAAGACCGATACACGGACAAAAAAAAGGACGTCTCCTGGGTCATCGACATCGGCACCGAACCAGGGAAAGAAAAGAGAAGAAATAAAAAAAAGCATGACCCCAAAACCTGGTCGCGTCGAAAGCTCCTGACAAGGGGTCATCTCCGCAGACGCAGGGAGAATCAGGCCGGGCAGGGGAGAAAACAAAAGAAAGGAAAAAGAGTTCCCGAAGTTGACAATTTCCTAGAGACTTCATATTGGTGCGCAAATAAAAGAGGGAAAGGCCTTGAAACCATCCATGACCGTTGGGGGAATACAGCGTCAGTTGGCACCAGAATGACAAGTCCAGGGAAGAGTGACCCTGACCTTTACTTGCACTCCTAAGGGGAACAAATCACCACAGAAAAAAACAAGCCTCACTTGGGCGACACGATGTGATGCCTCAGGCACCATGGGGGAAAGAGGAGGGGGAGGACCCTGATTCGGACGCCGGGAAATATCCGTTCAGAAACGGGGGAGAAAAAACGTAAAAAAGGGACGAGAGAAAAAAATCGCCGGGGCAGAAAACGCTCTGAATGTCTTTATCACGGACAAAGAAAAGTCTGGCCATAGGAAAGGGAGCCCCAACGAATCCTTGGGACGTTGGGACCCGCGTCGACTGTGAACCTACCGGTGTTTCTCCCGCGAAAACGAACATTTGCTCTGAAAAGGATGGACGAAAAAACACGCGAATCTGGATCCGCGCCTCAGCGCGCCGATCCGGGGGACGAAAACCGCAGAAAAAATGATCACAGAGAGGGAAGGAACTTGAGGGCGAGATGTCACATGGGAAAGCGGGGGGAGACTAAATGTCGCAGTACACAGACACCGAAGCAGGAAACTCTCTCAAAAAGACCTTAGCGGGAAAAATGAAGAATGAAAGAAAAAATTTCTTCTGCTGACTGGAGAAAAGGAAGGCGTGAAAAGGGTCCATGTAAGAGGGAGCAAACCGAATGCCCCGCCATGCAATTGAGCATTAGACAGCGCTTGCCGTAGGCAGGGGAAGGTGGACTCTCTGATCTCGTATCATCGAGAGGGTGGGGAGGAAGCGATCGACGCGCGCACTTCCTTGAGCGGGAGAACCACAAGAAAAAGCGAGAAGAGGGGGGACAAAAAACACGGATCCGGGGGGAGTAACTGCCGATGGGCAAAGGGGGGCAGAGACAATTAAATCGGAAACAGAGGAAAGAAAGAAGACAAAAGAGGAAAAGAAAGGGAGTCCAAAACTTTCGAAACCGTCGCAAAAGTAGAGCGAAGGGGAAGGGGGGACAAGGGTGCCAGGGCGAAAACAAACCGGCCAGGGAAAAGGGGTGTGCCTGCCGGCAGCAACAGAGGGGTAAAAGGTTCTCTTTGTTCAAGGAGTTTTTCGGGAGAGAAGGAGGAGGAAACGCCCACAAAGTTTCAAAATCTTCCAGGGAATTGGATAGTGGCATAAAGGGGGAGGAAAAGTCATGGGATGCCAAGGGTCCTCAGGGTTCAGGACGGCCGCAAAAAGAGGGACACGAGATAGGTAAATCTGGGGAAACTTCGGACGCGTGCAAAAACTTTGAGGGCGAAAAGGGGGGGGGAAAGAAGGGACAGAAAAAAACCTGCCTGCTTCGGCTGGAGCGTTAACAATTTACTAGGGAAGAAAAAAGGGCGGAACTACATGTGTGTTGTTAATGAAATGATTAAGTAGGAGAGGAGACGAAGCAGGGGTGTGGGGCTCACTACCGAGGAGAGGCAAAAGCTTTTAAAGCTTGGGAAAGCTTAAACTCCTTCCAGGAGGTGAAAATTCAGGGAGAGAAAGGGGTGGAAGAGGGCCAACGAAAGTCACGATGTTTACACGTCTAAACTGACAAGGACACGGGATGAATGCAAGGGAGATGAAGGAAAAAGCTGAGAAAGAAGAGACACAAAAAAGGGAAGTTCACCGCCTTGAATCGGGGCAGAGAAAGTATAGAGGGAAGCAAAAAACGCCGGTCGCATGGACGGTGGTGACACTGAACAAAGAAAAAAGGTGGTAGGCTCAATTGGTCCGGACTGAATTGACGGGGCGAGGAAAGTGGAATCAAAGGTAACCGGAGCAGCGGCAGAGGGAGACGATGCTGAAAAACTGCCGGTGCGGAGACGAAAGAAACAATTTTTGCAAAGAAAGGAAAAGACGCCCACAGGAACCTAAGACTTGGGGGGATTGGTCCGAAGAAGAGAGTTCGAGGGAAAAGCAAGAAAAGAAGGGCAAAAAAAACGCATCGACAACCTAACACCTGTTTTTCAAGCCGGAAGATAATACACGCACAACGAAAAATGTCAAAAACTAGGGAGCTGGGCCAAAAAAAGGGGGAAAAAAGTTCTCTTTATTTGATGCACAACATCCCTAAACACCAGGGGTAAAAGGTCACCTAGAAAAGAAAAAAAGGGGGGGCAGCGACAGGGGGCTTTAAAGAGGGCCTTTCAGCGGTCCGGCCAAAACCCACCCATTACGGATCACTGCTACTGTCGGAAAGAGAGAAGAAAGAAAAGAAACAGCCCTTCCCTAAAAAACGGTCACCTGAGGGGGAAAGAATGTGAGGAAGGATAAAGACGTTTCGCCTAAACATTATAGGGACAGACTATTCGGCGAGAGCCAACTCGTGAACGACAACACTGGGAAAAAAGGGAAAAGAAGAATTACCGGTAACGGCACCCTTGAAGCTTACATAAGTGTGGAAAGGCAAAGGGAAAAAGGCCTAGTAAGTCCTGAGGTCAAAGCAGCATATGTCGCTAATGGAGACATAAGCCAAGAGCGAGGAGTAGTTGAGAACGTGAGCGATTCCCGTTAGCTGGTGTGAGGGGAAAAACGCAATCAAGATACTGAGGGAGGGGTATGACCAAAATCAGAGTCTGACTGGGGTATAACTCAGAAGAGGAAAACCATAAAGAACGAAAGGAGGGGGGGAAACGAGACTATCTTGGATTGCGATCAGGATTCGTACATTACGAGGTTACCTAGAAAGGAACGGCAAAGTTGGAAAGAAAAGAGGGTGCCGCTTGGGGACTGAATGAGGACCGGTATCGCCGAAAAACAAAAAATCGGCAAAGCTGATGGGTTAGGGCCACGAAAACCTAGGTAAAAAGAGAGGGCCCTGGGAAGGAACTTAAGTCCCTCCGTAGAGAGCAAATGGGTAGATTGATGAAAGAAACGTCTGCTTTGGAAAAACCGTCGGGGGAGAAGGGGGAGTCGTGGGACGACGCGCAAGGGAAATTAAAGCATTCGCTCTGTATGTTACAACACCTGACTATAGGGGAAGGGGGGAGGAGCACCATCACAGGTACTGACGTCGTCCCACTGACAGAAACGGTGACGTGTGGGGCACTGCAGGTAATTGTGTGACCGGTCCTCACAAAAAAAATGCATTATGCGATATGGTCTTCTTGTAAGCTAAAGAGGAAAGATGTAAAGGCCAAGCCGCAAACAACGTTTCTGCCAGGGAACCCGTTTATGTGCCAAAAACGGGGGACAAAAAAGTAGACATTTGGTCAAGGCGTAGACTCTGTCAAGAAATCGGGGGATTAAGGAAGAAGACGGGAAGAGCAAATCCAGTACGGTCGCCTTTTGCCGGAAAAAAAGGAACTAAATCCGATGGACCGTCACGGGGGGTGGGGGTGGCAGGGAAGACGCCTTCAATTCAGGGTCAGTTTTGCCATCAAATCCATGTCTTGTGGAAAAAGAGATTTCTGCGAATAAAAGCCAAGCCCGCGAATGCTAACACTTCCTCAGACGGTGAAGTGGAGGATTGGAGACAGAGAAGAGAACGATCAGAAAAACGAACCACCGCGAACAGAACGGAGAAGGCCGTCGGGGACGGGTGTCGAGGGGGGTGTATTGGAGCTTGGCGGGAAAAAATGTCAGAAACGGTGGATGGCACTATAATTGAAGAAGTGGGGGGGAGCGCAAGGAAACTCGAGCAGATCACGCACTCAATCACGGGAATCTGCTCTTTTTGGGAAACAATCCCTGAGGAATAAGAAAAAGAAAATGGGAGGGTAGATAGTCAAAAAACCTGATAAACACTCACAACTTGAGAAACCTGGAACATACTTATTTCGGATCGCGGAAAAAGCAACTGCCCTCGGGCATCTCGGGAAAG
>Ga0179591_1243096_pt1 | contig 26698 bp, 39 predicted proteins | sample CZOMad2_1_08_16f_FD_182891 | JGI IMG/M metagenome (GOLD analysis project Ga0179591, IMG submission 182891) | Vadose zone soil fungal communities from Angelo Coast Range Reserve, California, USA - CZOMad2_1_08_16fungal (PacBio error correction) | ecosystem: Environmental > Terrestrial > Soil >...
CGGAGAAATTAACTAGACTAAGGGTTAGGGGGGGACGCGCACTTCTAGATAGTAAAAATTCCCACCGGAACATTCCGCACGCGCATCCGAGCAGAAAAGGACTGGTTTTGCGCGGCCGTATAAGACCAAGACGCAGATGGCACAAAAAACCAGGACGTCAGCTGGTCGGGAGGGAGTAAGAAGAAGGAACTTCCTCGAGCTCTGATTCGGTGGCAGGAGGGAGCGATCATAACCTGCCCAGTAAGGAAAGAGACGGAAGGGAGGGACTTGCGCATCAAGCCAAGACAAAAAGCGAGGGGGGAATCTCTCTCAAAAACAAAAAGTAGTGAGGGGGATGCTCCTTTTTCCTTCAATTGGATGAAATCGAAGCTGGGGTAAAACAGCGAAAAGTCCCATGGACGCCAGGATAGATTTTTCTGTGTCAGGGGAGGAGGGGGAACTGAAAAGAAACTTTGCACCGAACCTCTGGGGAACGATAGATATGAAGGAAGAATCGGAGAATCCTCTAGAAGAGAATCACGGAAGCGGTCACTACGTGTGATCTACAGGCAAGAGAAAAAAAAAATGATTCTAGATCCGAGCGACAAGGCGGATATGCTATGTGTAAGAACGAGGGCAAGGAGAAACACGCCGGACGAGTTAAGGAACGAGGAAAGGGAAATGAGACTCTTGACCGGGAGGACCCTCGGGGGCGCTTGGAAGAGGAAAGAGGAAGGCAGAATACTGCGGCAGGATTGACGGAAGGGAGAACGACAACTTGGGTAAGAAATAGCAATGGAATACAGACCACGAGCGGCCGCTCAGAAGAGAAAAGGCGTACGTAGAGAGGGAAGAGCGCTCGATGGTAGTTTAACGACTCACCCGTTGGGGGGCCTAAAACTGACGTACCTATGTGAAAGACGGCATATCCACAACTGCCCGAACTCGCGAGAAATTCCTCGGGGCGCTCGACAATAGGAAAAGAGGAAGCCGCGTTTAAGAGGAAAAAGAGGAAGAACAAACAAGGATGAGAAAACTCATTCAATATATTCGCTCGCGGGATTGCCTGGGGCTCAAAGAAAAAAAACCGAACTGCCAGATTAAGGCTCGAGGCAGGTTCGTCAGCGAAGGTTATTCGTAGGCTCGCCATCAAAAAAAAGGGCGTCATTCAACAGCTCCCGAGTGCACCAGAGCAAGTTTGCTACGAATGCAACATCAAGAAAAAAGAGAAGGACTTCCCACACTGCGAGATGAAAGTCATATGAGAGAATAATTATGACCAACTAAGGGAACCAAAATTATCGACTCGGTTCTAGAGAGATCCTGGAAGCTTTTCCTCGAGGACTAATAGGGAATGTCCACCAGACTAAAGAAAGTGGGCCAAACAGGAAAGGCAAAAGACAAGTACAAGACAAGGGCAAAAATTTCAGAAGGGAGGGGAAGAGGTCTTCCAGGCAATTCTGTATGAAGATAGAGGCCTCTAAAGGTGTTGCGGGAGAGGCTGTCCAGAACCGCACCGGTAGGTCGTAGGAAGGTAGGACTAAATTTCGACATCCAGAAAAAGAGAAGTCCCATGCGTGATATGGAAAGAAGTCTCGAATTTCCGGCTAAAAAAACGATAAAAAATAAAAATGTCCAGGAGTCGAGGGGGGGGGAGGAGATACGGCCGTCCGTACATCAGATATTTAGCTCTAACGGACGTCGACACAAATGAGATCTCCGTGGTAAGGGTCCCTGAAGAGGGTAGGGACTCTGGCAGAGGAGAGCTTCTCAGGGCGGTTCGGGCCAGCAAAGGACGTGGAAAGAAACGTTTTGGGTGCTCCGTCGCTACTAATTAAAAGACCGGAGAAGTTCTGAGAAGAAGATATTAACGCTGACCCGAGGCGGAAGGTGGGGGGGGGGATCAAACCCAAAAAAAGGCAAAAAAACTGAACTACAAAAAAAAAACAAGTCGGCCAAAATGAAGGTGCACCCAGCAACACAAAGCGTATCCAAGGGGGGGGGGGGGGGAAGGCAAAAGGGGGTGAGACATGCCACGCCGCCCACAGGGAGGTACACCCAAAATCGGAAGAATCACGCAGGTTGACCAAACACACAAAAGTGAAACATCCCGAAAATCAGGACAGGGGGTTGGGCGCAAAAAAAAATCCAAACGACCAAGGGTTAACGCGTTGTCCCACACAGGGGGGGGTCTAGACGACTGGCCCAGCACAAAACGAAAACAGGGAAAACCACACCCAGAAGGAAAGGGTCGCCGAACCAGAGGCACAGGGGAGTCAAAAAGGAGACAGACGGCACGAAGTAGGGAACCACGAAGAAAACCTCCAATCAGGGAAAAAAGAAGAACTGCCCCGATCCTCTAACAAAAGGATATGGGTCCACAACCAACATGCAAAGGCAGAAACGAACAGCCGCCTCACGCCACGCGAAGAAAAAAAAAGGTTTTGCCAGTTTTGCACTTGAGGGAACCCGCAAGGCGATCACAAGTGTAAAACCAACAATCAAGCACAACACAAAAAAAAAACGAAGGCGCAACCGCTTGCGGGGGTCACAAAAAACCAGCCCAAAAATCGGGCAAAAACAAACGGCTAAAACGCAAAACTGAACAACTCCATCACACTCCTGAAAAAGTTCACAGAAACGGCCGCAGAAAAAAGAAAATCGGAAGAAAACGTCTGGGCAAGCAATCATAAAGGACCGGCAAAAAAAAAAAAGGGGTCGCCAACAACAAAAAAGGAGAAAAACCCCAACACGCCTGGGGGGGGACCCAAAAAAAATCTCCAAACGCTAGGAGGGCAAAACCAGGTCCCCAAACGGCAAAAACAAGGGGGGAAGCCCGTCGGACCCTGCGGAAGTGGCCAAAACGGGGGGAAAAAAAAAAACAAAAAGGGGGTTGATGACACCAGGAAGCAAAAAAAACCCAAGGGGGGGGGGGGGGGCAAACTCAAGAGCCCGGACCACTGAGGGTCAACTAAGGAAGAACAAAACAACATTGTACATTTTGAACCGAAAAAAGGTCACGGTGGGGCGGAATCAAACGTAAAGCAACATAAAAAAAGAGATCAAAAGTCAACCGTGGGAAAGTACCCCACAGGGACCACCACAAACAATACGCGGGCCAAAAAAGATGATTCACCAAAAGAAACTGAGAGAAAGGTGTTTGGAAAGGAAAAACAAAAGGGACACAACAAGAAAAAAAACGAAACGCCCCTAAAACCCGCGTCCCCGTATCAAGGAAAAGGAGGCCAGCGGCACAAACGGGGGGAGGGGCTTGAACCACGGGCAAAGTCCCCCAAAACCGGTGGGCCAGAGTAAAAAAAAAAAGGGGGAACGGGACGCGGCGGGGCGGAAGGGGGAAAAGCTGAACCGGGGGTAGACCAAACTTCCACCAAAAAGACGATGTCAGGGTCCGCACCGGAAGAAAAAACGCAATGTGAACCACTTCCGAAAAACGGAGAGGGAAAAAAGAAAAAAAAGCCAGACGTCAGAAACCACAACCAAAAAATAGCAGGGGGGAACCTTCCTTACGGGGGACACAAGTACCAAAAAACAAAAAAAAACGGTCGGAAGAGAGGAAGAAGAGGCGCCAAGCGAAAAAGTCCGTATACCAACTGAGGGTAATAAAGGGGGAGCCAACGAAGAAAAAATACGACAGAACAAAACAGCATGTTTGTTTGGGAAAGGAAAGGGGCCAAAAGACACGGGTGTTTTCAAAAATCCCGCCGTGGGGGTTGCAAAATTCACAGGGGAACGAAGCACCAGTGGGAATGGGGCAAAATGCGACAAAGAAAGGGGGGGGGACAGAAAAAAGAAAAAAAGAGCAAACCTGGTTTAAGGATGTTGGGACCAACAATGGGTTGTGGGGAACAAGACCATGTTGAAACCGAGTGGAAAAGGGCGAAGAACCCGAGTAAAAGGGGGGGCACCCCCGGAACAGGGGGGGGGGTCAAAATCATTTTCAAAAAAAACCGGAAAAAGCTCCAAACAGCTAACAGGGGGGGTGGGTGAAAGGGGGTGGGCGTGAAAAGGAAAGGAAAAAAAAGAAAAACAACGGAACCGGTTTTGGAGGAAAAAAAGGGGTACCCAGTGAAGCAAAGGACCCCGGCCCTCGGCCTACACCGTGAGGAAAGCAACTAGAGGGAAAACCGTGTCCACCCCGGGGCCCCCAACAAACGAAGTCCAACGCAAGACAGGGCGATCACAAGACACCAAAGAGATCTGGTGGAACAAACAAAAACAAACGAGGAAAGAGGGGGGGGAAAAGAGAAAAAAAATAATCGGTAAAAACGCCGATCGGAAGGAGGGCAAAAAACACTTAACTTCCATAACCAACAGGTAAAAAAACCGGAGCTCCCACCACCGCACTAAAAGGGGCAAAGCAGACAAAACTCCAAATAAACTACAAAACAACAAGAAAAAAAAAAAGAAGAAAAAAGCCCGGAAAGCGCAGAAAAAACCTTCCCCACGGGGCAAAAAAGGGCAAAAACCACTGGAAGAAGAGGGTAATCTCTGGAATACCCCCACTTGAAAATGGGAACACCACGCACCGCAAATGACAAGAACGGGTCACCCGAGAATCAAAACCCCGAAAGGGCCCACAAAAAAAAAATGCCACAACAAAAGTGGGGGTAAAAGAAAAAAAAAACAGCAACATCTAAACAATCTATCATGAAAAAAAAAGGCCCACAACTCCATGAACGCACTTCAAGAAAGACATGACCAAGGATCCCGCCAAACCCACAACCTGTTTAAAAAAAAAAAAAAGGGAAGGGGAATGGGGCCACAACCAGAGGGAGCTATGAACAACGGAGACACAAGAAATTGGGGATCCGTGCTTAAATAAAAAACAAAGGCGTGACCCCAAGCCTTGTGCAACAGAAAGGTTGACAAAAGGGAAAACAAAGGACACGGTGCCCGATAGAACGGCCCCCAATTCGGTGCCGGGGACGGGTTGAACGGACAAAGGGGGGTGGGGAATAAACAAAAAACCAAAACCCATAGCGGGGGTACAGGGTCGGGTTGCACAAAAGCGTTTGCTTCGCAAACCGGGGAGGTATTTCAAACCAAAAAGACGTGGGGCATAATGTTAGGGGAAAACAAGGGAAGAGGAACTCGCGGGGTTGGGGCCCCCATTGGCCGAAAAAACAAAACATGGTTCCCCAGAGAGGTGTTGGGGGCCCCGGTTGTTCCCAGAAAAAAAAACGAGAAAGAACCGTCAAGGTCAACACTACGAGTTGGCAAACACGCTAAATCCAACCAACCCCCCTCAAAAACCACCCCCTTTTCGAAGAAAAAAAAAAAAAAAGAATAGGACCCGGAAAAATTGCAAAAGTTGGAGACGGTGAAAAGAAAGAAGCACCCACCAACCCTCCAAAACCGGAACCCCCTCAATTCGGAGGAAAAAAGGAAAAAAAATCTTGCGCGATGGGTGGTCTTGTAGGGTCTGTTCACGGAAAAAAAAAGAAAATCAAGGGGTCCCACAGATGAAAAGGAGGAAACACACGTCCATCGGGGAAAAAAAAAAAAAAAAAAAAAAAAAAAAATTGGGAAAGGTTGTGACCAAACACAAAGTGGCCAAAAAACAGGGAGGAAACCAGGTTGTTGTTTGGTTTTTTTGTCCCAAAAAAAAAAAAATCAAAAAAAAACGGAACAAGCCCCACAGGAAAAAAGGCGCACGGGCACGAGTGTCCCACCAAAAGCACCCAACGAGGAAAAAAAAAAAAAAAAAAAAAAAAAGAAAAGGAAAAAAAAGAAAAAAAAAGAAGGTACATCCCCGTTGTGGAGAAAAACGACACAGACCAACGAAATCCCACTCACGAACACGCGCCACCTAAAGCGGACGGGTAGTAACATTGGGGGGGGGGGGGGGGCAAGAGAACAGTCTTGGAAGTTAAAGTCAACTCCCGTTCAAGTGGGGTTTGTGCAAAAAAAGGGAAACAGAGGGATCCCAACGGGAATGGCCAGGGGCGCTGCGGAATCGGGCTCCCAAGGGAACAGCCTACGGAAAACCGGAAGGGTAAGGATATTCCTGTGGGGGATAAAAACGCAAAGAAACAATCACATGTTGGCAAAAAAACCAGCACGGCTGAAGGAACTTCTGGAACGCCACACGTTTATGCGACGGAATCCCCCAAAGGCACAAAAAAACAAGCAAAAAAAAAGGACCAGGTAGACAAAGGCGTTCGGTCCCAGCACCAGCAAGGGGGGGAAAAAGTTGCGGCCCAAAAGGGGATGAAAGGAAGGTGGCCCCGGGTTCTATGGACCAGGGGGGTGGAGTCAAAAAACAAAGGTTACCCCAAGAAAGGGGGGAAAGAGGAAGGAAACTAACTGATGTGCATCCCGGGGAAGGTCAACTTGGGAAAGGCTTGGTGACCACGGGGGGTGCCAGTGGTCGAAGGGGCAAAATCAACAGTACGAGGACCAGCGGTACCGTAAGGGGGGCAAGAAAGGAAAACAAGGGGGGGAATTAAAACAAAACTCACATGGGAGGATTCGGGGTCCACCACACCTGGGGGGGTGAAGCAATCGTGACGAGGGGAAAAACGAACGAAAAAGGCAGAGGAAGAAAAAAAAAAGAGGGTCCGCTGCAAAAGTTGTTGTAAAATGCTCTCCCCCACGCTCCTTTCTTTAGGGGAAGGGGACGAGGGTTAAAATGCCTCAGTGAACCGAGAAAAAGAAATGGTTTAAAAAAAGTCCTGAAAGGGGGGTCCCCAAGAAAAAAAAGAACCCGTGAAACTTTCGAGGGACCACAAATAAATGGGGGACCCGAATGGTCCTAAGTCCCCTAAGGGAAGGGAAGAAGGAAGGCACAGGGAGGTTCCACGCAAAAGCACTGAGGGCCAATGTGGGTTTTTGTGTGGGGCAAGAAAAGTCTTCACGTACAAGAAAGGATGACACGTGGAGGGCACCCCAAACCGGAAGATTACAGCCAGCCTACGGTAAAAAAGCGGCCCGGCCTGCCAGCAAACTAAAAGGAAGCCCACGCAAAAGGACGGGAGGGGGGGGGAACAACGTCCCCAAACCCCAAAAAACACACCAAACACCGGACCCCACCACCCCCACCCACAAAAACCTCAAACATTGTCCGGCGGAAAGGGGGGGGAAACCCTCTACCAAGGGCCCCACAGAACTTGGGGGTTGGAACGCAAAAACCAGCACGCGATTGTACGGACCGGGGGAAAAAAAAAAGGACACCCGAAATGCCAGCAGTTTCCCATCAAAGGAAGGGGGGGGCCCGAGTGACAGGACTGAAAGGTTAAGGATGGGGGTGGTGGTGGGAAAAAAAAGAAGACCGCAACCGGCTGTCACCTGGAGAGAACGGGGGAAGACGAATGAACTACAGGGGGGCATTCAAAAAGAAAAAAAGGGGGAAGGAGTCACACTGCACACAAAAAAGGTGCCAAAAAAAAGGGTTGGGTGGTTTTCCTCCCGTAAGGGACCGTCTTGGAGCCGCGAAAAAAAGGGGGAGGGGGGGCGTCACCACCTCCACCGAGCAGGAAAAAAAACAAGGTCCCCCGCGTGAAACTGGGCTGGGGTCAAACTAAGTGTTCAACCACACCGACCGGGGGGGGAAAAAGAAAAAAGAACCAAAGTGGGGTGTGGGAGAGCGGCACCGAAAACCGAAGAGGCCCCACCACATAAAAGAAAATGTAGGGGCCCCGAGGGAAAAAGGGAAAAAAACCAGGGTGCGCCCAATTCCTCAACCACACCACTGGAAAAGGGAACAACTTTTTGGGCAAAAGAAGGGGAACAAGGGAAAATCGTGGCTGGTCACACAAGCCGGCAAAACTTGGGGGGGGGGGGCACGGGGGGAAATTTTGGTTTGGACAAAAAAAAGTGCGCCGGGGGGGGGGACAGAGAAAACAAATGGCCGATGTAAAGGAGAACTCAGCACCACACCGGCGGGGCTTAAAAAAAGGGGGGGGGGGGGAGGGAAATCACGGAAACCAAAAAGGGTGAAAAACCAACCACGAGAAAAATTCCTGGGTGGGGGGTGTCCAACAAGGGGCAGGTTTTCACCAGACGGGACAGAGAAGAAAAAGGAAAAAAAACCCACCAAAACCACAACCCAAAAGAAGCGTGATGTAACCACAGGGGGTGAAGACCAAAACACGTGGTGGGCAACAAGAAAGGGGCCCACCCCCAGGGGAGGGGGGGGGGGGACCGGGAAACCCCCTGGGAGGGGGGGTGCACACGGGGGTTTGCAAAGAAAAAAACCCTGAAGGAAAAAACCCGGCCCAAATGTGGTGAAACGAAAGTGCAACAAAACGAGGGAAAGGGGGGGGGGGGGGGGAAAACCCCGGGTTGGACGTGACGTAGCAAAAGACCACCAATACCCAGCAAAAGGCCCACAAGGGAAGTGAAAGAGAAGAACAAAGAAGATTCTATCACCAAACTGAAGAAAAAAATCCAAAAGGACAGAAAAACACAAACAAGGAGTAAACAAAGAAACATAAACTATGGAGGGTGTCAAAGCCGATGACTCCCTCATGGCCCTGCGAATGTAGGCACAAACCCTCTAAGATGTCAGGGGATCCCCCAAGGGACAACAGCAAAAAAAAAATCCCGGGCAGAGAGAAAAAAAACCCTTTCACCGGGCAAAAGTGGACGTAACCACGAATGGGTTCACCGTTAGTTCGAACCTCACGGGTTAGAAGAAAAAAAAAAAAAAAAAAGTCCCCCAACAAACCCGTCCGCAGGGGAGAGGGGGGTTCCACGAGGGGGTACGGGTACGGGATCCCACCCCCAAACGGGGGGGGGGGGGGGGGGGACGCCGTTCCACACAACCGCGGCGGGCACCGTTGTGGCAAAAAAAAAAAGAGCCCCCCCCCCCTGTATTGGAAGGGTTGTAACAAACGTCGTCACAACTCCCGCAGAATAAACCTCAAAACGGGGTGAAGTCGACACCCACAACAAGAGGGGAAAAAAGAGGAAAAAAACCCGGGGAAAAACACGGGGCAAAATGGGGGACGCCAAAACGAAACAAAAAAAAAAAAAAAACCTCAGGGAAAAGAGGCCGGCAAAAAGGTTACAAAAATGGGTGGCCAAACCCGACGAAAGCAAAAAAAAACAAAAAGAAGGGGGGGGAAGGTGGGACTGTGGTGAGCACCGGGCAAAGACGCAAAAAGGGGTGTTTTTGGGGGGGGGCAAAAAAAACAAAACCAAAGCCTGGCCGCGAAAACACACGTGGAGAGAAAAAAGAAAACGTGGTAAACATCCAAACCGGGGCGCAAAAACACGCGGGGGGGCCTCCCCGCACGGGGGGGATAAGGGAAGGCCCAGGGACGCCGGCTTTCGACTCCAAGAACACGGAAAAGGGGGGGGGGGGGTATCTAAAATGGCCGTGAAGAAGAGGCCAGGGCAAAACCCCGGCAAAAAGGAACGAGCCAACTCTTGACGCCCGCAGGTTGGTTGAAAAAAAGACGCTGACAGGCTACTTCAAAAAGCAGGGAACAAAAAAACCCGCACCGGAAAAAACTAGGGGGGGGCAAGAAGTTACGATGGGTGGGTTCAAAAAGAAAAACAAAACGGCACGATAATACCGTGAGGGGGAAAAAAAACGAAGGTCAGTTCACCACATCCCGTAAGGACAAAAGCACGCCCCAGAGAGACGAATACTGGGTAGCTGCAAAAAAGTAAAGTTGAGCAAACGTCACAAAAAACGAAGAAACGTCCGGGGGGGGCCCGGGCACCAAGAAATAGTCACGTGACAGTCAAACACGTGGGGTGGCCTGCGTCAACCAGGGTCCGAAGGCTATGAACGGTGGACCTAAAAAAAGCAGGCGTGACTAGGTGAAAGAGGGTTTGTGGGGGGTCAAAAAAGGGGGACAGGGGGGACTCCGGACAAAAAAGGGCAGATTCCAACCAACGCCACCAAGGCCGAGAGGAAACAACCGGCAAGAGACCGGGGAAGTTGCCAAGACCAGTTTGCAACAAAAGGTGGGTCCCCAGACTTCAAAGACACATCCGGGAAATTAGAAACCACAAAATGGCGCCATCTCACTGAAGAAACTAAAAAAGGAAAAAAAAAAAGAACCAAAACAAACTGGGGGGGGGGGGCAAAGGGAGAAAAAGAGAGAGATGGGGCACACCTGTGGAACACAGACCAACGCCCTGGAAAAAAACAGGGGGGGAAGACCATTCGTACCAGTTCCCCCCTACTGCCCAAAGGCCACAAACGTGGGTTGCAAACACAGACGGGGAAAAAAAAGACACGGCAAAGACAACTTAACCAAACTTTTGGTGGGGAAGAGGGGATCGCTGGGGGGGGGGGGGGGGAATCCTTGGGACACGAACGGGAAAAAACAAAAAAAGTCGAAACACTACGGGGAAAAAAAACCCCACCGTCTGCCCCAAAGGGAGTGGGGGACCGTCCACGCGTGTCGGGCACACCCCCGAAACGCAGGTAAAAACGACACAACTGAAAATTAAACTGGTTTGCCCACACTGAAAGTGGCTTAAAAAGGGGCGGCTTAACGGGCACCCAGCGACAGAAAGCGAATGGGATGCACGATGAATTCCGGGCCCGCGGAAAACGCGGTGCAGAAATGAGTTCAGGGAAAAACAACCTCCGGGGGGGTAAAATGAAAGCTTCGCACGGTGGGGGGTAGACACGGGAAAAACAAAAGACCATGAAATGCAAACAAAAGAAAATGTCAAATCACAGGCGGAAAAGTACCCCAACGTTAAAGACAACCAACGGGAGGGGGACCAAACACGGTTGGACTCAGCAGGAGACCTTTGATCGACGGACAGGGTAAACGGGGGGGCGGGGCAGGTTTTTGGGAAAAAAACCACAGGAAGACTTCCCACGTGATGGGGGGAAACAAGGTTCGAAGGCGCCAAGCAGTACACCGAGGGGGAAAGAGTCAAAGGAGCCCGAAGCGCTGACCCCCGGGGGGGGGGTGGGGGTGAGGGACCAGTTCCCCGAGGAACTCCAATCAGGCCGCAGACACAAGGCAAAACCAGATACACATAGCTTCAAGAGAAACCCAACACGTAAAAGAGAACAAACAGGGGACTTTACTGCTATGTCCCCACAAAAAAAAAAAAAAAAAAAACGGCCCACTCAGGAGGGGGGGAGAAAAAAACGGGGGGGGGGAAAAGGGGGGTTTTGCGTGGTCACCCACATACTGAAAAAACACCAGGGGTAAAACCAGATGGGGCAACAACTTCGGCAAAAACTTGGACATAACCGATTTTTTTCCAGGAAGAAAGGGAACGCGTGACACCTAACTCAAAGCCAAGGAAAAAAAAAGGACTCGGTTCCAAGGGACAGCCACACCTCACAGACGAACGGAAAAAAAAAAACACCCCGGGTCAATCCAGAAAAAAAAGAAAGACAAATCGGAACCTGGGAAAAACCGCCCTGTGAACCTTTGGGGGGAATGCCAGAAAGACCCCACACACATAAAAAACCCCCTGTGTAAAACAAGCAAGGGGGCGAAAAACGCAAAGGGGGGAAAACAAAAAAACAGAATTTCACAAAAAAAAGAGGGAAGAGATTTGGGCAAGGAAGGGGGGGGGGGTGTGAAGCGCAAGCAAAAGGAATACAAAAAAAAAATCACGAAACGGGACTGTATGGGGGGGGAAGCATGCGCCCTCATGGATTTGGAAACAACGAGACAGTGGCGGGAGGGGGTTGGGTCAACATCCCTGGATGCGAGGGGGGGGGGGAACGTCCAGCATCCCGCCCCGAGGGCTACACCGAGGGGTTCCGCCCGCAAAAAAAAAAATTAAACCCTCGGTGCCCAGGAAGGGGGACACAACACGTGTGGGGGGGCAGACTCCAGGCGACCAAAAACGTACAAACATCCGCCGAACATTGTCACAAGGAAAAAAAGCATTGTCACACTACATAACAAAAAGGGGGCAAAGACCACAAGAGGGGAAACAAACTTCTAAGGAAATAAATGGCTGCTGGGGAACTCAAAGGGGGAAAAAACACCCAACAAAACGCGGTGGGCAGACAAAACAAAAACAATCTTGGTCTCCCCTACCGCGTTTTCAAAAACAAAAAAAAAGACAATTGCACGCTCCCACACAAAAAAAAGAGGGAACCAGGAAACTTTGGTACGCGGCCCCCTCCAACAGAAAAACCCACCACTCGCACATCGTGGGACGGAAAAAAAAAAACCGAAAAGAAACACAAAACGGCCAAGGGGCCCCGCACCAAAATCAACACGCACCACCGAAGACAACAACGGTAACTACACACACGGTCAAATACAACCAAGTGGCAAGAAGGAGGAAAGGAAGGAGGGATGAAAGAAAAAAACGAAGGCCAAAAACCCCACAAGGGGGTGTCCGTGCTCCGGGCCAGGGGTATGAAAAAGATAAGCACGGGGCAAAAAAACAGAGGGGACAAAAAAAACCAAGTTTTTCTGGTACCGGGAGTCACGGGAAAACCAGGAAAGCAAACCTGGAAAAGCATTGAAGGGTAAACGTCGACAGAAGCGTCCCAGGGCGGCTCCACAAAGGGAACTCAAAAAACAAAGAGGAGAAAAAAAACAAGTCACACGCAACTAGAACGGAGAAAATGAAAAAAAGACGTGGGGTGAGCGGAATTTGTAAATTATACGTTATGGAACAACTGACTTTTGGCAGCCAGCCGCGTCACGCATACAACAAGCCCTAACATACGTACCAAAAAGGACAACCTGGGGTTAAGCCGGCCGGCAAGGTGGGGTGAGACAAAAAGGAAAAACGGGGCCCACAAACATTCCTTCAAAGAAAGAAGAAAGAAAGTCTAATGTAAACACGTTAAAAACGAAGGCTGAGAAACGTGGCGGAACCGACCGGGAAAAAAATCGTCGGCTGGAAAAAACAAGGGTGGTTTTGGGCAAGGGGTCAGAACCAAGGCCAGAACGAAAAGATTGGGGGGGGGGGGGGGGGACCCAAAAAACTGTGGACGTTTGGTCACGTTTGGAGTCGGTGGGCATGAAAAACTGTAAAAAACAGTGGGGGGGGGGGGGGCACACTACGCCGTGACAAAGGGGAAAACAAACCAAAAACGGTTTAGGTTGCCAGGGACAAGGAACCACCCCCACCGCAAACCGTAAAGCACCCTGCACAAACAAAAGACGGTGTGACCGTTTGACCAGCTTAACCGGTCCCTGCTTACACAAAAAAGCTATCAGAGGCTCCGGGTGGTAAAAAAAGGGGGGACCCAAAAAAGTGGCAAAAAAAACAGTGTAATGGAACAAAGGGGGGCCCCCGTAAAAAAAAAACCCAGAGAGGTAAAAAAAACTTGTGGGGGGCTAACCACAAACAGGGGGGCAAACGGCGGCCTTAACTACAAAAGGGAAAAAAAACAAAAAAAATTCTCGCGGTGACCGAAGGAACCAGGTTAACGGGCACCAGACCAAACGACCCAAGGAGGGGGGGAAAAACACCACTACCGCGCACTGGTGGTCCCGGGGGGGAACACTCGTCCACCATCCGAAACGGGAAATCAAAGTTTGGGGTAAAAAGTAACATCCAAGAAAAATCGAAACAATTTGGGGACAAAAAGAAAAACAAACGGACCGGTGGGACCTGAAACCACGGTCCGACGATTTCCGAGCTCGGGGGACAAAACGCGAAACGGGACCACACAATAAAAAAAAAGGAAGCTTCCACAACGTCCCAAGACAAACCTGCACAGAGGTCCCCAAAACCCAACAAAAAAAAGAAAAAAAACAGGGGGGCGGCCCGCGTGCAGGAAACAAAAAAACAATACTACCCCACAAACGTCGAACACCACACGACAGGCAATTAAGTAGGCACATGCACCAAAGACCTAAAAGCGGCGGGGGGGGAAACAGACTCAGCTTTCAGGGAACTCACAAGGAGGTGCAACAAAAGGGCGTTCAACCCAAAACAAAGGGGACCCAAAAGAAAAAAGACAAAAAAGTTTCCGACCAAAAGCACACAGCCAGGAAAGGGAAAAATGAGGGGCCCCCACGCACCAAGCGCGGGAGGCTACACAGCCTTCGAACACCCGCAGACAAAAAAACCAACAGGCACAAAAGAAAAGGACCGTGCGCATGAAAAAAAAAGACAAGAACAACCTTTCCAAAAAAAAAAAACAAAATACACCCCCCCGACACCACACCGAAGGGGGAACACAGACCAAGGACCAAAAGTCGCCGCCATGGCCCTCAACGGAAAAAAAAAAATGACATCGCAGCCTAGGGGGGGGCCACCAAAAGGCACGGAGGCAGGAAATCAAGGAAGGCCCAGACGAAAAAATAGAAGTGTGACCGCACTGGGGGGTGAAGGAAAAATGTGGGTAAATGACCCAAACCCCATCATGATAGAACAAAAACCAGGGGGCAGGAAAGGCCGTCAGTCCACTTGAACGTCAAAAAAAAAAACAACCAAACGGTCCTCCCACCACCCGCCCAGGACAAACACAGAAGAGGGTTGGGGAATGGGCAAAAAAAAAAAGCACAAAAAAAAAACCAAAAGGTGGTTGGGGGCTGGGAGAAGGTTGGAAACCAAACTCAGACGCAAAAAAAAAAACGGTCCAAACAGGAGAGTACCCGGGTTAACGAGAGAACCAGGACCCAAATCGTGACCGCCAAGATAAAAAAAAAAAGAAACCAACTACTTTTGAAGGGTTCGATTTGGGGTAAAAAAGTAAGACCATGGGACCAAAAAACGGGACACAAATTCCCGCACAGTCCAAAAGACATATAGCCGACCGTCCAAGTAAAAGGGGGGTATCTAAAAAAGGGGGGACTTTTCAAAACCAGGGGAGGGCCACGGGGGTGCCCAGGGGGAAAAAGGAAACAAAGAACGAAGATCACTAATGTTCGGGCGCGAAAAGAACATGGCTGGGGTGTGGTTCACACCACACCCCGGGCTCAGGGTGAAAGCTTCCAGAAAAAAACAAAAAAGCCGTAAACATTGACTTAATAGAAAACCAAAAAGAAAGACAGGGGCCCACACGTTCCGGGGACCTGCAAGGGACAAACGCACCGAGAAAAAAACGAAGGGCAAACACAAAAAGACCCCTGAAAATAGAAAAGCGGAACAAAAAAAAAAAAAAGACGAACGGCAGACCACCCCCACAAGGTCCCCACAAATCTGCAACACGAAGCCCGCACCAGGCGGCCAAAAAAAGGTGACGGGGGAGCCCGGTTTAAATTGGAAAGAAAACAAGGGGGGACCCGCAACTGTACGTGAAACGACCGCCAAACGAAAAATGGAAGGGGGGGGAAAAAAGCAGTGCCAATCCGACCTGCGCATTGCAACAGAAAAAAGGGGGGGAAAAAAAGAAGAGCAAGGAAACACGACAACATGGGGGGGGGGAAATCAAGGGGGGGGCCAGGCGGGAACAAGAAAAGGGGGGCACCTTCAATAGAAAAAAAGGTGAAAAAGATGCAGGGGGGGGGGGGGTTTTTGGGGGGGCCCAACCCCGGGCCACCTTGTTTGGTGGTGCAAAGGGAGGGGGGGGGCTGGCCTCGAACACACCACAAAAAAAGGAGTGTGGAACAAACACACAGTGCAACAGATTGGGGGAAACAAGGCATGGCTGGAACAAAGGTTTCCACCAAAAAAACGAAAAACGAGGCAGGGTGTGAGGCCCCTTGGGAAAAACCAGGGTGAACGATTTTAGAGGGGAAATAAAGGGGGGGTGTACGTAGTGTGGCCGTTAATGGGGGGCAAAGAAGTCAAAAAAAAAAAACCAGGGGGGGGAAGGGCCCACCTCCGAGGAGCATTGCAAAAAGGGTCAAAGGGGGTTTCCGGAAGTGACCCAAGAGCCAGAGCCCCGCAAAAGAGGCCGCACGACCACCCGACAAACTCTGTAGGAAAAAAAAGAAAAAAAAAAAAACAAAACCGGAAAGGAGGAGGGAAAAAGAGAGAGGGGGCAGGGTCGTAGTGGGACGCACCCTCAGGCAGGTGCCCCTAACGGAACGAAAAGGGGGAACCAAAAAAGGGGGGGGAACAAGTAGCAGATAGGAAGAAGAAAGAAATAGAGGAACAGGGGGAAAAAGAGGTAACGGCCAACAACCACACGACCCAAACTTTTCAAAGGAAAATTACCAAAAAAAGGTCACAGCCAAAAAGTGGGCCACCTTCAACCTAAGGAACTCCCAGAACACCCAGGGGGCAAAAAAACGCACTGCCACACAACAGCCCTCGGGGCAAAGCAGCAAAAAAAAAAAACAAACACCAAAAAAAAATGGTCCCTTTGGCAAAGTAAAACCCACAAACCCAAAAACAACGAATCAATGCCAAAAAATCATGAGGGGCACAAAAAGAAAAAAAACTCAGGTGGGGCGCGTTCGGCACCCTAAAAAGGGGGAAAAAAAGGCATTTCCCATGTGAGGAATGAAAAAACGCCGGATGAACGCGCCTGGTCCAGCAATTCAAACGTAAAGAAAAAACGTATCCAGGCGGCAAGGTTTGGGCAAAAGAAGACAAAACAACTTTCCGGGCACGCAGTGGGGAGAAAATCGGTCCGCATGACGGCCGGGAAAAGGGGGGAAAAACACAGTAGGTTCCCCAAGTCAAAAAGGGAACGTCAGAATCATGGGGGGGACGGAAAAAGGCCCGCAGCACTTGTGGTCTCGGCTGGCACACCACGGTTAAAAAGAAGGTGTTGTTTTTCACAGGAACGGGCCTTCACAAAAGGGGTGTGAAAAGAAAGAAAATCAAAGATCCGGACAAATCTGTCCCTCCCGCGGGGGGTAAAAAAACAAAAGAACCAAAGACAAAAGGGAAGGAAGCACTGGAGAAACACGTCGGGTTCGGACTAAAATTGGACCCTTTAAACGGCTTGGGATGAAAGGGGGAAACCCACCCCCCGTCTGACAGCCCCCCGGTTTGAGGGCAAAAAAATCACAGGAAGGGGGGCACAACTACCGGCCAGGTGAGGGGTTGGGACTCCGTGCCGGTTCCAAAAAGAAGCCTCAAAAAAACCTCGACCAGAAAGGGAAAAAAAAAAAGAGGAAGGGTTAACACATGCATTGCCAAAAAAAAAAAAACAATGGGGGGGTTTTGTTTGGGGTTGGGAAAAAGGGTCCCCCTCACACTACCAGTAACAATGGGGAAGAATCTGGGGGGGGCCCCAACAGAGTGCGCTGTTGGGGGGGGGGGGAAAACCAAACCCTTTACGGCCACAAAAAACCTGGAAACGTGGACGCCACATCATTACAAAGGGCCAGTACGCAGAGGAGGAAACCGTTGTAAGACTCGCGTTCACTGGGGGGAAAACGCTGCAAAAACGAGGGGGGGCATCCACCCACACGGGACTTGGGGAAAAAAGAAAAAAGGAACATTGACCCCCCGAAGAAAACAGCCCAAAAAACGACCGTAGCCCGACCGGGGCACGGGGAAAAGTTGCAAAACTAAGCCGAGAGGCGGGGGGGGGGGGTCCATCCCCATGGGGGCATGAGGGCACTGGCAAAACGCCACTGGTCCTTGTTGGGCACCGCATCGGGACCATGACCGCCAAGGGGGGGGGGGGGGGGGGGGAACCCACTGTTTTTCAAAAGAGGGCGAAAAAAAACAGAGAGTATTCTTCCGGGGGGGAAAAGAAGAAGACGGGAGGGGGGGAGGGAGAAAAAAGGCGAGAACGCCCGAAAAAAAGACTTGGTCCAAGGAAGAAAGAAAACCCCGCAAAAGAAAAAAGGAACGGCACTATGGCCGGGAAGCTTTAAAAAGACCTTTAAAGAGAAAGAAAAAATAGAAGGCCCAACTCCCCCTGCCCAAAAAAGCACCAAAAACAAGAACAAACAGAGGACAGGTGCGGGGGCTGTGTGGTCCCCCTACAAAAAAAAAACCACCAAGCTTCAAAACACCCAAAGAGGCGCCATGTAGCCGTTCGGTTGCAGACCAGAAGGGGGCAAAGGGGGGGTGGGGACGGGGGGGGGGGGTCCACCAAAAAAAAAAAAAAAAAGGCGCACTTACCGGGGCACACCTAGGGGGGGGGCGCGACGGTAGGGGCAGAAGGAACTCGGGGTGGGGGTTCCAAAACAAAGGGGTTTCGGGGAAGTCAAAGCCGGATAACCTATCGTCCCAGTGAAAACACCAGAAGGAGATACGTCCCAGTTTGTTTTTGAAAAAGAACCACCCAAAAAATTGCAACTAGGGACGGATGTTGACACACCCTGGAAAAAGCATCTCACGGACAGAGAGAACGCCACCCCAAAAAGAACGCGGAGAATTCCACACCACAAAGCCACAACAACGTTTTGGGAAAAACCAGGAAAAAATAAAGAAGACCAGGCACAATTCACCCTGGGACCAAACGGTCCACCAAACAAAAGGAAAAAAAAAAGGGAAGGGGGCACACGCCTTTGAAAGCAAAAGCAAAAGGGAAAAAACCAGGACCCCGAAAAAAAAACCACCCGGGACGAAGGGGTTTCAACCAGACTGACGGTGGACAAGGTCAGGAGGGGGGGCACCGAAAGGCTGGGGAAAGTCCAAGCAAAAACAACAGAAGGAGAAAAAAGGTCACCAACGTCCAAACACACACAAACACAAAAAAAAAAATAAAAAAACAACAAACAAAAACAAAAAAAATAAGACAAAAAAAAAAATCCACAAGGGTTGGTGTTGGCACACGGCCTTGGTCAAACGGAAGGGGGGAAAAAACCGAGGCCCGCACGAACACAAGAAAGCCGAAGGGAGGGGGCAAAAAACAGAAAAAAACCTGTTCCACCCCCCCAACGACAGACCCAACACACAAAAAAGAAGGTCACCTCCAGGCAGGGGAACAGGTGTCCAAAAAAAAAAAACCGGCCCCAACAAATCAAGGTCGGCGGGCGTTAAAAAAACAAGGCTGGGTACCGTTCCGCAAGTGGGGGGGTGTTTTGTTGGTGGACAAATCAGGCCGAAATTGGTGTAAACCGGGGGGGGGGAAGGGGCCCAAACAGGCACGGACCGGGGAAAGAGCACGGCCCACACCCAAAAAACCCGGCACGGGGGGGGACATGTGTGACTAAGGGGGGGGGGGGGGGGAGAAAAAAACTCGCAGGGGGCGGGAGCAAAAAACCAAACCGTCCCAAAAAACTCAGGGAAAAAAGCGGGGGGCAAAAAAAGAAAAATTTTCAACACAAAGGTCCCAAAAAAGGTGGGGGGAGGGGATCGTGCGGGAGGGGACAAGAAGGCAGCTTTGAGACCGGGGCGAACAAGGGCCCTGGTGCACCAAACAAGCTCCACACCCAAAAAAAATGGGGAAAAGGGTACGGGCACCCCGAGTCACACCAACACAGACCCAGAGTTCCAACAAGACGGGAAAAACCCCAAAAAACAGTGGGCCGACACTGTCCGGGACAGGAATCTACCATACCCAACAGAAAAAAGGGAAGAAACGTAACCCAAACAGGTCCAGAGACAGAAAACCTCCGCTCCCCACACGTGACCAGAAAAAGAGGGGGGGGGGCACCGTGGGGGCTTTGCCAAACAAAGTGGAATCTTTGCAGGGGTTAACAGGGAGAAAAAAAAAAGGTGGGCCGGCCCAGTTGGCCCCGTTGGGGGGGGGAAGGACGGGGGCCAAAAAAAAAAGGTTCCCCAACTGAAAAAAATGGAAAAAAGGTGGGGAAAAAACACAAGAGGAAAAATCGGCTTGGAAAGGACACGAAAGCGGGGACACCCGAGAACAAAATTTGGGGGGGGGGGTTGGGGGCTCCCAAAAAAATGGTTTGGACCAACACGCCCGTGCCCCAAAAACACAAAACACAAAAAAACAACACTGTTTCAACCGGAATAAGCCCTGGGTTGGTTTCCAAAACCACCACACCGAAAAAAGCCCAACGTTGGGGGTTGGGGTACAAAAAAATGAAGGGGGGGAACCCAAAAACCAGACGAAATGGGGGGGCAACCAACGTGGGGAAAAAAACCACTGGAAAAAATTATGACAAAAACAAGGTGCAATGGTCCAAAAAAACCCAAAAAAATGTGGACGGCCCCGGGAAAAAGGGGGGGAGGGGCGGCCTGGGGGGAGGAAAACAGACAGCACCCGCCCCAGGCGGAAAGGAGGAAGGAAGGGAAAACACTTCCAAAAAAAGCAAAAAAAAAAAAGGCACGCAGCATCAATAAAAATAGGGGCCTACCGCCCAGGGGGCAAACAACAGAAAAGAACGCGTTTGTTTTTGAGGGAGAAAGCACAACCGGCCGAAGGGTTAAAAGAGCCACCCAATTCCAGCAAGAAAAAAAAAAAAAACCTCACCTCCAAAAATAGGGGAAAAAACGGGGCCCTGGGACTTTTGGTCGCGGGCGATCCCCCCAAAAAAAATGTTAGTCCACCCCCACCGGGGAACGAGGGGAGCAATTCACCCACAAACCCAAAGAAAGGCGGGTTTCACCCTGGCCCCCCGTTGGTTGTGGGGCAACAGAAAAAGGGGGGGAAGAAAAACCTTGGGTCTGGAAAGGGAAAAAAAAAAGAACAGGCCCCAAACCTTTTGGGACCGAAAAAAAAAAAACCTGGAAAAATTTTGGGGAGTAGCAAAACAGAAAGGTAGACCAGAGGAAAATCGGTGCACCGTACCAAAAAACACAAAAAAAGTCAAAGGGAAAAAACCCCACAAAAAGGGTGGGGGGAAATGGTCCCCAAACGACCCCAACGACAAAGACCTAAAAAGACGACCAAGGAAAAACCCCCCGTTTGGCAACAAGGAAAAAAAAAAGGCTGAAAACAAAAAGGGTGGCACGGGAAAAAACCAAACGGCCCGATTTGCCGCCCTGGGCACAACGGCTTCCTGGGGGGTGGGGTTCTAGAGGGGGGCCGGTTACTGGAAAAAACCAAACCGGGTTAACCCACACAAGCGAGGGACCATTTTCAAAAAAAAAAAATGGGTATACATGAGAACAAAACGTACGGCGCATGCGTCGGAAAAGCCCCACCACCTGCGGGGGGGGGGTAAAAAAGGGGGGAGAGAAAGACAAAGGGGACAAAGGTAACGACAGCCACCCGGAAACCCCGGGTGGAAAAAGGGGGTAAAAAGATAAACGTAAGCCCAAAAAGCGGTCAACCATCACGCAACGGCAAAAGAGAGCATAACGTTCCCGCCTCATTAAAAAAGAAAAGAAAAAGAATTTAAAAAAAAAAGAAAAAAGGGTCCGATGGGGGTGTTTGAAGGGCACGCACAGGCACCAAACGAGATACTTAATTCACCAAAAACGGGGGAAAAGGGGGGGAAAAAGAGTCACGGGCAACGGAGAAGAAAAAAAAAAAACCACGCTACGATACTAGCAGCATTCGGGTGGCAAAAGGCGGGGGGGGGGAACCAAACCCAGTAGGACCAGGCAAACGTACCGCGAGGAAAACACCAAAAGGAAGAGAATAAAATCAAAAAAACTAGGGGTGGAAACAGGCTGTTTAGGGGCCGGGCGGGGAGGCAAAAAGCGAAGGTGAACAACTGGCCCCCGGACGAGCCCACGGATGCACACAAAGAGGGGTTGCTGGGGGGGGGGGGAGTTGGGACAACAGGGGGTAACGGAAGGAAAAGACCGCTGGTAAAAACGAGAACTCACACGCACCACAAAAAAGAGTTTCCGGGGGCCGATCCAAAAAAGGAAACGGGGGGGGCGCGGGGTGGTGTAACAGGTCCAACCCGAAAAAAAGGGGAACTTAGAAAAAAAAAAAAAAACACAAAAGAAAGGGAAGGTCCAACCAAAATTGGGGGAACAAGCTATAGTGGTTCGATCAACAAAACAAAAACAAGAAATGGTAAAGGGTGAAAAAATCATATGGAAAAATATTTTTGAAACTCCCTTGGTTGAGGAAAAGACAAAAAAACTACACCACACTGGTGCAAGGAAATGTTCACTGTGTACCGTCCAAACAAAGGACCGTCACCCGTTGGGCGGACAAGGTGAATTAACCTACTGGGGGGGGGACGTTGGACACACAGCAAGATACCCGACAGGTGGGGGGGGGGATCTCCCCAGAACGTGTGAAGAAAAACCGTAACAGCAACACGCAGGGGGCCCGAGGCAAAAGGGTCCCAACGTGGAGTCATATCGACCACGAGAACAAAAGAGAAAAAAGGACCTTGAAAAAATAGAGTCGGGGGTTGACCCTTCCGCCACAACACGGGGGGGGGGTAAACAAACACAAAAAAACCCCCCCACAACACAAAAAAAAAAAGGGGGCTGAACCTTCCCACGCCGGAAAAAACCAAGAAAATTGGAACCACGGGAAAAAAAAGATCTTCGGCTCAACAAACTTTACCAAAGAGATGCCAGTCCACACACATCTTTGGGGGGTGGGGGAAAAGAGAAAAAAAATCAACACAACATAAGTACACTCGGGCCGTGCCAAAGCTTCACATTACCGAACCTTTATAAAGTGGGGAAAAAAAAAAAAAGCAAGACTCGGTGGAGGGGGAAAAAGCCTTCCGGGGGTCCGCCTGAAACTCAAAAAAAACCTTGTGAAAAAAAAAAAAAAGCTCAGATACGGGTGGAAAAAAAAAAAAAAAAAAACCACCGGAACGAAAAAAAAACCAAAACTGCCACCAACCTGGAACCCGGTCGTTTTTTAAAAAAAAAACATCGGACGGCCAAAGAGAAAGCGACACCAACATGAAAACCGGTAGCTGGGGGGCAAGCGCGGAAGAAACGAAACAAGAAAGGGGGAGGGGGGTTCCCTGGTGGAATACTCAAGAAAAAAAGAAACGGTGTGGGGAGGTGAACGTTCCTAACTCAAAAACGGGGGGGAAGGCAAGAAAGGACAAAGAAAGGGGCAAAACAAAAGGCAACAGCGCTCACAGGGAAAAAAACCGTACGCCCATTCTTAACTTAAGGCAAAGAAAAAAATGTTCACCGTCCCGCGTGAATTTGAAACAAAGGTGGGGGGGGGTCACCGAACCCAGAAAAAAAAAAACGCTCAGAAAAAAAAAACCGGGTGGGGATCTCCCACGGTACAAAAGTGTCACCACCGGGTGGGGGGGGTTTTACACAAAACGCCCCTACAGGGGAGGAGAGGTGACCCCCTAACAAAAATCCGGCAAAAAACTGGTCGACACAAAGCCAGGCAGGGCTAAAAAAAAAAAAAAAAGCTAACCACGGGGGGCACGTAGAAAATCGCCCAAAGGAAAATCTAAACCGGCCAAAGAAAAAAAAAAAAAAAACGTGAACAAACTGGGGAAAAAGCAGTAAAAGAGGTCCCGGGAACATGGGGGGAAAACGGCAGCTCCACTCAACGGGGAAAAAAAAAAAACAAACGAAGGAAGGGTCCCCACGCCCGCGTGACAAACACGGTGGGACAAAAAAAAAAAAAAGGGGGACCTCACACAAAGAAAAAGGGGGGGGCCTTTTTCACCGAAAAGAAAAAAAGGAAAAAAAAACCAAGAAGATGGGGCCAGCACCGTTCCCACGAAGAAAATCTGTTGGACAGGAGGAAAGGAAACGAACGGTTGGGGGTGGGTCCCAAAAAAGAGGGTAGTTGGCAGGAGAGGGAGGGGAAAAATCCCAGCAGAAAACATCCAAAAAAAAAAAAAGTAATCAAAGCAAGTGGTCACATGACACACACAAACGAGAAAAAAACCGATAATCCAAAAAAAAAAAAAGAAAACTACGGGTGGCAAAAACTCAAACGCGCAAACACGGGTACACAACAAAACACAGGAGAAAGGGGAAAACCTGGACCCCACACCCAGAAAACACAGGCCCAGACGTCCCGGTGGGGGCGAAATTGCCCACAAAAGGAAAAACCAAGCAAAAAAGGGGGGAAAAGGGGAACGAAGTCCAGCCTGGCACACCCAACTACTAAAAAGCTGTGGGGTGGGGGGAGCAAAACAACAAAAAAACAAAAACACACAAAAAGAAAAGAATAAACCACAAAAACTCGGAATAGGGGGGAAGGGATCAGTCCCGAACACCCGACGTTAGAATCCCAAGGTCAACAACCCGCATCACCGTGACTGGCAAAAACAACAACCAGCGCCACCGGGAAAGCCAAGAAACCCAAAAAAAAAACCCAAAAAAAGCACCAGAAAAGGGAAAAACAACGGCACGGGGGACAAAGCAAAAAGGGCCAATGACGAAAGGAAGGGGGGGGAAGTGGGAATTTTTAGCCGGGGTTCCAAACCGTCACGGGGTTAAATGTGGATCGAGACGGCCGCCTTCGGCAGTTTGTGCAGGACCACGTCCCCGTCAGACCAGACGAAAACAAACCACCCCGCCGAAGGTAGCTCGACAGCACCGTCTGCAGGCCTTTCAAAAAGCCGGCCTCCAAACTAAAAAAAACCCACGAAGACAAAAAGGAAAGACCAAACCTGGGGGCGTGGGCGACATAACAAAGGGGACAAAAGGCAGAAAGTCCCCAAGCCATTTTTTTTAAGGGGGAGAAACCAGCGTACCCCTCAAAAAAAGAAAAAAGAGGGGTCCCGCGGTACAGTGGGTTACCGACTTGGTGCAACCCCGGCGAAAGCAACACCAACGGGACAAACAGACCAACGTAAAAGAGAGAAAGTGGGAAACACGGTACAAGAAAAAAACCCTCCCAACCAAGAACCGAACAGGATTGTTCGCGCGGAAGGTGGGGAACGGGTTGACCGAAAGAAGGAGCCCCCTAACATTTGGGACTGTCGGTCTTGGCGGGGGCAAGGGCGCGGTGCCACGGGGAAAAAAAAATGAAAAAAAAGTGGCCCGACACAGGAAAAAAACGGCTTGGACAATCAAACCGAAAAAAAAAAAAAAAAAAAAAACCGCCCGAAGGGTTAAAAGAAAACGAACAAAACCCAACGGGGGGGCGTACCAGCCGCAACGAAAGGGGCCAGAATCAAAAAGCTCAGGCACGACTGGTTTTTTAAAGAGACACAAGGCCCACATTTCAGAAAAGGAAAAAAGGGAGGGGGACATTTGGGGGAAACCCCAAAGGGAAAAGTGAACAGGGTTGTGCACAAAAAAAAAAGGGGCCCAGGCGTGCTACACGTCAAAAACGAACGGGAAGCAAGAAAAAAAAGAAAAAGGGCCAGAAAAAAAAACAACGGGGGGGGCGAGACAGGTTAACGGGTCTGTCGGGCAAAGGGTGTCCCTAACTCGTCAGTAAAGGGGGGTCACTGAACGGTCCCACCTCGTGGTCCCGAGTCCACAGGTTGGGGAACGTCAAAAAAAAAAAAGGGGAACCACATCCACAAAAAGCAACCAAATGGTGGGGGACACCGGGACAATCAAAGGCGGGGGGATCACCCCACATGAAAAAATGTACACCCCCGACGGAAAAAGCGAACGTGTTTTGGGCAAAACAGACCGAAGGGAAAAAAAAACAACCGGACCAAGAAAAAACGGTACGGGACAACAACACCAACCAAATACAAAAACCCGGGGGCGCCTTGCCAAGTGGGGAAAAGAGACACAGCGTCCCGCAAAGACAAAAAAAAAAGAAAAAAAGACCATCGCAACCAGGACACGGTGCGGGGATTAAACTGCCACGACCTAAGCAGGGCGCAGGGTGAAGAAGGCCGGAAAGACAAAAAAAAAAAAACGGCATTTTCGGGGCAAAAAACTTTGCAACAATGACCGTAAGGGGGGGGAAGCGATCAAAAACGGAAACACAACGGGGCACAAAAAAGCCAACACCAACGCCAAAAAAGGAAGGACAAGAGGGCGGGGTTAAACCCCGCCAAAAAAAACCGGGGCCGGCTTGCATTCACACACAAAAAAGAGCCTTCACTGTTCCTCCTCAGAAAAAACGAAAGGGGGAAAAGAAAAAAAAAAAAAACACCGGGCCGGCAAGGAAAAAGGACACACCTCTTTGCAACAAAAAGCAAAAGGGCAAAAAAAGGAAGGCACCGCAAAACACAAATGCAGAAAATGGAAAGGGAAAACAGAGAACCATTGGAGGAACACAGAAAAAAAAGGGACATCGACGCTATGAGGGCAGAGGAACGCGGGAGTAGGGGGAGCCAAAAAGGGGGAAAAAAAACGTTCGGAAGGACAAAAAAGTTAAAAGAAAAGGGGGTGAGTGCACAAAAAAAAATCGGCTCCCCGGCGTAGCAAAAACCAGGAGAGCTGAACGGACATCTGTCGGAGCACCCGGGGGAGAAATTGCCAACACAAAAGAGAGAAGAAAAAAACGCCCACAACCCACACTGAACTGGGGGGTGGGGACGGAAAGGAAGGTGAAACAAAAAAATCCCCAGCGCAAAAAAAGGAACAGATCTGCCACTGTGGTGGAGGGAAGGAAAAAACCAGACCACACAGATAAATCGCGCAACAAGACAGGGGGGGAAAAGGAAAGAAAAAAAAAAAACAACAGGCCCAGCGTGATGGGGTACCAGAAGTTGAAAAAAAAGTCCTGTCAAATCTCGTGCGCCAAAAAAATAAAAAAAAGGACAAAAGAGAAGGGAGGAAGCATAGAAACGTGGAAAGGGTCAAAAGAAGAAGGGAAAAGTGGGGGGGTTTCGAGACACGTTCGGGACAACGGACGTTCACCAAGAAAAAAAAGAGAGGGGGCACCCGCGTGAGCCGGTGGGCGGAAAGGGGGGTTTACTTTTGTACCAAAAGCGCCCCGGACCACCAAAGGGGGACAGCACAAAAAAAACGGCGAGCCAACAAAAAAAAGGGGGGGGGGAAAACGGCAACCGGGAAGAAGCCAACGGCGTGACAGAAAAAACCCACCGGAACAACGCACAAAGCCATGAGAGGAGGGGGCAGACAAAAGAAGAAAAAGAAGAAAGGAAGAGGAAAAGTAAATAAAACCGCACACCATGAAAGTACAAAAGTCCTGAAAGGCCCCCAAGAAAAAGGGCCCGAAAGCAAACAACAAAACACGACAGAA
>Ga0179591_1366557_pt1 | contig 26695 bp, 29 predicted proteins | sample CZOMad2_1_08_16f_FD_182891 | JGI IMG/M metagenome (GOLD analysis project Ga0179591, IMG submission 182891) | Vadose zone soil fungal communities from Angelo Coast Range Reserve, California, USA - CZOMad2_1_08_16fungal (PacBio error correction) | ecosystem: Environmental > Terrestrial > Soil >...
GTTGAGAAAAAAAAGAGAGGCAAAGAGAAGGGAAGGAAAAAGTTCGAAACAGAAACAAAAAAGGGAAGACCCCAAGGATAAACGTGACTGGAAAGAAAAGATACGGTTTTCCTGTCTGGGTCGGGAGAAAGACATAAAAGCTGGAAGAAGAAACAGGAAGCGGGGAGGGGGGAAGGTTCATTTAGTTGGGGATGCAAGCAAGAATTGAAGGTGAACCGAGGTAGTAAGGTAGTCACATCAGCATTTCAAGGGAGACCAGAGATCAGGAAGTCGCTGGAAGAAGGGGAAGAAAAATCAAGCAGTAGAAGGAAAAAAACGGAAAAAAATGTCCTTGGGGGAAAAGATAAAAGAAGAAGACGTCACCAAGAAATATTCATAATAGTGAATCATAAGAGTATTGACAGAAAGGGGGAGAAAATAAAGACAGGGTGAAGATAAAGAAAAAGGAATAGGGTTTATAATACTTTGGAGAAAATTCGTAGGCTTTGTTGAAACGATAAGGATGGAACGGTGGGACTATCTAACCCGGAAATAGGAGTAATCTACAAGAGAGGGCTGAAGGAAAGAGGGGGGCCAAACTCAGGAAAAAGAAAAAAAATTAGGAAACACTCGGAGAAAAAATAAAACACACAGAGGGCAATGAAGAAGGGAGGGAGGGAGGAAGAACATCGTGAGAGGGTAAGGGACGCGCTAACGGTGAAAGAAAAGATCAGAGGGAGGAATGTTTAATGTCACCTCTTTCTTCGGAAAAAAATCCGGAAAAATTAAAAGGGAATGAAAGAAACAAGGGTAGGAAGGACGAAGAAGGGGGGGTAAGGGAGGGATCACGTGAAATAAAGCCAAAAGAAGAAGAAGACGACAGGGAAAGAGTAAACAATCGCTAAAGAAAAATAAATATACTCACGAAAAGAATAGTCATCATAGGATAAGTAACACGCCTTTATAAAAAGAATAGAAGAGGGTCATATTCCAAAAGATTGAAAATTAGAGGTTTGAGATAGAATAAGAAGAAATATGAGGTTTCTGAGGTAATGGTCCTGGGCAGGAGTTGGACATTAAATGGAGGAGAAAAGGAAGGAAGAGCATAGAGAAAGGGGGTAAGGATGTCAGTCCTCATCTTTGTTAGACCCCCAGTAAAGAAGAAAGTAGAGAGAAAGAAAAGAAGTAATTCCTGGAAATAAAAAATTTAGAACCCGGCTAAAGGTAATAGAGAGGTTCTGTTCGGATTAGAGATTTTTTGGAAAAAAAAGAGAACTACTACGTCAGCTGAAGAAAAGTCTTATTCAGAAGAAGGAAAAGGGTACATCATAAAGATAAAGGTCTAATGTTGGGAGGGGAAAATGGGAAGAAAATAACGAAAATTAAAAAAGATGATTTACCATTATCAGGGAGGATTCCACTCGATGGAAAAAGAGACTTGGGGAAAAAACATATCGGGAAAGAAAAAAGATACATATTCAATCGGAGATTAATGGAAAAGAAGAGGGAGAAGGTTCCCGGAAGAGTAAATTGTATTTAAATAGAAGAAGATAGGTATGTCAGGAAAATAACTGGACGGTTTTTAACAAATGAATTCTGTGAGGGAGATGAAGGTGTAGTGGAAAACACAAGAAAAGAGGAGGCTTGGAATTGGGAAGAGAGATCCGAGATACGTCTGAAGATAAAAGTTCGTGTCTAAGGACGGGTTCAAGGTAGAAGGTTTTCTAGGGCAGCAGGTAAGAGAGGGGACTCTGTAAATGAATGAGTAAATTAAATCATTTAAAATCTCGTTTCTCAAAGTCAATATTCCGGAGGAGACCAAAGGGAAGGGAGGAGAGAGGGGAAAGAGAGAGGTGGAGAGGACTCAAAGGGGAAGATTCACGAGGGGAGTGAGAGATACTCACCACGGAAAAAGAGAGAGGCAGTAGATGAGAGAGAGGGGAGGAATGAGACCACACGAGATTCCACAAAAATGATAGGGAACGTGGGGGCTGGGATCTCAAGGAAGGAAGTAGGAAATTTTTTCTGGAAAGGGAGGGATATGCTTAGGGGCACTCCGGAGTAAAGGGAAAACTCCTATACTATTATGAATGTGGCATCCGGATAAAGGGAGGGAAAAAGGAAAGAAGGAAGATGAGGACAGAAATTATAGGCTCTGACCAGTTCAAAAAAAATAAGACATTCTGGTTGTGAAAAAGAAAATCAAAGGCTTCAGCGCCCCCTATGAAGGGTTAAAAAAAGGAAAATTTTAAAATGGGAAGAGTATGGAGGTATGTAATAAACACCTGGAAAGAAGAATTACATCAACGTGAGGTTAAAAGGAAAGAATACGTTCCAGGGGAGAGATGGAGGTGAAGTGTTTCGCCTTCTTGAGGAGAATGGGAGTGGAAGGCAAGGCCATGTAAAGCATAGGGGTCCTTTGGGGAAAATGAAAAAAAGTAGAAATTCCGTAATTATTCGCGGTAAGGAGAGAAGAGGACTTGAAGGGATTTTCTTGAGATTCCTGTTGAAAAGAGAGAAAGTAAGAACCAAACCGAGTAGGGAAGAGTAATTAAAAGGAGGAAGGGGGGTAAGAAATAAGGGGGGGGGGGCATAGGAAGGAAGGAATAAGTAGTCTGGGAAAAGAGAGGGGGAGCTCTGGGACCTTAGGAAAAGTTAAAGGGGAGAGGCTGTAGCTTCCTTTTTTCATCAAACAGGGAGGAGGAAAAGAAGGGAAACAAAAAAGGAAAGAGAATCGATGGAGGGAGGTAGAAAAGAGAGATAGACTTGTAGATGAGGGAAGCATCTATCTTCGTAGGGGCACAAAAAGGTTGACGAAAGGCTGGTGTTCCTTACAGGAGGGGAGAGTATAGATGTGAAGGGATGAAGCAGGGGGGGAACTAGACGATCGGGCGGACGGAATTCGGGGTTCCTTTTACATGGGGGGGGGGGACATTAAATTTAGTTGCAGCTGAAGACAGTTATGGTGAGACAAGGGGGGGGCAGGGGGAGAGAATTTGAGGAAGAAGGAAACAGGCGGTTAAAGATGAAAAAGGGGAGGAATTCCTGTGGCTTTAACTTGAATCTAAGGCTAACGACCAATGACGTAAGAGAAGGAAAGCCTCCGAGCATTGCACAGGTGTTGAAGGGGGGAAAAAGTGTTAGGAAAGGGATGGGGATCACTAGTCATGGAAAAAAAGAGAGAAAAGATAATCATCAGGCGACGTCCGGAAATTATGATTTTACAGGGGATGGTGAAAGAAAGGATAGGAGGGAAAACGACGAGAATTCATTTTTTCAAAAGTAAGATAAAAAAAAAAGAGTGTACTTAAAAGGGAGGATGGGCGTCCTCCAGGATGAGGGGCAAAACCTCTTAGGTAGCGGCTAGAAAGGACCTGCCCGGTTAAGACTTGACTGAAAATGAGGGTAAGAAGGTAACTGAACAGAGAGGGCGAAGGAGAAGGGGGGGTTCCAAAAGGATGATGGTGGTGCAACATTGAGCATACAGGAGGAAAGGAGGAATTAAGTTGAGAACTTGGACTGATGACTTGGGGGAAAGAAGGTAAAGTCAAGAAGATGGGGGTGGAATTCCTGACACCTTAAGGAAAAATTACTGGAAGTCAAGGCTGAGGACGGATTAAGAAAGGATTCCTTTGAAGAGAAGAAGAGCGGAACCCAAAATGTGAAGGGGAGAGGGGGGAAATTAGATGTCCTTTTTTTTCTGCCCGGGGTGGGGGACAGGGTACTAGGGGGGAAAGGGTGCTGAGGAGGAAAAAGAACGTCAGCTGGGAAACACCACTGACGGATCAGAAAAAAAGAAGGAAAGATGAAGAGTTAGAAGGGTGGTATCAAAAAGAGAGGATTGTTCAGGGTTAGAAGCGTATGTTACTCCAAGAAAAAGGGGAGAGTACAATCATCATCCTACCCACCATTCAGAAGCAGGATCAACAGCCTTGGGTTAAGCGCGGCGGTCAGCTGAGCAGTAACAATCAAGGAAAGAGCAAAAGAGGTTACGGAATAGGTCGAGTTGTTTTCTCAAAGCCCTGAAGAAGAAACTCCTCTTCTTCAGGGACGGAAAATCAACCGTGAGAGACCTAAGGGGACTCCTTCGGGGAACCAGAAGGGGGAACCAAGAAGAAGGAGAAGGAAGAAATCAGAAAATACGTAGAAGAGGTTGATTTACCCGTTAGACCTCCCCAGGGGAGGAAGAGAATCCTTGCCAAAGATGGACGAAGACTTTCGTGACCCCGCAGAGGGAAAAGGGGCACATACTTTCCTATCGATGAGACACAGGAATCTGTCGAACGGGCCGGGGGAGCAATTCTTTAGCGGGGAGGGTGCCTGATGGAGGGGGGTTGGGGAGGGAAAAAAACTTCAAACGGCTCAGATTCGAAGTCCGCGCAGGGAATGATAGGGTACCGCAGGGGGGGTAGAATCAGGCACCAAACAGGTTTCAGTAACAGCTTAGGACTCAAAATCGCGTCAACCCTTAAGCTGGATTAATTGAGAAGGAAAAATTTTTCTTCGTGGTAAGGGAAGAGGAATTCTTTTCCAGCCACTCTTTCAAGACCAAAAAAAAAAACACACCGCCAAGCAGAAAGAAAAAAGTTGAAAAGAGCACGGGAAGGGGGGAAAGGAAGTAGAAGAAAGAGAACAATACATTTATCAGAAAAAAGAAAAACCAAAAAAAACAAAACCCAAAACCCAACGAAAAAGAGAGAATTGGTTGTCCGGGGAGGTACCTTGCACAATCCAGCCGGAAGACAGAGAACGCCAGAGAGAACACATGAGGAAGGAAAACCTTACCGTGAAAGAGGGGTACTCCGGAAAGGGAAATCGACAACAGATCACAGTAGCCATCTGAGAAAAAAAAAGAAGAGAGGACATCCAGCATCTTTTCTCCAGAAGAGAGACAGGGAAGACATGTCCGGAGAGAAATATTGGGGTGCGCGGTAATGTCAACAAGGAAGGAAGCCGAAAGGGAAAGAGCAGCGACAGAGGAGAAACCCGTATCTGGGAAGAAAAAGGAGGGGAAAGTGGAGTCTCCCAGCTGAGACTTAAACCGGAACTTAGAGAGAAAAGATAAGGAAATTATCCAAACGGACACATGTAAGGAAACCGTTAAGTTAAGGCGAGGCCACGAGGGGTTATGAGGATCTAGGAAATGGGGAACGAGAAAAACTCGCAAGAGAAGGGCAATTCATCTATCTCTTACCTCAAAAGTTAGAAAGGGGGGGGGAATTTCCCAATCGGGTAACGACTGCTAAAAATAGAGTGGACAAAAGGGAAGGAAGAGTCCTCACCGACGGGGGAAGAGAGGACAGAGGACTTGGCTCAGGGGGAAAAAGGAGAAAGTCTCTGGCCCCGCTCTGAAACTACTAATCAAAGTCAAAAGGTCCTTCTCGTGCATTTGGGGGTCATCGACCCGATAGCTTGGCGATTGAACATCAGGGAGGTTTAACCCCATGATCGGGGGAGGGTAAAGAGGAGAGGGGGCAAAATGGTGAGTTCGGGGGGGAAAAAAAAGACATGGTCTGGAATTGGGGGGCCCGATATACGGAAGGGGGAAAGCTCGCCGGACGCCGAGAAACCAGGTAAAGGGACTGGAAAAAAGGCAGAATGGGGATAGGAGGGGGCAGTAATCCGGGGATCTCGACCGCCTGGGAAAGAAAAAGGAAACACGACCGCAGCCAAAAGGAACCTGTCGAATGTACCCGGAACCAGGGTCACACAAAACGGGGGTATAGAATGCGTGTGGCTCTTTCCTTCTCAGATCCGCGGTTACATCATGCGAACATCTGGGCACTTCTCAAGACAAAACCACTTTGAGGAAGTGCTTTACGATGGAAACGTCTGGGTCCTGAGGAGAGAGAAGAAACACGGACGAGTGCCATAAAAAAAACACCTTCGGAATCTCGGACTTTTTGGTATCGGTGCCAGGACTGACCTTTCCGGTTTTCGAAGGGGGGCAGTTACTTTGTCCAAGGGAGAGGGAATCCATTGTAAACCCGCGACGATACCCTGGGAGGATGCTGGAATCAAAAATCGAAGGCTGGTGCTTCGATCAGGTCATATATACCCCCAGTCGGGGCAGACGTTATAGAGAGGAGCGACAATTCAAGGAATAAAGAAAGACCGGGGGGTTGCCCAAACGCCTCAACAGCACGCCATCTACCGGTGCAAAGGGGTTGGAACACCGTCAATGTCACAATGCCGCATGTAGACGAAAAAAGGAGCGAGTGCTAAAGACGAAGAACTTGGCGGAAAGGGAGGGTGGGTCGAGGGTACTTTATCAGGGGCCAGTAAGGGGTTCCACTCATAGTTCCCCCAACACGACTGGGAAAGAGTTCAGGAAGGTGCTTTAAAAGCCGGCTACTGTCGATGAGCATCTGGGGGGGTATACGTCAGTTCAACAAGGGGTTCCATGAACAAACGTCGTAAGATGTTGCAAAGGGGGACCGGATCTGCAAAATTGAGAAAATTCGGGGATAGATGGTCTGCGTGGACCCTGGGTCCCAGCGAATTCGGAAAAGCAAGGTAAGGGCCGTGCGGAATTATTATCCGGGGGTTGGGCGTGATGGGGGGGGGGTAGAGGGGCCTGAAAGGGGGGGGGGCAGACAACTTGAGAATTACGAGAGGGGCGACTCTTTGGAGCTATCCAATGAGTTCGATGCTGGGGCAATGCCTGCAAGGGGAGAGCTGGTAACTAGGGGGGGTGTCCGGGGCTTGCTCCCTGGGGGAGGGCTGCGCAATTTTAGAAAAGGACCATACTCACCGTCATTCTTGAGGACGGACCTCGAAACGAGGGGAGTCAGTTGAGATTCTGGCCATCATGATAGAAGGGGGGGGTAGGAGACCAGGGACGTCGGGGATTCTTGTGTTCAGAAGCTGGTGGAGGAGGAGAGGACTTTTCAGGAATGGCAGTTAGAGGGGGGGGGACTCGAACAGTCGGGGTGCTGCGCAGCAGTTGGGGGGGGAATTGGAACTGGAACTACACGGAACCTGCACAGGCGGAGGGGGGGGACGAAACTGTGTTTTGGCTTCAGTTCCTTTGGGTCCAGATGGGACTTCCGGAAGCACCCCTGAGGTGACGGGGGAGAACCTTTCGCGCCTGGATGAAAGGGTCTAACTTTCCAGCTTCCTTCCGAAAAACGCCTAAGGAGGGGTCCGTCGCCTCCGGAAAGGAGGCGGCTTTGCCACGGAGGTGAGGGTTGGGGTTTCCCCCGGACAATTTTTCCTTGAAAAGGGGGGGGGTTGTTTCTTGAACAAGGTAAAGGGGGAGTCATCAGCGGGAGCGTCCGGAAGAAGAGACCGGAGTTTGAAAGGGTTAGGGATCGCTAAACCGTCCAGAATGGAGGTCTCAAGCCGAGAAGGATGGCGCCGGCGCGAAAACCCATCCTGGGTAAGGGGGGGGAAAGAGTTCAAACGGGCGGAAATTTAGACGTCCTCTGAGCAGAATATTTAGGCTTGCAAGGTGTCTGCTATGCACGCCTGGGAAGGGGGATGCTTACAGTTAGAACTACACGGCGGTAGGACTTCTCCGGTGAACGAGAAACTGATGAGTGGACAGCTTCGAGGGAGATAACGAGTCTCTACACGGAGGAAACTGAGGGGGGGGGGGCCTACCTTAGACGGACGGAATAGTGAGAGGAAAAAAGAGGGGGAGGGCTACACTCTAGATAACGGAGACCCTCCGCGGGATTTCCTTCCTTTCTGGGAGGGCAATGAGGACGAAAGGGGGTCGAATCCAAAACTGCAGGTGGTCTGAGCTGAACAGGAACGGGTTGGGGGAAGGGTTTTTCCGGACCTGTGGTGGGGCTTTCTGGAAAAAGGGTGAACTGTCAGGTTCTTCTTAAAACGAAAAAATTGAGCAAAAAAAACAGTAACAACTCGCTAAAAAACAAGGAGGGGGGCAAGTATATTGGGATCAGGGGTTGATAAAAGGTGCAAGGCATCGGGACACGTGGCGAAAAACATTTGAGGAAGAGAAACCAAATGCCCCCCACACGGGAAAATGGAAGCGGGGGGGATTTCACCATCTCATGGACGGCGCGGCAGCTCAAAGGGAGAACGTACCACACGGAAGAAAAAGAGTCTGCGGAAGGTATTCCTTACTTTAGGCGTAAAGCAACAGTCGAACTATGACGCTGTTGGCAACAGCAAGAATTTCCATGTGCCCGTTGCGCTTCGACGGGGAGGCCGTAGGCCTGGGAAGGAAAAGCATGCTCCAAAGAGGAAAAAAGTCATCTTACTCAAAACGGATTTTCTCAAAGGAGGGGTAGGAACCAGGGCGGAATACATAAAGGCAGATGACATATCTGTCTGAAACCAAAAGGGGGACCGTGCTCCCAATCTACCTGGGAAGATCAAACCATTCGGACGTTGGAGCAACACCGTGACGTAGCGTCGTTATACTCCCGAGCCTTATGGTTGCAGTCCGCACCCGAGAAGAGCGAGGATGGAAGATACAGGAATGCATGATCGGTTCCAGTGGGGCCAGACGTCCCATCAAACCAAAAGGGGGAAAGGGAAAAAGAGTATTACAACAATCGCTGACAAAGGCAGGAGATGGCATGAAGGGGGAGCGGAAAGGGGCTCGGGGACTGGAGCGCTGGAAGGGTAGGGGCGTGGGAACGAACTACGGAATAGGGCACTGTTTGAAAGTCCCGTCGGGGGGACGGCGGAAGAACCGCATGCCGGGGAGGGAAAAACACATTTACAGAAAACATAAGTCAGACAGCACTTGAGGTAAGGGAGGAAAATAAAAAGGGCCCCTAAGCCGGCCAGCAGAGACGAAAGAATCACCAGACTGAGCAACAGGCTCAAAAATAAAGCCAAGTCAGGAACCACAGAAGCCCTTCGCCAGCGGGAGAAAGGAGGGAGGAAGAATGCCCGCAGCTTGCCCTACATATCGCGTTGCGAAGGAGTCACAGCAAAGAAGGAAGGCTGCAAGGGGTATGGGACGGTCAAGGCGCAAGCCGACCAGTCAGGAGAGAAGACAAAATGGGTCAAATCAGGGAACAAAATGACGGGAAGCGCCGTTTAGCACAGCGACTCGGGCGGTCCACCGAAGGGTCGAGATCAAAAAGGGATCACCACATCAACGCAAGTGATCAACTGAAGGGAAAGAGACGGAAAATCGGGGGGTGGGTTGCAGGACTTCGCGGCTGGGGAAAGGGGGGTACAATCTCATCCCGACTAAAACTAAGGGAGTGAACGCCTGGAATCAAGACAGGGGGTCGGGTTTCAAGGGGACCAATCGGTTACAGGACTTGACAGAGATCTCGGGGGGGACAGGGAAGAGTCCCCGCACTCAAAGAAGAAGAGGGGGGGAACACTTTCAAACGACTTCAGGAAAAGGCAGTCTTGACCTCGCATCCGCAGGGAACGTCAGCGGCAAATGGGTAGGTCAAAATCGACTCCGATAAACGAACTAGGGGAAGGAGTCCGGGTTAACAAAATCGGGGGGAGTAGATGTCGCTTAGTTTAGGAAACCCCAAGCCTGATGATGGGCCTTTGGGGGGGGACGCGCGGTAGGCCAGCTCGCGGATTCGAGAAGGACTATTTTATAAGGGAATATCAGAGAGTAGTAAGGGGGTTGTAACCGTGAATTCAGGTATCGAAAGCTACTCGGACGGGAGGGGAAACACCAAGGACCTTGGGGGAGACAATGGGGAGTCAACTTTTGCTAGATCGCAGGTTTTGTCTTAGGGGGGAAGCGGCCGCAGTAACTCGCGGCAACATCTATGGAAACGGCATCTCATCAACAACACACTTAATGAAGAGAGATAATTTCGATCTTTCGAGGAGGAGATGGGGGCTCTCAAAAACGACCTATATGGGAAACAACAGGGAGGCTCGGACCCAGGGGGGACGGGTAGAAGGGAATCGTCCCGGCGAACGGCCTGGTGCTAAACTGTGACGTGAAGAGGAGGCTTAAAGGTCTTTCTATATCACCGGGGAATAAGGTCCACGCCGGAGAACCAGGGGGAGGCCGGAGGGGGCCTCCGACCGTCTAGGGCGGGCAGACGGCATCTAAAGGTCAGACTGTCTACTCGTCTCCGCGAGTTCCATCCCATCAAGCAGGCCAGGGGGTGCCCAAACCAGCCTCGAGCAGACTAGGCAAACCTCATTCCGTTTTAACGGCCGTTGACACTCCGTACTACTGGGGCGATTGAACTAAACTTACCGCGAAGGACTGGCGGGGAACTGTAGAAATACGGAAACGAGCTTGCCGAAATTGTTTGAAAGGAGGGGGACCGACTGGTCTCTCTTTCGGAGGGGGGGGACAGCCCGGCTAAATAAGATCGGTTGTGAAGGTCAGTTTTTGGTTCGATGGTAAAGAACACCTTCGGGCCTATTCCGTTATGTAATCCGGATCAAAACAGGGACGACTGGGCGTAAGATTTGATTGTCGTGGTGGACAAACTTGGTAAGCGTAAATTCATGACCGGCCAGGAGAAACCGGGTGCGTCATTAATGGACGGGTGGACTACAATTGGCGGGCAGGGGGTGAAATAGGCCTTACTTCATGCAGAACAGGGAGCTGGGGACTCAAAAGGTCTACTACTTGTGAACGGCCCCTTCGGGAATCGGCGTTGGGGGTATCCTGCATTTGAGAGGAGGTCGCTGTTCCTGTTGTTCTCCGCCCTGAAAGCCAGCGGCGTAAAATTACCGGAAAGCACCTGAGGGTTCCGGGACGGAAATCTCACCCCTAAGAGAAGTCGGGGGGCATCGAAGCCGATCTATCTTTTCAAGCCAGCTGGCAACGTGAACGCTGATGGGGGGGGTGCCTCGGGCGTGGTCGGTCTGTTATCGGTAGGACATGCAGAATTGGCGGCCAGTCCCGCTTTATTCAAGCTCTCTGGTGACTGTTGCACCTGTCACGGGGTCCAGAAAGGGAGGGGCGACCTGTGCTGTTAAAGGAGGAAAGTCCTGTTTGAGGCCGTCAAACAAAGGCGTAACCGGGGGTAAGAAGGGCAGGAGTGCGTTAAACGGGTCCGCGCACAGAGCCGACGACGCACTGCTGTCGGCGCCGGGGAAAGGCACCCTCTTACAGGCATGTGTGAGTGGCTCAGCGGTTAAAGTCAATGTGGTTGTGCTGGGGGCTCAGATGGTACCCTGCGTAAGTAAATCGGCGAAGTCAAAAAATATCAAGGGTTGAATGGCGGGGGATCGCCAAACAACAAGGGGGTCGCGAAAAGGCCGGGAAAAAACAGAGCAAACGGTAGGGGGGGGAAAACCCGTACAGTGATCGAAAACACGGCGAATGGAGTCCTCTGAGGAAAAACGGGGGTCATCTTGATGCAGGGGCTATTCAAGCCCCGAAAAAAATCAAGACTGCGGGAGAACGGGTCCGTCAAGGCGGGGGGGCTGCCACTGGGGTGGGTTTTGGCTGGAGAAGCAAGGGGTAGGAAACTCGGAAGCGAAACGTCATAGCGAAAGGCCAGGAGCTCGTTTGGACCTACCTGACACGTATTTCAGCTCGGAAGTGCATCGCCTAATGGGAATACCTTGGCTGTCAAGGTGGGGGGGGACCGGGGGGGACCCGTACTTCTGGTCTGCCGGCTGACGGGCCACCGCGCGGCCCCGAGCGTGTCTTCAAGGGTCACCGTTTTCGGGCCTGGTTTCTAAACCTGGTGGTGGGAGGGAAAATGTGTTGCTGGGCGGAAAACACGGGTCAACTCCAGGTGCAGCGTTATCTTAAAGGAAGCTCAACAAACAAAGGGTGGGAAAAGGGAGACACAAAGGTGTAAAGCCCACCGGCTGTTTAAAACGGGTTCAGGCCCTTGACGCCCATGCACCGGGAAGTACGCACGGCCCAAAAAAAAACGCTTCTGTTTAGCGAGCACCAAGAAGGGGGTAAAGGCGGCGTCGCCAGCAACGTAAAAAGAGCAGCGCGAAAGGTCTTCCTTCAAAGTGTGGAACTTGCCGAGATGAAAATCAAGGGAGGGCATCCAGGAAAAAACGTGGAAGGCTAAAAGTGTCGCCTCACCGCCTGGCATAACCACAAGGGCGACAGCAGTCACGTACGTGCGTGAATGTACCGTGATCCCCAGAAGAGGAAAAGGCGTAAGAGTCAGTGGCAGAGAATAACGGGAGGCAAGCATCGGCTTCGCCAGGCAAACACGGTGGGAGGATCGGTGGGGAACGCACGCACGGGCAAATGCAGGGAGCGGTGGGAGCGCCCGATAAAGAGGGCAGCAAAACCGGTCAAAAAAGGAAAGAAGAACGGACGCCGGCTACATGGCGTTTGCGCGCTGTGGTAAAACGAAAACCCCGCAACAGGGGATAAACGCTGAAAACTCCAAACAGAAATGCCGGTACCACTGCTGGGAAGGAAACGGCAGGGGGGGTCAAAAGACTCTCTTCAGCAGGAACTTTAATCCCTCCAGGCCAAGCGCAGCTTTTCCTGAGACTGCACCGGCCGGGTGGACGGCGAGCAAACGCAAAAGGAAAAGGCAGGCAAATAACAGAGCAAGACTTAAGTCGTCGCCACAGGGCAAACCATCCCAATCCGGCCAGAAAGCAAAAGTGCTACAACGATCAAACAGCCGTAAGAAAAAAATGCCAGAGAAGGACCAATCAAAGACAACCGGAGGGGGAACGTCGCCAGCTGGAGCAGACCGATCTATATCGCTGACACCAGAAAGCTTAAACGGTCGAGGTGAGCAAGGAAAAACACAGGACGGTGGTGGAATTTTCACTGACCCACTGCCGAGTCGTATAAGCAGTAAAACGGACAGCTTCGACCGGGTTAGGGAAGGGGAGCAAAAAGCTAAAGGGGGTGCCCAGCGAGCCCCGCGGGAAACGGGGGCGAGAGGACCGCAAGTCATAAATTATCCAAGCCCAGTAGCACCGGATCAGGATTAAGCGGCCTAAGGGGGAAGGAATGGGGAAAAAGGAAATGGTAGATCAACTAATGAGAAAAGAGTACTATCGAAGGGGTGGCGTCAGACAATAAAGGTCAGTTTCGGGTTTGGGACCCCCCAATAGGGAAGACTTACTCGCTCTCTGGACCTAAGACACGTCCCGGCGCGAACTGAAGAGCGGAAACGAAGAAATGAAATCAAACTTCGGCCCGCGGCCTCGACTGCCTCACAGGGAGATACTAAGTTCCAGGTTTGGGAAGAAGCCTCCAGCAGGACAGGCGCTTCCACGGCGGGGGAAAAGGAGGAGGGGGCGTATGTAGCTGCCGAGGGAGGGGTCGTGTGCACCCATAAATGCTGGAGGGGAGGGTGGTAAATTCTCCAGCGACGTCTCCGGCCTGGCCCAAGGGGGTGAAGAATTCAGCATATTGTAATCGAGGGAATGATAGCCGTGAACAGTACCGAAAACCGTGGGAGCAAAAGGCCCTGGACTAATTCCTAAGGGTCATGGTACGAGAGGAACCGGGGGGAAAGGGGGTCGCGGTAGGAGCAAACAGGCTGCCCATCGTGTGGGGGCAGAGAGAGACAAAAAACGGAGGAGATGCGTGAAACGCTGTGCCGAGAGCAAACCATAAAAACTCAGACCCCTTCCACACTCCGAACTAGAACACGCCGTGGGTCGCACCGGCCTGAAATTCGACCAGGAAACCTAAAAACTCGCGGGGGACTGCTGTTCGCGGGGAAAAGGAACCGGAATTACTCCCCGCCGGAAACTATGCTTGGCCTCCTGAAGAGCTGGGGCACGCACGAAGGAGGCGCCGTATCGGCGAGCGCAAAATCAAACAGCCCTGGGGTGCCCACGCTAACCTTCGCAGCGCCATCTACCTAACACCCCCCCCGATAAGTAACCGGGGGCCGCTGTACAAGCGACTATCTGAGCGAGTGACCTACACAGGGGACCGCGAGGGGTGGCGGGAGGAAAGACGACGATAAGAAGAAAAGCGAGTTTGAACCCGGTGAAACGCATAAAAGATCCTTTCGGGGCAAGAACCGGCTTCCAGGACGAAAAAAACTGGTAGTCGGATTCGGACCCGATTGGGGGAAAACGAATTCCGATGATGGAAAAATGCGCCAACTACGACTGCGGAGAGGGCTTTCGTTGGTCGCAGGTTCCACTAATGCTAATCCCGCGTCAAGAGTCATTAAAAGAACGGGTGGGCGTCGGATCATCTGACGGCGTGAAAAAAGCGACGGGAGATGACCGAATGAAAGGGGGAAGAAACGGCTCCCGCTCGAACTCTGGATCCTGACAACTGTATAGAAAAAGCCGATGGGAAGGGGAACACTCAGAGTGAAAACGAACGAAAGCCAGACAAGGGCACGCACCTCAAGCTTTGCTGCATACAACGCTCAAGAGAACAGGGGGGAAACAGGGGCAAGCGTATCGATCTTCGGCTCCACTGGAACGGGCCGTGGCGGTCTAATGGGGGGTATCGCGGGGCAGGTGCAGTCAGAACAAAGTATTCCTCGAGTCGCGCAAGGGGAACCTGGTGGCCCTGGGCGCAACCGGACTGAAGGCAAAATCAAACTGTTGAGGGGGAGGTATCCAAAGGCCGGTGCGGCGCCAGGTGCTGCCGGCGGCCACACACGGTGACCGATTACAGTGCGCGTGGCTGCGTTTCCAAGGGCAGTAAGGACCCGACCAACTCTGTAGGCCTTCACCGAACGCGGACGGTGGGGGCCTTGAGGGTGGTCCTCATCTGTTCCTTAAACCGTAAGGTGGGAGGATGGAACCCAGCGGCGAAAGAGGAAACAGAAAAAAGATGAGCCGGGGTGGAAGGACATCGCCACCGTCAAAAGGATCGGGCAAAGCGGAGACCCCAATGTGAACGCAACCCCCTTTGTGTGGGACCGAGCCGGCCGTCGGATGGTAAACCGATCGGCTGGAAAGAAGGAATGATACTCCCTTGGGAGGGGGAGATGAGGAGAATTCGCCCTTACACGAGGCGTACCTTCGGGCCGTGGCTTCAGTGGCCGCTGCTGGTGCGGACAAGCTGCTACGGCGATAAAAGGCGAGCCTCCGCAATGTGCGACCTTACATATGAAATCCTTCGGCAAGCAACGGCACGGCAGCAACGCTAAACCAATTGGCCGCTGCGGCTGGCCAAAGGGGTACGGCTGGTACGGACGGCGACGCAGAAAAAAAAGAGCTGGACGCTTAACTGGGAAACGGCTGTCGGCCCTTGGGAACCTGTACTCCGAAAGGAATGCGTCGTTCTCGGCAAATGGCGGTGTCAAAACCGAGCCAGAGAAAAACAAGTATGAAGGGAAGAGAGAGATTGCTCAGGTGTTGAAAACCAGCCGTCTGTTCGGGTTAACGCATTGACGCCCAAAGAAAAAAAGAGGAAGGAAACGACCCACCAAAAAACGCTTCATCGACGGCACATCTCTGTTGGCGGGGCGGCGGGGCTCCAGGCAGAGAAGGGAAATGCGGAAAGGCGGCGGCAGTCCTCGCGGGGGGAGTGAACCGACGGTGCCGAAGATTAAACTAAGTCGGCGTCATTGTCAAAAAACAAGGAAGCGCAAGTGTCGCGCTCCGACCGGGTCGCCGCCTGGGCCTCAAGAAGCGGCTCAGACCACCGAAAAGCCGTACGCCAAAGCGTGAAGGGAAAGGCTCCCGCCGATCTCAGAACCTGGTAACCAGCAAATTACAGGGAGCCAAGCTGGAGGGCCATCACCAGGGCTCACTCAAATATCAGATAAGGGGTGCGCCGAGGAAATCGAGCCCATCTCTGGGGAGGTTGGGGAGAGAAAAAAGAAAAGTAAAAAAATAATGAACGCTCGCGGGCCAGGGGTCTGTTTCCAGGGGGGGTCAAGAGAGACCAACAGCACCCAACAACAGGAAGGAAGGGGAACAAATAATGCAAGACTGAGCGGGGGAAGCTGCAAAAAAAAAAAAGGTTGCGGGTTTGACTGGAGCCTGCGCGACGGTTTCAAAGGACCAGGTCACGGTGGCCGAAAAATCCGCCGGGGTGACGACGATCCGCCAGAAGCTCACCGGCAAGGCAAATCAATTTTCTTAGCGAATCTTGGGTCCGGAACCCAGTGCAACAGTACCCCCATAAGTCCAGCACGGGGGAAGCCAACCACCGAAGTCCTAGACGACCAAGGCCAAACCAGCGATCAATGCCCAAACGTCACCTCTCTAGGGGAGAATAGGGCAGGCGGACGATTGCCACCGACATATCAGGAGTTGAGTTCCGTCAGATGGTGCAGCTTTCCGGCCACCTGCAAAAGGGGAAAGAAATCGGATAAACCATGGTCAGCTCTGGAACAGCGTGCCGACGGGAAGGACAAACGCGCCACAGAAACAGCCGTCAGGCCAAGGAAACCAAACGCAAGGTCCAGAGCAGTTTAAGAAGGAACAGGGGGGGAAATCGCAGGAGGGGGCCGAACCAGATCCCTGCCGCACGTCAAGTAAGGCTATGAAAAATGCAGATGAATCCTGTCGGTGGTCCAGCAATCGGACCGAGCACTTACCCGCTCTCGGGTGAAGATCCGACCGGCGTCCCGCACCTCGCCTAATCTACACGCGCGGTGAAAACGGAACTCCAGCTTTGCAAGGGGGAACTCGTCCTGGCAGAATTTCGCCAGGGACGAATCCATTGGGGTAATAATAGCAAAAGGGAACAATCAGCTTGAAGCCGTTCCGGGGGGGAACCCTCGGTGGTGATGGCTCTGCCGAAGTAGTGGGAACCCAAGATCCTGCTGGTGGGACGGGGGAATTACTCGCGTAAGAGTGAGAAAGTCAATGCCGGCCCCAACCCGGGGAGGATTTGGGCCGCAGGCAGAGGGATTCTTTAAAGCCAAGTCCGGGGAAAAACAGAAAGTACGCAGATTCCCCTCAAGTCATCCTAGATCCATAAGGGAGACTGGAAACAGAGCGCCGGTGACGCGGTACAAAAAAAGGGACCAAAAGTCAGATCACATTTCCTAAAAGGCAAGAGAGAATTTAGGAGAATAGATGGACCATGAGAGGGCCCGGGAACTTCGTCTTCGTCCTACGGGCCTAATCGCCAGTTGGGGGGAAATGGGAGCGCAGGCCTTCCCGCGGGGAAGGGGGGAAGGGAGGGTCGGCAGGTCACTGAGTTCAAAGGAAAGGGCCAGCCCCGCCTACCCTGCTTGACCTGGGGGAACGACTTCACCTGCAGGAACAGGGTTTGGGGGGGGGGGGGGGGGCGGTGGGGGGGTTGGGTGGGGGCCCCTTGGGTGCCGGGCGGAGGCTGAACAGAATCTCGCTCAAAGGCATAAAGCCCCCCACATGCTCTCTGGTAAAAAAAGACCTCAGGCGGCAACGACCCGATAAGAAAAATCCGGGTTTCAACCCCTCCCGTGGCGGGAGCTATCTGGAAAGGGACTACACAGCGAGGGGAAAAGACGAGGGGGAAAAAAATGGGACGAGCGCTAAGATCGTAGGGAAAACGGTGGGGAAACGAAGGGGCTCGGCGGGAGGGGACGCCGCCGCTCTGTCCACCCTCTGGTATAGGAAGTGACCGTCCTGAAACAACCTTCGACAGGGGGGAGGTGGGGAAACGAACTTAAACTGAAGGGGAGTAGGATCGTCCCTTCCCAATTAAAGACAAAGGCGGGCCGCGGTAACATGACCTTACCTGTCGTTCTGGGGGAACGTCGGGGCTCTAGAAAGCTGGACAACTGGAAAAGAAAGGCCCGCTGAGCCAAGGCTGTGAGGTCGACGTCCGAGTACCTGGGGGAACTAAACGCCCTGTCGTAACAGCTCAGGGACAGGAACGTCCGCCTCAATCTTGTCTTCTTTAAAGCGCAGGCGTGGAAGCTGAGAAACCCTACTAGATCGAATAAAGAAATATGGCGACGGTGGGAAGAGGGGGCTGGGGTTTCTTAAAGCTGAAGGACGGCGTTCAGTGGCGGAAAGAACATTATAGTTTCCTCTACTGAACGCTGGGTGTTGGGTGGCAAGGGGGGCAAAGGGGAGCGACCCGGAAAGGGGCCGGGACCAGTTTGGGAAAGGGGCTTGTAAACTGTTGCAAGGGGTGCGACAGGCCTTGTTGCTTCCGGAACAAACAAACGTCAAAAAGGGGAAAAGGAAATCATTGCACTGCTCTGGCATAGGGGGAGGACCAGGCCGGCCATTCAGAGAGGGAGGAACCGAAAACTGCTGTCAATTGCAAAGTCCCGCCAGCCGTACTGGAATCAGGTTTATGTGTGGTCAGAAGAGTCAGGGTAGGGCTAAAAAGAAAAACGGCGAACAGATCATCGTCGCTCCGGAAGGGTGAGACGGACGTGGACGGCGGGATCGCCACCGCAAATGGATGCGGAGGGCCCCTCTCCAAAAAGGGTTCAAAACCAAACGGGAGAAAAAAGGAATGGGAGATCTTCCCTGCGGAGCGCCTGCTTCTGTAAAAAAGGCTGCGGAAGCGTGCTGGACTTCAACTCATGGGGGCCGCTTTCCCTGGGGAGAACGGGAACCTTCAGCTTCGTCCTGCGGGAATGAGGGGAAAGGCGGGAAAACCAGCTTCGACCTAGACGACGGAGGCGACACGGGCGCCTGAAACAGCTGCAAGGGGGGACCCGAAAAGGGACGACAGTTGCCATGTACGGAAGAATAGCCGACAACGCGAGGATACTTCTCCAGGGAGGAGGAGAAGGCCTGACTTTGACTTCTTTTGGAACGCCGGTCAAAAAAAAAGGCTTAAAAGGTCAGGGTCACGGCGTGGGGTTGGTGTCAAGGAAACGGGGTGGCGTACTTCGCCGTTGCCGTCCCGTAGAGAAAAAACCGAGACGTGGGGAAAATGAGCTCTCTCAACAACACAACGGAGGAGAAAAGTTTGCTCAGGGTGTGAGACCAAGGAGTGAGGACGCAGAAAACCTGAGACAAGCCCACCATTCGAACAAACAGAGCCGTGAGTTCTCAAATCTCCGGGTAGCGTCGTTCATCAGTAAAAAGTTCCGCCATCAGCGTCTGCGCAGGGTCGTCCGATAAACGCCCAGGCCGGGAGAGCGTCAAAAAAACCAGCAGCGTCCCGCTGACCTTCCAAGAAGTGTCGCCGTCGCCGCCTGGCCGTCATAAGAAAAAGTCGGACGCCACAAACCGCATTGACCGGTCATGAGTGATTCCCTAAAACGAGAGAAGTCAAAAAACACAAGCACGATGACACGCTTCTTGGGACCAAAGCGAAGGAAAAATGGGGAAAAAAATTCTCCCAGGGGGTTGTCGCCGGACGCGCACCGTAGGCAGTGGAGCGAGACTGAGGGGTACGTTCAAGCACGATCGATCACTCCGTACGCAGAAGGACGTTCGCCGCTGTTAAGAAGGAGAACAAGAACCACCCCCAGGTAAGGAACACGCTGAGACCACATAACCGGAAAAAGCTCGCGGTTCGGTAAATGGGGCGGGGACTTCAAGAACTGGCCATGCGAACTGGGTCATCCAGACAAGGAGCCCCAAAAACCCCCCCCACAAAAAAACCACCCCACCCCCACCACAAAACAACCCCAAAAAAAAAAACCCCCAACCCCCCCCCCCCCAACCCCCCACCCCCCCCAAAAAAAAAAAAAAACACCCCCCCACCCAACACACCTCTCTGAACGGTTCAGAAACGACCGGGGGGGGACGGTTATTCATCACGCTCAACGTCCGATGAACCGTCACGGGTACATAAAAACCGAAATAAAACAAGGAACTTGCGAGCCACAGTCAAACAATTGAAAAACAGAAAGGGCCTTAAGCATAGACGGTCGCGGGTCCATATCCCCACGTTATGGTGTAAAAAGAAAAAGGAGCAGGAACACCAATCGTCAAAGGGGGGAGGAAGAGTTGGAGGGGTCGGGCATTGGTTAAAGCACTTGCCCAGACTCTCGCAGTTTACATGCTTCAGAGGGGCGGCTGAAACTTTCACGGGCCTACTGCGCTGTCCGCCGAGGGGCTAAAGAACGGGGAAACAGCGACAAAGGAGGACCACACCTTATCTTAACAGAAGCCAGAATGTTCCTTTTTCCACCATCGCCCCCGCGTGAAAAGAAAACAACCACACCCCCCCGGCTAGAACGCCGGGTCAGCCGATGAAAAAAACACCCAGGGGCACAAACTCATGGTGAGCGGCCGACGCGATGTACGGGGCGCGCGGATGGGAAGTAACGACATGGAAATCCCAGGCCGGCAGTCCGTAGGGGGAAAAGACGACCTGAATCATACACAGGGGGCCAGGTGTTGGGAACCCAGAGTTCACTATTGACGAGACCAGATCCACTCAAAGGGGGCCCGGGAGAGATAACCGACTCGAATCTACAGGGGAGGGGGAAAGAAGGCGGACAACTCCAGCTTTAGCCCGCTCGCATCGTCGACCTCACTGAGGGTGAAACGTCTCAGGGGTTAGGTCAATCAGCATACCATATAGGTCGGCCGGCCGGAGAAGTGAGGTGGTAAAAGGCTCTAGGTAGATGGCGCGGAAGGGTGAGATTTGTTCACCCACTTGGATGTTGGGTCTCTCGCATAAGGAAAAAACCTATCCGGGAAGACGCAAAACGCCGGCATGGCCAAACGGGTTCGGAGGGGCCAGCAAGGCTCATAGGGGGGTATTTTGAACCTGGGGTCGCGGGCACAATCCGTGGAAAAAAGTACTCGTGGGTGGGGAAGGAACGGTTTTGCCGAAACACAGAAGCGAAGGGCGAAGGGAGGGGGAAGTGTCAAAACTGGGTGGTCAGAGGGGGGGTAAATCTTTCGCGGGAGTATCGGCCTCAGGTAGATCGCGGACAACGGGATGGCTCGTCTCTCTCGAACAACAGGGGGAGGGAAAGGATTATTCAGGGGGGACATGAGATCTGAACCTGACTTCCTCTCGAAAATCGAGCTTCCACAGACGGATGAATAGGGAAAGTTGGTGACCTGGGCTCCGAATGCATGAACTTCCAGAAGTGGGTCAACGTACTGGGGTACAGGACTTTAAAAAAAGGTGAGAGCATTCCAGTTCCCCTATCACTAAGCGGGGAAATGCTGGGACAGAGAAGCTACCGGGAGGGAAAAAAAGGCCGGCTCGCTTGAGGCTAGCAAAAAAGTCAGCTACTGCTCTACCAAGACAAAAACAGAAGCTCATCTGGGGGGGGTGTCCCCCGAACCATTCTGGGGGAAAAGCCCGCCGCCCAATGCGACTGTCTGATTGGAGGCCTTGCCAAACTATCGTGCGGTGACAACCTTTAACTCGAAGTGACCCCTTCAGGGAAAAGGCTAATCTAAACAAGCTTGAGTTGCCAGAGAGGGGTTCCCATCAACTGTCGTCTGTTCGGCGTCAAAGCCGGCTCCCTGGGGGAACCACGAAGCAAGGGGGTTAGTACTTTCCTATTGGGGAAAAGCCGTTCCTGATTTCCAGGTCCGGAACAATGGACTTGCTCAGAGGGAGGGGGGTGGCGGTCCCTTTACAGAGGAATTCCTGACCCGCGTGCGGCAATTACTGAGCCGTGTTGGCATTCAGGAAAACGTTCGTCTCGTCTGTAGCGCTGCGAGGAAACGACAAATAAGCTATTTCCAGATCCTGACCATAAGCTGTACTGGTCCTGGGATTAGACCTTTCGTCTTAAAAAGAGAGGGGGAAGCAGGAAAGGCCGCCAAAAAAAGGGGGGGAAAGGAAAAGGTACGATGGGAACTGAAACGAGATAACGGGGTCGTGGGGCACTGAAAGCCGATACGGCTTCGGCCGTGGACTTCCGGAGGGACGGGATCAAACGAGGTGCGGGTCTGTAGTCAGCTTCAGGCAGGTCGTGCAAGAAAGAGGAAGCCTGGGCCCGGCTAGAAAGGGGGGGTTTTCCCCTGGCTCGACGAATAAAACAAGAGACCCTTTGCGGCTGGGCCGGCAAAAGGTGAGGCCTGGCAGTAGAAAAAAGGCCGTCACCCCGGCGGCCAGGACAGTGGGGCCTGAATGCTTGAACCGGTTACAAAAGCGCGAGGCTCATAGACTCAACTTGGAAAAAACGCCCTTCCCGCACGGCGACGCGGGCCGCGTGATGGGGGGGGGAAAGGTTCCTGAACAAGGGGCTGTGGGGAGCGTCGGAAAAAACATTCGGCGAACCGATCATGAGCGTCCGTAATGGGAGTCGGGAAATGTGATCAAAGACCAGAAGATCGGCCCACGCCGCCACCGGCAGGTTCTCCCAGGGAGATGGGCAAGACTTTCACCAGGGGGTATGGGAGGAAAACCGCTGAGGTCGACCGCGGGTGCATCTCTTCAAGGGTAGTACCTGGGCGGAAATCCTGCGATACACGGGTCCCGACGGCGGCGTGAAACGGGAAAGTGCCGGGGAGGAACTTCTGCAAAAAGGGCTGGGGAGGGGCCATTGCGAAAACGTCGAAAGAACGGGCGCCCTGGCCAAAAAATGGTAAGCAAAAAAGTAGTTCTTCAAAAAGCGCGGCCTCGCCTACAAGAATACCTGAAAAAAAAAGCCGCTGGCGGCCTGGGGCGGCAATGGTACGTCTCATGGCAAAAGCCGCGCGCCAAATGGTCGACTTCAACGGGTGGAAGAAAAATGGTGGCGGACCGGTGGTGCTTTAGGATTTGCTGGGCGTCCCAATTGAAACGCGGCAGGAAAGGCTGATTTGATAAAAAATGTCAAAAAAAAAAACAAACGGGTGGAGAAATAGAGAGATTGCAAACTAGTTGTCCCGCAAATCTGGTTCCACGGGCAGCAACACGGCAGTGAAAGGAAGACCCACAGCCGCCGGGGGGTTCACGGGGGGCACCAGCCTGTGCTCAAGGTAGCAACAGCCGTACCAGCCGTAAAAAGAAGGATTCAAACCATTAGGGACGATGCCGAGCTGCCGAAGAGAACTCCTTTGGCGTCAGGGTCGGAAAAGCATCGACTCAACTTTTGAGCGAAGGAGTGATCGCCGCCTGGACAAAAAGACTTCTCAGGAACGCAAGACCTACAACCTGGTCCCGTGCTCCCCGCAGGAGCCGGGGACCACAGGGGGGGGAGGTAGCTGGTGCAACTTGACGGCGGTCGGAAAAAGCTTTACGTCAGGGGGGTAAACCAAGGAAAGTTATCTCCACCATTAGGAGCGCAACGTTCGCACCTTGCAATGGGCCCGATGACGGTTGGCAAAAAAAGGAAAACCTGGCTCTCATTCCGGAGCCGCGCTGATAGGGTTCGAAGGAGACGAAAAACAGAAACGGAAACGAGGATGCGAAGAACCCAAAGCCGTAAACGCAAGGGGGGGTCCGCAAAAGTGGCTCGGGTCCTAACGAGACTGAGGGGCTCAGAACACACGCAGCAACACTGGGGGGAGGTCGGTAACCGAAGGTTGACGCCTGTCTAGTCCGAGAAAAAGTGACACACAAAAAACAGTAGCAAGCGCCATATCGAGGTCGTCGGCTCAAAGGGGCAACCAGGCCCGGCAGGCCTAAAGCTAGAGGCAAACGTAAGATTAAGCACCGTCTCAAACGCGATACGCAGAGAACACATCGGACCGTCGCCAGTACTGGGAATAAGATCGATAAAAGGGCCACAGCGAACACTAAAAGAATCGGGCGCTTCCAGAAACAATCAGAAAGATGAAAGGGGGGAGGAGGTTCCTGGGCAAACGGCGCCTGTCCGACAGGAGGACACTCGACAAGGGTCAGGATCGAAACGAGACGTTTCGAAAGCGGAATCCAAAAACGCGTCCCAACCTCGAGAGCCACGCGTGCATGATACAGCAACGCCAAAAGGGCAAAAAGGAGAACGAAGGCTGAATTTGGTCGGACTGGAAGACCAGGCAAAAGGCAAACAAGACTGCGCAAGTCGTAATGGACTATACTTGGAAAATAAAAAAAGCTGTTGGGAAGGGCCCCCATCGGGTCTACTTTACGGAACTCATATGCTCTCTTGGACTCAGAGCCGTATCCCAAAGAAAGAGATCACGCGGAATCGGAAAACTGGGAAAGGACCCGCTGTATCGGAAAAAATGGAAATCACGCATGTAGAGAGGACTCCAGGTGTGGGGGGGTCACTCTAATCAGTCGGACATAAAGTTGCCGCCTGTGTTTAAAAACTGGGGCGGTAGGGGTCGCTGCAGGGGTAGGGAAAGGCACCCAGAGACCTAAAGGGATAACGGGTCCGGGAGCAAGGCTCAACTGCAGCTACGCCGCGAGGCGCAAAGGAACCGGGAGGTCTGAGCAGAGCAGCTGGGAGGATTCAAAAAAGATCTCTACAAAAGCCAAAGCAGTAAAAACGCGCGACCATTGACGCCAAACAGGCTCATGTTCCCTGCCGGAGACTATCAGTCAAAAGGGAAGAGTCTTGGGAGAAAAGTGAGGCAAGTCATTTTCCATCGGAAAAAGAGAGCGGCCAATCTCTCTCAAACGCGGAGGATGAAAGAGATATGGAACCGGAAAGGTGCCTGTCGACTGAAAAGGCGGCTCTCGTCCGCCGACTAAAGCTTCCACACCGCGAGGCCCCCTTTTGGGGGGGACAAACTGTTCGTCAGTGAAAGGCGCCTTGGGCAACTAGTTACTGCGAGGGGACGGGGACGGCTGCGATTCACAGTGAACGACGAACCCTAACCTGCTGCAGAGGGGGGCGGACGGCCAAGGCTCGGCGGGAAGGAAGTAGGGATACAGTCAGTCTCTCGAAATGACAAAACATCCAGCTCTCTCTGGGGTTGGGGAAAAAATCAAACAGGCAAAAGCACCACCGTCATTCGGGAAAACAGGGTCAACGCGAAAGGGGAGGGATCTACAAACACTTACCGCACAGAGGCTTGACCAGAAGAAAGCCGGAGCTGGTTGGGCCCGAGGTTTCCCACATGGGCGGTCTGCGGGAAGGGGAGGACGCAGGAAGGCTCCTGGGGATCGCAGTTTGGCGTAAGTCTTTAAGATTTTGGCCAAAAAAAGGCGAAATTATCCGGTGTCAAACTGGGGCAGGCACACGAGGGTTGTCGACGTTCCCGTTTACTGGAGACATCCCTGGAAGCAGGGGAATGACTGTATTTTTATGGGAGAACAATCGGCCTGAGGTGCCGTCTACAAGGAATGGTATTGGCGACTTAAAAGCCAAACTGTTCAGAATCGATAAAAAAACTGTCCGGTTTTCCTTCCTCACCATGAAGGAAAAATTAAGGCCGCGGCAATGAATCGCTGGCGGGGACCTGCTCAAGCTGGAGAAGGGTGGGCATTTGTTCAGGACGGCAGTTTAGACCAGCTGGCTAAATTCCATGCTGGTTAGTAAACCTGCTGGCAAGTTTCGGGAGCAGTGGAAATTGAAGGGGTTATTTTACGGACTTAAGGTTCGTAAGAGCGGGGGGGGGTAAAAATGTGCGCAAACGTAAGGACATATGTCGAAGACGAATTGTGGGGGGAGGTAGGGGGGGGGAGGAAGAAAGACTGGGGGGAACGGGGAAACCTGCAGGGGGCCGGAGAAAGTGCTGGAACTCAGGGGGGAAGTTGGTTCCTGGAAGAAATGGCAAGGCCATGACCCGACGCAAAAACTTCCGGAAACCCGCAAACCATAGTCCGCGGTGTGTTCCTCATCTTGGGTTCCAACTGAATTGGGGGGGAAGGCTCAAAAAGCGTCCCTTCAAGAGAATGCAGCGCGGTGACGCAGAGGAGGCTGAGTTAACCTGGTGTAATATCACAAAGGACTGCTCTGGCCAAAAAAAAACCGGCAAATTGCAAACCCTTCGACACAAAAGGAAAGGCGTGGGGATCTCACTTCTTATGGCGCCGGGGCTGCTGAAAGTATATAGGGCTTGCACTGAATTCTGCCGCCCTTTTGCCACGCCAGGAGGGAAAAAAGAACTCGTTAGGCGGTGGCGTCCTGAGACTGCAAACTGCTGTGAAAAAAGCGGGGAAGGCGATCTGCGCCGGTCGAAAACCTGCTGCTGCCTACCTGGAAGGTGGAGATCGATTGGGCACGAAAGGAGCTGGCTGCGGAGGGGAAAATGGTGAGCTGCCTGGGACGCCCGTCCAAACGGAGCTGGTGCAACAGTGAAGTTACAAAAGAGGGGTTTTGCCTGTGGGGGAACCCTGGGGTGTTGTGTGTACTTCAGCGGGAGGGGCGTCCAGGGGGGGGGGGGGGGGGGGGGGGGGGGGGGGGGGTTGGGGGGGGGGGGGTTGGGTTGGGTGGGGGGGGGGGGGTGGGGGGGGGGCGACCCAACCAGCGTCTGGGGTGAATGGTCAAAGAAACAACGAAAAGAGATGCAAGACAGGTTGATCACCCATCCAGCTGTTCACGGGGTTTCAAAGGACTCCAAAAGGGAGACCCCCCATATGACAATTCGGGCACCATCCGGTTGGCCGCGGCGGCTCTCAAAAACGGTCTACAGAAAAGACGTATCCTGAACTTTTAAGGGGCCGCCTCTGCAGACACTTCGCTTCGGAGGCACCATCAGCGGGTCCAGGGAAACGGGCCATGAGCTCCGCTGGCCGCCACCACATGATCCACCCCGCAATGGACGAACGCAGTGGGAAAACCCCTTGTCTCGCCGGCCAAACGGAAATCTGCCACAGGTTGACTAGGCTTTCTGACCAGCAGGGGACGCCAATCGTGGATCGCAACAGGATCGGGGGTGCCGAGTGGCGCACCTTGAACAAAGGAGCGGGGGGCCGCTCAAAAGATCCGTTGGGAGCCGCAAAGTAAATCCGTCTCGAATTCCGAAGGCGCGACATGATCGGTGGGCACAGCTGGGTGAAAAAGACCACAAACACCCCCCCAAAGGGTCAGGAACACGCTGAGGACCAATCACCGGGCTGACAAAGCGTACGAAATGGAATGTCTCAGGAAAGGAGATGTAGGGAGATGCCATGCGCGAAAGGAAATCACTCCAGCACTGTAGACGGGCGCCGGGGTGCGCAACAAAAAGAGAC
>Ga0179591_1261883_pt1 | contig 26676 bp, 23 predicted proteins | sample CZOMad2_1_08_16f_FD_182891 | JGI IMG/M metagenome (GOLD analysis project Ga0179591, IMG submission 182891) | Vadose zone soil fungal communities from Angelo Coast Range Reserve, California, USA - CZOMad2_1_08_16fungal (PacBio error correction) | ecosystem: Environmental > Terrestrial > Soil >...
TTTCCTAAGGATCCGTAAAAGGGTCCGGATCGTTACGCCGGGCACTAATTTTCCGGCCGCAGGGAAGGGTAATGGGGTTCAGGGTAAGGTACCGCTGGGGGGGAGAGCCGTCCAGGGTGGGGCGTGGCTGGATTTTGGGGGCCAGTTGGGAGGCCGGCAAGCTTTGAACTTGGATTGTTTAAAGGACTACGGGGGGAGGTCGGGAAGAATTTTTACGGAAAACAGAGTGAAAAATAGAAGAGATCTGCTGGGTTGGGGAATGGAGGGGAAGGTAGGGGGTGAACTCCAGAGAAACGGGAAACCCGGGGCCAAGCGAGCTGCTGGGATTTCTGGGCCAAAAAGATTTGGGTGCCGCCGAGAGGGTTCCCTCAGGGTTTAAATGTGAAATCGTGACGGGGGAACCGAGGGTCCAAAAAAAAATCTTCAAATCAATTGCGGGGCGTCCAAAGGGGCGGGGAGGCGTACACAACATGGCCCTAGATGCACCCATGTTGCCTTCCGCGACTCGGGGGGGAGTTCCCTAATGAGTCTTGATGGCGGAGGAGGACCTGGCAAGACCTGGAAACACTCTGGTAACCCATTGCATAGATTCGGCCAGTCGAGGTTGGGATGCGGACCGCTGGAAAACGACCAGTAACGCTGGAAAGTCGCAATCAAGGTTCACATGGGTCAGAAATAAACCGACCCGTAGGAAGAGGAAAAAAAGGGAAAGAGAAGTGCTCGGCTGGTGTTCGCCCGGCCCACCAAGGGAGAGCCGCGAGGGGGGGGGTATGGCAAGGACTCATGCCGGCTGGGGTAAAAAAAGGGGAGAACAAACCGTTTCCCAGCAAAGGAACGGTCGGAATCTGTTTTCTATCACATCCAACGACTAGGGAAGAAAGGGAATTGGAGCACTGGAGTTTCTCTCGTAAGTATGGTTAACGTTGGGGAAGCTACCGTCGAGGGAACCGGAGTGGGGGGGGTTGGGTCCAAATCGAAATTGAAATCTCCGGGGTTTGCCAAGCGAACAACGGCACCATCGTAAAAGGCGGAAATGTTAGAGGGGTTAGGATGCAACACGTGGTTGAGGGCAAGTGTTCCCATATCGACGGTGGGATACCGTCCACCAACGGGCTAGGAAGTACGAGGCAAGGTCTTGCCACGGGGCTCATACAAGTTACAAATCAGGAAGAAAAATTCGAAATGCTGCCAGACGGAAGGTGACACTTGTTGAACGCGCAGAAACGAGGTGATCACAAAAAGGAGATACTAGAGTCAGGAGGTGTTAAGCTACTAGTTCAGTGTCCCGCTCATGTCGCTCGGTCGTAACTAAGCCAGGAAAGAGGGGGTAAGGTTGGGCGGCGCAAGACGTGCAGCGGCCATGGATGATGCGTTGGCAAAGACTATAATGACCCGTCCAATACTAAGTAATAAACTGAGGCAGCCGACTAGGGGAGGAAAAAGAAGAGTTTTCGTCTTACCGTCCATAGTATTGTTAGCCACTCTTCACAGATCCATCAGACCCGCTGAGTTTCCACCACTCCATATCTCATGTTACAAATTGGAACAAACCAGCAGGGGGAACAAACTTGAGATCTTTTGCACGTCCTCAGTCTGAGCAGGGAGGATCCGTTGAGGTCGGTCCGGTGTGGAAAAGAGGGATTGGACCGAAACAAGGCCGAATAAGGAAATCGACAGGCATTAAATCCCGGGGATCCATCGGGAACGAAAAGCTACGACAGAGGCATGTTTAAGTATTTGGCGGGACCAGGCGCATCACAGTTACCAGACCCTCGGCCTGACAAAAAAGGAAAGCTGCCGAGGCCGGGCGCTTGGGGGAAAAAAGGACGGAGTCCACCACTGATCTTGTCCGCCGGTAGCGGAGTGAGGTCCTCAAAAAAGAAATGGGGGGAGGGGGCAGGTCAGGGTGGTTGAGTAGTTGTGAAGAAAAGAGACACCAACAAAAGGGGATTTCGTAAAAGAGAAGGACGCAATCCAGCAACCGACGAAACCGAGGTAGGTTGGGGTTGGGGTCGTCAAAAGCTAAAAAGGGCGAAAAGGAGTCCGGGGGGGGTGGAATCTCGTGTTGGGCCAAAACGGAGCCAGGATCAATGAAGATGTACATCACACTGTTTGACGACGCGGGCGAAACGGAGCGAACTGGGCAACCACCAGGGATGCAGAAGAGGGGAGAGATGCTTGGCGGGTAAATCCAGGGGAAGGGTTTTAAAAATTCAGGGAAGAGGGAATCAAAAAAGGCGCGGACAGGGTTATCCCTCGAAAACCGGAATGGGCAAGATCGGCCGGTCAAAGGAAGGGAATAATAGTAATCCAAAAAAGAAAAACTACCGTTGGCGGGACATCTGGAGGGAAGGGGGTAATAAGGGATTAGAGTTGTGGACCACTCATAGCGGGATGAGATGTTAAGTCGTGAGTTCAGGCAAAGAGATGACTTTCAAAGAAAAGGAGTGCCAGACCGAGTCGGAGACCGAGTTGGGAAAGTCTTCAATGAGGAGGTCCTTAGGATTTGAAAGGGACGATCGGAGGAGCGGCGAATAATAAGGCAGATGACCAAGAGATAAGGGAAGGGAAAACCAAAAGTACAATAAGGTTCAGTGTGTTACGACCGAGCAAAATGAGCCGGAAAAAGGAAAATGAAGGAAGAGTTAGGGACCCAGGGATTCTTCTCTGGACACAGCATTGGTCGAAGGGGAGATAAGGTTCGGAAGGAACGTTCAAACAAGGGGGGGAAAAGACCAGAAGGGTAAATTCAGCATTTCCGAAGACTCGGAACAGTGGAGCGTCGTCGATCAGTGGGGACTACCTTCGTTAAGGTATGCTCTATCCCTGGGGGGTTGGAGCGCGGGGGCGTAGAGATGGGAAAAAAGGGGAGACAGTTTCAATCGAAAGAAATGAGAAAACTTTGTGATCAGTGGACGGTGTTCGAGGACGGGAGGGTCACTGTGAAAACAAAGAGGGGACGACTAACAGAGAAAGCCATTTGAAACATACTGGGGAAAACAGGGGGGGGGGGGGGGGGGGGGGGGGGGAAAGCGGAAAGGGGGGGGGAGGAAAAAAGAGGGAGTTCAAGAGTTGAGTTGGTAGATAAGGGTCTAAACCTCCAAGAAACGGAAACCTCTGTTAAGAGCTGGGGAGGAAAAACAGAAATCAAGGCCTTCACTATGCGGAAAAGACCAGAGGGAGAAAGTCACTTGGGGAAGAAAAGTCCGGACAATTTAGGGGTGCCGGGGAACGAGCTGGAAAGGGGAGTCTGTTATTGCAACGAGGAACTGCAATGTTAGATTGGACGACAAAGGGAACTGGAGGGTCAAAAAGGCTGAAACATCAAAAGACTCGACTGGAAGCGGGGAATCGAGCCGCCCGGGTGGGGGCGGTCAGGCAGGAAAGGAAAAAGATCGGGCAAAGGATGGACGTCAGAAAAAGCCGTTCGCGGAAGAGGAAAAGGGCGGCAATTGCCATGTTGGACGTCAAAAAAAAAGTGAACAAAAAAGGGGATCGGTGATCAGTTTGGAACGGCCGCCACCAAGGAACGAGTAACAGAGGGGGGAGCTCCTGGAAGAAACATCAGAAAAGGGGGGGGGTATGAAATAATACCAGCAGCTTTGACGATGGGAACAGGTCCTTGGGGGACATTTTAGGTCCAAATATTAAACGAAAAGGGGAAGAAAAAGTCTCGGTCAGAGGGGGAACCTGTGTTTAAAAAACCAGCCGAACTCTTCAACAACGAAAGAAAAGAACAAAGGCCAATTGTCAAGTGCTAGGAAGTCCACCTTAACGCAAAACCATAAAAATCAAAAATACGACCGTCGCTACCAATTCAGGTTACCTCTATTAAAGCAGGAACAGGGAAAAGAAGCAACTAGTCACCTAGAGGGCAAATAATCCAGGACACGACGATCCTTATAGGACATAGAGAACAAAAAAAAAAGGAGGGGGGGTAGGAAGAGAGAGATGTCAAAAATGAAGGAAACGTTTGAAGGTCTTTACTTGAGCCACCAAAGTAAGGAGGTTCAGGCCTTCTGGGAAAAATTTACTTGGGGGGAATAGATTTAACGATGGGGAATTTGGTAGCAAGGACTTCGGGAGAGGGGGGGGAGGGTCGTGCCGGAAAAAAGAGCAAAGAACTTAAGGGGGCGGAACTGGTAGGTAAGATAGTTCAGGCAAAGAGGGAAAGAAGAAAAGAGAAAGAAGAGAGTTGGTTACGAAAACACTGGCAGTTAATATTGGGAACGCCACGGAAACGAAAAAAAAGGGGGACCAGACCAGGTCAAAGACTGGGCGGAGTAAGCAAACCAAGGGGGGTGCCTTCAAGGCGGGGGTTGGAAAGGGGAATCGGAGGGTGGGGTGGACCCTACTGCAACTCAGCTGCAGAGCAATTGCTGTTCGGACAAAGGGGGGGAGGGAGAGGATTTTGGTACAAAACACAACATGGCCGAAATCTTTGAGAAGGGCCTCTAACCGGAGCCTAATGCAAGGAACGAGTTCGGGCGTGGAAAGCAAGGTCAAGGAACAAAGTGTGATCGATTCGGCCTCGAGAAGGGGGGGTGGGGAGGGGGACCTCTTAACCGAAGGGTAAACTTAAAAAATCGAAAGAGAAAACTGTTGAGTGACCGCGCAATAAACCGCTCCCGGTCCCCTCATAGGGGAAACAGTCATAAAAGAAAGAAAAAAAAATCGTTGGTCGAAAAATTGTTTCCACCAAGGGAAAGGGACAGCCCAGTATGAGCGTTCCGACTTATGCGGACCTGTTCCGCCAATCGTAAACACAATGGGGCTGTAACGGGAGAATCTGTGGGGGAGAAAAGAACAAGACCAACTGGAAAAAACGTTGAAAGAAGGCTGCCAGCGAAAGTCAGTATGGGGGGGGAAGTGTGAGAAGCACCCGAACGGAGGGTTTTCCAAATAACGAAAAAGGGGAAGCTAGGAGAAAATGACACCAATCTTGATACAGGAGTGTATATGTTTCGCTGTGCACTGGTTGGCAAGGGGACAGAGAGAAAAGCAGCAAAAAGGCAAACAACTGTCAAAGCAGACCGTCCAAGGAGTCAGTTCAAACTAAGGAACCTAAACGTTTTCCTGGTGAGGGGGAAAAGGTCCATCATTTGCCAGGGGTTGCCGCAAAGTCCAACGTCGGAAAGCTCAAACCGACGTACTGCAGGGAAAGCGAAAGATATCGGGTGGTAAGGGGATAAACGAGAGCCTTTCAAGTACGGGGGAGGCTCATTTCAGCTCGGTCAAGAAAGAACCTTCCCAGTGGTGTACTACGAACGGCGGGCAGCGCCGTATAAATAGAATAGGGGGGCAAGGAAGATGGAAAGGAAAAGCCACCGACATACAAGAAGAAACAGGGTCTCCTCGGGGGGAAAAACCGGCTGACTTCCAGGTAGTTTGGGGAAATATCCAGTTCACCGCGGCGGAAAGACAAGAAAAGCTGGGAGGGGCCAACACTCACTCATGGTACAAAGGGGGGGGCGAACGCGCGGGACACCAAAGATGTGTTGCCAGTAAAATGTCGTCTTAGGTAAGAGAGGTGAGGGGAGAACTGGGGGACGCGGTGATCAAAAAATCAAAACTGTCCGCGCATTGGAAACGTAAAGAGACAGGCATTAATAAAGGAAGGGTAAAGAGGTAAAAGAAGAAGGACTACAGAGTTGAACATGTCTGGGGGGGGGGCTGCCAACGTAGCAAAGCAGCCGGGAAGCACCTCGCTCAACGAGTGTATGTAAAGCTGAAGTAAGGGGGGATGAGGGGGTCAAAACACGTCAGAACAACAGGCAGAGGGGGCGGGAACGTTTGGTCGTTGAGGCGGGTAAGACAACCACAAAGTCGATTTCGTCGGGGGGGGGATAGGGGGGGGGGGTTAGTACGAAAACAAGGAGGAGAGGAAAGAGAGAAAAAGAACCAAAGAAAAAAGAAACCGCAAAAAAAAGCTCGTTCTTTGGTGGGGTAAGAATAACCCGTAGGCGAATCAGAGCCGGTGGGGGATTTTTGGACCCACAGAATGAAAAGCGTCGAGGGGCCATCAACGACTGTGGCTACGGACTGGGGGAGGAAGAGAAGGTGAAATGCGACTGGTTCAACCCATGAAAAGGGTGTCCCCATAATAGTTGTTACGGGGAAAAGAATTGGAAAATGACTTTATGGAAGTCAGGTCTTCCGTCATGCGAGGAAAGGTTTATGTCAAGACGAATAAAACCTGGAAAAGAACTATCTTTTAAAGAGGAATAATGACTTCAAATAAGAAAAAGGTTTGAGACATCGTGAATTGTATCAAGGCGATATAGTTTTGTTGGGGGTCAAGACAAGAGGAGGGGGTCGAATTGTACTAAGGTTTAGGACAGAACACACTGGACTTTACGAAGGCACACGATCTGACTTCTAAAAAGTAAGGGATGTCCAGGGAACTGGGGAAGCGGGTAGGGCACAAGGGACTATAGAAAGTGTGGAAAATCCAAATCAAAGAAATGGCCTCTGAACCAAAGGATCTCACCCACCTTTAACAATACGGGGTGCAGGCGCTGTAAGAAAAAAAGGAGCCGGAAACAAAAAGGAACGGGGGCGAGAAAAAGAACGAAAAATTGATAGCTTTCGGGAAAGAGGGGCGGAGGCTTTTTGGGAAAAGAAGGTAGGGAAGTTCCAAAAGTGCAACTCACGGTGGTACTTTCATGGCGGGGGGGGGACTCAGGAACAAATGGAACTTGGATGGAATGGTTCGCTCAGGGGAAAACTACAGTCAGTACGTTCTCTGACGCAATTGGTGCATTGAGAAAGGAGGAGTTGGGGGGAGGGCCAAATTAACCAGAACTACTTCGAACTTTTTTTGATGAAAGGGGAAGGGGTCGAGGGGAACAAGGGAAACGGAATTTTCGCTGGTGTACCAAGTTTCCTCAAAGTTCTCTTCAATTTACAATACTGACAGGAGGGGGAATGCTGGACAAAAAAAAGTTCAGAGTTCATTGGGTATGTGGATAGAAACATATTAAAAAAACTTTAAAAGATCAATGGGCCCAAAATTGTGACTACTCAGGGCGGCCCCCGACGCACTACAGAGGAACGACATAAAAGAGGGGAGCTTGGGGTTAAAAGGAAAAACATCGCGCAAGGGGTGCCTGTGACGAGGATGGGAAGGGAGAGGGGGAGTGCTAAAACGGGGGGGACTGCAATTGGTAGGGAGTTGAGACTGTCTGTTAATGGGGTTTAAGGGAGGGCCCAAAGACCAACCATCCGAGACGAAATTTTGGGAACGCTGAATAAGCTGCAGGATGAAAAAGAAGAAGAGAGTTCCTTGATTCACAGAAGCCGTGAGGAGGAAGGAAAAAGACTCTTTGAAGTTGTTGGGGTTACTCCGAGGTAAAACCAGCCCCAAACAAGTGGGGAGATGGAATCTGGTTTACAAGAGGGGGAACAAAAAGGAAAGGGAACCAAAGGGAACACCCGGACGAAAAAACTAAATTTGATCAACCAGAAGGGTCTTTTGAAGAGGGTGGAAAGTTTAAGGTTTCACGAATGGCGTTCCCAATAGGGGAACTCCCCAGGAAAGGAAAAAACAATCGTTCTTATTTCACGCGTTTAACCAGACGGAAACTGAACTAAAAAAAAAAAAAAGGGGAATAATGAAATGCGAGTACGGCAGGCCAAAAAAACTCAAAAAAAGGAGCAAGAAAAAACGAGGAGGTACGCAATTCCCCACGTTTGACGAGAGTAATTCCAAGGAAAAAGCCAGAACGAAACGAGCTGCGTCTAATCCGGACACAGACGAATCAATCGCACAACACCTTAGGAATAGTAAAAGGGGAGGGTCAGAAGGGATAAGGAGGTTTCCGGGAAGGACGTGAACGCAAAAGCTCTTGAAGGAGTTAGGCGTTGCCGGGGACTGGGTTAATAGGAGGGGAAAAAGGTTAGGGTGTCAGCCGTCGGAGGGCGCGGGCTGGAGTTGGGTGAATTGGTCAGAAGATAGCAAGGGAAATAATTGTTCGGCGCGGGGTGGGAGGTAGGGAAAGAAAGGAGGGGATTAACATCGAAATAGAAGAGCGCGGGGGACTTGGGCCCGTGAAAATGAAACTCACAGAAGAACCCTGGGCCAAAGAAGAAAAAAGAGGGACGGGGTCAGTGAAAGTGTATCCAAAAAAAAGTGGCTCCGATTTGGGGTTGCCGTCCGGAAGGGAAAATTTGTGGGAAAAGGGTTGTACCTTGCCGGGGACCAAATAGCGGCAAAGCAAGGGGGGTCGGGTTCTTAAAAAAAAAGGGGAGGTCGAGGCGTACATGGGGGGTAATTTCAGTTTAGACAGGAAAGAGAAAATACTTGGGGGGGGCAGGGGGAGGGGGAAGAAAAAGATGTTCAGTTGAGTGCCCAACCTGCCGAGGTAAACAGATGGGCAGGGAGAAGTAAAAAGTCGAGAGGGTTGGTAGGTGACGAGTGAAGCCAGTAACCGTAAACCAGTCGGCAAGCGGGGGGGGTAAAAAACTTTAAGGAATGTCGCAATAAAACAAAAGTAACCAACGGCAGGAAAGACTTCTAAGTCAGCCCATTTTAACAACAGGTGTTTACATACGGGTATGTAGGGGAAAAAAGCAACTTCAGACTTTTAAGAAAAGCGTCGTAAAAAAAAAGGGGAGGTCAACGGGGAAAGGATAGTTGCGAGAAATAAAAAGGGGCAGAGGGGAATCTAGAGGTGAAGAAGTAAGGGCCGCTAATGTCAGTTTTTAAAGTTGGATAGCTACCGGGAAGGAGGGTTTTGGACAAACCATAGAAAAAAATAGGTTTACAAAACCGTCAACCATATTGATAAAAAAGACGAAGGGAGAAGGTTCTCGGGAAAAGGTTTCATGGCAATTGTCCCATAATCAGGCGTACTTCCTCCAACACGTCGAGAGACAAGGAAAATAGGGTTAACTGGATCAGGGACTCAACGGCAAGGGAAAAATGCTGAAGGGTCCAAGAGAAAGTGGGGGAGTGGGCTCGAAGGACCGAACAGGTCTGTCCTCCACAAAGATGCGTGAAAGGCGAAACTATCATTGGGGGAAAGCTAAGGGGTAATCGACTTGAAGGGGAAGGGTCTCTTCGTTGCTCGGCTAACTAGAAGTCAGCAGGATTGAACAGGGGGGGGGGAGGGGCGAATAAACTGTCGGGCGAACAGGTAGAATTAGTTGCAATCCGATAGCACGGGAAAGGGGAAAAAATGGAAAAGAAATGTAACGAAAAACCGACTCGGATGAAAAGAAGAGGGGGGTCCTTAGGAAGGAAAAGAAGTATTTGGGGGACTAAGAACAGGCAAAGCTTCCATCATACCGCCCAATGGACAAAGGAAAAGGAAAGAAAGGGAGCAGGGTTCTAAAAACGCCTGGAAAGCACTTGATCATTGGGGGTAAGTTCTTCTTCTTAAAGTACTCGGCTTTGTCATTCGTTGGGAAAGAGAGAGGAAAAAAAGGAAGAACCATTAGAGGAATGCAGCATTAATCCAGGCACTGGAGAAGATGTCCCGACATCTATTAGATCGGATGGTTGAACAAAGGGCATAGGGGGGGCGCCCCGGCTAACCGGTACATCAAGAGGCAGGAAAAAAAGATTTTTGGAAATTCAGAAACTATCGTTGGGGGAAAAAAGCGATTCAAACCGCATCTTTGATCCTTGAGCGGGGATTCGTGACTCCAACAAATTATCTATAGGGAGGAGGGGGGGGGGAATTGGCTAAAGAACTCAACAACCAAAGGGGTAAATAGAGGGGAGGAAGAAAAAACCAACTCACTAAACCTACTAAATCTCGGTAGGTGGGGTTGTTTGGGGACAACCCGCTCAGAAGGAGGAAACAATAGCCGGGTGGAAGAAGTGGTTTGTCAAAAACCCGGACTAGGACAAACATAAACTAGGGGGGAACGAAGGTGACCGGTGATGCGAAGGGGCAGCCAGCAGGACAAAACATGAGGGGGATTTCTTATGTTACAGAGGGACATGGTACTGATTTAATGCGGCCTCCGCGAAATGCAGAGGGAAAGGGATGGCACCATTCCAACCGGGAATGACAAGCAAGATAGGACTCGGCGAAGCGCAAAACGCCAGAAAAGTTGGAATGGCGCGGTATGCCAATTGGGTTCCTCAAGGAGGGCGGTTATGGGTTACTCAAAAGCGATGATCGGGAGTTTACTCTTCATTGTCAGAAAAAAGAACGGCGGCATACTATGCTTTCATAAGAGCCGAGGAAAAAGGGGTATTCCAGGGGCGCGGGATCCACGTGAACTACCGGATGAAAAACATACTCGATCACAAGCAGTGAAAGAGGAAGGCAGAAGCCGCCAAAGGTGAACAAGTATGTGGTGCGGGTGTTTCCTACCGACACGAATAGCAAAAAGGAACGAACTTCTCGAAAGGTAGGGCCAACAAATGGAGTAGGCTTCACGCGGTTACGTCCAGTGGTAGTCACGGTACGGGGGGGATCGGAGGAGGGGGAAACAGTGCAACGTCCTTCAAAAGGGCGAAGAAGGGAAGCCTGAAAGGGAGGTAACCTTGTATTGAGATCAGTGGAACGGACATCTCCGTTTTATCTCTCGGGAAGAACGGTGGTTGGGACCGACCGTAGTAGTAAAGGTGTCAGACCCAGGGTCAAAGAGGAAAGACGCAAGGACTAAAAAGGGTTTTATCAAAGATTGGTTACGGGCGATGGGAAAAGGGGGGAGACCTTTAAGGGGAATTGTTGACCGGGTGCGGCTGAGGTAAGATGGGAAAAAAGTAAAAAAAAATATGGGAAAGGAGCGTCAAAATCCGGCTTAAAAGTATATTTCCTCTGTTCGTTGGAGGGGAAAAATAGTCTAAACCAGGGACCGAAGGGAAACAGGGTGGGGGCGGAAAAGGGGACAGCAGAAAACGGCCACAAAAGGGCGAAGCCATAAACGGAAATTCCAACAATGGGGGGGAAAAGGGAGGAAAAAAACGAAAAGAAAAAACTTGGTTTCGGGGGAAAACGCGGCAGGGGGGACCGGGGGAACTTTGAGAAACGCGTGAAGGGGGAAAAAAAAACCCAGTTGTTAGGAGGCGAAAGGGACCGTTTACTGTTTAGGAGGGGAAAAGAAAATATCGACGTCAGATAATGCCGGGGGGGGTTAACGTAGGCTGCAAGGCAAGCTCAAGGAAAAAAGAGTTCTGGGAAAAGGAGGCAAGAATCGGCAGGAAAATGCGGGGGGGGGATTACAGAGATGCCATTGTGGTGGGGATAAGAGACCCGTTGAACACCCGAAAAGAGATGGAACAGCTTTTATTGTAAAATTGTCAAAAAGGAAGGATCAAGGTGACCACAGAAAAAACTCGCGGACGTGCACCACCATGAAAGAGGGGGGGGGGTTAAAAAACTAATACCACAGATTTTGACGAGGTGAGGTTTCACGGGACAGGGGGGGAGGGGAAAGAGGACGAAAAACAAGGCCAGCAAAAAGCTAGAGATTATGGAAGAGGTAAACCAGCTACTATCTAGGCCCCAACCTCCCCATTGCCTAAAGTAAAAAGGGGAAAAGGACTTAGTCAAGAACTAAAGAAAGCCATTCGAATACTACCGTACAAATTACAAAGAGGGGGAACTATTACAACAGTCCCGGAATCCTTGGATGACTAATTGCACTATCGGAGTAAGAAGGAACAATACCTAATGGGAAAATGCTCTAAACGGAGGAGGAGGGAAAATAGAGTTTTCCAGTACGGGAAGCCGTTAGTGGACGTAGGGTACATCTCGGGGGAAAGGCTTCCTGCCGGCTTCCGTGTAAGGGGGGATATATGTAAGAAAAGGCTCCAGTCGTTAGTCGGGATGGGGGGGAAAGTTGTCAAACAGAAAAAGAAATGGAAATTTGTGTCGGCAACAAGTAGGTGTTTGAGTCGGGACGAATCCGATCAAGAGTAAGTCCGCTCGCGCGAGCGAAACAAGAGGACCAGATCCTTGAATCGGTATTTACATACAACAGCAGGTAGTGGGCGGAGGAAGCAGGTCCACGCTGACGCTTTCTCCATAAAAAAACAGAAAAAAGGATAACACCTGTGTGCGCGAAACTCGAGGAAGAGGCGGGCTCGTGGTTCCCCAACTGGTGAGGGGGTGGCCGGAAGCAAGGGTCCCCCTTGGGTAAATGGTATCGTGAACCTGAGTGAAAAAAAGAAGATGAATCACTTGAAGGGCAGGGGTCGAGGCGAAAAAAAAACTGCATAGAGCACACATTTGGCTAAGGGAAGGCGGAAAGGAGTTGGGCTAATGAAGGTCTGGACGGGCAGCCTTCCGAGGAAAAAAATGAAGAAAAGTCACAGTTAGAGGTTGGATGTCGGACAGGCTGGAAAAAGAAAAGGGGGAACCCATTGTAAAAATCGCAATCGGAAAAGGAATTTGAATAATGAGGGGGGGGGGGTCTCACGACAAAAAAGGTACCCGGAAGGGGGGGGGGCAAACAAAACCTTGCTCTGCGGTTTCGCCAGGCACCAAAAGGGAGGGGGTCCGGAAGGAACGAAGGGTGAGGGGTACAGAAGGTAGTTCATTTTCTGGGGGTCCTACATGTCAAACCCATTGGAAAAAGGAAGACCGGTAATCTTTTATTATTAATATCAAATATCTCCTAAAAGAGGAATAGAGCTGGTGCAGGACGGCGTTTCTATAGGTCAGGTAAGGTTAAGGGGGGGTCTACATAAACCTGTCGAGGGAAAAAGGGGTTGGGGGTTTTAAACACAGCGAAAAGGCAGCTCGTTACCTCGCAACAAGGACAACACGTACAAAAAATGGAGGTGGTAGTGTCGTTTCCACTGGTTCAATGTCAAGGGTTGAAATCGACTGTCTCCCAGAGAAAAAAAAAGCAAAGATCGAGAAAAAATAAAACATGTCGTGAAACATATACGTTCCTCAAATGGTCATAGGTACTAGGGATAAAGCATCTAGGAAATTTCCGACACATCTATGATCAGGTAAAACGGGGGAAACGAAAGGAAGGGCAACAAAAGGAGAACTCTCTAACAGCCATCGCAAAAAGGAACCAGGACGAGGATGGTATCGTGGCGAAATGGAGGTGGCACATAGCGCAATCGTAACGGAGTCATCAACCCCTGAGACATTCCGTGTCGGAGAGCCCCCTCGCGCCGAAAAAAGCGGCATGGCGTAGTAGTCGGGGGATCAGGCGGATCAATCACAAGGCAGAGAGAGAGCGGATCTCACAACCACGCTTTAGAATGGGAAAGTCGGTGAAAGCGGAATTTCTACTTATACCGGAAAGGGCCATACTTCGCGAAAGGACGAGGTAACACACGACCCACAGGTAGACGCAGTCAAATCCTCGGGGATCCAAACGGTAAATAGCGCAGGATAGACGAGCTCAATAACCAACGTTACCTGTCTGGGGTGTAAAACCAGGCCCTGGTCTCACAGGTCGGAGAGCCTTGAGAACTCCATCGTCTAGGCGCGACCGAGAGGGGAACATCATTCATAAACGGTCATACGATCACACTCTGCTATTATCATACCGACAATCCGTGAAAAAGGGATAGTCATGTCGCAGGATAAAGAACTTCGACGCATCCACTATCTCGCGCGTGGCCATACAACAAAAAAAGGGAACTAAAGAGAAGGGGCACGGAGAGAGAAAGCGGTACAAGGGAAAGCGGAGGTCGCAGACCCCAACACCCTCGCAAGTCTAAACTAAAAGCGTGAATTCCGAGCCAATAAGAAGGAAGAGAGTTGCCGCCTCGGAGTGTGGGAAGAGGAACATTCAAGATTTGGGCTGAGCCACTCTACATGTCCCAAGCGAGCCTGGCTGGAGGGGGAAAAATCACTACCCATCGGGGATCAACCAAAAAATGGCCAGACAACGATCGTGTTTCCTCGTGGACATTAGGGGGGGATTAAAAAATCACTAGCGTTGTTTAAGGCAACTGTGAAAAAAGTAGGGGCCCATAACAAACAACTGAGGAGAAATTAACTGTTAAAGGACCTGCATTAATCACTGGACTCAGTCACCGAAAAAAGGAGAAAAGCTAACAGGTAACATGTCAATTTGGCTGGCCCCTCTCCGGTTCCAAGGAAAGCTCGTAAAACAAGGTGTGAAAGGAGCAGAAGGGAGAGTGTGGGGGAAAACACGTCCGATTCCACCACCGGCTTGGACCTTGTAGAGGGGGGAAAATTGGTATAATACCCACAAAATACTTCATGCAGGGGGGGAGTTGGTGCGTGAGTAGACTCAAAAACGGGAGGTAAAAAAGAGAGGGAAAAAAACACAAAAAAAAAAACTCAAAAAATCTCGGTAGTGGGGAACCTCCCCGCTAAAAAAAGGCAAACAACCTGGGTGAATCGACGTTGGCCCCCAATAGCTAAGAAAAGAAACAAATGTGTAAAGAATCAGCGGATAACGGGGATTAACGTCAGCCCACCTATTTTCAGTCAGCGTTAGGGAAGAGAGGGAGTTAACGGTATCCATTGGTAATTTATCTCAGGCTAAAAAGGAGAGAAATTGGGGTTGGAATGGCCCTAGTTGACCCGGAAAACAACACGATAGTTACCTGGGTAAGAAAGGACCTATACAGCTCTCCCTTTGCTGGCCAGGGGGAGGGGGATCATGGGGCCAAGATATGGATGGGTGGTCCACTCCACTGATCAATGGGGGGGGACTAAAATTTGTGTCTTCAATAAAAAAAGATGTACTCAACACGATTCTTGCCAATCAGGGGCGAACCGCGGTGGGGAAGATAGGGCATAAAGAAAGTTACACCTCGTTGCCATCGCTGAAAGAGGGGAAGGGCACCGTCGCCTCACAACCACTGTAAGGTAAAGGGGGGGGGAGGGCTGATGGAACGAGAGAGAAGGAACCGACCCAGGAGGAAACTCTCTACATTATAGAAAAAAAGGGAATAGCGTCTAGCATTGCTACGGCGGTGTGGAAAGAAAAATTTAAAATAAAGCGCGGTTCACCAGTGCCACAGATGGACCGACATAATACATCTTTTTAACAGGGGGGGGGGAACTTTCATTAAAAAAAAACAGTGGAACGACAATTAATCGTGACGGTGCTAGAGAAAAACGTTGGGTTTTGGACGTGAAGCGTCTGGGATAGGGGAAACAATTTGGAACCAAAGGGCAAGCCGAAAGAAGTAAAACTTCTACTTTTGGGGAAATTTTTCCGTGGTTCGGAACCACCGGTAGACTGGAAAGGAAGGATGTTGGCACCAACATCACGTTCCATATAAGGAATTCCCAACTGGAAACAAGGAGGGAAAGGAAAAGATTCACATCCTGGCTTCACTAAGTGAAGATTACCAAGGGATAAGAGGGAGGAGGACGGATAGGGGAGCCATAGCGGTCATACCGAGCCGCGTCCTAGTCTTAACATAAATAAATCTACCGTCAAACAGCTTAAGCGGGAACCGTTAGATCCGAGGGGAGAACGACCAAGGCCGTGAACCTAAGCGGACAGAAGCCTGCTCCTCCGCGGAGAAGAAGGAACCCGGGAAGCTACGCTTCAGCACGGACCCCCGAAAGCTACGCTCCACAATCTCCTCTCCTTGTCACTCCAGGATGATGCTCTCCAAACATTTTTTGAACTACCTGGCTGAAAAGAAGGTACATGCGGAAAAGCAATACCCATTGCGGAGTGACAAAAAGGGGGGGGGGGAAAACATGATAACACCTGGGGGACCTAATTTCTGGGCCTGTGGGAGGAGATGTACCGGGCGCTGTCAGCTACTGACGAAAGCGAAAATCCAGCTCACTAGGAGTAACTTCTCAGAAAGATAGCCAACTCCGATACGTCGCCTGGCAGGCAAGGGAGAGGGTCGAAACGAGCGCACAGATCGCTAGTCACAACGACCTACAAGCAACTAACTCGTCGACAAAATGCTAAACTCGGAAAGCTCCTCTCCCTACTCCAAAGGGGGTCAAATGCATGCGCACGTCAGCGTGCCCATGAGCAGGGTGAACCCAGGACCCCCGCTCAACAGGCAAGCAACTCAGGACCGGGGGGGGCGGTGAGAGCCTGCACTGCATAGGCGCACAATGGCGCTACAAGTGTACTAAGAAAAAGATAATCCAAGATCCGCCCGGTGGAAAAAGGAAGCCAAGGAGTCAGTGGTGAATCAACCGTTGCCAGAAACAATCGGGAAACGTGCCGACATCAAAGATTGGTCAATAATCCGCCCGAAGCACGTCATCTCGGCACGCACAACCTGCATAGAAGAGGGTTCCACTTATCCAATTCAACGAAAACTAAGTCTAAGCTTAGGTTATATCGGTGGATAGTAAGAGACGCGAACGAGTCAAGAGCGCTGGACAAAGAATTACAAGAGGAAGGTCGCCTCCTGTGAGCCGTAGGCACGACCGAATCCCAACTTGCGAGTCGACGACCGCACACAGTCGGACTGGAGCGGCGGATTGTCGCGTACACCACCAGCCGACGCACTCATCTGGAGCTGCAGTCTCTGGAGGTAGGAGATTGAGCAACGCAGGAGGCGCAGTAGATACAAGATCCGAAGGGGACGACAAACGCGGCCCTAACAAAACAAACGTGGACATCCGGCAATCGCACTGGTTCGCTCCAAGCTTCCTCGCGGAACCCATTGCTTGAGGAAGGAAAATCCCAATCCGAAAAAATTAAGTGAAAAGTTAAAAAAAACTAATGACCCAAACCCTCAAGTTTGTGGATACAGAGAAGCAGCTTCTAGAGTGGGGGGGGGAAAATGTTTTGCCAGGGGGAAACCAATGACTGAAACCAAATGAGTAGAACTCTCAGCACGGCTACGGCAGAAAACCAGCGATCCTTCTCTTTCACGCTGGTTAAAAAAAAGAGCAGTCGTCTACAGTGCCGACAAAGGATGGTAAAGGCACTGAAGGAAGGAAGTGTCACCGAACCACTTAACCAAGAGCCAACGGTAGCTGAGAAAAGGCCATAAAAATAAGAGAAGCAAAAACTGGGGGAGATTTACCAGCAGCGTGGCCTGAGGAAAAGAAAACTGACTAGGGAACTATTCACGAGAAGGGCGCAAGCCGACGACGGATCATGAGAAGGGGGAAAGGTACTCACAAAACGTTGAGTAAAAAAATCTTCACTATAAGGAACTGGTCGTGTCCGATTAGGGTTACCGCATAGCGGGGGAATTCGTCCGGAGCTTCCCGGGAGAAGGGGACGATGGGGAATGGGGGTAGCAAAGAAGGGGATTAGTGATAGGGGGAGGGGGTAGGGGGGGGGGGGGGTTCGGTTGTGCATTCCTTCTAAGCAATTTTGTTCGGACGGTTTTCGGCAAGTGTCCGATATAGTTCGCTGTTTAAGCAGCCCTGTTAGCTCGACTCTCGTCGTGGTGGGACGTGCCTTTGCATTTCCAGTTGCCAAGGCCAGATACACGATTAACACTGAACCAATCGTCAGCTGCGCTTTGTATCAACAAAAGGGAAGGGGGGGGGAAGGGGGGGTTAAGGCCAAGACTCTTTAAATAAAGAATCGGGAAGGGGTTTGGGCTGCGGTTTCAGAACTCGAAATGAAAGAGAACCAATGTCGTAGGGTCTGGAGGGGAGGACCAACCCTGGCAAGATGCCGGGCCATTTTCGGATTCCGCGAAACTTTCGAAGGATTCCCGGATTTCTGGCCCTTGGAACAGAAGCGCGTTAACAAACCAGGCGATAGATTCGGCCAGGGAGAGAAGTTGGGTTTACCAGCTTGAACCGCCAGGAGCCGGAGAAAGGAGGGGGAAAACTGTGTGCAGACCAGTGTGCGCAATAAAAAAACGTAAAGGACAACCCAAATACCGGAACAGAAACTGGAAGGAAAAAAGTGGGGGTCTAGTAACCCAAACATGTGTGGAATTTCGCAACTCGGGTTGGAGGGTAGGGAAGGGAGGGGGAATTCAATGCTGGAAACCTTAGGGGAAAAACAAAAATGGAAAATTCTGTAACGGGTCGAAGTAGGTCGGTATCCAATACATTTAATAGAGAGTTTGTCCGGCGGGCAGGGAGAAGGGTCATATTGGGGAACTACTGCGGAACCGTTGGGGGGGGAAAAACTCGGCAAATAGCGTAGTGTGGGAAGACAGACCCGAGAAAAAAATCAGGGATCCACAAAAAAAGTCTAGTGAGATTGGTGCTTGCAAATGGCGGAAGTTGTCCCCATATGAGAATGTAAAACGTACCAACGGCGTCGAGAGAACGTCCACGGCATGCGTCCAATTCGAATAAAGGGAAGCCCTGTCATGGATTAGAAATGGCAGGTTGGAACTTTTGAACGCGAAGTCTAAACCTGAGGGAGACACTGAAGTAGACTGGCTTGAAAAAGAAGAAGAAATTGAAAAAGAATGTAAAACGGTTTACTACAGGGGCCCGGCAATGAGACGAGGGGGAGACCTCGCCTGCACAGGATTTAAAATGGTGGGGAGGAGAAACATGCAAAAAGGTCAGCGGCACATGTAATTATCCACGTGGAAAAAGGGGAGAGAAACAAGGAGAGCAGGTACAGTTATGAAAAAGAGGGGCTCGGCTACTCGGGCAATCAATTGTTATTATGCAAAAGACATATATGTCTGAAAACTGCAAATGACCCCTCTGGCAACCGGAGGAACCACAAACACAGCGTGGGAAAATCCCCTACCAGGGAATAAAAAGGGGCGAACCCCGACAGCCAAATTCAGATAGGATGGGGGTGCCTTCCTCGTTAACGTAACCTGCAGGACAGTCAGAGTGCTTGTCAATGAAGGGGGGGGACCTTAAAAATTCCCTTAAGAACCCTGGTGGACAAGGGCATGTCCGGTCAAAGAAGAGACATACATTCAACGTCAAATGGAACCAATAAGGAGGGTCGGACGGAATGTTGAACATGGACTAGTTGTTCTGCAAGTCGCATCACAGGTCCTCCAGTCTTCGGAAAAAGAGGAAATGTTAAATCTTAATACAAAAAGAGGTCGAGGGTTGGGGGTCAAAAAAACTAAGTGCCACCCCGGGAAGAGTGGTTCAGGGGGGAGGGACTTGGTATTCGTCCTCAAACGCAATACCTGAAAAAGGGGCGGAGGGGGGGGGGTACTTTGGTTATATGGCATATGAAAAGAAAAAAGGGCGAGGAAAAAGCAGCTAGATAACGCAAAAAAAGAAAATACCACCAAAAAAACTTCGGTGTGGGTGGTTGGGGAAAAAAACTACAAAAAAAAAAGCCACAAGAGGGGACGGGGTGGGGAAGGACGCTGGGGGTGGGAAAAAAGGGGGGGGGGGGGGACTAGCAGCTACCGAAAAATCGGGGGACAAGCGGGCGACAAATGGACGACGGGTCAGCCACCGGGAAAAAAAGACATGGAGGAGAAAGGAGAAGACATATTGATCCAAGTTGGGAAATCCTGTCCTATGTTTGTAAAGGGAGGAGTACTTGATTGAGACGATTAAAAAGGAAATTAAAATCGTTACCTGTCATACGTAAAAAGAGAGTCCCCCACTCCCGTTGGATGGCAACGAGGGGGGTAAAAATGGATCCCCGGCCGGATGAGTGGTGGGGACAATCCCGAGTCGCAGGGCCGAGGGGGGGAAAGAAATGCGGAAAACAATACTTCTGCCGGGTACCTAGAAAAAGGGAGTTGTCCTCCGTCGAAAACAAGGGGGGGTGGCTTATGCCAGGAGGGGGGCCGGGGGGTCAGGGGAAGAGAGGATTTTAATCATCAATGGGATGCCCAGGGAGGAAAAAAAAACAATGTAAAGACTGGGTTAGAGTTACGACATCGGGGCATGAACGGAAAAGAAGGGGGAAAACAAAGGGAGAGACAGTAGCGGTACACAAGTCTAAGGAGGAGGTGGCCATGACGAGATGTTACACGGGTGAGAGAAAAGATTTCGGAATACGGACTGAGAAAAGTGGCAAAAGCGGGATGAGGGGGCCTTAAAGCACGCTCGAAAAGCGCTGGTCACGGGGAACGGGGAGGATCGATGGCAACATCCGGACTGTCATCTAAACCCGGTGGGGGGGCATGTTCTAATTCGATTTTGCCAAGGGAAATAAAACACTGGGAATCGAAAAACAGCTCTTAGACTTTGGCGCAAGGGATGTGACCGTTTCGAGGGGCAGTGCATGTAGAGGGGGTTAAAAAACAAAAACGGTTCCGAGACGGGGACGCAAAAACCTTAAAAAGAATACGGACCGAGAAAAAAATGATTACACCCGAGCTGACTTGCCTATGGGGATGGAGAAAAAAACAGCGACCCGGTGCAAGCAGAAGGACCCAGGATGAAAGCTGGGGAGGAAAATCCGACCTGGCGGACGCCTAGCCAATGCAAAAGGACCACAAAAAAGGGGGGGGGAACACAACCGCCGATCAATTCCGTGGCCTGGGGGCCGCTGCGCGAACTGCGGTTATTATCAACGCTACCGTAAAGGGGGTATAAGTTGCTACGGACCGGAAGGGCAAAAGGAAAGGGACATCCAACTCTCGAAGGGCCCGAAGCGGTGATCCCCCTGGGTACTTTAAGGGGTGCTGCAAGGAGGAGAAGGGAAAAACCTAAGAGGGAAGCCGTGCCCCAAAAAGGCGGCAGAGAATGGGAAAATTGGTGTATCGGACCCGAAAATTTGTACGAAAACATGCTCTGCAGAGTTGGAACCGATGTCCAAAAAAAGAAAAGGGGAAAAAAATGGACAAAAATATTTAACCGCAGAAACACCCAAGAATAAAAGGTGGGGTTGTAGGAACATCTTTGACGATGGACCGGGGGGAATTTCACCGATTGGCGTTCCCCAATAACGCCCATCCGGGTCCCGCACCATCTCTTCTATTTTACAAAGAAAAAGAGAGAGTCCCTACCCAGGGGAACAAGGAACAGTCAAGGTATAAGGGAAAGGCAAAACCGAAAACCTCCTAGCCGCGCCATAAGGGAAGGAAAAGACCAATGACCAAAAAACGTCCAAGAGGGGAACCAAAAATGCCACAAGGACATACGCCGGAACGAGGTACAAAGAAATCTGCAAGACGAACACGACTGATCAAATCAGATTCCAGCGAGAGAAAAAAACAACAACATTAAATATTGGGAGAATTAAAAGCTACGAGGGTACCCTGCAAGTTACGGCTCGGTCAATTCATTTCCGGCCGGGCCTCCGGGACTGGTGGAAGAGGGGGGGGAAATATGTGATTGTACGAGCCGAGGTGTTTCGAAACGGGAGGGGTGGCCAGGGGTTGCAGGCCGGGGCACGTAAATTGGGGGGAAGGGGGAGTAACTTTGAGAGAGAGTTAGCGACATCGGGGTAAGTAAGGAGGAGGGGGGGGGGTGATGCTATATTGGGGAACCCATCCGAAGAACCCTGGGCCCAATCCAATGGTCTGAGGGGGGAAAAAAGGGGAGGGAGTTTGAACGGGACCGGTACCTCTTGGTAGGTTTCTGGAACCGGGGGGGGAAAAGGGAGGACCAAACTAAGTGCAAGCGTGGCTTAGGGCAAAGGGGCTGGACGGGCGTACACAACCTGGGACCTGATGACGAAGGCTTACACGCAAAATGGAAGATGTCAGAAAGGAAGGAAAGTGTCTTTCTTATAATCACCTTACCAGCCTTAGAGTTACCAAAGGTCAGGGGCCGATCGGCCTAGTCAGGGGTGTTTAAACCTGCGCGAAAGAAAAATGGACATACAATAGAAAAACTGTTGCAGTAAAAACCCGTTGTGCTATAAAACAAAGGAGGAAAAGGGGGGAAAATCATCATCCGCTTAACCTAAACTTGCAAAAACAGGCTGGGGGGGAGAAAAAAGTTCCAACAATGGGGGGATTTCCCTCGGGGTGCGTTCCCGTTCCAAGGTCTTTCAAGGGGGAGGAGGGGGGACCGGAATCGGTCCTTAACACAGATTGGGTCCGCATCTCCCGTGGAAAAGGGGGTTTATATACATACCAAAAATGAAACAGAGTGAATCGCGTTGGAAGGGCGTTGCGGACTAGTCGGGAAAAAGGGGGAAAATTGGGGTTAAATTCAGGAGGGTGAAAAGGAATTTGGTTTCCACCAGACAGTCCCGGCAGTGTAAGAAAAACCGGAATCTTGAGCCGTCGAAAGTGGCTGGTTAGAGGCATCACTGGGGTCAGAGTTGTAACACTTGCCAGACCAATGGCCACCACGGGAGTGGAAAAATAAACCCGACTCACATTTCTTAAAAGGAAGAATACGTTACCACACGTAGATTAATATTGTCGAAATGCTGAAGGTAAAGGGATTGCCACTGGCGTCTCCTAAAGAGGAAGCACACGTAGCAAGGAGAAAGATAAGGTGAAGAGTACTGAGCCGTCATGAAGGGGACGGAGCTGATCAGGGGAGGAAAAATACGAGCTCAGTATTTGTAAGGGGGGGAGGGAGAAACGGGCAGCGGCCAGTGAAAAGGAAAGGGCCAAAAACCCGATAGTCAAGTTCGCAACGAAGAAACTAAGAAACCTTTAACTCGTGGAGGGAGGAAGAGACTTGCCTTCTGAACGGCAGAGGAAGGGGGTCTCAACGATTCACCGCGTGAAATGAGACGCGGGGTGACCCGAAATTCGGCCTTTAAGGGGGGGATACAAAAAGACCCAGCCATGGGCTTGTGTGGGGGGGGGGAAGGCCTATTCTTACTTTAGGACAGGAGAACGTGGCTTGTCTCCGGGGGGACGGAGGAAAGGGGGTACACAAACCCCTGTAAGGAAGATAAAATCGAAAGTGAAATCGGACAGGCGGTAAATCCCGTCAGATGTCGCTTAACACTAGAGGTCAAAAAAGGAGCTTGTGAACATGTCATAGGGTGGTAGGGGGCACTCGCAGACATGGTAAAAAGCGTTCTTCGTGATGTTTGAAATGCGAACAGGAGAGGGCCGGGGGGGGAAAAGAGATTCCACACCGGAGAGTGGTGCAAAAAAATTGGCGGGAGGCAAAGGCAACCACCCAAATAACAGGAGGAAGTGGGAGCGGGGTCTGTGGCATTGGAGTGGGTTGCTTACGGAGCATAACAAACACAAGGAGGAGGAGTAAGCTAGATCCCACCACTCCCAGGAAAACATCCGACCTCCGGTATTGGTTGATTAAAAAAAGCACATCAGAACTGTCGAACAATAGTTCACCTTTTGTAATCGACTGGGGGTGGGTGAAAAACAAACTAGAGGAAGAGGGTTCTTGCCGAAAATGGTTGACGACGCGGGCGGTAAAACCTTGATGCGACGTGCAGGAAAAAAAGAGGCAAGTTAACACGGTAGTAAAATAGCTTGTCGTTAGGTAAGGGGATACCGGGAAGGGGGGGGAGTTAGTCGGAAAGATTCTCAGGCGGAACGTTTTGATGAACGAAACCTGGACGAAGAGGCGGGAAGAGAGCTAGTACTTAAAAAACGCTTACCCCGTGGGTATGGACCTCCCAGTGGGAGACATGCGAGTTGAGTGGTGCAAAGAAAAAGGAGGGGAAATGGAGCGGTGAAGGTTTCTGGAAGAGAACATCTCTGGGGTCCAGCAAGGGCAAAAAATGGTTCCAGAGTCGGCGGACCGGTCTTCCAGGAGGGGGCCTTCTGATACAGAGGGAAATGGATATTTGCCAAGACGGCGACTCAGGGGACGCGGGACAAGGGCAAGAAAAAACACAACTGGGTAACAATACTGTGGCCGGCGTATTCAAAAATCTCTTCGAATTACAAATATGAACGGGAGAAAGGATTCTGAAAAAAAATTCTTCGCTTTCACCAGGGATACTATATGAGGGGATTCACACCTGGGTAGGGAAGGAGATTAACAAATTTCCTCACTGCGATGTTAAAGGAAAGGTCCGTGGCTTCCTCGGAACTATAACTGTCCTTCGATCATGGGATGGGGGGGGGGGGGGGTGGGGGATGGTAGCTCTTTGAAGGTAGGACTACAATTGGTTGGACCGGGGAAACAGTCAGGTAGGGGGAAACAAGATTGCCATGCAAGGGGAGGATAACAATAGAATTCTACCTTGTGATCAAAAGAATGGGGGACGGGGGGGGTGATGAAAACAAGCCTGGACTTTCGCAGGGTGGACACAAACATCATGGGAATCGTGCTAGGCAACTTTAACAAGATGCCTGATGGGCAACGCGGCTTCAACGAGAGCTTCCCTGTTCATATGTATCGAGAAAAGGAGCAAACGTAAACTGGCACAAGGTTTTACGGACCGCTGTCTTCCTATCCTAATGAAGAAAAAAAGAGGAATCAAAATACCGGCTCGGTTCTTAACAAAGTGGGGGTAAGTGAGAAAACAGCCGGTAAGGTCTGTTTCCTGTGTCGACTGAGGGGACCCTCTGTTATTTGTACAATCTTAATGAATTTGGCATGGAAACTTGACCGGTTACTGGCGGGAGGACTGGTCCGGAATCAATGATGGCCTCATACCGGGAGGAACTTGGTATATGCTGGCGTACAAGTCCATTCTTTCCTTTGGGCGCAATAAGCCGTTCGGAGGGCAGGCGAAATGGGCGAATCTAGTTAAAAGGGGGGGGATAATCACGCCCATTGTAGAAGAAAGAAAGTACTCTTGCAAGATTGGGAACCGCAGGAAAACACGTCATAACCTTAAGGCATGTGGAGAAGGAAGGGGGGGAACAAACAAGAAATTGGAAACAGCAATCAGGGGGGAGTGTACCCAACAGTGTCACACGTCGATGCGTCCTATGAACTTCACAATAATTCCACCATCGAGATCCATGCTCTGTTTGAAAAAAAAACGATAGCTCGCCAAAATAAACAGAAAAAGTCAAAGTTACAAGTACTATTACGGCCATGAAACAAATGAAAACATCAGCCAAGAAAAAGGATCTCAGACCAGCGTTGAGAGATATTAACCCAGGACCGGAAAAAGTAATGGAACTAATTGCACAAGCAATCAGGGACGGAAAGACTATTATAGTAACTCACGAAGGGGGCCGACAAGAACATAAATCAACTCACACAAAAACGGCAAAGAAACCCCACGTAGCTTATTATTGACACCTTATCTAGTTTTACTCGGGTTCCTTCGATGGGGTCCGCGTTTACACAATCGGGAGGAGGGTCAGTGCCCGGTAAGGGGGTGGGAGAGTGAAAATGGGGATGTAAGAAAGGACATAGAACTGGGCGGGAGTTGGTTCCAGTTTGCATGCCGTCAAATAGCCCGTAATGGGAATTGGTTGCCTGGTGTAGGGGAGGGAAGAAAAGGAATTGAACTGACAGCGGTGACAAAAATCGCTGGGGGGGGGGAACGGAAAAAAATGTGCAGTTCGGAGGGAACGCATCTAAGAAACCTTGTACAAAATAGAAGTCTGACTTGGGGTCAAAGTATCCAACACCTGAATTGCCTGTACTGGGGAAGGGGAAACTCTTTAACGTTGACGTTGTTCGGCTTTTCCAACTCAATTAAGGAAGAAAGGGTCGGTAACTAAAAACGGGGCGGTACAAAAAGTGTCAGGGACATAAGGCGAGGCCCGCGACGGCTTTCGGTCCGAAGGCTAACGATTTCTGGGGAGGCCTTGCAAAAAGGAAGAGGGGAACCAGAGGACTCTTCGTCTGGTTGTAGTGAGGGGGGAATAGTGAAAAAAAGCCAGTACCCGGTCCAGCGCTAATCCGAAACGGTTCAAAGCGTGGGAAAAAGAGAACGTATACTTACACCCTCATCTTAACTTTTAGAGTCTGGGGGGGTGAGACTTTGGAAACAATGGTGAATTTCGGAAAAGTATGGCGCTTTTCTTGGAGAAGGGTCTTAACGCCAGCGTCCGTCAACACAGGGGCAAAGGGGGGGGGAGAGGGGTAACCCTTTGGGGTCTATATCACATACCAATGAACGATATATCCGTTGGATGTATTGGACAAGAGAAGTCCTGATGTGGGATGTTTAGAGCCGGGACCGGAAGGGGGGTGTTCAAAAAAAAGAGAAGTCCAGGAGAGTTGCACCTCGAACCCGTCGTCTGAGCACAGAAAAAGGGGGGGAGAGGGGTCACGATTGAAGGGGAATGGTTAAGCAATGGTTCCCAGAAGAAGGTAACTTTAAACTGCCCCGCCGGACCAACACAACGGGCTGCGAAGCCCGGGAAAAAAGAGTTATAACACTGTGATCGAAGAAAAAACAGGAAATAAAGGGAGGAAAGGAAAGGAGGAATGACTGAATGCCATCGGGAGTTGCTTTGTAAAGCGAATTCTCGTTGTCGAAACGAGGGGGAGGGGAGGCAGTCTGGAAGCTATCATGGGCCTCGACTGGAACTTTGCACAAGGGGGGACGGAAGATTGCGAGGGACTGAACCTGCCAATTTGTAAAAGGGGGGGGGAGAGCAAGACACAAAAATCGGGCAAGCGGCCTTTGAAATTATTCGGATTGCAACGAAGGAGGGAACTTAAGAAAAAAAGGCCGGAAAATAACCTTTAAGAAAAAGAGGGGACTGCCTTATAAGAACGTGGCCTTCAATTCCATTATTGGGTCTTAATAAGAAATCAGAGAAAAAAAGGGGGGGAGGCCAAGGTCAGCTCATACGCTGTGGCCAAAGAAGACAATCTGACAGATACAACTGGGCGACCACCCCTGGGCACATCCGGGGGAGCGTTGCCCATGGAGGAAAGATACAGGTTAAATCTTTCTTGTCAGTGGGGTGACGAGAAAGGGAAAGAAAAAACAACAAAACTTTCCGCGCATTATAGCAGGAGGAGTAAAAAAAAAAAAGGTCCGACCAGTCACGAAGAAAACCTACAAGCGGAAAGGAAGGAAAAGGCTCATGTTTGAAAAGTCATAGTGGCTTCCGTCGCATCT
>Ga0179591_1223898_pt1 | contig 26656 bp, 51 predicted proteins | sample CZOMad2_1_08_16f_FD_182891 | JGI IMG/M metagenome (GOLD analysis project Ga0179591, IMG submission 182891) | Vadose zone soil fungal communities from Angelo Coast Range Reserve, California, USA - CZOMad2_1_08_16fungal (PacBio error correction) | ecosystem: Environmental > Terrestrial > Soil >...
AAAGAGAGCGGATGAAACTCATGGGGAGGAAGGGGAAAAAAAGTTTTCATGAAATGGCACAGCAAGGTGAAAAAAACTAGGGGGGGGGCCACAATACCGGGTACGGAAGTCATAGGACTAAAGCTTAAAAAATCGAGAAAAACATAATTAAACCTGAGGAGGGGCCAAACTCCAAGCGATGAAAAAAAAGTGAAAGGGGGAGGGGGGGAATTGCCCTAAGAGATTCGCTGTTTCGAAAACGCCAGCAGAAATGAATTCCTGAAAAAAGAGAGAAGAGGAAACGTCCGCCACACAAACAAACAGAAAGAGGGGAAGGGCAAGTTGGGAAAAGCAAGCAAATGGGGCGTGAAGAGGAAGAAAAGGGGAGAAAGGGGGGGACCCGCATTATGCCGAGAAGTAATGAAAGCATGCAAGTACTCCCAACCAGATAAAAAAAAAGGACCAGCAAAGGGATTCAAAGAAATTAAATCCCATGGTGTGTTAAGGGGGGTGGGGGGTCGTTTTAGGAAACACGAGGCTCACGGAAGAGGGGGGGACAAACAAGAAGAAAAAAAACTTTGGGTACCAAAAACGAAAGAAGGGGTTTAGGGATAAAAAAAAGGGGGGTGGTTGGGTACTGCCACACGGGGGTCACAAACGAACTCGGAAATCAATACGGGGTTGTGGAAATTTGTGTAACGTTAAAACAGAGTTTAGTAGAAAGACCGGCATAGCTTTGGGGCATCAATTGGGCGGAAGAGGGAGGGAAGGGAGCCAGTATACGACAAGCGTAAAAAAAGTTTGGGGGGAAGCACCAACATCCCTTTTAATATGTTTTTAAAAGAAAGGAAGATTTGGACCCGGAAAAAGTGGGGGGGGAAAAAAAAGCCTTTATTGAACCTTAAAGAAGGAAAGAACAACCTATGGCAAACAACAACCGGGAAAAAGATGGTTCCTTTGGGGGGGGAAAATGGGGATCCAACGGGTAAAGGAAAAAAAAAGGGGTAATCAGAATCAACGAAGCCTTCAAAGGAATAGTGGTAGGCCCGATGATGAGAAAGGAATACCATAAGCCAGGTAAGTATGGGGGGGTTTGGTAAAAGGAGAGGGGGGACAAGGTGAGGAGAGGAGTTCAGGAGAGACAAACCTCATTGGCACTCAAAAGAAGAACCGAAGCAGATTCCTAGCGACTAAAAAAAAAACTAATCGAAATAGGTGGGGGTCGAACATGTGCCGAAACCCTGCTTGCAAGAAGGACGGAAGGGAAGGAGAAGTCATTCCAATGGGGGGTGGAAACCGGCAAAAGGGGAGAGAGGAACGAAGTAACAAACATGGGAATGATTTCAGGCAGGAAAAAAAAAAAAATGGCCAAGAAAAAAAAAAGGCTGATGACTTCAAAAAAAGAGAAAAAAAAAGAAAAAACGAGGGTTATGGGGGGGTAAGCAGGGAGCAAAATATTTCAAACCGCGCATCAAACCATGCCGCAAAAGGGGGGAAAGAGGGAAGGAAAATGTCTTTGGGGAGAAAAATATCGCAATTATTAATAAAACCTGGGGAATGCCACACATTTCGGAGTCGATGGAAAGAACAACGACCAATCCGGAAAAAAAGGAAACTCGTAAAATTGAAAGGGGGGAGGGGTCTCTAAAAATACTTGCGGGGGAAAACTGGGTCTGGAAGAACGACAAGTGCGCAGGAAAACGACACAAAACGCACAAAGAAAAGACCAATGGGGTACGGACCCAGAGAAAAAGGAACTTGAAAGTAAGGATCGAACAGAGATTCTTATTGCTTGGACGGAAAAGGACGTCAACAATAAGTATGGGGACAGACGCCTACTAAGGAAGCACATTTTATCATCGGAAAGGGCCTGAAAAGAGCATACAAGCCAGCCTACGAGGGACACAGGGAAGCTAAACGCAAAGGAAACGTAAAGCGTTGGCAACAACTGTACCTTTTGCCACCAATGTCAGTTGCCATAATGGAGAGCTCAATGAGTCGCGCCTTGATGTTGGAGGGGATTATGGAAGAACAAATTTTGTTTTGTAACCACGAGAAAAAAAAAAAGAAAGCAAAAAGGTTTCACTTGGAGGGGGGGCTGCTTTCTTCCAGGTAGGAAAAAAACACAAGCCACCCTGTCGGGGAAAAAGAACGCCAATTCCAAAAAAGGGGCAGATGTCCTTTTTGAGGGCCTGGGGGAAAATCAAAATGTACCAAGAAAATTGAAGTGGGAAAGGGGATAAAACGCACCACCCCAAAAAAAAAGTAGCAACTTAATATCAGGCCCCTCAGAGGGAGAGAGTTCAAAGCGCCTGGGGAACCCAAGAAAGGGCAAACGAAGGGTGGGGGAAAAAAACTTTCCGGGACAGAAACAATTTTTTCTTAACGCCAGAGAACCAGGAATCTCGGGGGGGGGAAAAAAAAAGACCCTGCTGATGGAGGCTGGAAAAAGGTTAGCAGAAAAAACCATCAAAGAGACAAATCAGGGACCAGTACTGGAGTAATGAGCAGGAAAAGATTGCACGGAATCAAGGGGGGGGAATGGCAAGCCACATGACGGGGTGGGCGATGTCTCCGATTCTATTTGTGTCACAGGGTTTCAAAGCAACAAGAGATTCTGCTCCAAAAAAAACATGGGGAAAAAAAAACAACTTCTGGAAAGAATGCGACCGAGAAGGGATGGAGAGGGGGGAAAACAGAGCTCAAACGACCCCTCACCACCAAAAAAAGGAAAAGAAAATAAGTTGGAGCCCTGCAGCCATCCTGAGAATAAAAAAGAAAGGCCCCTTGGGTACTTGCGGTAACGGGGGAACGAAAAAAGAAACTTGGGGGACGGGCGCGACGCAGTCCCCCAGTGGGGGAAAAAAGGGCGCACTGTTCACAAGGGCAGAAGGCTGCACGGGTCCCCGCTTAAAAGCAAACGCACAAAAAAAATCCCAATCCTTGAGGCCCAGGAACGAGATCAAGCAGGGTGAAGGGGGTCGCGAAGCGATAATGGACGTGGGAAGAATGCCCTGCCGTAGAAAAAAAAGGTTTTCCTACGAAAGAACAAAAAAAGGGTCAGGCCAGGGAGACCACGAAGGTACCTCATAGAGCTAGCTGAAAACAGGGGCTCATCCCGAACTACCGGGCGGAAGAGCGTAAAACTGTTTGGAGCTGCCGAGAAAGGCTCGGAAAAGAAATTGATTTCTTGACACAAGGTATGCGGTTCGAATCGGAAGGCAATCAAAAAAAAAAGGGTTTGAGCAAAGCATGGGGGGGGGGGGTGGGCAACCAAGCCGGCGCACACAACCATTCAAAAGGGGGGAAGAACGACATGGATTATTTCCTGAATGGAGGCACAGACACGGGAAAGAGGCTAATTTGGATAGAGGAAGGCATCGGAACCAAGTTTTGAAGGGGGGGGGTCAAGAGGAAGGGCAAACCCCGGCCTTTCACTGGAGAGGAAAAACCCGAAAAAAAAGACTGCCGCAATTTGCCGTAAAGTGACCAAAAGGGTGGACAGGCCTTGGGGAGAAAAAGAATAGGATCGGTGGGTCAAATGGGGGAAGAAATGAGTTTGTGACATTCCGATCAGCCGGGTGCAAGAAGGACCCTGGGGCGCGTCACACAATGATTGCAGAAGGAATCAAAGAGAAGTGGGCGACCGAAGACGCAAAAAGTTTGAGCAAGGTTGAAGGGAGGAAGTCACATCAAGCGCCGGGGGCAAAATGAAAAAGACGTATAACAAAAAACAGTTCGAGTGTTTTCTGAGGGGGGGGAAGGGGTTGAAAAGTCATCTGACACATTGTTGATGACTAGGGAGACTATATTAGAAACAATACGTATTGAAGAAAGAAAAGCTGCTTTCGTTCTAAAAACACATACAGGAAAAAAGTGAGATCGCAAGCAGGAACAAAGACAAAAACAGCCAATGCTCTGGAAAAAGATGGCAAAAAAAAAAAAAAAATGCATAGTGCTGTGGGGGAAAAGCCAGCCGAACATGAAAGATAAAGAAAGGTGTTGTCGTGAATGGTTGGAATCTCCTGCCTGAATAAAAGGGATAAAGGGGCAAAATGGCGTCTTGTATGAAAGAGGGAAAAAAAAAAAGACAATTGGATGCAGGACAAATTTATAAACAAGGGGATTAAAGAGGCAAAGCCCGCACGTGCCAACAAAAAAAAGGCAAAACCGAAAACTATTGGGACACCTTATGGCAGGGGGGAGGGGGGGGGGGCATGAAAGACACGAAGGCGAACGCAAAAATCAAACTATTGCGCCTAAGGATGGTGTTGAACACGCGGTTTTTTAGGGGGAAAAGAAAAGGGTAAAGAAGAAGATGGCCATCAGGGCGACGTGGGGGTGCAACGGAAGGGGAGGAAGGAGAACTTTGGAATATTTTTTGGGGAAAACGGGGGGGTGAAAGTCGGGCGTGACAAAAAAATCGGCGAGGGGGGGGTTTTTTTTCTGCGCGGCCAAGGAGGCTCAATGGGCAAGAACACAGGGACTTCGGGATGTCCGGGCCAAACAGGAGGGCGGGATTCAAGTACAAAGTGCAGTCGAGGAAATTGAAAGCGAAGTCTCGTTGTAGGGGGGAGGTGACAAAAAAAAGAAAAAAAGAAAGCGGCTATCAAAAAGAGGATCAAAAAAAAAAAGGAGGGGAGAGAAACGAGGAGTACCCGCATAACGAGTAAAAGAACCAACGAGAGACGGCATTTACGAAAGGGAAAATGCAAAGTGAACAAGGAGCCGCAAAACGGCCATGGGGTCATCCCGCCCCCCCATAACACCCAGAAGTAAGCAAGGAGCAAAGAGGGAAGAAACGAGAAAGGGGAAAGAAAAAAGGGAAACGCACGAATCAAAACAAGGCCCAAAGGGAAAAGGGCACGAAATCCTGGCAGTCAAAACCAGGAAAAAAAACCAAATATTAACCTCAGGGCCAAAAGGGTACCACATAAAAAAAAGGGAAAAAACACAGACGTAGGAACAAGAAAAGTTTGATGTGCGGTCAGAAAAGGGGAGGCCAAAAAAGAAACCACGGGTTAAAAGAAACCAAAAGGCGGTTGCCCAGGAGTTTTGACCGGTTGCGAGCGAGCGGTAACTCACACCCAGAGGCGGTGGATAAGGGAAAGGCAAGGGAGGAAATTTGGTGCAACAAGGAGTGGGGGTGAAGAAGAAACCATACCAAGACAAAAGAGGCAAAGAATATCTTGCGAACCATGGCAAAAAAAAAAAAAAAAAACGATATCTTGTTACCCTGTTCGAGGAAACTTGCAAAAAAACCTAGAACTTTGGGTCAGGTGGGGGAAAAGATGGAAACAAATGATGTTGCTTTGAATGAGGGAAAAATCAAAAACTAACAGTTAGAAAGAACCAAAGAAAGAGTCAAAAGCAATACGTGACACGAAATAGTCCAAACTAAACAACCAAGGGGCAGCTGGGGCAGAAAGAAAAAGACATCCGAAACGCGATTGGTTGTGAGAAAGAAGGGGAGGTGGCAACCCAAGAGGAGGGTGGAAAACTTCGCCATCAAAAGGGAAAATGGTGATGCGAAGAAACAAGAGAACTTATGAGGTCTTGAGGAGGAATCTGCATTCATTGACGAACATGGGTTGAGCACGTAAAAAAAAAAGCAGTTTTTTAATCGAGGGGGGTACCCATCCCCAGGGAAATAACAACCGCGGGAGAAACAAAGAGCCATAAAAACTAAGCTTTCGCAGGAAAGGGAAATTAAGGGTGGGAGAAATTGGTGGGAGGAATCATACGCAAGAACAAGGGTTCCAAGCTGCGTGGGGGGGGGGGAACTCCCGAAACAAGAAAATTAGGCGAATAAGATGCATTTCCTCAGATACCCAACCAAAACCCCCCAACAGGAGGAACGTAAAGGGGAATCCATTCAAAACAGGAAAAAGAAATCAAAAACAGTAAATGGGGGCAGACAACTGGTGGTAAAACACTTGCGGTGAAAAAAAAAAACCATATGGATCCGAAGAGGGATCAAAACCGCTCACAGAGGTGAAAATTAGAATGACATACGCCCAGCAGTAAAAAAAGAAGAAGCTCAGAAAAAATGATTGCTGAAAAAAAAAAAGCACTTGAGCACTGGGCAAGCCGACTCTCTGGCGAGAAGCCAGAACTGGAAAAAAAGAAGTTTGGGCGCGAGGAACGTTGGGGCAATTCGGAAAAGAAGAAACAACACACTCATATGCGAAAAATACGGAATCGACGAGAAAAAAGGAACGGGTCAGAGGGGGGGCGGATTGGGGAGTGAAGGGAAGGGGAGAGGGGGAAGGGAGGGGCAAGGAGGGGGTGAAGAGAAGGTAGGTGTGGGAAGGGAGGGGGGGGGCGGAGGGGGGAGGAGTGGGGGAGAGGGGGGAGAGGGGCGGGGGAGGGGGAGGAAGAACGGGGGAGGGGGAGAAGGGAGAGGGGGTTAGGAGAGGGGGGGATGAAGGAAGAGTAAAGAAAAGGGGGAAAGGGAAGGCGAGTGGAGGAGGGAGAGGGAAAGGGAGGGTAGGGGGGAGTTGGTAGAAAGAGAAAGATGAGGGAGGAAGGAGGGAAGAGAGTAGGGGCGGTAGGGGAGGGAGAGGGGGCAGAAGGAGGTGGAAAGGTCGAGGAAAGGGGGGGAGTGTATGGAGGGGGAGGAGTAACGGTTGGTGGGGAGAGGCGGATGGGGAGGGGAGATAGAGGGAGTGGGGCGTGCAAAGGTGATAGGTAGCAGAGGTGGGGAGAAGGGGCGGCGAAGGGGAAAAGAGTACTTAAGGAGAAACAAAAAAAGGAAGAGGCAATGGAGAGGAAGGTCAAGCAGTGCGGTCGAATTCCAAGGGGCGTGGGGAAATAGCAGGAAAAAAAAAAATCCTCATCATATAAAACATGGAAGGTGCTCCCAGGAGAGAAAAACGGGGAAAGAAGGTTAGAGAAGGACTCAATTCCCTGGAGACACAGAACGAACTGAAAAAAAAAAAAAGGGGAGTTGCTGATTTCGAGAATGCTGGCACAGGCCTACCAACACTCAAGATAGGGAGTCACCAGTCGATGAGGGAGGAGGTAAGAGTTAAACACAGAGAAAAGGAAGCGAAAAAAAGAAGTGGGGTAAAGGGCGAACTAACGGGGGGGGATCAAACGATGGTGGATGGAAAGACCAGGGAAAAAAGGAAAGAAGCCTCAGAAGCGAATCCAACAAAAAAGGAAAAAAAAAAGTCTAACACCTCCTTTTCCGAAGAGTGGAAGAAAGAAATACTCAAAAATAACCAGGCAACAAAAAAATGAGGGATCGTGGGTCCACATTCCCTAATGATAGAAACGAATGCCTAATCCAGAGGATTAAGGGGGGGAAACGAAAAAAAAGTACGGATATTTCCTTGGGGGGGGGCAGAAAAGAAGAAAAAAAGAAAGGGGGGAAAAATGAAGCGGTAAGCGGGGGTAAAAAAAGAAAAGGGGAATGCCACGTGAAAAGCCGCTTTTTAGAAGAAGAAGTACAGCCCCAGGGCTAAAAGGCAAGGGGGTGAAAGAAAGGATAAACACAGAATCGGACACGGTAAAAATAGGGGGATTAAAAAAGAAGGGAGCAAATCAAAAAGGGAAGAGAAACAAAGGGAAAAGAGGGATCGTCCTAAAAAGATCAGGGGAATGGAAAAAATCAACGGGCGCTTTCTCTCAGAGGGAAAACGATCCTAACACAAAAAGGAGCAATGGAAAGCCAAAAAAAAGGGGGAAACACGAAGTGGCAAAAGGTAACAGGTTGAAAAAAAAACGAGGGAAAAAAGGTGGTTGACGGGGGGAAGAGAAACGGAAGGAATGGTGCTCCTTGGCCCAATTTTCAAGAGGAAAGAAAGAAATAAGTAAAGAAGGCAAAAGGGGGTGGACTCAGAAGAAAAAGAATTCAGCAGAGAAGGAAAAAATCCGTAATGAAAGGAAGGCGAGTGGAGGAACAAGGGCCCCGTGTTTCGGCGTTTGTCTCGGAGGATCTCAAATTTTTTTACTCTTAAAGAAAGGTGTTCAAGAAGGGTAGGAGGAACAGAAAAAAAACCAGGGACGTGAGTTTTCAGAGCATGGAGGAGAAGAAAAAAATCGAATGTGGGACATAAAAAAGGGAGACAATGATAGAGTATGGTGGAAGGGAAAAAGGAAAAAGTTTGGGTGCGTCGCGGTGAAGCGGGAGGGGGGAGAAAAAACTGGATGGACCAGCACAGCGGGGAAGAAGGAAAAAATTGCGCTTCTTTATTGCAGGAAGGAAAAAGTGCGTATTCAAAAAAAGTAGCAGTAATCCCTTACCGGAACAGGGGGGGGGGGAAAGGAGAACAACAGTTGCCCGGGGTCACAAGGATGGAAAAAAAACCTACGTCAAAAAATGCCTTAAGAAGGCGGGCAACACACGCTCGGACCATAAAAGGAGAGGGGGGAATAGGGGAACGAGCGAGGCAAAAGGGGGGGGGAGGGAAAAAGTGGGTGCCTCCCCCTAAAGATGCCTAATAAAAGAATCCACGCCAAACGTAGGTGGAAAATAGGCACGGGACAATGGGGGAAAAAAAAAACCGGACTCATAAAAGACGGCCTACCAAAAAAGAAGGAAGGGGGGGGCCCATTCGTGCTCTGAAGGAAAAGAATGGAGGGGGAAGGCTACGAGACAAGCAATAGAGGGGAAATGTGGGTTCGGGACTATGGGGGGGGACCCTTGTGAAGGGAACAAAGGAAAGGAAAAACCAATCCAGCCGGCTCTCTCAGAAGGAAGTTATAAAAACCAAAAGGGGGCGGACCAGGGTGGGTACGCCTTTGACTTAAAGGGGAAGGCAAAGGGAAAAAAGCCAGTGGGAGAGGGGACGGCCCCCGAGAAAAAAGTGACAGTGCAAAAAAACCAGGGAGATAAAACCCCAACAAAAAAAAAAAAAATGGCCGTGGGAAGAGGGGGGGAACCCCAAGGTGCAAGTACCCAAAAAGAACAAGGGGGGAAAAAGCCAACCCTCGGGAAATATGGGGTAAAAAAGGGGGGGAGGGAAAGGTGGTTTGGCAGCAACCGCGGAAGAAGAGGGGAAAACAAAGTCAAATGAAAGGCCCTGGAAGACGGCAAAGGGGGAACAGCATGGAAACCTTGGTTTGGAGAGAGTTGTAGAGGGAAGAGTCATTAATCAGCCCAAAAATGCAGTTTCCAAACGTGAGAAAAGGGAAAGGAAAAAACGACATTGAATGCTTGGGCACACTGAAAAATAAAGATCTGGTGGGTTACTTTCCGAGGGTGTAGAAGCAGGGGGGAAAGACGCAGAGAGGAGAACGAAGAAAAAAAGGCCAGGCCACATCCGTTGGAAAGGGACACAAAGGGGAAGAAAAACCTGGTTTGGCAAAGGGCTGAAAAAAAAAAAAAAACCACGTGGGAGCCCACCGGACTCCCCGACGGGAAAGGGGCCCAACAGAGAGTTTGTGGGGGAAAGGGGAGAAAAAAAAAGACAGAACTTTGGCCATCTAAACGGCGCCGGCAGGAGCGAAGAAAAAAAACAAGGAGGAGAGGAAATAGAAACCAACCGTGCAGATGAAAAAAAATTCAGGCTAAAAAGGGGTTTGACCTATTGGAGGGGGGCAAAAAAGAAAAAGTCAGAGAGACGGTGAGGACAAAAAGAGGACGTAGACGCATGATTCGGATGAAGAAAAAGGAAAGCAAGGAAGGACCACAAGGAAAATTGCCGGGGGTCCGGATATGGCTCGGGTGACAGAGTGACGGAAAGCGATACACAAAACGCAAGGGGGGGCAAAAAAGAAAGTACCTAAAACGAGGGAAAGACAACAAACAGCCGAAGGGATCGTTGCATTTTTGGTGCAAAAGGAAGGAAGGGGAAAAATGGGAAGCTTGGTTGAAAAACCCCGCCAATGAGGGAATAGAGTAATGAATCTTAAGAAGGAAGCAACGAGGAAAAAAAAAGGGGGGGAGGGGGCCATTCTTTCAATTGGAAGATCAGTTGCACTCAAATTTTTATTTGACTTTTGAGGGGGGAAACGCGTGCTTGACGGCGAAATGCCAAAATCAGAAAAAGGACAACGGACCCATTCGGGGGAAAGGAGTGGTGGGGGAGGGAGGGACCTCCAGGAATGTTTTTGGGTGGAGGAAAAGTCCAAAACTTCAAAAACTGCAGCCAACGGGGGGTTTAGTTGGGGATTCGATCTTCGGATAAAAAAAAAACCGGAAAGGAGGGGGGGAAACGGGCTAGCACTTGCGGCGAAGGGAAGATGCAAGGCGTAAACCAATGTACGAACCACAAAAAGAGTGAAAGGGGGTAGGGGTGTAACAAAACCGCCAGGGGGGGGGGGAACCAAAAGGAGTGAGTGTGAGTACAAGAAGGGGCCAGAAAGGACCACCCACAGAGCGTCAGAACCCACCAGTGAAAAACGGAGGGGGGGGGGAACCCAGGTTCCTGCGCGCCACTGTAAAAGGTGGGAAAACACGGAAATGCCCACTTGAAACATAAAGAATTCGTTTTAGGAGAAGGAAAGGGATTCGAAGGAAACAATAAAAAGGGGGGAATAGGGTGTTTGCCGACAGGGGAAGGAATGAAGTAGGCATCTGAAAAAGCAACAAGCCCGGATTGCCAAAAGAAAAAGGGGTTGTGCCCGAGCACAAGGGGGAAGCGACTGACAAGATAGAGGTGTCAAAAAAAAAAGTTGGGACCTCCAACACTCCCTGAAAGGAGATGGAACGATTGGCGGAAGGAACTTAAACAAACAAGTGCACCCGGCACGCATCGAGGTCCAAAAAAAAAAGGGATTCAGTGGTTCAGCACTGAAAAAAAAAAAGGAAAGCAACACGAGGAAACGCATGACTGCAATACGCGACTCCCCGCCTCCTAAAAAAAAGAGTGTCTTGGCATATCTTCGGCCTCTTCAAAAAAAAAGCCGCCGCCTACACAAAAAAAAAAAAGAAAGATTTTGGGCACTGCCAGATCGGGAAGGGGAATGCAAATTTGTAGGCCACACATTGCGATTTGAGGAGCAAGGGAACAGGGAAAAAAAATGCGTCTAAAAACGCAACACTGCAACCCAAGGGAAGGGGGGATGTTGGATACGAATCACTTTCACGGTGAACAATTGGGAAAACAGTGACACGACAAGGACGAGGGGAGAAGCATCGATCACCAAAGACAAGAAAAAAGAAAAAAAGGAGGAACACACTTTTCCGGAAAAACAAAGAGACGTTGAATTTTTCAACCTTACAGGATCGACAGGAAAGAAAGGAGGAGATGAAGGGGGTTTTAAAACTAAGGGAAAAAAGGTGTCCGCCGAGAAAAAAGTCAAAAAAACAAAAAAAAACAATTTGTGGGGGATCATAGGAAGTGGCCTAGACATACATCCAGAAGGAGGGGGGCCAAAAGAAAAGAAAAACGGAACAGCAAAGGGGGGAACTGTCCCCAAGCTTTGCACAAAGAGCCAAAATAAAACATCTTGATGCGAGGAGGGGGGGCTCCTTAGTGTCAGAAGGAATGAAAGGGGGGGGGGGAAATACAAAAACGAATAGAAAAAGAAAGGGGGGGGGCGACTTGACCTAGCACCAAAAAAGAGGGGTGGACTCAAGTAAAAAAACAAAAGGGTGGGTATGGCCGGGGGATGGGACACTTAAGGCAGAAAATTTACAAAAGGGGGCAAAGAAGATTTGGTCGGAAGAGTGAAAGAAAAAAAAAGAAGGGCTTCAGAGGAAAGCCCTGGCAATATAGAAAAGAAGGGCTTAAGCTAAAAGAGCGCTGGGGAAGCAATGGAGGTCCTTTTGTGGAAGGGGGGTGGAAAAAAAAAACTTTGACAGGGTAAGTGAAAAAAGGGGGGGGGCCATTCCCGAGGCTGGAGAGAACCAAGAAAAAACTTAGAGGGACAGGTTCCACAATAGAAAAGCGATGAGAATCAGAAGGAGGAAAAACCAATCAGAAGCACCAATCAGGGGGGGTGCCGGTTCTGTAGTATTCCCCAGGAGAAAAAGGGAAAAAACCTCTTCCAAAACACGGAAAATGATAGGCCTCCTGGGGAGGTTTGGATGCATGAAAAAAAACGATTAAAGAGGTGGGTGGGAAAAGTTGCCAATGCAAAAAAACAGAGGGGGAAGGAAGACAAATTTCACTTTGAAACTCAGCAAAAAAAACGAAAAAAGGGGGATGCGACTCAAGGAAGTGTAATCTGTACCGAAGAAAAGAGAAAGGAAGAAGATCGAGGGGGTTGGGGGGGGGAGTGGAAGGAAAGGAAGCATTCTCAAAAAAACGGTACATAAGGGGGGGTAAGGGAAGGTGGCTTTGTGCGACAAGACTGGAGTCTTGTTCGCATCTTGAGGGGGATTCAACGGGGAGAAAAAACAACCGACGAAAAATTCCGGTTGTATATATTGAAAAAAATTAAATCAAGACTTCGAAAAAAAAAAGCCAGCACGGGGGTGGCATGTGAAACGTAGGGGTACTTGGTAAGGAAAGGGAAAGAAAGCAGGTGACGGGGGGAAAACAGCCTCAACTGCCCGAAATGCCCAAAAGGGGAGACGAGCTAAACACTTATTCAAAAAAAACAGGGGGGAAGGGAGGCCGTTCTGAAGAAAAGAGGGAATAAAGAAGAAAAAAGCCCATAAGCACCTCACAAGAAAAAAAAAAGGGGGGGAAGGGCTGCAAAAAGTTTTCCACCATCGGTATCGTTGCGAAATAGGGCGGATGAATAGGGTGGTTGCGCAAAAAAGGGGAACAACAAGCGATAACCCCCAAAGGAAAAGGGTGGCATTTATGATTTGCAACCAAGGAAGGAGCTCCAACGGGAAGAAAGGGCGAAAGGGGGGAGAAGAATCACGGCAGTAGAACAACAATCAGTGAAATTTGGAAAGGGCGTCCGGCAAAACTCAGCTGTCCAAGTTAATCTTCCGCAGAATGGCCAAAAAGGTCCACATGTACCAGTGTTTAATAACTACAGACCGGGAGAAAGAGACAGCATTCAAAAAGAGGAGAGGGGATAACCCGTAGGGTGGAGAGATGTAACAATCAGAAAACAAAAGTTGGGCTACCCAAAAAAAAGAAAAAAAACCCAAAAAAAACATGCTAGAGAAAAGTGTGAAACATCCAGAAAAAAAGGTTCAAGGCCAAGCTCAAATTGTTTGATCAAAGGTGGGAATGAGGACGCGGAAAAGTCAGGCCGGGGGGCAACGCCAAGGAAAAAGAGTAAAACCAGTTGACAGGGGGGTGACACGATAGGGGAATCAGACCAGATGGACTTGGGTTAGGGAATTCAGAGTAGACTATGTTGGCAACCGCGACGCTGCTTGCGTTGATTATTCTTCAAAAGAAGGAGAAGGAGGAATCCAATCATGAAAAAAAAGACAAACATCAAGGAAGGGGAAAACGGAGGGTGCACAACCTGAAAAAAGAAGAAGGAGGGGGAAAAGCCTCACTCGACAGGAAATCGTGGGTGGAAAAAAATTGGGGGGAAAAAAAAGAGAAGGAATGGAGATCAGCCCAGGGAAGAGGAACGGTCAGGGGGAAAAGCGGGGGGGGGGGGGCACACAGCTCAAATTTTGATGAAAATGAAAGAACGGCCATGGAGTAAGGTCTTCACGCACAACAAAAAAAAAGCCTCAAACGGGAAAGAAACCAAAGGGGAAAAAAAAACTAAGTACCTGAGTCATTGGGGGGAAAGATGGGGACCAAAGCACCCAGGGGCTGAGAAAAAACAACGCTGCAACTCTGTGTCGACCAACTAAGCAAGGGTGGGAGGAAAGGGGGGGGGGTGGATGGCAAAAAAACAAAGGGGGGGGTGTAAGAGATATGTCAACATAAGGGGAGGCAGTGAAAAAAGGGAAAAATGGCACTTGATTTGTGCAATTGTGGTTGGATTGACGGGCGGGAAAAAAGGGGATCACCAAAAAGTTTTTGGTCGGAAAAGCGAAAAGGAAAAAAAGGGGGATCCGTGTAAAATAAGGGAGCGGCACGCACAGGCCGGGGAGATCAATGAATCAAAGGGGGGAAAAAAGAAAAGGGGGAAGTTCAGGGTATAATCGTGGGGATGGTCGGGCCAAGAGCTATGCAGGCTTAGACTCTAGAAAAAAACAAAACAAAGAAAGAAGAAAAGAAGATACTCCGCAGAAAGAGAAGGAAAAGAAAAAAGATGACTTCAAGGGTAGACATGACACGGGAAAAAAGATCAGACCAAAATGACAAAGACCACGCACATCACCCCGGGGGAAAACACAAGAAGAGGAAGCGTTCAAAAAAAACGAAAAAGGGGGGAGGAACAAACCTGTGAAAAGCGAAGCAAAAAGAAAAAGAAGAGGAAAAGTTCGAGCCCTTGCACACCAACGCGCAATTGGGATGCCAAGTTGAGAGGTACAAAAGGGGGGGGGGGGGTCCACATCAAACACCTCAAAAAAAAAAAGGGATTCGAAAGGAAAAAAAGGATGTGGAGGTCCGCAAGAGGAGCCCAAATAAAAAACCGTTGGCCAACAACAGAACAATCCGAAGGGAGGGAAGAGGTTTTTGCCGTGGACACGCGAAGCTTGCAAAGAAAAAAGGAAGGGATTGCCTTAGCCCAAGGGAGGATGGGAACAAAGATGGGATCATACCAAAACCAAAAGGCAGACAGAGATGCAACAGGGAGAGACCAACCAATCGAAAACGAAAGAGAGGAAATGTCAAGGGAGGGGAAAAAAGCCTAGGAAGGGGGGAAGGGGGGGGGGTTTAAAAGGAGGAAAAAAAATGTTTGTGAGTGTAATTATTGAAGAAAAAGAAAAAAAGAAAAGAAAAACTAACCAGGTCGAGACATGACTATATATATCAGAGACTCACCACGGGCACGGCAAAAACCCAGAAGAGAAAAAAAAAGAAAGGGGTATACACCAGTAGGAGGGGAAAAAAAAAAGCGTTATTTGAGTTTCCCACATCACAGTGATCAAAAAGAGGAGGGTGGGGAAAAAAGAAAGAAGAGTAGTCTTATGAGGAAGAGTCAAAAGGAAGCCTGTGGAGCCAGGGAACGGATGGTAGCGAGGACAACAGCATGAATCCCCCGCGGTTCAGAAAAGGGCACGAGAAAAAGGCCTAAGCGGTCAAAAAGGAGAAAAGGTTCACTTTGGGATGAAGGGAAAGAAAAACTGACGCCCGGAACCGCAAACGTTGCTCAGGATTACACAAAACAAGGGGAAGGAGGGGCGAAAAAGAAAAAAAAAGGAAGACATCACCTTCCAAAACCGGAGGGAAAAGCCAAAACCCACAGGACAATTAGCCACCAGGGAAAATTGAAGGGTTTGGTCTGGCAGGGGGGTGTTGAAAAAAAGGTGGCGCAACAAACAGATTGGACAAATCGATCTAAAAGGGGGACTAACAAGAAAGGACGAAAAGGCAGAGGCAAAAAAAAGCACAAAATTCGGCGCTCACTGGGGGAAGAAGCAAGACGAAGGGAATCAGCGGAACAAAAACTCCAAAACAAAATAAAAGGGGGCGCGACTTAGAACCGGAGAAAAAAAAAAAGGAGGGGGAAGACCAAAATAGCTCAACAGACGGAAGCGGATCCTAAAAATTGCCCCAAAATAGAGGGAGGGAAATCAGTCTCTGAAAAACGGGGAAAGGGGAAAAAGAAAGACTCACCTGAAGGGAAAGAAAATAAACTAAGCAGGTATCGAGGAAGCCAATAGACTTGACACAGCAACGCACGTCAAAACTGTCAGGGAGGAAGTGACGAAAGGAATTGAGAAGGATTCAAAAACACCCTCGCGAAAGGGTAATGGAACGGATCAAAAATCAAAATGTGAAACACGTCGTACATCAAAAAAAGTTGCAAGAACAACGGAGCCCGGAAGGGGTTTGACCTGGAAAAAGTACCCAAAATAGAGAGTGAGGGGAAGCCTCAACAAACTCCTTTAAAGAGAAAGAAACTAAGGACATCAATACTCCAGCAAAAAAACACCCGGCAAAAAGGAAGGGGCTCAGGGGATGGTGACTAAAAAACTAAAGGAAGAAAGCCGCATCCGCATCTTATGAAAATGAAAGGGGAAAATTGGGAAGAAAGCACTAATAAAAGTGAAAGGGGGGACAGGAAGCTGGGTTGAAAAAAGAACCGGCAGCGAAAAAATTGGGGAAGAGCTATCTAGGACAGAAGCTACTAGGCACAGAAAGGGCGCAAAAGGAGGAAAACCCAAAAGTCAACGAAACGCAAAGTTTCTGTCCGAAAGACCATCAAAAGGAAGAGCCACATCTGTTGGACTCAAAAAAAAAAGAAAGGGGGGGAAAGGGGGAAAAAGCCTTTTCTAGATAGGGTCAAAGGGAGAAAAGGAAAAACTAAAACTCAAGCGCAAGAATAGACAACGCGGGCACGAAAAAGGGTGGGGGCCAACGGGGCACGGTGAGAAAAGGGAAGCCAACCGGCTGGCTGGCCAGTCCTGACAATAAAGGGGGGGGGAAAGAGGCAATGGGCGAAAGAGAAGCCGAAAGAGGGGGGGGGGTACTAATCCAAAAAAAGCAGAATAGCAGTCAGCAAAGGTCCGGGAAGCCGTCTATTTGGGGAAGGTACAAGTCAGGGGGTTTTTTGGACCGTTTGGCGAAAGAATACCTCAGACGGGGTGAAGGGGAAAAAGAATACAGGGGGTCAAAAAGTATTACAAAAAGACCCCCGGCAAAGGAAAGGGAGGGGGGGGGGGGTCGATCCAGGGACTTTGACAGGAAAAAAGGCAGAGAATTTGGTGGCAAAGAAAAAAGGGGGGAAAAAACCCTGTGAATAGGGGGGGAAAAATTCAAAGGGGGGAGGAAGAGTTGAAAGCAAAGAGAAACTATTGCGGCACAGGATGAAAAGAAGAAAAAGAAGGGGTTTTTTTTAAACAGAGGATAAGTAAGGAGGATAGGTGCAGAAAGAAAGAACGACTGTTTCAACTGTATGGCCATTGGGGGAGAAGCAACAGGTGTCGGAAAAGGTTGGGGACAGTCGCTCGTCGAAAAGGGGGGAGGGGGGAAAAAGAAACCACAGATATCACAAAGACAGCCATGGAAAAAAAGAAAACGAGGCCCGGTGGGAGGGGGAAAGCGAGGGGGGGGGGGGGAAAAAAAAGAAAAGGGGCGCTAGGCCAGGGATCGAAAAAAAGATGGGAGATTTGGGGGGAACTACACATGCCATAACAAAAGACCGCCTTCCTTACTGTGCAAAAAAAAGAGGAAAGGGCAAACTATAAAACGGTCACTCTGCAACCCACCAACAAGAGGACGAAAGAAAGGAGGAAAGGTTTGTTTAACGTCTAAGGAGGGGTAATTAACATTTACAAGTCTGAACGGGGGAAAAGGGAAAAAAGGACAAACGGTGAGTGGGTGTGGGTAGACTAGGGGTGGGGAGGAAGAGAACCGTAAGACCAAGGGGGAAAAAAAAAAGAAAAGACGGAAATACGACAAATTGACGGAAAGGGGCAGTTGGGGCCGTACCAAGTGGGTGAAAAAAGGGGAGGATCGGCCATGCCATGACCAAGGGAAAAACCCGTACCCCAAAGATATGCAAGGAAGTGAGAAAAAAAAAACCAAAACCTGATGAGATTTAAAAAAAAAGGTGGCCACGGGTGCAGAAAAAAAAAGAACAGAGGCAAGCGCACCCAGAAGGAACGATTGGGGGGGACAAAGGGTCTTATGCTTTGGAAGCAGGCAGAAGTGGTGGGGGGAGCACACCAAAGAGTCAATGAAAAGGGTAAAGTGCAAAAAAGGATCGGCAATGACAGCAGGGTGCCTGGGTGGAGCGAGCAAAAGTGTCAGCTTAGGTAAGAGAGTCAGGGGGGGGGAAAAGAATACCATCGTCGCTTCAGCAATGAAAAGATGGAAAAGCAAAACAGAAACCAGTGCTGGGTGGTGCGTGGGACGGAAGTTTAAAACCGTTTCTTTGTGGCAAAAATACAGGAGGACGAAAGATCATCCGCAAGAAAAAAAAATGGAACAAAAAATGAACTTGCTTCAGGGACTAGGAGGGCAGGGCGGAAACTGTCAGCACCAAGGGCACACGTAGAAACAAGTGGACCTTCCAAAACCGCCGGTATGGTGGGGGGGAAAAATCAGATTGGGGGAAACAGTGCTTTTCGCAGGGAGGGGGGACCAAAGAAAAGGGCTCCCCTGAAAAGACAGAGAGAGCAAAAAAAAAACAGGGGAAGAGGACACACAAGGAAACTCAAGGGCGAAGCGATTGCCAAAGTTTTTCCAGAAGCCAGCTCTGTGGCCACGGGTTAAAAAAAATACCGTCGGAAGGATAGAAACAAAGGGGGATGAAACCCGGTTCGGGAGACTCATGATCCAGAGGGGAAACCAAAGAGCTAGCAAGATGCGTAATCTGCGAAATGAAAGAAGAAAGGCGACCGGGGAAGGATATAAAGAAACTCTGGAAGTAACCCTCAAAAAGAAAAAAAAACAACGGGATCCGTTTTGGTGCCACAACATTCGTTTGGGGCATCGGAAGGGGAGAACAAGGGGTGGGAAAAGACAAAGACCGGTCTGCAAAAGGATGAAGAATGACAGCTCGCAAGGAGACAAAATGCCTGGGCCGGTTCCAAGGGCAAGACGATCCATGTGCCGACAATTTTGGTAGGACGTGGAGTTGGAGAAAAAAAAGGATGCAGCGAGGGGCAACCACCAAGAAGAAAAGGACCGGGCAAAAAAAAGACTGGAATAACGTGTTCAGGAACGCTTGTCAACAAAAGGGACTGCAGCAAGAGGGGGGGGAGGGGGAGGGGAGGAATTTCGGAGAGAAACGGGGGGGAAAGAGAAAGGGAAAAGCGGAAAAAATCAAAAATGGGCAAACAGGAAAGGAAGGAATAAGCACGGGCGAAAAAAAAATTGTTAAAAACCCACAAGAGAACTTGAATATGTTTGGAAACCCGACATGAAAAATAGCTGGAAGAATGAGGGTTGGAAAGAAAAAAAAGGGGAGGGCACGGAAAAAAGGCAAAACAGAAAAACCTACCACGGAAAAAAAGGGACAAGCGATTTACCCAGTTGTGGCCTTGAAAAAGAAAAAGGGATGACAATGAGGACCCCTAAAACAACAGAAAGCCAAACTCAAAAAAAAAAGTGGGGAAGGGTTGAGAAAAGGGAAAAATTCCTCTGAAGAAAAGCAAAACAGGGGGAAAAGGTTTTTTTGGCACACGAAAGAGGAAAAAAGGGGAGGGGGGCATCTGAAAGCGGGAGACAACCTGAACCGAAAGCATTGTGCAACTAAAGATCTGGGGGACCTAGAAAAAACAAAAAAAAAACGAGACTGCGGTGGAAGGGAGGGAGGTCAAAGAACCAATCAAAACGGACATGTAAACAGTAGAGCAAAAGGGTACCCCAGGGGGGGGGGTTTGTTGGGTGCCAACTTAAGAGAGAGAGGAGGGGGAAAGTGGTGGGTAATGAGGGATTCAAACTTTAAAAAATGGGAAAGAAGAAAAAAAGCGGAGATGGAGAAGGCATAAGGAGAACAAAAAAAAGCAAAAGATGGGGGGGGGGACATATAAGACCAAGAGTTGAAAAAAACGCAGGACCAGGGAGGAATAGAATGCCCTGGTGGGGGAGGGTTGTAAAAAAAAAAGAAAAGATACTATCAAGGAAGTACCAGCCCTTTGGTAAACCCAAAAAGGAAAAAAGTGTCTACGGTTAAAAAAAGAAAGCAAAAGAAAAAAAAACAAACAAAAAAAAAAAAACCACAAACCAAAAAAAGCAAAAAACAAAGAACTCAACGGAAGGGTGGGATGTTATAGAAAACTTCTTTTAAAAAAAGGGAGGGAAGGAAAAAGGCAAGAGAGGATCATCGGAAAAGCAACAAAAAAAACGAAAACGTGTTTACCGGAACCATAGAAGGGGAGGGGAAAAAGAACTAATCACAGGAATCGTTTGATGATTAGGTTTCGACTGCGTAACAATAGGAACGAAAAAGAATCGTAAAGGGGAAAATCCAAAAAACAGCGAGGAACAGGTAAGGAATACAAAAAAACCGAAAAACGGGGTACACCGAAAAAAACAGGGCACGCAACGCCAGACTGCAATAAGTGGGGACCAAAAAAAGGGGTTACCTTTTTGCATACAAAGTAGGGGAGGCAAAAATACGCGAGGGAAATCATGAGGTTGAGGGGGGGGGTTTAGGATGGACGGGAAATCCATTGTTTGTGTGGAAAAAAAACACGATAGAAAGAGTACAAGTTTTCTTCCTTAAAAGTAGAAACTGGAGGTGGTAGGATAGAACAAAGTCACCAACCAGATGTGGACCCCGGGGTGGGTCCCTTTTGAAGGGGAGGGGACAGGCAAAAAAGGGGAAGGGACCTGAAAGGGGGGGGGGTCGGGATCGAATGGCACAAAAAGGAAAGGGAAAGCGGGGGAAAAATATCGGCCCAAGAGCTGGTCATAGGGCCAAACGCCTGTTCCTGAAAACATTCCAAAGGGGGGGGGGGGGGAAGGCTTTTCATGGTGGGGAAAAAAAGGGGGGGGAAAATTGGACTGCCTGTGTGGAGGAAACTAGGGAAAGGTGTCCAAAGAAGCGCGAGCGGGCCCGGGGAGAAAAAAAGGGATACCATCAGAGAAAAGAAAAGGGTGTGGAAGGGTGCCTGGAGTCATTCAGGAGGGACATGGGAAAAAAAAACTTATGGAAAGGAGGGGGGATGGCTGCCCGCCCGGGTTTGAAACAAGCAAAAATGAACAGGGAGAATTTTGGTCACAGGGGAACGGCAACAAGAGGAGAAGGCTCAAAGAACCCTGCACACCAGTTCTTTAGAAGGAACAATTCTTCAAACCAGGTGGGGGAATTGTAATACCATGGGGGGAAACACATAGAAGAAGGACCTGCGCATATCTAGGGGGGGTGCTGAAATGAAAGGGGAAAAAAATCAAGAAACCTACATGAATTGGGACGGTGAGGGGGGAATGCACCCAGGCTAAAGAAGTGAGTAACGAGCAACTGAGACGGTAAAAAGGGAGGTACCGTCATGAAGGGAGTGAAAAAAAAAAGGGGAAGGGGGGGGGGGGAAACACGTCGGAAAACCAGAGGGACCACAACCGAAGAACGACAGAATAAGAGGGGGAGAAGAGGGGGAGGAGAATGTAAGGCTCTCCTAAAGGAAGATGGATACAGATCATAAAACCAACGGGGGCAGAGAAAAAAGAGCCAACCCGGAGGCAGGAGGGAGGAGGGGATCATGAAGAGTCTATCAAGGATAAAAAAAAAAACGCACCATAAAGTGCATTAAAAAAAGGCCTCTGAAAGGAGGGTCAACCCTCTGAGACGTGTCGAATCTATGCGAGAAAAGAAGGGGGTGTTGAGAAGAGGGGGGTTCAAAACAAACCAGCGAGGACCACCCTGCACAGGGTGTGGTCCTAATGCGTACAAATAAGCAAGACTGTGTTGATGATCGAAGGAAATCGGGGATCACCCAGCAGATGGGGCAGTTTGGCAGGGCGGATAAAAACCAAAAAAAAAAACGTGTGAGAAGAGCTGCAAAAACGCAACTTTCCAGAACAAGGAAAGAACTTTTTGGGAAGAAGGGGGAAAAAGAAAAAGGACGGCAGAAAGGGAGAGAATCGTGGAAACGAGGAGCTGCATGGGGCAGTGAATCCTGCACAAATTCAAAAAAACCAGGCGGAGGTTAAAGGTGCCATGTAAATCATAACGGAAGGAAAGGAAAAAAGCTCTCAGGGGAAAGGGTGAAGGCGCAAGAAACCATACACTCCGGGGTCCACTGAAAAGGAAGAAGGGAGAAAAACATTCGCTTTTCAGGGAAGGGGGAAAAGTAGGGAGAAAAAAGGTTTTGATGATCTAGACTAAAGAAGGTTCTCACGACGCGTACGAGTAAACTGGGAAAAAGAAATATTAGAGAAGAGGGGAAAAGAAAAAAAAACATCATAAACTCGGGAAAAAAAGGGAACACACACAAAAAGACCCGAATGTCTGTTTTGAAGCCTCGAAGATATCAGTTTCGCTGGTTGGTTGAAATATCTGCAAAGAAGCTCAGACAGGGACTCCGGGGGGAGGGGAGGGGATAAGAAAAGAAGGGGGGGTGCACAAATATCATTGGAAGAAAGGGGGAAAAAAAAACCACATATGAGTAAAGCACCTTCGAGCCCAAAAAACCACGGCCAAAAAACACGAGAAACTAAAAAAAACACCCTATGCCCGGTAGTGGAAACGTGGGGGAGAGGGGGGGGGGGGGGGACAGAACTAACGGTCGACGCACAGACAACTCGGGGTGTGGAGGGGGGGAAGTCACTAAAATCCAGGTTGGATCAAGAGGGGGGATTTCAAAAAAACCACTGGGTTGGGGAGAGAAGAATAGTTCCCAGAATGGGAGGGACGGGGGGGGGGGTCTGCAAGGAGGGGGGTCGAAAGGTTGAATATGGGGATTTACAGTTGGGTGAGTAAGAGGGGGAAAAAGTTGGTCTCAACCGCGGGAAAAAAAACGGTTGTTGGTTTTTTGGTGTAAAACTGCGGTCCAAATCGAAGAAAGGAGGCCGGGGGGGGGAAGCAGGGGGTGATGGGGCGACGAAACAGGGGGCGTTGGGGTCATGGCAGAAGGAAAAAACAGAAAAAGGAAAAAAAAAATGTCCGTCAACTGCCGGGGTAGAGGGTGGGGAGGGGAGTCCTAACTCTAAATGTCAGGGAGAAAGATCAGAAGAAAAAAAAAACAAAGGATGATAGGTAAAAGGGAAAAAAAATCTGGAAAAGCCTCAAAACGAGAGGGAAGGGACCGACAGACTTCAACGGGGAGACTGAAAGTCAACGAAAGGACTTGTTCACCAAGACAACGAAAGAAGGAACCGATTGTTGTCACCAAAAGTTAAAGAGAGCCAAATTCACAAAAAAAACGAAATAAGTTAATTCACAAGGTTCCGAAAACGAAAGGACTCAACATGCAAAAAGCTAAAAGGGGAGGAAAAAGAACATAAACCGCGTCAACCCAATTAATTCAAGGGTCTCTTGTAAACAAAAAAAGGGTTGGGTTTGGACCACACAAGCAAAAAAAAACCAGACGAGAAGCACACCAGGGAGAACTTTATGGCGACAGGAGGGGTGAGTTCTGGGGTCGAAAAAGGGGGAAGGAAAGGAAAAGTTGTTTGGGACAACCATCCTGTAGTTGAGGGGGAAAAGTTGTTGGACCCAGGGTCGCTCGGAGCAGTTACTCAAAGAGAAGGGGGAATGGAGGCATCCAATGGGAGAGTGTTCAACAGCCAGGGGGAGGAAAAACGGGCACAAAGGGGCAGGAGCGAAATCATGCGTAGAATGGAAAACACCAAATGCGAAAATAGTATAGGAAGGGGAAAGAGGAGGGGGGAAAAAACCCAAGCAGGGGGTTCATGTGGGGGAAAGAAAAAAACGCATGAGTGGGTCTTTTGAAGGAAAGAGCAAGAGCTCCCTGGAGAAAAAACTCAAGAAAAGGGGATAACGTTAAGAAAGATAGTCAGAAAAAGGCAAAATGTGCCAAGTGGGAAGGGATACAAGAAAGAAACTTAATGTTTGGAGAAAAAAATTGGCTTTGCCACCCGGGTGAGGGGAATCGCTCAAAAACCGGATAAAAAAAGACTAGGAAGTCCTCAAGTGAGAGGGTCAAAAACGGAAGGGGAAAGGAGTTCCATCAAAGTAGAACAAACCGAAAAAGGGTATGAAACTTACACAACCGCTTTGGTGATCGAAGTTTCAACACTCAAGGGAAAGAAAAAACACCGCGGAGGGAATCAAATTCCTATCAGGAGACCGAAGGGAACAAGCTTAACACCGTAATGGGAAGGGAAAGAATCACAGCTAAACGAAAAAAAACTGCAAGAAAAACAAGGGAAAAACCGCCTGACCCCAAATGGACAAGCACCAACAGGGGGGAAAAAAATTCCAGGAAATCAGAGCAAAAATGAAAACCAAGGGGAATTCAAGCCAGTAACAGGAAAGGAAAGGAAAAAAATGAAGGTTGGGAGAAAAAGGGGGGGGGGGGGTGTGACAAAAAAGAGGGTGCACGCAAACAACAATATGAAAGCAAGCCGAGAGCAAGACTTACAGATTGTCCAAAAAAAAGGAGGAAAGTGCTCGGAAATCAAAAAATGATGTACACGAGACTCGGGGACTAAAAGTAACTAATCAGTAAAAGCGAACGGGTACAACACCTGAAAGTGTTGTGGTCTGCTCGGGGTAGAACAAGGCAAAGCAAGGAGGAGGGGAGCACCACTCAATAGAAAGAGAAAAGGGAAAAAAAGATGCCATTAAAGAGTCTGAAAGTCACGCGACTTCCGCGACAACAAAAAACTAACATCTCGAAAAAAAAAGGGAAGGGAAGCGTAGCGAAAACCTGGAAGAAATGGGAAAGGACTACCAAGGGGAGGGTTAGAACACGCAACTACGTTCCCAAAGACTTGGTGCACAAAATGGGCTATCATATGTCAGGCTCAAGCCACACGAAGAGGGGGCACAAGGCAGGGAGAGTCAAGATTAAAAAAGAAGGGGGAGCAAAGAAAAGAAAAGGGTGCCAGGAGGAAAAACAAAAACCAAAAATACGCTGTGTTTAAAAAACCTTGACAAAAAAGAAGAAAAAGCTTATCAATCAGGGAAACCAAACACCGAAAGGGAAAACGGAGACAACAGCATGTCACAGGAAGGGAGGGGGACAAAGAGAAAAAAGAAAGAACCAGCAAAACCTTCAAAAAAGGAATTGAAGTAGGGACTGCCGGAATTACCGCGCCGCAGGCCAAACACTTAGGGGGTAACCTTCACCCTAGGAAGGAGTTGTGAGAACAGCAAAAAAAAAATTGTTGGCAAAGGAAAACGAGAGGGGGGAATGCCGGCCTGCAACAGTTACAGCGCAATGGGAAAAGAAAAAAAGAAAAAAAAGGCCTCTACGCAGTGAGAATGCAAGATGCAAATTCATACCTACCAAAAAAGAAAAGAAAAAAAATTCCACATGGAGGGGATAGGAAATCAAAATAAAGATCACCACAAGGGGGAGGGTTCTCATCAAAAGAAACCGATCAGGAGACTGGAAAAAGAAAGGGAAGCTTTTATATAGACTTGGTAAAAAAACGGGTTCTAACTAAAACTCAAGTATTCCATAAGGAGAAAAACGGGGAGAAAAAAGAAGGGGCAAAAAAGTTTACAGTGGAAAAAAGGGGACCGTGTTCAGAGGGGGAACCCAAGGGAGAAAGAGGCTTCTGTGGGAGCAGGGTTTCCTGATTCAATGGGATGGAGTTATTAAAGGGGAATGATGGAAAAAAAAATCCTAAAAAGCCCTTCAGAAATCAAAGAAAAAGAGGGGAAGAAAGAGAAGCACCTGCTAGGGTCCGGAAAAAGAGGGGGGGGAAAAAAAAAAAAGTCGGGGCGGTGGCTCAAACGATCCTACGAAACGTTTCAAGGAAGCACAGGGGGGGGAAAAAAAAGTATGGAGGGGGACGAAAGAAAAAAAAAGCCCGTGGGGCGGTAGGAGAAAAAGGGAAGGGAAAAAGTAAAATCCCGAAAGAGTGGAGAAAAAGGGCCAATGTCCTCCCTCTCCAGAGAGTGAGGAATGAAGGCTTAGGGAAAGCGGAAGCAGGGGGGGGTGGGAAGAAAGTATGCCTGGTCAAGCAAAGAGGTTTTGGAAAGAAAAAAGGTAACAAGTCGCTAAGGGGTCCAGACAAAACTAGTGTTGTCAGGGGACACTTTTTAAAAAAAAAAAGCGAGAACCTTCATTACACGTTGGGGGAAAGCGAAGAATTGCCGTGGTCACAGCATGAAAGCTCCAAGAAAGCCGAAATGAAAAATTGAAAAAAGCGGGGAGCAACGACTTCGAACACGGATAGTTGTTACACCGCTAAAAGGGGGAGAAAAAATGATGGCAGGAAATAAGGGGGGAAAAAAAAAGGGGGACAAGAAGAGAATCCAGAGGAAAAAGATTTAACAGGGGGCTAATCCATAAGGAAAAAGCATCGTCCCGACCCGAAGGACGTTGGAAAGGGGGGGACCTTCGTCTTCTTATGCACAAAAGGGGGGGCGGAAAGAGGAGAAGGACCTTACAGAGCACTTTGGGAAAAAAACATGGGCACTAGTGGGCGGGCAGGGGGACGTGACTCACGGAGGTTTTGCCAAACCCAAAGAAGAAAGAGGAAAAGGCGTTGAAAAAAGAGGCAAAGGGGGGGGAGAAGGGGGTTTTTACGACTGCCTAATCGTGCAGGGTAGGGCAGGGGAGAGCACGACCAACACAAAATCATAAAACTCCGCAGAAAATAGAACTCCCCAACGAAAAAAAAGGGAGGGAAAGAAGGGGGTGACAACTGGGGTTCCGCAAAAAAAAAGAAGGTAACATTCACAATAAAAAGATGAAAAGGGGGAAAAAAAGAGTTCTGATTCGGTGGGGGCAAGAAAACGAAAAGACGCGTTGTTTGTTTCTCACACCTAAAGTCAAAAAAACAGGGGACTGAAAAAGAAAGAAAATCGGCCCCATGACAAGGGATGCCTGGGGGGAGAAAAAAGAGTCCACCTTCAAGCAGAGGGGCTAAAAAAGGAGGTTTCACAGAAGAAATCGAAAAGCTTAAGAAAAGAATGACCGTGGCCACCAACGTCAACTATCACTACACGATGGGGGGTGCGAGGAAGGGAAAACGCTTGGGGAAAAAGAGCGGGAGAAAAACGACTCAGCGCAGCGGCAAAGGAAGCAAAAGGGGTTTCCAACCAGCATGGGAACAAGCGCTTGGGCTTGTTGGGAAGAGATCCATTCAGGGAGAGCAGGGGGCAGAAAAGGCCTATGAAGGCAGCAAGAAAGGGAGTGGTGGAAAAAGAGGGG
>Ga0179591_1264628_pt1 | contig 26655 bp, 24 predicted proteins | sample CZOMad2_1_08_16f_FD_182891 | JGI IMG/M metagenome (GOLD analysis project Ga0179591, IMG submission 182891) | Vadose zone soil fungal communities from Angelo Coast Range Reserve, California, USA - CZOMad2_1_08_16fungal (PacBio error correction) | ecosystem: Environmental > Terrestrial > Soil >...
AAAAGCTTGGCTTCGCGTTCTCGGAGGGGGAAGGAGGGAGGGGGTGCAGGAGCATCGGCCCGATTGCGACCAAGGCATGGGAGCTGCAGAGGAAAGGAGCCGGTGTCCGGCCTGATCATGCTGCAAAAGCGGCTCGACCAAGAGAGAAATGGAAAGAAATCGATTCAACCAACCAAAAAAAAAGAGAAAACCCAAAAAAAAAAAAAAAAAAAAAAAAACCCCCCCCAACACAAAAAAAAAAAAAAACAAAAAAAAAAAGACAAAAAAGACCCAACCAAAAAAAAACCCCCAAAAAAAAAAAACAAACAAAAAAAAGAAAACCCAACCCAAAACCCTAAAAAAAAAAACACAAAAAAGAAAAAAAAACCACAAAAGAAAAAAAAAAAAAAACCGAAAAACAAGAAAAAAAAAAAACCCAAAACAAAAAAAGGAGAGATTTTTCTCCTCTTCAGCTTCAGCCGTGGTCGAGCCGCCTATGAAAGAACATATCCTTCCGGACAAAGAGCAGGGGTCCCGCGGCAGCAGCATTGCGATGGTCAGAAGAAAGGGCAGAACAAAAAGACTCGCCGGAAACGCTAATCAATTTTCCGGAGGAAAAAAAAAAAAGCCCAACCAGAGCAGATGATCGAAAAATCTTTCCAGACCGGGATGGCAATCCAGGCGATGAAGATGCCCCCGACAGACAATCAAAAAAAGAAAGGATAGCTGGGGGTAAAGAAAGGGAGGCGTCGCCATCGTCTAGACCTTGTGAAGGAGGAAACACCAGCCCAACCGTTCTAAGACGGCATCGCAAGAACGGGGGGAAAAGGGAGAAAACCTCTCTCCCTGCGAGGAACACGCAGGCGGAAAGACCTTCATTCATTATTAAAGGCAAAGGACGACCAGCACATCCTGTGCACATAACATAAAAGCTGTGCCGAAGGGAAGAAGCCAAGTCCTGACGTCAAGGAGCCCACTGAACAAGGAAAACGGAGACGGGAGAAAAGAACTGGGTCATCGCTCGGTGAAGATAAAAGCAACTCTCCTCAAGAAGCCTTTCATGGCTTGCCAGTTCGGAAAAGAAAAGAGGAAACTCGCCAACGCATAGAAATGTTGTTAGTTCCGCGTGATAAGGAAAATAAGACTAACCGGTCAGGGGGGAGAAAAGGAGAAAGAGAAGGCGATGGCGGGCGGCCAGAGAGAGAAGTCGACCTGGTACGATCTCCCCGGGAGGGAGAAAAGGGCTTGGGGAAATGGAAAGGGAAGGTACGGCAGCGACCGCTCCGGATCAGTTTGAGATTGCCAAAAGGCAACCTTCACCGGGTAAAGGGAGTCCCGGTTTCATGAGAGAATTCCCTCAGAGTCAGAAAAAAGAGAAAGAAGGGTAGCTCTCCTCGAAATGGAAAACTTAAAAGAAGGAGAGGAGTGGAATCGGGGTCTACCTCACAATGGGACCCTTTCTTGATACACTCCCGAAAAGAAAGAAGGGAGAGTCCGAAGTTGGATGAGATATGGGGGTCATTATCTGGCTGTTGGAGGCTTGTTCAGGGGGCCAGTATGCGAGGTGAAGGTTGGGTTCCTGGAAGCACGCTTCGTAAAGGAAGAGAAGGGGAGAGATCAGGCAAGTTCTCTTTTATCGAGAGTCTTCCTTGGAAAGCGGATCGCAAGGGCTTCAGAGGGTGACGTCATTAAGTGGGGGGCCAGGACACTAAAAAAGAAGGGAATCTAAGCGGATCGCGCTTGAAAGGTGTAGAACTTAGGGGGAATACGCGGAGCTTCAGTGTCTGAAGTAACGGGGAGAGTTTTTCCAAAAGCGCTAATCCGTCCATTTTGCCCAAAGGAAGTCGGCAAGAAAGGGTTGATGAGCTCCTGAGAAGAACAGAAGCCGAGAGTGTCGGGGGTGAAAGGAACAGCTTAATTGAAAAACTCCGATTGAGCTGCAGGGCGGCGGGCCCATTACAGGAAAATCAGATGCGCGTGACCAGGGAAGGAACAACGCCTCAGGGAGCCGGGGAAGAAGAGAGGGGATCTGGGGGGCAAAGCCTTCCCACTTTATGGGACTTCAATTACGGGGAGAAATTGCTACTACCACGGTGGGGGGTGAGAGCTGTCAAATCTGAAGCAAGAAACAGAAAAAACACTTCTTCTCCAGAAATAGGAGGGCGGTCATAGGAGGGGAATCAGGATCGACACAGAGGGCCCGGTCTATGGGGGAATCCTCTTCCATCGGAACGCAAAAAAATATGAAACGTAAAAAACATTCCTGTGGGTCCCTTAAAAAAAGGGAATTTCTTGGGGCGCCTTCTTTTCACCCATAGGGGGGACTTCTGGTAATGAAGCCGGAAATTGGGGAAAGCCGTCCGTCGCCTAAGAGAAACTGGAAGAGCCCTGAAGAGGGGGGGGGGACACTGTCTACTTTTGATCTTGGGTGCGCTGGGCGTCACGGGGGGGGGTCAAAAGAAAAGAAACTCTCACAAAAGACCTTCCACTTCTCGGTGAAAAAGGAAAAAAAAAAAAGGAAAGAGAGAGAACTCGCGCATGTCTTGGCGTCCACGGCGAACCAGGATGGGGGGAAGAAAAGGCGCATTACAGGACATCTCCGGAGAAATTGGGAGAGTCTACCAGAAGAGTTGACGATGCGTCCAACAGAGAAAAGGGAAGGGGGGGAGTATCCCAATGAAGGAAGTAACGGATACCTCTTCAGCAGGGGGAAAGAAATCACGGCATCAAGAAACGCCTTTGATCACTCCTTCAGGGGAGAGAAAAAGGATGATCCTCTGAAGGAGGGTGATTCCTCTCCTCCTCCCTGGAAGGAAACATATTAAATTCCGGCCAAAGGGAAAAACGTTTTCGTAGTTTTGGGATGAGAAGAGGGGAGGAGAACCTTGAAGGGGATTGTTCCATCGCTATGAAAGAGAAGGAGGGGAAATCGAAAGGGGGGTCTTCAGGAGACAAATACGATAGAGAAACCAGAAGTATTTTTCGGGGGGGGAGAACTTTTCAACTTGTATATGGGGAAGGGGCGCATTGTGGGTAGGGAATTTAGGAGAAAGAAGAAGAAGCGCCTCACCATTTAAGGAGAGAGGTGGCGAGGATGCCGAAGCAGAAGCTCCACAGGACGTCCTCGTGGGATCATTGTGATCGGACAAGGTCCTAACTTCACTTGAGGGAAGAGGATTTTACGGGAATTGGGGAGATTTGGCGGCCGTCAACGACAACAAGCCTTCGACTAAGGAAAAAGAGAGGAATTTTAAGAGACCCTCTGCTAGTCATGAAAAAGAGGGATCTCGCTCGTTAGGGTTTCCACGACTCTAGGGAGGGGGGGAGGGAAACCGTTGACAGAATTGAGGAGGGGCGTATTTTTCTTGCTGCCGAAAAAGAGAGAATGGGAGAAGGATTAATAACTACTGGGTTTGAATGTCCTGGGGCGGGGTCTACAAGAGGGGGTGCCTACTCCAGGGCGGCCATGTAGAAAGGAGGCATAAAGGCGCGTGCTAAGGGGTCAAAAAGGAAAGTGCTGCATGGGAAAGAGGGCTGCCGATGGACGTTCATAGAATTGTCTCCTATCTCATTAGGGGACCCGCGGACCCCAATTGAAAAGAGGAATGGGATAAAGGAGGATGCGCCAGATTCCATAAGAAAAGGGGGAGGAGGGCCGGCAAACGGGATGTCAGCTTGCCGGGGGAGAGGAACAAAGAGAAGGAAAGTTTAAGAAGGGGGGGGGAAAAAGGAATCTCTTCACGTCAGAGGAAGGGCGGTCCTTCTGTTAGTCGAGCGGATAGTGGGACCAACCGTCGGGAAGGAACGTTGAAACCTAGCGTGGGAGAGCGGGGAAGGGGACAATTTCCTTCAGAAGAGCGCTCAGTTCTTTGTTCGAAGAAAAAAGAGTTAAAAAAGGAGACCAGGAGTCACAGAGGAGAGCTTTATGAATGAGAGCCGAAGAGAGGCAGTTTACCGGAGGGAGAGGAGATTTGTGATGGCAAAGAGGGTGCAAAAAAGGTCTTTACATCAACCATAGGAGAAAAAAAAACCAAGGGAAGGTCATCAATCTGCAAAAAGAGGGAGGATTGGAGAAAAAGTCGAGTGACTGGGAACTCTGAGGTAATTTGGGGAGCGAAGGGAGGAGCTTGGCCTACTTAAAGGGAAAAAAAAAAACCTTGATTCTGACAGCGAACGCTTCTGGAAAAAACCGGCTTGTTTTGCAGGGCCGGGGACCATGCGTTGAGGGACTTTCCCGAGGAAAAAAGGGGCGCCGCCGGCGAGCCATTTGCAAAAGCCTTGAAGCCAGAAACGAAATGGGGACTGGAAGGTCGTACGCTTTTGGGAAAAAACAACCTCGAGCGGCGAAAGGGCCGGGCCTTGAGGGAAGCCGTAATTGCTATAGAGGGGGCGTCCGCCGGAAATAGGGGGGAGATTCCCCCGGAAAGGACTTGTTCGGGATGTGGAACAATCCTGCCCACGGCGGAAAGAGAAAGGTAGAATGAATGTGGAAACTATACAAGCCCGAGAAAGAAAGGGATCTCGAAGAAAACAAAAGGGAGATGTAAAATATAGAGATCGGAAGAAGGAGGAAAAAAAGAGCTGCTGTCACCTCATTGGGGAATTGTATAAGAACGGGCCGGAAAAACCATCAAAACGGGAAGGGAGGGGCCTCAACGCTCTCGTGGTCAAAAAAGGGCTCTAGGTGTCTTCTTCGTAGAAGGGAGAAAGAACTTCAAAAAGACAATGTTGTCTCCGGGAAAAGAGGCCTGTGCTATCCCACGGCGAGGGGGATGGGCTGAAAAAGCTTCACTGGCAAAGCATTAGGGGGGGGGAGAAAAAAATCGGACCGAACAGGTAATCAAAAGCTCAACTCAGTAGGAAAAAAGAACAGCCGGCTCTTAAATAAAAATTTAAGAGTCAGGTAAAAAGAGGAGGAAATCCTTGCTAGGGGGATCACACTACATCAGAGGAGAGGGCTGAATATTTCTCGGAAGGGGAGCACGTTAGAGAAACTCTGCATTTGTTTGGGGGGGGATCTGTGTTCGAAAGAAGTAAAAAAAAGGGTCATTACAATATAACGAAAAAAAAAATCATCCTTCCCTAAAAAGAGAGGAGACCGACACAAAGCATGTTCTCTCAGGGAGGGAGGGGGGCCACCGGCGTGGGGAAAGACTCTTCGGAATAAAAGAAGGAGAAAATGGCCCCTCCAATCCTACGGAAAGGGAAAGGTCGTCAACGGGGGAGTCACTCCTTTTCGGAAGGGGAGAGCCCATCTGACTAAGGAGCCTTGAGCGAAATCGGCGACTTTCTCGAAGGAGAAAAATAGGAAGGGAGAGATCGCGTCGGGGGGGGGGGGGGGGTGAACAATGAGAGGCCAAGGCAGAAGAAAGCATATTCATGCCCCTGTCGGAGGGGGAACTTCCCGCACGAAGGGGCTCATCTCTCCTTGAGTAAAAGAAGGGATCAGAACCGGCAAATAGTCCGGGGGGGACTCTCGAAAGGGAAAAAAAATCCTATATGGAGGACCTTAGGAGAACACTGGGGCAGACGTCCAAGACAGAAAGGAGGTCGGACTAATCCCTATAAAATGGAGAAGGCCAGGCTTCACACTCTTTGGTGGGGGGATTAGAGAAAAAAACCGGGAAGGGGGAACACCCTGAGAGAAGTGCATTCATCATTAATTCCAGGGAGGAGGAGGGGCGCGCAGAAACAAAAAGAGACGTCTTTCGATTCGGCAGAGGGAGAACTAGGAAAGAAAGCAAGGATCGACACGAAGAGAAGGGAGGGCGTTGCCGATAGAAGATGCTGTGCGCAGGGGATGGCTTGACTTCTCAAAAAAAGAGGCAAGTCAGATCAAGTCTTAGGAAAGTTCATCGCCACCGAAGGAGCTCTTCCCTGTGACCAAATGAAAGAGGGGTTGTCCAAAGCGTTCGTCATCAAGAGGGGGTGAGTCGTGCGGGGGGATTAAAACGCTCAGGAAGACCCTATCATCTACAGGACAGAGATACGAAAATATGTTCGCGATGGGAAGGAAGCTGAGAAACACCAGTACTTGCGGAGAAGGTTTCATCGAGGAGAAATACCCGGCAATTGCGTGAAGAGAGGGGCATCAACAACCCTTAATGGCCTGCATCCCATATGTTTCAAGAGGGGGGAGGAGAGGGCGACAAATAGAGTCCAGTTTGAGCAGTGGGGGAAGGAAGATCTTCTTCTTTATCACAGGAAAGAAGGGAAAGGGGCCTTGAGGATGAGTTCCTTATTATTCCAGGCCAGGGAAGGGAAGGGATAAAAGGGGAAAAAGGCCTGGAGCCGACGGAAAAAGGGGGGAGGACGAATCCACATGCCTAAAGGAAAAAAAGGTTCAGGAGGGCATAAGAAATGATCAATTCTGTGCCGAAGAAGAAGGGAGAAAAAAAGCAGGGTACTTAGAGCGCGCGTAGGGGGGGGTTAAGGTAGAGCGGCAAGTTAAGTGTCGAGGAGAAAAGATAAGTGAAAGCAGAGCGCCGGAACAGGAGACAAGGAGAAAAGGGGCGACGTTCAGAAGTCTCGGCGCAAAAGGGGGGACCGATGACGGCGAAAATGAAAGCTAGGAGGAGGAAAGGACAGAAGGACAAGCTCTGGAAGGCGCTGTGAAAAAGCCAGAAGGGGAAAGGGTACCAGGGGGAATTTTGGGGGGGGACACTATTCGGACGTGGAGAGGGGGGGTCCTCTTGCATCTTTCAAATAGAGAGGAGGAAGGGCCGAGGCAAGGAGGGGATATGACTGCCATGGACAGCCCTGGTGCAAACGGCAAAGGTCAGAGTCGGGCATAGAAAAAGGAAATCAAAGGTCGTTCCAATCAGAAGGAGGTAGGGGAAGAAAACTTGGGGAGGACATCTAAAAGAGAAAGAGGTTCCCGGCTGCCTCCTGAAGGGGGGAGTAACCAAGAAAATCTGATCACCATGTCATGGGAAAGAGGAGAGAAAGACGATCAGCCAGACTTTCATAAAGAGCCAGCGGCTTTCTGCGCGGATCAAAAAAAAGAAACGGTGCCGTTAGGGCAACTTGACCGGAGGAGGATGCGGGAGAGTCAAAAAAATTCTAGAGTCTGAACACAATAATCAACTCCAGAGAAGGGGGGAGGCTCACGAAACAAGGGATATAATTCAATCGCTATCAGAGTATGGAGGAAATGGGGGGAAGGTTTACGAGCCAAAGGGGAAGCTTGCTATCCTCAAGGGAGGAAGTGGCGAAGGTCCTATTTCTCTAAAAAGAGTAGGTAGACAGCTCGAGGGCGGCTGACGGGGAAGTACTCTTGCAAGGAACGAAAAAAATTCACTGCACATGAAGGAAGGGGAATCTCGTACAAAGACCGAGAGGGGGGCGAGTCGAGGGATGGTCCGGGGGCATTGTTCGGACGACGAGGGAAGATGGGGAACCTCGAGATCACCAGAAGAAGGGGGAAAAGCTACGTACAGGGAAGGAGGACTGGATCTGTTCCTGACAGGAGGAACCGACGGAACGGGGAGTCAAAACCGGCAGCAAAAGGGAGGCTTTCTGCGGGGGTCGCAAGGGGGGGAGACGGCTCTGTCTCTGCCGTACGCGGAAAAGAGAACGGCTGGTCCTAGAAACAGAATCGTAAATGTCGATGTCGAGGGACCCTCAAGGGGGACAGCGAGAAGGGAAGCCGAAAGAAGTCAGTAGGGAAGGTAACTCTTACTACACCCCTTCAAGAGGGGAGGGGGGGCTAAGGGCTCAAGGCGTATCTTCGTGATTCCGGGAGGGGGAAGCCGCAAGAAGAGAGAAAGGTGGAAAGGCCGATGCTGTTACTATAGCAGAGAGGATGCAAAAAAAGGTTCTCGGGGAAAGAAATGCTGTCGTTGCTGCTTTTAAGAAAAGGGAAAGGCGTCCTTTGGGGTCTCTCGTAGCTATCTCGGACGGGGGGGGGGGAAGAATGGGCCCTGGGGGCCGCGTGCGGGGTTTGGCGAGGAGAGGCCTTTGGCAGGAGAAAAAGGTGTCGAACTGAGCGGGTTCTCTCTTTGTCTATTTCGGAGAGAGAGACAAGGCGGGGGATGGGGCTGGAGGGCATCGGCAGGGTAAGACCGCTTAACAGCTATCGCGCCGTTGCAGGAGTGGGGAAGGTAGTGTTGCAATCTTCATAGGGGGGAAGAAAGGGATTGCCCTGTGAAATGGAATTGAGAGGGTTTGGGGGGGAAGGCGCTGACTCCCGGGAAGGAGCTTTGCAAGAAAACACGCTGATCGTGTGCTTCCCGGGGGGAGGGAAAGCGGAAAAGGCGACTGGAGCTGACCTTCCCACTGGGAGAACCCGGGTCAAGAAAGTCTGCTGGCCTTCATCTTCTACTCCTCACAAAAGAAAAGGAAAGCTGCGGCGAATAAAAAGAAAAAAAAGAGGATGAAAGAGAGAGATTTTCAAAAAAAGATCGCCGGGGACGGGCCGAAAGCTGTAAGGGGAAAGAGCCTACACCGGCTCGTGGAAGGTCAGCTGGCATCAGCAGGGGAAGAAGAAGGCCTATGCAGAGACCTATCAGCTCCTAAGGGCGCCGAGACGCATAGACAATAGGGGGCCGGCTAGAAATCAATATGATAGAAGGAAGGGATAACCACTAAAAAGGGGCCAATGGGCAAGAGATGCCCACTTACAGAAACAATCATCGGGAAGGGGGGTAAACTGGATTTAGGAGGCGGCCATAAAGCTGTGAGCAGACGAAAAGGGAAAAACAGTCCCAACGTTCGATACACACTGAAAAAAAAAAAAGTGAGAGAAAGCGCAAGGTCCACAGAGAAAAAAAAAACAGGAGACCTCCGTGTTTCAAAAAGGAAATCCTGTCAGCAGACTGCATGAGAGGGGACCAATCAGCGAATCACAACCGCGGCAAATAGCCTTTTCCAAGAAGAGGGCTGTGCCGAAACAGAAGGGAAAATCCCAAATTCCGAAAAGCCCGGAGGAAGCCACATCGGAGGGAGGGGCGCGAAGAGGAAAAAGGGGTTAGCTTTTCATCGGGGGGGTCAGAGCTCCTTCCTTCCAAAAAGAGGCACCGGTCAGAGGCTCCCGAAAAAACTTACTCGCCAAAGCCCGCGAGAGAGGAAAGGTGCTGTTGTTTTAGGAAAGGGGCAGATGACCTGAAAAGGTCCTCTCGGCTGAAAGCGGAGGAGGAAAAGGCGGCCCTTCTTTACAACCAGAAATCTCCTACATCGAAGGGGAACAGGGTGAATGAAAAGACTAGTGTGCGGGCTTCAGAGAACGCTCAGAAAAGGGGCCGATGCGACCCCCGCAGAGGGAAAAAAAAAAAACCAGAAGACCCTGTTTCCATGATCGAAGAAAGAAGGGGGGGAAAAGCGAGTCAGATCCATGTCCCTCAACGACACATTGAACGTAAGGAGAAGACCCGGTGAGAGCGAGTACTCAGGCAGCTTCTACATCTGAAGGAATGCTTGAAAAGGGGAAGGAAGACGAGGGGAGCCGAGTTCGATCTCCCTTGTGGAAAGAACGGAAGAGGCATGAGCTGGCAGGGGGGGGGAAGGGGTGCAAAAAGGTTGAGAGAGAGGTGTCAGGGTCCTTCGCGAGGAGGGGAAGGAATTGGTCCTTGCGGCGGAAAATTCGTGGGCTCTGGGGGCCAAGGAAAGACTCTCCTTTAAAAGGGAGGAGCGGGGGAGCTTCAAGGTACGCACGTGGGGAAAATGCCCTTCATCACTAAATCATGAGAAGAAAAAGCTTGACTTCCTCTGTGTAGACCAGAGGGAATTGGGAGGCATCTTGTGCTTCTAAGAAAAGGAGTTTTTGCGCTCAGGGAAGGTCCAGTTGCACCCGGCGGGGATCTTGTGTCCCCCTGCGAAAAAAGCTCCAGAGGGAGAGGAAAAATGAAGAAACAGGAAAAAGAGGAAAATCCGTAGTGAGCTGAGGAAACATGACATGGTGTCATCATATGAAGAAAAGGGGTCATTAAAGAGTAGGGAAAAAGCGCTGGGAGGGAGGGGGAGGGGGGAGGCAAATGCCTTCCCACTTGAATTCAATGACGCAGTTGCTACTAACCACTGGGGGGGGAGAGAAGTTCACCTTCCTCCAGTTTTTCCCCACGGAGGAGAAAACACTCACGATTGCGTCTAGAAGGGGGGAGACGACGAGGAAAGGAACTCTCACTTTCCGTTAGGAAAGGATTCCCGGGGGAGGAGGACGCTCCAAATCCGCAGAGGAAAACGGCACCCACAAAAGGGGTCACGGTGGTTTTCCAAGGTCAATGTGAAGTTTTCCACGAGGAAGAAGGGGCCCCCCCCCCCCCCAGGAAGAGCTTGTCAGGAAAGGGAGAGATTTAGTATCTCCGGTCAAAAGGGGGTCGATCGGATAAACCCAGAGCGCCTTCGAGAATCGGGGGAAGCGACATCCTGGGAAAGTGAGCTTGGATGAGGGAAGAAAGGTGGCTTCACTTCTAGAAAGGGAAACTGAAAAGAGAACTGCCAAATTCACGTTCTCGGGGGAAAAAATACGCGAGTAAGGAAAAAGTCTTTTCGTCCGCTATTGAAAGAATAGGATCAGGGCTTTTGGAACGAAGACTTCAAGAGGAAGGGAAAAAGGAGAGGGGGTGGATCGTCTCCAGCACCGGAAGGGGGGAGGCGAGGCTTAACATCGCCAAGGGAAGGGAAAATGGCGAAAATTCCTTCAATTCCTTCCAATCGTTCGTTAGGGTCCAGCCATCACTGGGAAAGGGAACCTCATGGGGAGGATTGCCCTCCAGAGCTTGCCGGAAAGACACCTGAGCATACGCCTGGACCATCTCGTTAGTAGCTCCTCAAAAAAGAGGAATGTGGCCCCATAGGGGGAAGCAGAGGACGTTGGGGGAGGGGGGTCTTAGGGGTCCTACGGAAAAGACGCTTTCTTATCGGGGGGAGATTGGCAGGAAAACTATTACCCTTCCTATTGTTCAAAAAGAGACAAGCCCTGGGGGTGGGTGTATTATAAAACGGAAAAAATCGGGAGATCTCTACCTCTTGAGGGGGGCTTGAATGGTACGGTATATTATCGGCTCAAAAGAGGCCGGTGATTTCCCGTACCGTGAAAGAAGTCCGAAAAGTGAAGATAGGGCGAGTGAAAGATTCTGGCTGGGGAAGACCACTATTCTTTCGCTCGGGAAGAAAGGGTCACCGAGAGAGGGGTGTATGGCGAAGCATTAGAAAAAGGGGAGGAGGCTTTTACTTACGGGGAGCAGGCGTTGTGACAAAAGCCCAACTCATGGAAGGGAGAGGAAAATAGGACTTTGTCCTCGCAAACCCCTCGAAAAAGCTTGATCTCGGGCGCGGGGAAAGAGGAAAACGAGATTTTGAGGTCTTGGGAAACACAAAAGAGTGCTCCGAAGAGCATTGGGATTGCTCGGAGGGAGTAGGAAGGGGGGAATTAGAAACCGACTAGAAAGAAGCACTTCTGGAAGACATCGAATCCTCAAGTTTTGCCGACGAAATAACCGTGTACTGGTGGTAATAAAGAGGGATAATTCCCTAAGAGGGAAAGTCGACCACCGTTTCCGGAAGGGAAGAGGCGGCTCCTATTTCGGGAAGGGGAGATGAATGTTCCGGAGGAAGACTGGGGATGTAACAGGACTCCTTTGAGATAAAAGGAAAAGGAAGTACGATATCCCGGAAAAAGGAGCCATAGAAAAAAAAGAGAGAAATTTCTTGGAAAGGGGGGCGAAGGGGAGCATATGTGAGCCGGAAAGTGGCGGGAAACTCCTCGGGGAGGGGGAGATACTATGGGAAAAAGAAAGCTCCACGTCGCCGGAAGAGAAGCGCAAGGAAAAAATTCGATGTTGAAGAGGGCGGGAAATGAACATGAATGATCGGAGTTGGAATGAGACTTTCCGAAGAGGGGGCCTCCAAAGGGGGGGAAGGGAAGTTCCTCGATCCGAAAGGAAGAGCCACTGGAGAGGAAAACTCAAGAGGGCCAATCACTTCCTCAGGGAAAGGAAAGCGTGAGTGATGGAAAGCTGCCCGTAGGGATACCTGAGAAGAGAGGGGGCCCAAGGGGGCCAACTCTTGGGAAAGAAACAATAGAAGAAAGGAGCATCGAAATACAAAGGAGGAGCTTACTAGAACTAAGACAGAAACGGATGATTCACCTCGAAGGGGGGTCTTTCTTCAAAAGAAGGCTCTCTCTAAAGAAAGAGGGGTCTTGGCCCGAGAAGAGACAAGCTGCGTGGAGATATTTTTCAAAGGCCTCGAACAGAAGGGGGAGGGGGAAAACGTGTGATTAACTTCTTGTCAGAGGGAAGGAAAATATCATCGGGAGGAAGGAGAACGGAACAAGGCCATGTTCTTAATCTCTGGGAGGCGAAACGGCAGAAAAAAGTCCTGATCAAGCGAAGGGGGAGAGGCGACAAGCCGAATTGAAAGGAAGTCAGCGAAGACCAGAGTTGAGAGACATCTTGTTCAGGAGGGGGGGGACATTCCACGAGAAGTGCGAAAGTATGAATGTCGAAATTCTTGAAAGAAAAAAAATCGTTGAGTCGGACCTTTTAAAACGATTAGGAGGAAAAGAAGGAGGAAAGAAAAGGTCCGCTACAAAAAGGCTTCGAGAAGGGAAAAAAGAGTTCTACATTTAAAGAGGAAGGAAAAAAATTGCCAAGGGCTTGGAAGGGTACACAGAAAAGGCCGCGGAGGGAGAAAAGATCGTGGGAAAGAAAGGACGCGATCATCAATTCGGAGGGATAGGCCAAGAACAATCAGAAAAAGACCCTGCACAGCGACGGAAGGGAGAAAGACGTGTCCTACAAGGGAGCCGGGGGAGAAAAGGGGAAAAGCATTCTTGTCCAAAGAAGGAAACGTGAAAAAATCGTCCGATTCCGAAAAAGTTTCTGACAAGCGCTTGTAAGAAGAAGAGCAGAGTCAAAAAGGAGGAACTGATAGCGGGCGGAGAAATTACCTCCCGGGATCGGGGGAGCTAAATAGTTCACTAGGGAGGATGTGTGTAAGGGAGGGAGGAATGGTTTTTGTTGGGGGAGGTCCACCTTAAAAAAAAAAGGGCCCGCCTCGTGGGCAGACAAAGGAGAGGAAAGTGAAAGACTGAGACCTGCCCGGGCATCGAGAAGGTGCGATCAGCTGAGGGAGGGCCGCCTTCGTGGGAAGGGGGCGTCATCATAGAAAGGGGCCCTCTCCAAATCCTTACTTCGAAAAAGAGGGAAGGAAAAGGGAGAGGGAACAACTGAAACGCCGGTCTTTGAAAAAAAGAAATAAGTACATTGGAGCAAGGGAGAAATAGGCGACGTTGCCGATCTTAAGTCTTCCGAAGACTCTGAAGGGGGGAGGGGGATGTCCTACGCAGGAGCTCACTGAATATAACCCTCTCCGAAAGGAAAACTACTATAATTTAAAGGCAAGAAGAGAAGATCTCGAGGAGAGGGAATCTATCAATTCCTTTTCCAGGGAGAAAAGGGCATGTCTACATTCCTCGAGGAACGTTCTAGGAGAAAAAATAGAGACTCCTAGAAGTGTTGGCACCTTGGAGGGGGGGAAAACGCGACCAAAGGTCGTACTATCCAAACCCTGGCCTAAAACAAAAAAAAAAAAAAAAAAAAAAACACAAAAAAAAAGAAAAAGACAAAGCTACACCCAAGAATAGAGTAAAGAAAAAAAGAAACCCCAGAATATCCAGGCCATAGAACAAAAAAAAGAAAAATTAGGATAAAAAAAAAAAAAAGAAAAATATTCAGGGAAAGGCGTCTTCACCACGGGGGAAAGTTCTGCTCAGGGAGAAGAAAAAATTCAGTAAACCAGGCGATAAGTCGGGGGGACTTCCCAGAAAAGAACGATCTTATGCTGCGGCAGAACAGCAGGCGACGCTTGCCTGGAGGGGGGAAACAACGCTGTCTTAACTATAAATCAGGAGGAAGGAATCGCTAAGATCGAGGGTCTTTGAGAGGAAAAGAGAGTGCTTCTGCTTTAGTGGCTTTGGGAGTGAAAAAAAAAAAAAAAAAAAAAAATTCCCCGTCCCATCCGTGAATAGTGAAAGAAGGAAAAGATGAGGAACTGAAACCACCGACATAGGGGGGGCTTTTGACCAAATGCGCCAAAGCCGGCCAGCAGAAGGGGCCTTCTGAAGGGGAAAAAAACATCCTCGCCCTCGAAAAGAAAGCGAGTAGACACGATCCCAGGGGAGAAAATCGCTTGAGCAAATCACACTTCTATTAATAAAAAGGAGGGGTATTGACGGCGGCTCGGCGAGTAAAAAGGGAGGAGGAACGCAAAAGACTTCGCTCCTACTAAAGAGAGGAAGACGGAGGGAAATAAGTCCCTTTGATAAAAGACCACTTCGTCGGGACCACTACGACACCTGGGGGGGGGAAGGAGTCCTTCAATCCATAGGGGGCAAGAGGGCAGTGAGAGGGCTAGAGAAGGCATTCAGGAGGAGTTTCTGGGGATCGTGCCTTCGGGGAGAGGGAAGGGGATAGGTTCTTTCCTTATTTCAAAAAAGACCGAGGAAAGTCTGAAGGTAAAGTTCCTGTGGGAGGGAGAGGAGAGTCGAAGACTCCGGAAAACGATCCACAAGTCGAGGGGGGGAAGGGGGGATCCTTCCTCTCCCGGGGGAGGAAAAGATAAGAATCGAGGGGCAGTGCCTAATTGAGGAAGTAAAGGTTACTTTACATGAGGTTGGGGAGATCCTCAGGAACGTTAAGGGAAGGAGAAGGGGTAGTGAAGTGTCTAGTATATTGAAAGGGGTAAGGCATCCACCGAGTGTTATTCGACGGACATGCGCTACGGCTGCGGGAGGGAGGCCCGATTAAGGCGGCAGGGAAGAGAAATAGCGGCCCTTACCATAAGTACACTCGAGAGAAAAGAAAAGTGGGTTCAAATAAACATTACCTTTGAAAAAAAAGGAATGTTTTTTTCCGGTCTGGCGGACGTCGATGTCCTCGGGAGAAAACAAAGGGAGAATTGGTTCGCAGGGGAGGATATTACGCCAATCGAGGGGGCCGCGGCGTCATCCTTTGTTCAAGAGAACATCTCTTAACGAAGCAGAGGTTTCGCTCCAATCAAGAGGGGGTAAGAAGAACGGGAAGGAGTGACGACATAGAAAAAGAACTTCTTCCTCCAGGAAGGGGGGAGGAAGAACCTGTTTCACTTCGCAGGGTCATGTGAAAATCAATCAGGGGAAGGGAATACCAATACGAGGGGAATACAATAAGGGAAGGCGTGCTTCGCGGAGGAAGATCACGGGGTAAGGGAGGCAACTGTACCGGCTGAAGGAAAAAAAAGGAGGCACGCAAAGACTAATGATTCGGCGGAATCACAGAAAGCATCCACATGGCTCTCACTTAAAGGAAGCAAAGGAGAAAGGAGGGGAACGTCTTATTGCTTAAGGGAAGAGGCTGGGCTAAGATCCCCAGGGTGCGATCGCGCAGGGAAGAAATCGAGTTGCTAACTATTAAAGAAGAGAAAAAATGTGAACCAAGTTCCATATGGAGCTTCTTATCATTAACCTCTAAGAAGGAAGCACCAGGCCAGCTCTGCAAAGGGAATCTTCTACGAAGATGGGGCCGGGGCATTTATGGGGAGAAAGGGGGAGAAGGCATTTGTCATTTTTCTGTCGGAGCATCGGACTGGAACATGGAATATCACAAGTTCCATTTTCGAGAGAAGGGAAAGGATCTGTTCCCTACTAGGGGAACGCTACGCAACGAGGAAAAGGGGGCAGGCGGGTCGGGGTGTCTGTTGGAAAAAAAAAAAGAGCTATCGATCCGGAAGAGGGAAGGAAAAGGAACTAGCACAATCACACTAGGAAGAACGTTGAGGGGGAGGGGGGTCGAATGTCTCTGGCCGAAAAGAAAGGGCCATCGCATTCAAGAGAGAAAAAGAGCTACTTCGTGGGGGGGGGAGATTATCACGCAGAAGTTCACTAACACTATGGAGAGGATAGGTTAGTACCGGGAAAGGGCGCGCCGCAAGAGGGAGGAGAAACTGGGGCTTGTGAAAGGCTCAAAGGATAAAAGGTACTTTTCTCAAAAAAATGTGCTGTGGAGGAAGGGGGAATTGCTGTCTCGGCGTTCGGGGGGGGAAAAGAAAAAAGGTCTTAGTCGTCACAGGGGAAAAACCTTCTATTTGACGCGGCTGGGGTGCTGGGCGCATGATTGAAAGGACTGATGCAAAGAAAAAAAAAAGCCCGGCGTTGCGAACCACGAAGACTGTAGAAAGGAGAAGAGTTGTTGAGGACTTTTGGGGGGGAAAAAAAGGGGGGTGCCATCTTCAAGGAGCGATTGCGACGAAGACACTCAAAAAAAAAGGGCCTTTTTTTCTGAGGGGGGGCATGTCTTTGGGAAAATTTTGATTGGGGGGGGGGGAAGAATCTGCCGATTGGGTAGAGTCCAAGGAAGGAGGCTGATGGGGGGGGGAGTCTCAGAGGTTTCTCGAGGGGGAGAGGGGTAGCACGCTGTATCGGGGGAAAGGGCAAAAAGAGGGCGCTGCCGCTTACCTGAAAAAAGGAAAAAGGGAGGGTCGGTCAGATACGGCCGAAAAGCACGAGAAGGGGGGGGGGGCCAGCGAAACTCTCTCCACAACAACAAAGGGATTTCTTGCGAAAAGATGGGAACCCAGCTCGCGTGGGAAAAAGAGGGGGATCAGGAAGATTCAAGCTGATCAAGAAGGAAAATTTCAAGCGCAGAAGCATTGCGAAAGCGCAATCGGAAAAGAAGGAACGATCATCGTTGCCGACCATCGCGAGAAAAAAAAAGGGGGACCCGGCGCGAGAAAAAACCCCAAGAGAAGAGTATCTAAACCAAACTCAGGGGAAAAAAAGGGAAAAGACCAATCCGGCGATGAATGGAAAAGAAGAATCAGCACAAAAAAAAAAAAAGAGGAGGGTCCAGCGGCTTTAGTGTCGGAGGGAAAAAAAAAGGGCAGGGAGCAGAACTAGGGAGTTCCCAAACGGGGGAGAAGAGAGAATGCAACGATTCATAGGGAAAAGAAACACCGGGCGCGAAAAAACGCCTTTTTTAGAAGGACAGTCTGAACGCCTTCATCAGGAGAAGATCACTCCAAGACTGGAAGCCGCGGCACATAAACCTCAGAAGAATGGCCGACCTTCTATCTACTCGAGAAAGAAAGACACTACCAAAAAAAAAAAAAAGCAATGACAAAACACAATAGGCAGAGAAAGTTGTTAGGCGTTGGAGAAGTAGCTATCACCAAGGACTGCCAGTCATCGCTCCTGAGAGCCTTGAGAGAAAAACCGACAAGCAGCACGATACTACGGAAAAAAAATCAGGGGGGGGTCGGGTTTTAGTCCAGGAGGGAAGATACGACTGACTGCCCACGAAGACTGACACGTAACGAGGAGCCATCTTGAACACCATCGAGAGGGGACTCGACAGAGACCTTTAACGAAACGAGAAAGATTTTGGGGTAGAGAGGTAACGTCATCGACCTCTCAGGATCGAGGAAAAAGGCAAGCCCTTCTCACAACCGGTCAAAAAAGAAAAAAAAAAAAACGTGTTAAGGATAAGGTCCCTTGCGGGAAAAGATCCCTGTCAGAAAGAGTCGCTCGACACAGGAACTTCGCGGGAGAATCATGTCCTAGGGGAACGTCGACATCACAATCCATGAAGGAAAGCCACCTCAAGACGAAAGGATCCACATGGGGGAAGGAGAAGAGGACGGATAGGTTCATGAGAGGGGGGAACTGGGGTCCTTAAAATCGTACCGAAAGGTCATAAGAAGAAAGAATGTTCTAAATATAACTTGGAAAGACGGCCCATTAAGTGGGGTCGGGGAAGGAAACACTCGATCTCTTCCTTGAAAAAAATTCAACAGGTCGAGGAAAGGAACGGGCCGACCAATAAGAATCAAAAGCCGGGAGCGCTTGCCTTCCTCGTTGTAGAGAAAAATGTGTGGATGCGGGGAGGGGGGGAAGGAACCGATCGGGAGGGGGAAAAAAAAAGACTCAAATGAAAGCTAATACCTACATAAAACGAACCGATTGTCCCACTTCTCAGGAGAAACAGTGCACAAGAAAAAAGGTCGAGATTTTGTGTAAATTGCACAGGGCTTCCAGCAAAGCAAAAGCTGCTCTTCAAGGAAGGAGGGTGCATCAATGCGCCTTGAAGGGGAAAGTAAAGCTCAGAGAAGTCCGACAGAGCTCTGAGAGGGGGGGTCTGCAAATCCTAAAGTTATAGAAACAATACTTTCTTCTGGAGGGAACAGGGACGACTGTGAAAATCGCTGCTACATTCACACAATGAGTTGCAACCACTTCGAAAAGAGGGGGTCATAGAGCATCCGAAATCTACCAAGGAGAGAGCCGGGCCGATGTGCCGGAAGAGCGCAAAAGGAAGAGGCCTCCCATAAAAAAAAAAAAAGCCCAGCCGGGAACGGTTCCCAGTAAGGGGGGGGCCCCCAGCGAGGGGGAGGGGGGGAAAAGCTTGTCCTTCTGGTAAAAAGGGGGAATCGCCGTAAATTTAAAAAAAGAGAGGAACACATCTTGAGGAAGGAAGAAAAGTACGAGAGGGAAAGTAAAATGGTATCTTGTAGGCGGTGAGGGCTTTTCACTCTCGAAAGCACTTCACTACAAAAAGAAGGCTCGCTTTCACTGTCTCGTGAAGGGGAAGAAGCGTGGTAAAGGGGATTGTGCTTCCGCAATGAGGGAAAAAAGCCTTTCTCTCGAAAGAAGGAAAGGAAAAGGGGCTGGACTTCAGCGCCGGGATCGTCTCCATCAAAGAAGGGATCAGACGAGGCGTACGCTAAAGAAAAAGGTCGGTAGCAAACAAAAAGGGAAAGACTCGTCTCATCCTTATACAAAAAGAAGAGAAGGCAAGAAAAAGAATACCCGAAGGTGGGGAAGAAAGGAGAGGGACGGGTAAAAGAAACATTAGACAAGAAGACCAGAAGAGCTAAAGGGGGAAAACTTGTTCTCATTTTCAAGAGGAAGAAGGGAAGGAACTCATTCTGGGGAGTAGTGGTTTGTGGGTCCTAAGGACGCTTTGGGGAGGAGGGGGACCTTGCCGTTTTTGAAAGGGGGGGGGGGCCCCCATAGGGGGAGCCTAAGTGAGGAGGCGCGTAATTCAAAGGCGAGGTAGGAGGGAAGGCGCCCGAAAGCCAAACACATCTACTTACTTGTCCTTGGAAAAAGAAGGAGAGCAGCCAGCGCATGGGCTTGATGCGGGTGAAGAACCGAGAAAGGAGAGAAGATTAAAGCTCACGGCCGAACTCTCCGGGATGGGGAGTGCTGGCCCGGGAAGGGCGCTTTGTTCACCGGAGGGGGGGGGAACTGGGAGGTGGGAGACTTGCACTTCGGAGGGAATGCTTGGACTGGGGGAGGGGAGCTTGTGGGGGGGAAGGGGGGGGAAGTCACTTCCAAAAGAGGCTCGAATCAGGATAGAATGAATAGTCTATCATGAAAGGGGGTATTGATCTCGGAAAGGGGATCTGGGAAGACGCTATTTCGTCGTTCAAAGAAGGAAAAACTCAAAAGTCGCTTTCGGTGCCGACATAAGGATTCGAGATCATGTCCGGGAAGAAAGAATTAGGGGGGTCAAGAGAGGAGGGGGGGGCTCAGTCCTGGGAGAAGGGGCCCCATCTTTTTTCCAATGTACCCCGACTTCCTTGGGAAGAGGAATATCGGGAGAGGTCCAAGATGTTCTCGTAGGAAAAGGCACAGTTGCAGAATTATCTTCGCGAAAAAAAAAGGGAAATAGAGGCTAGATGAAAGGGAATGTACCCGGCGCCAAGGGAAACGCATCGATATCACACCGGAGAGGGGAAAGAGATAGTGTCGGGAAAAGGAAGGCCGCGCTCGCATATTTCGCTTGAAAAACGCTATTGGGGGCCACGACCTCCGGACAACTATTTTTATCCATAAGGAAAGGGAAGGAAAGAACCCGATTGCTCGCGAAAAGAAAGCATGGTAGGAAAAAAGGGAAAAGTTGAACAGCACCTGCGTTATCGCGGAAGGAAAACGGAAGAACTGAGGAGAACGTCCGTCCTGGAGATCTCGATGAGAAGAAGAAGGCGGGGTCCTCAACATCAGTCTGGCCAGAAAAACTGTCAAAGATAAGCGTGAAGATCTTTCCCGGGAAGGAGGGCTATGATACCGGGGAGAGAATATTGGGGGGGAATACGTGCCACGCTTCAAGGAGGGAAAAAGGGGAAAACCCATGAAGGAAACTCAGAGGGACAGTGACGATCACTCTTCAAGAGATTCACCTCTGAGGGTAGGGAAGGGACGCTTCTACTCGCTCTTAAGAAAAAAGACATTGGTAAGAAGGAAATTGGGAAAGGAGAAGGGCTACCGCTTCTTTCAGGGAGGGCTGTGGTAGAAGCCTAAAAAAAACGTGTCGGGGGAAAGATTATTCTCCGGGAAGGGACAGAATTAAAAAGTGCAGCTTTCCAAACCATGTCGGAGAAGTCGGGGAAAGGTCGGAGAAAACCAAGGAAAGGGGAGCTTGCCGGAAGGGGAGGGGAAGAAACGAATAAGGACGCTACCCATGGTCTTCAAGTGAGAAGGGACTTCGCCACTTCTTGGGAGGGCCAGTCCACATCCAGTCTAATGAGGGAAAGAGAAGCCCGCGCTGTTTGAGTGCCGAGGCTAGAAGTCAAAAAAAGGGGGATTGGGGAAAGAAAGAGGGGGCTACACCATCTCGTTCTTAAGGCGCGGGGGGAGGATTGAGGGAAAAAGGGGAACGTGCCGTTCTTTGACTGAAAAAAGAAAGAATAAAATAATGGAAGAGGCATGAAGTTTTCGAGAAGAAAAGAGATCATCAATGGGGGGGGGAGGGAAAGAGTATTAGAAATTAAGGGCTAATCCTCTAGGGGTCGCAAAAGACATAGCGAAAAAGGGCTATAAATTTCTTATGCTGTAGGGAAAAAGGAGGCCCTTGCACAGAGCGCCGGGGGCGGGAGGGGGAAAGACCTTTAATCCGAAAGTGTGAAGAAGGGGAAAAGATCGAAACAGGAGAGGAAAATAAAAGGTCATCCTCAAGTCAAGAGGGTATTCAAGAGAGATGAAATCAGGCTAGACGTGGAAGAAAAAGGGAGATGATTCTAATAGTTCTAAAAAAAGGGTGTTCAGGGAAGAACGGGAGACATTGGGTTTTTTGGGGAAGGGGGGGGGACTTAATCTGGCCCGCCTCAGGGGGGAAGATCCCTCGAGCCGATAGTAAACTAAAGGAAACGACCGACATCATCATAAAAAAGGGCGATGAAGATCGGGGTTGATTGGAAACAACCCGGCGCAGGTAGGAGAAGAGCGATCGAGGAAATGGCCAGCGGCTACACAAGGAGGAAAAGCAACGTCTCTGACCCAAAGTGCTGGGTCAAGAAGAGATACTAACAAAACATTGTCGCCGGAACGGGGCGACGTGCCTAAGAAGGAGGAAATAGGAAGCTTTCTTCAAAAGCCGGTTCTTTAAGAAAGAAAATATTTCGATCCGAGAAGGAAGAGAAAAAATACGATATTGAAAGAAAAAGCTTGAGAGAGGAGAAAGTCATTCATATCATTTCGGAGGGGGGAAGGCGCAAAAGAAAGGCGACATTCATCTAGGGAGAACTCGGCGAAGAAACGACACCTTCGGGACCAAAAAAAAAAATCGGACTATCCCTATCGGGAGAAAGGTACCATGAGGAAACACTGCGGGGGGCTCGTGCCGGAGGAGAACCAGCCCTCATTGAAAGAAGTCGGGAGGAAGATAATTCCCCGGCGACCTTAATAAACTCATCAATCCGAAAAGGGCAGATGCCTCCACGCGGAAATCGCGTCGGGGGAAAAGAAGAGATCAAATGACCTGGGAGGAATGCGGAGAAAAGAACGAGAGTTCCGTGTAGAGGTCGTTGGGAGGGAAAGGAAAAATCGACATTACAGGAGAAAAGTCGAAGTGAAAGGGAAAAAGCCTGGCATCTCCACCTACAAGGGGAAAAAGGCGGAAGGGACTGGAAGCCACTATTCTCGGCCACAGATAGGGGGGGAAGGAAAACAGGCTCATGAAACGGAAGAAGAAAGACTTTTTCTTGCTCTGAAACGGAGGGAAAAAAAAGGAAGCCGACACCAAGCTGGCTCCAGGAAAAAGTTCAAGGTCGATTAAAAAAAAAAAAAAAGAGGTCGCAACGTCGACGAGGTGAAAAGGCAGACTCTGCCTCCACCACCAGGGAAAAAGAAAAATGAAGTCATCGCTCTGGGACCGGTTCTCTAAGAAGAGGGGAGGCGCAACAACCACTACTACAAGGGAAGAATGGGCCGGGGCAGCCAAAAAGGGGGAAAATGCAGAACAAGGTCGGCTGCTCGGCAAAAAAAGGGAAAACAGAGTTATAAGTCTCTTGTCAAAAAGCGTATCAAGGCGGGCTACTCAAGGAAGTGATGTCTTACGAACGAAAAGGCCTACGCTGAAGGGAAGGGGAAAAAAAAAAATTGGTCTTCGCTGAAAAGAGAGAAAAAAACGGGGGAACTAAACAAGGCACGTTTAAAGGGAAAAAAATTATTCGGGAAAAAAAGTGTAAAGGCGGTTGGCAGAAAACGCGGAAGGGAAAAAGGGGGACGTGGAGAAAGGGAAAAAAAGTGTAAAAACTTTACTTTCTCGCAGGAGGTTGGATGTTAATTTCTATGAACTATAAGGGTAGGGAAAAGCCACCGCTACAAGAGGAAGAAAAGGATGTCTAAGTGCCTAGGAAAGGAGAGAAGATTGTGTTGAAGAAAGACGGCGGAAAATTTCCGGCGGAAGGAGGGGCCCGGAAGAAGCTCGGTTGTCCGCCGCAGAAAAGAAGCGGACAACATGGGAAAAGGGGTTGGTTCAAGGGGGGGGAGGCGTTCGGCTGGTGCAACCGGCCTCCGAAAGGGGAAGCCTCGCAAAAAAAAGGGCTCTGTCTCGAGGAGATATTACGCCATCGGGAAGAGTCGCAGCCGTTGGGCTGACGGGCATCTCTGTACTACGAGGGGAGGGGGGGGTTTAAGGCCAACTGCATCAGGGAATCAATCATAAGGGGGGAAAGGCTTTTTCCGGGGAGGCTGTTCACGTCAGGCAAAGGAAGGAAACGTGTTCATGTACGCAACTGGGAGAAACGATTGCAAGGTCATTGGAAGATCCGTAGGGGATGGGAAGAAAAACTGTGGCGAGAGCACAATCGAAAAGAAGAGCGCTGATCGCAGTCAAAAAGCAGGGGTTATGTCTGTGGGAGGATCTGCTCGGCGCGTACGAAGCCTCATAAAACAAGAAGCTCCGAAGCAAAAAAGGGAGGAAAACAAGCCATCCTTTCTACACAGAAGAAAAACGTACGTCTTGATGAAGGAATCTACAACGGAAGGGGAGGTACTATCCCCCGGAACAATGACGAGATAAGAGTGACGAATGGCCGATTGCGCGCAACGCGGAACAGAGAGAAGGCGGAGGGGAAGACTCTTCAAAGGAAAAAAAGAAAGAGGAAAGACCTCATTCCCCTATCCTGAGGACGTCACAAAGAAGACCCAGAAAAAGAGAGAGGGTGGGCGTCGTTATCAAGCAAGGAAGAGACTCTTCCCCTAGCAGAGGAGAAGGAAAAATCACCTTCCGGAGAGGGCTATCGAGCTGGGTAAATGGGGGGGAAAGGGAGGACGCTGCTTAATTTCTAACAAAAAGGAGGGGGAACCGGGAGCATGGGAGAGGCGGTTCCGTGAGAAAAAAAAGACTCTGAACTCGGAGACTGAGCTGTAGAAGTACATGCCCTATCACAGCCACACCGTAAGGGGGGAGATCGTAAAGGCTTGAAAAGGGAAAGATGGCCGACCTCGCTGTTGTTCGGGGGAAAAAAAAGAGGAAGTGGAACCTAGAATGTTGGGCAGGGATCACGCGGACGAAAAAAAGGGAAAAAATATATCGGGTGGCGAGTACGAGTAGAGGGTCCAAGAAAAAAAAAAAGGCGCGATTCCTTGAATGTCCGAAGGGGAGAAACTCGCGCTTGCCGAAAAGAAGGCCGAAAGAGCAGGGGGGGGCTGTCGGGTCTTCTTTTTCATGAGCGGCCTTGGGTCTCTCTTATCTAAAAAAGCAGTGCAACTAGGGGGCAAGGCTTGCGCAGAGGAAATCTGAAAAGGGGCGTGCATGGACCGAAAAAAAAGACACTTCTGCTGCCTGGGGAGAGACGGGGGGCGATGGGAGGGGTCATTTCGCGACTCAAAGACTGTTGGTACTGGAGGGATGCTCACCAAGGGAAAAACGCCGACACTCACTCCGGAATGAACTGGTTGAGTGGGGCATCTGAGAGGGCCATCCAGTAGGGGGAAGAGGATCCATGGAATTTCTCTATCAAATTTGGCGGAGGAAGGAGCTGTCCAATCTTGAAAAGAAAAGGGGGGGAAAAAAAGGCGGATTAAAAGAGGATAGTGCTTGCCCGGCATCGGAAAGAGGAAAAGACGCAAATGCTGCTGCCGGACCGGTGTCGGGACTGGATCAAAACAACCCGGTCCATCCCCCCCTTCTAAAAGAAAAAAGAGAGGGAGGAATAAAAGGGCGAAAATCTAAATCATTGGGAGGAGAAAAGAAGAAAAGAAAGGCAACGCATATTGACCAGTAGTGGGAGCCGTAGAAAGAAAAGCAAAAGAATCATGTCCTGACAAAAAGGGGAAAACGCAAGCAGAAGGTGGCGTGGTAGAGAATCACACCGATCGCTTGAGAACAAAGCTCCGAGAAACTCTAATCCAAGCGGGAAGTCGAAGGCCAAACAAAAAAGGGAGGGGGAGAAATTAACATTAAACACTCTTGATCCCAATCCGTTTCGATGAAAGAAATGAGAGCAAGAAGACAATCAGCAACAGGGCTATATACTTTGGTGAAAAAAAAGGGCGTCTTCTCCATCGGGGGGGAGTGAATACAGGAAGGAATTTCCAAAGAGCTCTAATTCAAAGAAAGAGAAAGAAAAACAGATAGCACCTAAGGGGGAGAGGGGAGGAAGAGAAAACTTCTACCTTCTTTCGACCACTCCAGGGGAAAAGAAGAGAACACATGGCATAAAACCGTTTCAAGAGAGCCTCACTCAAAAGAAAAGGAAAGAGAGTATAGCCTCTACCAAGGAACACACTACTCACAAGGACTACCCATGGGGAAAAGAAAAGCGCGCGTTTTATCTCTCAAAAGAAGAACAAAATACCAAGAGGGCGCCTTCATTGGAAAACTTTCTGAGGAAAAAGTTCATCATCAGAAATAAGGTGACGTGAAGGGAAAAAAATGTGATCTGTTCGTTGCCGTGTGGGAGAAAAATGAAATGCAGAGACCTGACTGCAAAAAGTTCGCGGAGATGCAACGTCGAGCTTAATGCGAGGGAGCCCATCGTAGTCTTCAGGGGGAGGGCTTAGATAGAGCCCCGGGCTTTAAGGAAGGGGGATATGTTCCGTAAGGCGAGGAAATCCGGATCGAGTTCGCGATGAGAACCCGGCAGCCGCAGTGGTCGGGAAAAAAAGAACCGTCGATCCCTGCTGCGGGAGAGGAAGTCTGAAGAATGCCCGCAGCGTAGGGAAATCCGCTCAGACGACACATTGAACGTCGCTGCAAATGTCCTCGACGAGGGAAGAAGGCCCATGGGATAAAGGGGGAAAGGGGAAATCACCTGCTACGGACGATGTCAAGAGAAAAAGTGCCTGATATGAAAAGAGGGGTGAATGCGAAGGTTCTGAGGGGAAAAGATTTCTAGGTAAAGAAACGGACAGCCAAGGAGCGTATTCGAATAGAACTTGTCCATTAGGGAAAAAATCGGGATCTCGGAAAAAAAGCGATGAGAAAAAGACGCTTTCGGATCGAGGAGAAATCGTCCATGAAGCACTTCAGAAGGGGGAAGAATGAATCGCGCTTGCCGAAAAAGGGAATGGGGGGGGGGGGGGGGGGGGGGGGCGGGAAGACTTTTTCTTCGTCTACTAGGGAGAAGGCTTCGGTGTTGCCGAGAACCGCGCGAAAAGCCGGGAAGAAAAAAAAACGGCACCTTTATCTTTTCCCAAAAAAAAAGGGAGGAATCGCATCAGAGACCTCTGTCGAAAGGAAAAAACAGTCTTAGGGGGGGGGAGATTCCATCCAGAAGACTGCGAAACGGAAAAAGCGGGGGGGTGCATCATATGCTTCCTTTTCCCAGGGAAGAGCGATAGCATTTAAACGGGGATGTCGGAAAGAAAAAGACGGTATGATTTGTGCCGGAATGCAGATTGGGGGGGGGAAAGGAATGGTTTATCTCTTATTACGAGGAAAAAAAAAGTGTGAGGGTCAAAAAAACCTCGATGGAGGAAAGAAGATCGCCTCTTCCATCGGGGAAGGCGTTTGTCCTCTGCGGAGGAAAGAACACCGCCTCATAGGGGCGGAACACACGACGGTGTCACTGGGTTTCTTCGGGTTGCTTGGGTCACAGCGCCGGGAAGATTTCCTTCTGTGTACGTTCCAGAGGGAAGAAATGAGAAGGAAGCGGACAGAAGAGTCTCGCAATCGGGGAAAAAGAAAGAAGTTTCGTGACTTTTGCGCTGGGGCTCACTTTAGGAAAAGAAAAACGCCACTTCAACTCTCATAGAGAAAGGCTCGACCTTAAAGGAGAGGCGCGCTCTCGGAAAACAGACTGTGCTTGGGCGTCCGCGGGTAAAGAAAACCAAAAGGGCTGCTTTTGGAACTCTCCAAAAAACGGGGGTCAAATCGGGAAGGCCGCCTTTGGGAGGAAAAAGCGGGATTCTGGGGAGGAGTAACATCGCCGACAAAAGAATTGCGTAGCAAACCATGAAGGGAGTAAGGCGAT
>Ga0179591_1283543_pt1 | contig 26589 bp, 33 predicted proteins | sample CZOMad2_1_08_16f_FD_182891 | JGI IMG/M metagenome (GOLD analysis project Ga0179591, IMG submission 182891) | Vadose zone soil fungal communities from Angelo Coast Range Reserve, California, USA - CZOMad2_1_08_16fungal (PacBio error correction) | ecosystem: Environmental > Terrestrial > Soil >...
GGCTGATATCTTATTCCGCGAACAACCCATCCAAAGAGGACTAAAGGAAAGAGAAAGACGAAACAGCAAACTGGAAAGGGGGGGGAAGAGGGACCCGGGGTGGCCATATGGGGGGGGTATGGGAACAAGCAATTAGAGGAGCTAGCATTACCGGATGAAAAAGGGGAACACCTGGGGAGGAAGGAGAAGGAAAAGGGTAGACCAAGCCAACCTTTGGCACGTCTGTCAAAAAAGCTCCGCACTGCAAAGGGAAAAAAAAGGTACCTTCTACGAGTCTTTAAAACGGAACACACGGGGTTTTTGGGAAAATGGATTGGAAGAAAAAGAAAGGGAGGGGGATGCAGATCGCAGCGGTTAAAACTTTACCTTGCAAAAATCTCCTTTCTTTCGCAAGATGGCGGGGGTGGGGGGACGTCGCATGGAGAGGTGGGAAGGGGGAGGGAAAGGGGGGTGGAAGGAACTGTTTCACTCAGTTACTTCAACCCTGGAAGACTGAAACAACAACTGAGGAGATAAATAAAAAAGGAGAGAGATTCATTGAAAAGTCACCTGAATTGAGGAAAAAGTTTGGCAACTGCAGAGGAAAAGACGCACAAAACAATAAGGCGGGAGAAGCAGGATAGGGGCATAGAAAGGGGGGGAAAAGGAAAGAGAGAAGATTCAGCTAACTGGTCGCATCTGTAAAAAAAAAACACAAGGGGCTGATCGGGGGTAAGAGGCCTATTCAGATAGACTGGATACATTCGGTTTTGAGGGGAGTTCGAGATGAGCATATTTTTAACAGAAGGCGCTTGGGGAGGCCAACGCAGCATCAGTAAAAAAAAAAAAAAAAAAAAAAAAAAAGCAAGGGTTGCTTTTACGCATCTCGGTAATCCAAGTCCTCTATTGCGGTTGACACACAACAATATGGCGCAAAACCAGGGTACAGGAAACTTGAACTTAAGAAAGAAGGAGGATTGGGCTCTAGGCTCTCTTCATTCAAGCAAGTTAGGTCATTGTGAGAGAAGTGGGGGGGAGTCATCTGTCTTAAAAAGCAAATCCCGCGAAATTGCAGCGAGCACATTCCTGGAAAAAAAAAGAACTGAAATAGAAGACGGGCGACGTTTTTTTGCGCCCTACCTTCAGAATTATGCTGAAAGTGATTGCCGACTACTTGCGATACAAAACCGGACCATTGAGGGACTGGACTCCAGACGGAAACATCTGGCGAGGCCCAGGCACGCGTTAGATAATGGGGGTCAAACTCAAGCAGGATCATCGGGAGTAGGAAGTCCAAGGAACGCAGCAAAACCCAAGACAGATACAAAGGCCTGGCATTTGAATGTGGTAGCGACAAGGCCATACTTCGTTCAAAAACAGGGGTGGCGCACCTGTGTGGACCGTAATTCTGCGGACGCCCTATCGCTGCGTGCAAGCCTCCTCCCAAGGCAAGGCGGGGGTGGGACCGACAAGGCTCGGAAGCAGGCCGTAAACGCGATACCCATGTGACGGCTATGGGGGACTCAGGAGGCGACTTCTAGATCATGTCCGTGGTGGCAAAACTATTTAAAAGAAGGGGGGGGACATCGGGGGAAAAAAGCAGAAGCCCGTTCTACGAAGACGGAAGTCGCGCCCACATGAACAGATCCCTTGGAACGTCCGAGACAACCAACATATGCTCGCATGACGGAGGAAGAGATCTGCAAGAGCGAAAAGAAGAAGAGTAAATGCAAGGCCCGGCCGAGAACCGCTTGAGGAACGCGGGCTTGGCTTAAATGGCGCTTGAAAAGAAGTCGGCAGCACAGAAGAACAGAAATGAAAGTTGGAGGGAGGGATTTTCCCCAAAGGAGAAGACAAAATAGGGCGTGCTGCTGTGCTTGTTCTAGTTCATGAAAAAAAAAGGAAACGAATTCGAGGTTCTGAGGGGCCGGTGAGAGCGGGGACGGAGGTTTTTGGTCGCGAAAACGATTAAGGGAGATCACTGAGCGCTCCGGCTGGTCGGTTAAGGCGCTGAAAAGCGCAGCCGGGGGTGGGAAAAAGGAGGGGAGAGTCGAACGTGGGGGGGGAGTCGCCGAGTGGGAAGGACAGTACTCAAGGGTGGGATGAAAAAGGGAAATCCCGATCGCGGTCCGGAGTGCCGGCGTGATGGGACGCGATAGGGGGGGTGGAGAAGGGAAAGTCGAGATAAGAAAATGAAGTTGAAAGGAGGCCGTAGCAACAAGGTAGGTGAAGTAATTTCGCAATCCGCGCAAGTAGAGGTGAATTGTGGTCGTGACTGCCATAATCTCTCGACTAATACGGAGGGGGGATGGCGAGAGGAAAAGAATGATGGAGCAATAGCTCTAAAACGTCAACAGATCACAGAGGGGAGCGATCCAGTGGGGCGCCCGTAAAGCAAAAGTCTTAAAAAAAAAGACCAAAGCAACAGTCTGATCGGGTGTATTGTGGCCGAGTACGGGTCCTAGACGGCAGCGAATTTACGAAACAGCCCCCGCTGGTCAGAACGAGGAACAAGAGGGTGAGAGGAGAAACGGGGGACGAGGGGTTCAAAACCATCTGCAATATGTTAAATAAAAATTCGTCCTGGGTACTGTAGAAGCGAGCGAGAGTCCAGCGGTGTAAAAAAAAAAAAAAAGGAAAAGAAAAAAAAGGCGAAGGGAGGTAGTGATCAAATACTACGGCCGAGTACGGTGGCTTGGGGCAGGGGACAGGGGTTTGGGAAAAACTCAGACGCAGGGATGGGCCATAAATCTACTAGTCCCATTCGGAGTGAAAACATTGAATCCGCGACTTTGGGGAAGAAAAGGAATCCGAAGGCAGGAGGATCGGTTCGAACAGGATGGGGGGGTCGAACGAAGAATCTTGTAAGGCCGACCTGCCGCGTTGAGGAACGTAAGAGGTGCCTTCCTGTGTAAAGAAAAGGAAGGGCAAAGGGGGAATGGCTCAGGGTGTTTTGGGAAAGACGGCAAGAGTGCCAAGAGGGGACAAAAGAAAAACTCGCACTGTATGCCGTCGGAGAAAAGTGAAAAAAGGATGAAATCCGCCCAGGTGATTCACCAGAGGCAACTTAGTCGAACCGGAGGTCACTTTCCAGTCATAAAAGGATTGAAGTAAAGGGCAGCGCTTGAAGGTCATGGGGAAACAGAGAAAGCATCCTGTCCAGGGGAGGAGGTGACGGGGGAAAGGGAGTGCTCCAGAAAAATGAGCAGGCGTCCGAAATGTATCAACAACTCTGGGGGCTGAAAGAACAAATAGACTACCCTTGGCTCGGGCAGGAAAAACAGCCTGGGGTGCAAAGGCGAACCCGAAGGGCAAGGAGGGCGAGGAAGAGAGAGTACATGGTTATGGGCGACGCTATCTGAGGGGAATGCCGGGGGGGGAACGGAAAAGCAAAAGGATGTGCGGGGCTGACATACAGTTTGGCGTAACCGAGAGGGAGGAAACCGGGGTCGATGGACAAGGCTCTCTCAAAACACGGGGAGGAAAAGAGAGAAAATCCAAAAACGGAGGAAAGGAAGGATATGGAAAATGACGACGAACATTGCCAAGCGCGGTCACAAAGTGAAGTAAGAACGGTCCCCGCTCTGTAGGGAAACATGGAAAAAGGGAAGAAGATCGCGCGGCAAAAAAAAAACATCTTATCCTCATGATTAACAAAGAAGGCATCGGGGAGAGAAGGACCTGGAAGACATGACGCACAGTCTGGAATGGGGGGAGGTAGAACAGGTTCATGGGAAATAAGGTTTGGGTGGGGGAAATCGAAGGGGACTAAAAGGGGACGGAAAAACGCCTTAAAAATCGAACGGCACGGAGAGAGGTGTTCTCTCCGAGGCGGAAAGAAAAGGACTTAAGACCTTCTTCGGTAAAGTAAGGTCGGACAAATGGGCAGAACTACCGCCGGGCACGATGCGGCAAAATCATCTCCCGTCCCTTTTAAGTCAAGAGGGAAGAGAAAAGTAGGATTTTGGCGACCGACCGATGAAAAACTTGCCGGGGTACAACTTACTCCAGGAAATGCTCATGAGGGGGGGAAAAGGCGAAACCCAAAAAAAATTCTTGGGGACGAAAACGCGGGAAAAAAAAAAAGGTCGGGGCCTGAAAAGATGTGGAGCTTGAGAAAATAATCGATAAACGGGGGGGAACACAGAGAGAAGACCAGCTTCCAAATAGATTCGCCGAGGTAGCACGGGAGCTTCTGGAGGGAAATCCAGGGAATTAGGGCGAAAGTATTCGCCTAATGATTGAAAAAAAAAAAGGGCCAAAGGAAGCCAAAAAATTCAGGGACTAATTAGACTTATTGAGCAAATCCATCTAAAATTGCACGACCTTTCTTTCAGCTCCGGGCGGCGCCAAAGGGAGAACGAAATAGCTGAGGAGGGGGTCAAGGGCGATGTCTTTGGAACAAAGCTTGTACGATATACGAGGTTGTTTCCAGCGGGGCCAGCTGGGGGGGACGAAATACAAGTACTTCTCCTACTTAAGCCCAGTCCCATAAATAACGAGCAGGCGGCAGGTGGGGTGACGAAGAGACTGCTTCCGGAAGGGGTGAGGGGTAGAAAATAGGAATGGTAGGAAAAATTTCACTCCGCGGCGTGCTGCGTAAGTTTGGTCTCCGGGGAGAATAAAACGGCGCCATCATCAGGTTAGAGGAAAAAAGAACCGACATTATCGATAAGATCTAGGTTATCCTCAAACCTAGAAAGCCTGAGAAGGAGAAAAAGGGAACCGCCGAGAAAAAGCCGTTTGGAGGGGTCAGGGGGGAGAATTCAATTCAGGCAGGGGGGAAGAAGGGGCCCTTCTCCCCTAATAGCAGTACACTGATGGGAAAGAAAACAGGCAGACCGGAAACTGAGATAAGACAGGGCCTTCATAAAATTAAAGCGAAATCAAACGAACTGGACAAATCACGTTGACGCTGAGAAAGCCGGTTGAAAAAAAATCAATCCGCGGAAGAGGGTGATCTCGTCCTGAGAAGAAAAAAAGCAGTCAGTGTTCAATGAGGGACGGTTGGGACGGGGCATAAAAAAACGAAGAAAGAGGATCAACCCCAAGGCACATCCTGCTGGGATGGGAAGGAAAGCCCAAAGCAACTACTATAGCAAACAACAGACATGAGACTTTGTCGGAGAGACGGGAACGAAGTCAACGACACAAAGGGGAGCTGAGCTTAGTTCGAGTACCGACGTTCACCCAGACGCAGAAAAGGGAACCGCAAGAAAGGCCCGCAAGCAAGTGGGGCCGAAAAAAGGGCCTACACGCGGGAGGCCGGAGAAAAAGTCTCGATGCGGACGGCGGTAGTTGCATTGATGGGACGTGGAAAAAAGGGGCAAAGGTTTTCTGTTTTGGCCGTGGAGTACGGAGGAGAACGGAAGTCTGGGTGGATCTCAGATTTGGCATGAAGAAAAATATCTAAGTGAACGAAGAAGTGCCAACAAAGCGGGACGATATTCGAAAGTACGAAAAATGGAGTGACGAAACAAAGGGAAGAGTCCTATGGGTATGAATGCGGCCTTCAGTCAAGAAGGCGGCAAACACAACGCCGTGCAAGGGGGTGGGGGGTTGTAGTGGTTTTCCTTTAGAGACTCTCTCCATCGGGGGGCGGAAGGAAAACTTTACGTTTGCCAACCGACTACAGTGCTTTTGTTAAAATAAGCAATTCTTAAGGACGACAAATTGACCAAAAAGGAATTGCTTGTCTTTCGGGCGTCGTAGGAGAATAGTTGGGACCGGAGGCGGGGGGGGGCAAGAGCGACCGGAGAGTAAATAAGCGTTCCTTTTGTTCAAATTAGTTCAGGGATTTACCCAGAGCAAAGGGAAATTGTGGGTATCCCTGATAGAGGGGGGGAAAGTCGTCGGACCACGAGGGAAAAAGATCAAAAGAAGCCTCGATCTTCTGAGAAACTTCCCTGTTTAGGTGTGTAGCAGGTGAAGGGAGAGGAAGGCCGCGATGGAGCTGAAAGCGGACGATGATCAAACATCGGGAAGAACGAAAAAACATCTTAACTGGAGAGCGAGCTCAACAAGAGGTAATGGGAAAGAAGGTTTCAGAATGGGGAGGTCCCCGGTTTTCGCGGGCTGTTGGAGAAAAGCACTAAAAGCGAGAATGACCTATTCGAAAAGCAACAAAAATTGTATTAAGAATAGCGGGAAAGGGCACTGGCAAAACAGGTTCTGTTCAAACGTAGATCAGAAAGAAGAACCGGGAACAACCGCTGAGAAGGGGAGAGGATAGTCTCTCGCATGGTGTAAAGACGCAATTAGAGGACGGTGACCGGCGAGTGGGGTTGAAACAAAAAAAGTTAACCTCTCCTGGAGCGGCATTCACTGAGGTGAAGCGGAAGTACTTGCACGGGTGGCAGTCGTTTTGATTTCACGTTACAGGTGACCCCCCATAAGATCAAAAAAAAAAGGGGAGGAGTGAAAGAGAGAGACAAGTGTGAAGGTCACAAGGCGTAAAACGGGAGAAAAGCTGTGTTCAGGCCCTTCCAACCAGAAGGGCTGGACTAAGAAAAGGATTTGAGCACAGGGAAAGACCCGAGGGCCAATCAGAAATCTCTTCGAAAGTCTGCCCAGTTGGTCTAGCGTTGACAAGGAATACAGAGAGACCATACAGTGCAGTTTGAACACGGTGGTGAGCGAGAGGCTACATAATAGTTTTAAACGGTTACAAATCGCTCAGTGGCTGGGCTCATGACAGGGTAATGCTCAGCTCAAGCTATTGCATTTTGTGAGAACCAAAAAAAAATAATTCAAAACCCATGAAAACCTTCCTGCGGAGGGGGACTAGTGATATCCTTTGAAGGCGTGAAGGGGAGGTTGGAGGGGGCTTTGAACACTAGAGCCACTAGGACACATACCGGGAGAAGAAGACCGTCGGGAAAATCTTGAGAAAGAGCGAATCGAGAGGGAAAATGAAAAGGTCAAAAAAAAAAAAGTCGCTATGGATTAAGGAAGCGGGGCCGACGACTGTCGCAGTCAGGATAAAAACCCCGTAACTGGGAGGGTCAGGGGACACAAAATCTGGAAAAAACAAGCCTGAAGATGAATCCAAAAAAGGCAAGATCAAAGAGAGAGAACTGAATACCACGACAGCCGACAACGACAGACAAAGACATGGAGTGGGTCAGTTTTGTCAAAACCTCAATTCATTTTGAAAAAAACGGAAGGGGGGGAAAAGGGTCACAAGGTACTTCCAGGGAAAACCACCCTCATCGCGGCCGCGAAAGCCCAACCGGACAGTGGCGAATGGGGGGTGGACAAACCTTCCTGGCCCTCATTAAACTCGAATCCATGAGACTCAGGTGAAGATGTTGGATCATTCATCTGAGGCTACTTCGAACATCGGCCCTTGGACAGGATAATAGCGGATGGGCCCGGAGAGAGAACGCATAGCCCGGGGCGATCCCTACGGACTTCTTCCTCCCAACAAACCCGGTGGGGAAATTAAATACCTCAAAGACGCCAAACTCTGAGAGCGGACTGGAGTCATCGAAGCGGGGTCATCACCTTATACCGGTGGTAGGGAACTGGCCACGTGAGGGGGGGAAAAATTGCGGTGAGAAATGATGAGAGGGGTAAAATTACCTAATCACTGGTCATGAAAGGGTGAAAAGAATTGAGGAAAGGGATGACGGCCTTATTGATTGGGTTGTTATCGGGCCCCAAACAAGGCTGGTGCTGGTGGGGGCGCGTTCGTGTTTGGGAAAAGCAGGGAAAAAAAAAAGCTTTTGCACATTGAACAGCATGAAAGTCCGTGTTTAGGACGGGCGGTCTGCAAACGGAATTGCTGTTAAAAAAACCGAGGGCCGAGTAACGTGTGGGGGGGAAAGTAAAAAAAAAGGGCTGAGTTGAATTCAGTATATGGGAGATGAAAAATGTCACAATTCACAGCGGGCAGAGTGAATGCAGCGGATAAAATCAGTGGGAAAGCACAAGGGGGGGGCGACACGAGAAGACGCTCCTAACTTGGGAGCCGAAACAGGTATAAGTAGAGGGAGAAGGAGGCAAGCCCGTCGAAGTCTCGGTGAATTAAAACCTTCCTAATGGGGGATGCTAATAAAGCAAGGCTATTGCGCCGATCGCAGACAAAAGGGAAAAAGCAAGCTCACCGAACTGGCTACCCACATTCCTAGCACCTCCTATCTGCCTCTTCCTTCCTCATACTCAAAAAAAGGTGTATAGTTATTTTTAAGGGGACCGGAGAAAACTTCTCTAGGGGAAGGGTATAATGGTTTTTAAAACAGTCATTGGATCAAAAGAATAGTGAAAAAGCAAAATGCCGAAAGGAGAGGAGACAAGGACTTACCAGTGGTAGACTGTGTAGGGACGAAAGCTCCACAGGATCGCGAAAAAAGGGAACATTCGAGGATATTATACTAGCAGAAAGTCAAAGAGTTGGAGGTCATTGCCAAAGTGGTTTCAACTCCGAGCAGATGGGAAAAAAAGCAATACAGAGACAGCTCTCCATCATTGAAACTGTCCCAGATTCTGGATTCTGGGGGGAAGAGGTCGCCGAGAAAGATGGGGCTGAAATAAGATCTTGAGTCGAGTCAGGATGATGTCGAAAGACCGAAAATATTTAATGCCGACATTGAAGAGGGGTTTTGAGCCTGGGTTCCAACAAAAGCGAAGGGCAAAACTATCTGGGGGAATTATGCATAAGGAAAGAACGTGTGTTAAATCGGGGGAGAGCCCAAGACCCGGGGTTCGTAAAGAGGGAAGGAAAAGGGAGAGAAAGTGAAACGCCTCCGTGAGCAGGAAGGAGGTCCCAGGTATTCAAAAAATTGGTCCGACCTCTAAGGTATTGAAGGACACGGGATTGTCTTCCGCGGGCAGTCAAGAGTTACCGAGAGAGAAAAAGCCAGCCTCCGTGAAGGTACCTGCGTCCTCTTCGGAAAAACCATCAATTCCTTCAACTTCATGGACTACACAACTCTGTAGGGAGAAAACCAGTAGCGAGAACCTGGGGGAGAAGCGGGTGCTCTCAATAACCTCCTGGTCATGGGTGTGGAACTCGAGACCAGAGGAGGAGGTTCGCGGAAGAATAAAGGAAAAGTACTGGGGGCACGGGAGTCGCTAGAGCAGGGCCGAAATGTGACCGCAACGCAAGAGACCTTACGAAAACTGGAAGAAATCAGTCCCTTTTCTGGAAATTCCTCAAAGGAGAAAAGATCCTAACTCAAAAAAAAAAAACTTATGGGAAAGAGAGAGATCCGTGGATAAAAACAACGCGTCGAAGAAGAGCGGAAGGAACCCCATGGCCAGCAGCATACCGACGGAGAGATCCAAAGAAGCTGATGCAAAGGTTCGGAGGCCCTGCGAAATACGGAGGAAAGAGAAATACGCCTCGGAGGATCGCGTAAAAGGCCAAGCCAGATACTAAAAAGTCAGCTGGGTAGAACCTGTTAAAAAAGTGCATTTGTGTTGGGGAGTAAAGAAAAGGGAAGAGACCCGGAAAATCATCTGGGAGCGGAAACAGTGGCACGAAAATCAGACCGCAAGGGGGCCTGAGGGGGAGCCCTTCAATGCGCTGAGAAGTCGGAAAAAAGACGAAGAACTCAAAGGGGTAATAAAAGGCTTTCGACGAACGGAAGAGGGGGGGGACCAAAGCAGGGATCACGGAGGGAGAATCAAGCCCGCCCGGGTTCAACGTGAAACTGGTAAGAACTAGTGTGGGCCAAAAACCATTCGGGTCGGAACCGCTCGTGGGGAAGAAGGACAATCGTGTTTGGCAACTGGGTGAGAACACCACGCCCGGGAACAAAAGGCGTTGTCCGGACTAAAAACGGGAACTTAGAGTGCAAAAACTTTCGACAGCGGTCGGCGAATCACAAATCGGTCGATAGCGAAACAGAGGACCAAAATGACCGGAGGTAGAGAAAGCATCTGCTGACAGGAAAGGAAATCGCGGATATGAAAAAAAATGCTCGCCAAAACAACCATAAAGTCGGACGAGGAAGGGAGGGGCGTTGAGGTGAAAAAATCGCATTGAAAAACGACTGTGCAACATGTTGCGCCCACCCCTCTCCGGGGACGAGACGGCTCCACAGCGTCCCAGTAAAACCTGAATCTTGGTTTGAAGTTCGGATATAAAAGGAGGGGGGGGGAAACGTAGACAGCGTGGACGAAGGTGAATCCTACATGGGGAGGACGTATAGGATTTGAGGGCCAGGAATATAATAAGACTGTTCGTGCTGTTTTTGGGAAGGAAGGGGACTTAAGGGTAGGGGGGAGGAAAAATAGAATGGGATGAAGGGTCCAGCTGCGGTTCGGGTGAAATGGGGGGGGCCAACTTGGCCTTTTTTCTAAGCGGCATCGTGTCGCCCGCAAAAAAGAGTGGAAAAGCAGAGGAGGATATCGGCGCAGGTCAATCCTCAGAAAAAATGGCATAGGAAGCTGGGGTCTGTTACTCGAACGGACCCTAAGGGGAGTGAATTCCGGAAAAGGCGTAGAGGATTCTCGACGGAAAAACTGACACTCGCAACCAAACTCATATACGAGGGATTAAAAAAGACCATTACACCTTCTAGAGTCCTTAGAAGGCCATAAGAGGACCCGACTCACGACGACTCGGTCCCCAACCAGAGAAACTAATGAAAAACCGCAATCCAGATGGCTAACGACGTAGGAAAGAAGGATAAGGAGAGCGGAATTCTGTTCATGGAAAAAGCCGGGGATGCCGGATGCCAAAAACGCCGACCGCGATCAACAAAACACAACAACTGACAAAAAGGGGAGTTATGGAGGGAAAATGAAGAAAACCAAGGAACAGTCATCCGGAAGCACCTCCCATGAGGAACTGGGGGGAGTATGATTTAAAAACACGTGGAATGCTGAATTCTGGGCTGAGGGAACTTGAGGTTAAAGCAGGGACAAATTCAAAGGATCACGGAAACAAGGTGCCCGCACGGGGGGAACGTTTCACTACAGGAAATATTCTCTGTAACCTGGCCAGGAGGAATACGGGAATCGACCATCAACGATGCGAGAGAGGGGGTTAGTCTGGGCAGGTATCACTCGGCTTTCAGTTGTGCGGTTTTGGAGGCCAAACGTCGTAGGCCGGAGAAAAAATTTGCGAATGTATTTGGAAAGAATCCCTCCTTTTTTCTATTGATAGAGAAAAGGGTCCGAAGATTTAATTGACGAAAATAGACAAGAGGACAATAAGGTCAGCTGGGGGAGGAAGAAGTTCCCCTTTGGAAAAAATGCGGTTCACAAAAGTCACGTTTGGGGAGGGAGTTGCCGAGGTCGAGCTCCAAGTCTTACGAAGAAAGTTAGAAGGCCAAACAGAGTCGGTGGGGAATAAAAAAGTCAACTGGAAATAAAAGAAGGAAAAAAAAAGAAAACGGATTGGCAGTCTGGACGGTGTGGTCGGCGGAGTGACTCAGAATATCGATTTGATCCGATGGGGCTTTGGAGCATCACCCTGGGAGAACGTGTTTTTGTGTCCGAAGTTAGCAGGGACTCACAGAATGAACCAGGAACGGGGGTTTGTAGAAGGAACAAGTAGTCGGCCCCGAGTCAACCATTTGCCGCTATCGAAAACTTTCTTTTCTTCCAAAAAAGGGGGGAAGGGGAAAACGGCGATGAAGCCGCAGGGAAATTGGGAACATGACGCTCGCGATGAAAAGAAAAAGAAAATGAAAAAAACCCAAGTTAATAAAAGAATGAAGAAGAGGAAGAGAAACGGGGGAAGGAGAGCCCAGTTTGCGCGCCGTATGGTGGGTAGGGGAGAAAAGCAATAGAGGAGAGGGAGAAATAAAATCATCTAAAAAAAACCCGTAGAGAGGCACTTGGCAATAAAAAGGACGCCAAAGGGGAAAAGTATGAATGATAGGATGCCTCACTGTCACAGGGAAAAAAGCGGGTGAATGAATAAAGTCATAATGCACTATAAGAGAACTATCCGGTCAAGGCTGCCATTACGGCGAGGGGGGGAACTGCTGACATCACGTGGGGGCGGCCCTGAGTCTTGGTGTGCCATTGGTTGCCAGGTGTTTGGGGAGTAAAGAAGGGGGGGCACGCGAAACAAGGATAGACTCTCTCACAAAAACAAAAAGGGGAATAGAGGGAGGACACCGGAAGCAAAACAAAACGGCCCGAGACGGCCGACCAGCAGGAGAAGCCGAAAAAGAGGGAAGTCAAAGGGGTAAGACGGTAATATGGGATAGGGATGCATTTTTGCCAACAAACCCCGTGTTCAAGTGCGAGGCCTAGGCACCGAGACGGGTGGGTTACAGGGGAAAAACAGACGGAGAGCGGAAGCTTAAGGGGGGGGGGGAAAGTGCGCTCTAAAGAGAAAAAAAGGTGGGTGATTTAGAAAAGGCAAGATGCTCCGCCTATACGGGACTTTTTCAGCAGAAAAACCAAATGAGGGGTCTCCAGTGCCTAAGCCTTACGCTGGGGTGCGCAGCTGAGAGAATGTCCGACATCTTTGGCGGGGGCGGTTCGGGACAATCAGATGGGGGGACGGCTCAAAGACGAGTCAACTGAAAGGGATCTTCATTCTCCTAATGGCAAAAGAGGAAAAAGAAGATAACGGGCGGAAAGTTGTTTGCAGACGCTAACGATCGAAGGCAAAGGTATTCAGGAAGCAGGGGCCTGGAGTCTATTAAGGGATTCATGGTAGGGGGGTACAGCAAACTAGTAAAACTCTGGCGCGCACAAAGGGGGGAAAATTAGGAGGCCCTTATAAGAAAGGCAGGATTAAAGAATCGATGAAGTTAAAACGAAGCCAAGCCCGACAGAGTTACAAAGGCAGGGGAGGGTTTAATTCCTCGCTAAATGAAGTCACATGTTGTTCAACACGCCGGTGTTGCAACTGGTGCCCTTCACTGGAGTCGACCCCCACGCGTAGCTCAAAAGAGGAAAAAAAAAACCAAGGCACGCGGGGGGTCCAATGCTGCTCGAAAAAGGAAGGGGGGGCGTGAAACGCAAGAGGACAAGTAATGGCAGGCACAATTAACCAGAGAGGAGGAGGAAGATCATTTCAAAATGGGCCGAAGAACGGGAGTCTCGGAAAATGGACATCGAGAGCACTGGGCCAGCAAAGTCTCCTAATCCCTGGAACATCCGGACTGCCAAAAAGGGTGAACGTAGGAACGCAAAACCAACCAGTCTCGCAGCGGGGAGGGGTCAAAAAAAAAAAAGGAACAAGTACGTCTTCCATCAGTTAAAGCCGTAGTAGCTGTGTCTCGGGAAAAAGGGGGGGGAACTGGAGGGCACTGGCGGCGGTGATAATGAAAGATGCAGATGGGGAAAATAAGGGGGTACGAATCATAACCATCATGAAAAGGGAAGTGTTAAGTGTCCTCCTAGTCTTAGCTGAATCGAGGAGGGATGGGTTCTAGATATCCCTCTGAAAACTCAAGGCAGTCATTGCACCTGGGGGGGGCGGGGAAAATCGGGTTTTGGGGGGGGAGCAAAATTTTGCCTAGGAATCTTAATGAGGAAAATAATGCGGTCTGCGAAAATATCACGAGTTGTTCACCGCACGGTGCGAGCGTAACGTTGGTGTGGGGGGGCCGGTCTGACAGGTGGCGTCAGTTGGGGATAAGGGGGGGCTATGACGGCCAAAAAGAGGGACATTTCATCTGACGCCAGACGTGGACAGCGGAGGGGGGGGGGGGGGGGGGGGAGGTTGGGGGCGGAAAGGGCACGTCAAATCTCTTCAACGGAAGTTGGATCATCACTGGTATCGATGTCGTCGGAGGGGGAAATCTCGGAGAAGTGGAGGGGTTGCGAGGCAGTAGGACTCGCAGGATCTCACCTCGATCAAAAGAATATCTTCTTTTGGATGTCGTCAACCTAGGGAGCACAAACTGCTCCCGCGCATCGGAAAAAGGGGAAGGAAAAATCAGAACATCCCATTGACCCGATTAATAGATCGCCAGTGCGTCACGCAAAAGTCAACCAAAAGTAATTTGGAAGGGGGAATCGACTCTGTCCTCCTTCGTTGAAAAGAAACCCCTGTTCGCCAATGGACGATTTATAGAGGGACAGACCGTGAAAAGCATCGGATCTGGCAGACGCTCGGGGAGTCGTGGAAGCGGCGGGGGGCCAACGGGCCCGAAACTGGGGGGGCACAGGTTTTGGGGGGAAAAAATGAGAGTGAGGGAACAAGAAAGACCCTCCGAAAAGTACCTGAAGTGGTGCTGTGGGTCCTTGACAATCCGAGCAGTATGGGGCCAATAAATCGCTACGCGATGACATTGAGGCGGGCGCGATAGGCTGACCAAAGGAAATGGGAGGGGAGTGTTTCGAGAGATAGAGGCTCTCATCGTATTTGTTGGGAAGCAAGGAGACCACATCTTGTAACAACGTTCCGCGGAACCGAAAAAGGTGTCCCGGGAGAAGGTGCCCTCACAAAAGGAAAATTGAATGGGAGGAAAGGGGTGGCCTCATTTTTCCTCTGGGAAACCATAGTCCCGGTATAAATAGGGAAGGGGAAGTGCAAGGAGAAGGGGGGGGCAGAATCCGGTGAACCGGCGGAGTACCAGAGAAAGTTAGTCGAAAAAGAAAGGTGGTAACTTTCAGCGCGAAAAAACGGTCTTATTCACTTGTTTGACCCATTATTTAGAGAGAAAAGCACATCGGGGGGGGGAAGGGTAAGGTAGTGCACGGCGGGGGCAAATAAGCGAATGATTGCAAGGGGGGCTTAATTAGATGGGGGGGATTACTACAAATATTCCTAGGCTCAAGGGGAGAAGGAGGTCTCAATAATTGGGAAACGGGGACGGGGTCAGGTGGGCGGGCACTTTCAAGATAAAGCACATGAAGGGATGGGGGGCGAGGAATCATCGAATTAGGGGGGTGTCGGGGCTTATGATCAAAAGGAAGAGAATCTGGCCTCAAGGAGAATCTTACCGCGACCCTGGGGTCGTATTCAAGATCCCGGGTTGTGGATGGTACAGGAAGAAAATCGAGAGAAAACACAAGGGGATGAGGAAAGGGGAGAAAAAAGAAGATCCGTGGAAATCCACACCGGAGAGGGTTCCCAAAAGACTGTCATGACTCCCTATGACGGTCGGGTTTTTCGTAAACCAAAAGGAATGGCAGATAGACGCGCAGCAAACCAAATCCTTATAATGAGGAAAAACGGCCAATGACGTCTTCGGTTGTCTAAATAAAAGGAAGACCATCCAGGGGGGGAAAAAAGAACGTCTCTAAAAACGGGTCCGCTGATGTAGTTTGAAGGGCAACATAATGTTGGGGTTTAATACATCTTGGAAGCCCGAAAATCGGAGAGGATTACCTCCGTGCACAAAATCACAAGGGAAGCTGGCTTTCGGCTGAAGATCAACCGTGGAAAGCGTGTCGTCACGTCGTAAATGTGGGCCAAGCGGTTAGACTAAATGTACCGAGGGGAACGACCGCCGGTATAACGGGAGGGAGGAAAGCACAAAGGAAAGCCGGCCTTTACCGTAAAGGGGACTTCATATAGTTTAGGAAAGAGGGCAACCGTCTTGTCAAGTCGGGGGAAATCATACCTGACAAAGGCGATTGGGGACACTGCTTGAGGGGACCCGTAGACCGAACAAAATTCTTCAAGGATCAAAAAAAGGTCGTTCCTTAAATAAGTGTCGTTGCTCACAATTGGGGCCTAATCTTACGAAGGAACTCATCAACATCAGGAAAATCTAAATTCCTTAGGTCGCGCATATGCTGGAACAGGAAACGTAAGGGGAATTTAAATTAATTGGGAGAAAATCCTTAAGACACGGAAACTTCTAAAAAGGAAGGGGCAGGGGAATTGGGAAAAGAAATCTCATGGAGAAAATGGGAAAAAGGGCAGGGGGCCTATCCGTTTTTCCTAGGAGGGGGACAGCAAGTACTCGGAGGGGGGGGCCGGAATCAGAAGGGGGGGGAAAGCGGCTTTTAGAAAATATAACTATCTTGATAGTCGAAAGGGGAGAGGAATGGGAAAAGAGAAGTGGGCAAGGCGAAGTATTAAAAGAGGTCGCTCCACGTCAAGAGAAAAGATAATACGGATCAGACTTTTGAGGAGGAATCATTCCGTCGAAACCACTAGAGTAGGAGTGGGGCAAAAATTTCGGTGGAGAGGGGAGGGAAGTTGGGTCGGCCCTATCAAAGAAGAATCATTGTTGATGCTAAAGCCAACCTGGTGATTGTAAACGCTAGAAAAAGGACGGCGCAGAAGACGAGAAAGAGAAAATGGAGAATGAGCTACGGCGAAGAGACTGGGAACAAGACCTGTTTTGACTTGATGCTCCTTCATTCAGGGCCTGATCGAGTGAAATCCCAAACTCATAGAAGGCGTGAAGAGGGACCAACCAAGAAGGGCAGCCGGAAATGGAGAATCGGCGGACGTAAGCCGGACCCTGATCTAAAAAAAAAGTGAAACCTGAGAAAAGAAAAGGCTACTAGACGAACAAGGACCAACGCAGGTTGAAAACCAAGGAGAAAAGGCGTTCGGCTGAGTCAGCCGCCGGGGTCATGCAGGAAGAGAAAGATAGCTCGGAATCTTTTCAAGGGCCTGGTGGGGGAAGAGCAGGAACTCGGAATAAAAAACCATCCAAAGGGAAGAGGGTGTCAAAAAGGGAGTAGGAACGGAAAAGCACAAACAGTAGCAGGTCAGAAACTGATACTGGGGGGGAGGAGGAAGGGGGAAAACAATTCAAAGACCACGGCTTGGAGGGGGATTGCTGGGAAAACCCCGCCATCATTAAAGAGAGCAGCCGCGTGACCAGGACGGGCCAGTGGTGGTGCCGGCCAAAGGGAATACTTCTAAACATGGAGGGGGGAGCTAGTGAGACGGCATACAGGCGATGTTGGAGCAGGGGCAGGTGAGAGAAGGGAATCACAGGGTCGTCAGGAGTGAGGGGGGAGGCAGAAGTAAAGGGGTCGACAGGGGAAAAAGGAGGTGCTCAGACGATGGAAAACCGAAATAAGGGAAGGTCTCAGTTTGCCCGAGTAAGCTTATCTCCGGAGGGGGGGGGACCATCAAAAAGTCATAGGGGGGAATGAGAAAGGGCCGCTGTTGACGGAGAAGGAAGTGTACACAAGAAGGGATTGTAGTGTGCAGCTTCGGGAAGGCCGAAAAAGGGACTTTACCTAATACCGGTACACAGTGTCCAAAACGGTCGTGTTGGAAAAACATGTAAAAGGACTTAGTCAGATTAAGGGACACAGCGGGCTAATCGTTGGGGGGAGGCTGTGAGGGTACAATCATACGGTTGATCCTAGGTTGAGGGATACTCCGGGAGAAAAAGTTCATGGGACTCTCCATGGATATGGAAAAGGCCAAGGGGGGACGCCGGGGGGTTGAAATCTCTAAAGGGGTGAGGACGGAGGAGGCCCAAAAAAATGAAAAGGCTCTCGTAGAAAGAATACGTTATAGGAAGTAAGGTGTCGGTCAAAGGGACGTAGCGCTAATGACCGGAAGAGGAAAAGCCGCGATGAGCAAAAAAGAGGATTTCCCGAACAGCAAAAAGCAAGCTTTGAAGGGAAGTAGGGAGACGATAAGAGTTCTTAATGTTGACCGGTTAGCTCAAAAGGGTGGGAGCAATTATGGGGGGGAAGGAGAAGCAATAGAGGAGCAGTATCATTAACAGATTCATTGCAGAACAGACAAACCCTTGGGATTGAAGGTAGAGATCGTAAGGTCCTGGTAAAAAAACGCGCTTGGGTCCAAAAAATCGTAAATGAATCAGAAGACGAAAAATGAACGGAAGAAAAATGTATCCGGTCGAGCGGGGGATGAAAAAAAAAAGATTATCACACGGTTTTTTAAATGCAAAAGGAACTCATGGACCAGATGATCTCGTAAGGCGAGGGGTAGTGACAAGGGGAAGGAACCTCTCCGTTGAGGGGTCTTGAAGACTGGCCGCAAGCAAAAGTGGGCACATTCGTTTTTAGTCCGGGACGGTGCGCAGGTGATTCAACCAGGAGAGATATACACTCAACAACAGAGGGAGGGGGGATAGAGATATCTAAACAGATAAAAGTCTGACTGAATGTGGAAAAAAGAAAGCCGGCGCACGGAACAACAAAATCGAGACGCCGCACAGGGAGAGGGTCACAGGGGAAGAACGCGCCGAAAGGCCGCGTCACTTATTCATGAGGGGGCCACAAAACCAAGGTATCGGGTGCAAGGAAGATACTGACTTATAATCTGGGGTTCCGTTGAGTCTGACTATATGCTCTAATACGGGGAAAAGCGGGGTTCCCGGGAACACCTGCTACAAGGGGGGGGGGGGGTACGAAGAGAGGGCAAGGTAATGCGAGCATCTATTGATTGGATCCATACCCCAACATAGGGGGAGCGAAAAAGACAGGAGAAAAAAGCTTCCAATTGTTCTACTTTCCAGGGGACGTTGCTGGGGGGAGGGGGGAGGCGAGTGTTTCTCAAAATCGCCGAGCGTAAGCATACAGAAAGAACACATAGCCGTAGAAATCAGAAATACCTACACTCAAAAGATTTTTCGAAAAGAGAAAATAGACGGGCCTGGTAGGAATGCTTTGTTCCGAAGGACTGGAGAGATCAGGATAAAAAAAAAGGTAAGAGGGTGAACTAATCCTCTTAACGATCTGCAGAACAAAAAACCTACAAAGGGGCGATCAAAGTCACTTCAGGAGCATCGATATTATGGAAGTCCCACCCCAAAACCTAAAAAAAGGCCTTGCTTTGGAGGAATTTGAGGAGACGGACCCATCCTTCTGTGGGGGAACAAAAGAAGGGTGGCAAAACTGGGGGGGTGCGCACTTCTGCCGCGCACCACCTGCTGGGCTAATCGGCTCACCGAGGGCACTAACAGCACCGAATGACACTTCTTGGGGTACGCAAGGATAAGGCAGCACAGATAACCTTCCAGATTCTGTGGTCTTCAATTTGGCGGGCGTAAGGAGGAGAGAAAGTCGGAGAGTGGGAAATAGAGAGGGGAGGGGAGTATTCTTCGGGAGGTGGCCATAAGCCACCCTCGTCCAGGAAACATTACCCTGACGCCTTAACAAGAGGGGGCTGAGCTAAAAGGACTCCCAACAGGACGGGGATAGGGTGTAACCGAGATCGTCAAGAAAAGAACTGCAGATGTCTGGAGGTTAGCCGGGGGGGAGGGGGAACGCCTTGAGGAAAGAAAGATTTGATTGGTGATACGAAGGAGAACTGGGGGAATGAAAGCCCTCAGCGAGCATTCAGCAAGGGAAACGGAGGGAGTGATTTCAAGAAAGTCTGATGCGAGGTCTGAATTCGGGAAAAAAGGGGGTTGTTTCGTAGATTCCTAAAGGCACTCCCGTCATTGGCGGTACTGGGAGTCAGGGATGAGCGGGAGCGGAGGGGTTGCAGCGGCAAAACCCACGTTTCAATGATCTATCAGCTCGGAAAAGAAAGGGGCTGAACACACACCGCGAGGGCGTGGGTTCAAAAGTGCGGTTGGGAGCGTACCCGTGTGGGGTCAGGATAAGAAAGGGGAGCCGGTCAGGGGGTAAGGGCTGCACTCCGGTATGCAGCGGGAAAAAAGGGTTGGGACGAGGCAGGAGGTTTGGGGGGGGCTGCGCTCCGAATCAGGGAGAAGGGAAAATGGAAAGACCAGAAAAAGGGTATGGAACGTCCGTGAAGCGGGGCAAGAAGAAAGGCTCTGTGATTGGTAGATTAACGTCCGATTCAGCTCTCGACGACGTAAGTCTTTTGGGGGGGGGGGGGGGGAGAATTTTTATGGCGAAAGATAAGAGGACAAACAGGAAGACCAGAGAACTGACCTCAAGGAAGAAATGAAGAGGGTCTAAGCCGTTACTCCGCCACACATAAGAAAGGAGTCTGGATGAAGGTGGGAGGGACACGGAAATAAGTAAGAAAATGGAGATTTCAACGTAGATCACCCTAGTGTCCTGACCCATGGAAACAAGAGATATGAACCTCCTTTTTAACACTATTCCTCGACGAAAAAAAAAGGTAAAACTATGTGGGAGGGAAAGACGATCACCGTAGAAGAAGGGTAATGGGGAACAGTCGCAATGAGAAAATTTGGGGCAAAACCTCCGCCAAAGAAGATGCCCCTGAGGGGTGATGGGTGAGGTCAGATGGGGCCGCAAGGATCTCTACACGATTCCATTCAGGGGCAGCATAGATTCGGGAAATCCAGGCGAAGCGAGGGGAAGTGTTGAGCTCGAAAGGGAGTAGATTCTACTCGAAGTCGAACGGCGGAAAAAACGGAAGGCAGAGGTTCCGGGGGGGCGTTGTCCGGAAGAATTGGTGGAAGGGGCCGCCGGGCCTCAAGAAGGGTAAAACGAGGAGGGCGTCCGTGGGGGGAGGAAGGGAGTCAAAGACCGTTTTGGGTCGCAACAGACTTGGAAAAGTACAGATTGAGGAAAATTGGCCGGAAAGGGGGAACGAAATACCGGCTTAAGGGAAAAGATGAAATTAGGAAAACCTCGGGGGGGACCACTCAAGCAAGAGGAAGAGATTGAAATTCGATTCATGGAGTACAGGAAAAAGCCCCAAGTTTCAGGGCCTGCTGGGTTCAGTGAAACGGCGGTAACAGCGCAATGAGGCGGCATTCCAGTAGAAAGGGACTGATAAACAAAATATTCGAAGTCAACGGGGAGAAAGCTGGACTCGAGTAAGTTACCCAGGCGGTTGGCCTGGCATTCAGCGAGGAACGCCGGGCCGGATTGCGCGATCATATTATAAGAGGGGGGGGGATAAGCTCATGTCCGGGGTTCGTCAACGCAGAGCAAGAGGGGGGCTTGCAGATTACAATGGAAGGGGGAGGGACTCCAGGGCGCGTTAATTAAGAAGAATCGAGCCGCCGTTGTGGGGATTTCCACGGGAGAAGGAAGAAAACAAAAACGGAGTGGGAGGAAGAGATCTGTGAATCCAGGAATATGATCTAAAAAGGGAATCTGGTTCATTACGCAAAGTAAACCTCAAAAGAGCCGTTTCTTTTCTGGCAAACAGGGAAGGCACTACATAGAGGAGACCCCAAACAAAAATCCAGGATCTCTTATATCCAGAAGGACTCGGCCGTCTTCCCAGAAAAAATAAAGAAAAAACGTAAGTGCTGAGCAAAGCGTCTGGTCGCGAATTGGAGGGGAGCAGCAGACTGGTTTGGGGGAAAAGTAAGATAGAGGGGGAGGGCCCTACATCTGGCGGGAACGGTCTAAAAGAGAAAAGGGGGCACGGATTCTGGCTTTTGGGGAAAAAAAAAAGAAAAAAAAAGAAAAAGAAAAGGACCTTTTAGACCGCGGAAAAAGAAGTTGAAAACGCTTTCTGGCATAACGCCGGGAACTCCAGAACAATATCACGGCAACATCTCTTTTCGTCCTCAAGGAAATTCCGGGGAGGAGTTTGTCGACACCGAGGCAAACACACGGGGGACTTGAAGTCGGCCATAAGAACCCGGGGACGCCAGGAAACGTTTGGGGCGCAGCCACAGGCTTCGGGAAAAATTCTGGGCTTACTCAAACAAGAAGGCCGAAAAGAATGTGGCGGCGTTGAGGGACTCATCCGGGGGCGAAGTAAAGATGGACCAGAAGGGTGAAATAAGAGACGCTTCCACAGTCGTCTACGAGATGACTCCAATTCAGATGGAAATAGGCGGAAATGGTGCGCACAAAGCGAGGGAGTTGAAAACCACATGGACAACTAACTTCAGTACTTCGGGAGGGCTTCGGCCCGTTACCAGAGATCGGGGAAAAAATTTCGCTGAGTTGGACTCGTCCGGAAAAATCAAAGCGAAAAAAAAGGAAGCGAGCGCAGAGGGGAGAAGAGTCAGGGAGGGGGGGAACTCGTTTTCGCAGGAAAAGTAGAAGTTTGTCCACAGCGTTGGAAATTTAAATGCTACTTGGAAAAAAATAGGAAGGATTAAAGCCACACTTCATCAATAAAATCATGTGCTCGGACAGGGGGGGGGAAGAAGGCGATCGATGGCAGACGGGGAGACTGCGCACGTGCACGCTAATCTATCGTGAGGTGCAGTTGGAACGCGATCGGAATCATCAGGGGGATTCTGAGCCACCAAAAAAGGGGGGGGAACTAATCTAGGGGAGTCTCAGGGAAAGAAGACCTCAGGTACCCATATCACCGTATATTCGCAGTCCCTAGAAGCGAAGGCCCATAATGTTGAGTCGTCTAAGTCAATGACAAAGCCGTCGGAAAACGAGAAGAAAAGAAGAGAGGGTTCAACAAGACAGGGAAGCGGCCTAAGATAGAAATAAGAGGGGGACTCAGTCAAGAAGGAAAGGATAGCAGGAAACGAAAAAAAGAAAGAACGCGGATACCACCGCGACCCTCCAAGGGTTAAAACAAGCGCGTCCGATTATCTGAAAGAGGCCGGTCAAATGGCCGAAGAGACCAGAAGAGCATTATATGGGAGTAAAGCCTGGGGGGGACTTTGACCAAAAGATAAAACAGCAATGAAGGGGAAAAATTTAGTGTATGGAAGAAGAAACAATCCGAACGGGCAGCAAAGAAGCAAATGAGACTTGGCGTGGACGGAAATCACTTGGGGAAAACACGCCACGTTAAGGGAGGAGCTTGCTGGAGTGAACTCAAGCAGCTGAAAGAAAGAAACCAAACGCGCAAACGCCACTAGTTGGGCCTAGAAACAAAGGCCTACTTGCGCTGGGAGCCGCATCTACTCAGAGCGTATCATACCGATGCAAAGGCAGGTTTCGGAGGTATAGACGGTAACAGGGGGGGGCTTCCTAGTGGCTGCATAGGAGGAGTTAACAGGAGGGGAGGTGGATCTCTGGGGGTCTCCGAAATGGATCTCGGGTGGGCCAAAAAGTCGGGAAAGATCTTCGAGACCAAGATTGGTTTAAAAAAAAAATCGACAGTTCAAAAGTGAGGACGACCTGTTCAAAAAAGGAAAGGTGTCAAACACCAAATCGTGCAGGTGGCTGTAAGTTTGACGCTGTGAGATCCAAAAGAAAAAGCGTGGGGTAGGAAGAAGTCGGCCAAAAATTCTTTTTGGGAGCAAAAGGGGGTGAGGAGGGCTAGGAACAAGAAAAAGGACAAAAGCCGGTACGGGGGGGGATCTTCTGGGAGGGTTGTGCAGAGGAGGTTATTCTATTGAAAAAAGTTGCGGTGAGAAAAACGCAGCATGTGTCGGGGAAGGTGAGTTGGGAAGTAAAAGATCGTTAAAGAAAGGATGTTCATTGAGGATGAGCGCGAACTGTCGGCCACAGGAGCGGAAGCCAGAAAGCCCGAGCGTTAGCGGGAAAATTCAGCAGAGACTTTGGGAAATACCTTGACTGTAAAGGCAATGGGGGAAATGCGAGGGATTGGGGTGACGCTCGAGAAGGGGAAGCTCAACAATCGGAAAAGTGTCCCGAAAACCAATCCAAAGAGGTAGACTTCAAACTAGAACAGAATATTCGTCAAAAAAAAGTGTGACATTAAGGGACGGGTCAGCCAAGGGGGGGGTTTGGTTGTAAAAAAAGAGAAGAAGTCGGCTGAGTCGGGAGGAAAAAACACCCCACGGATGACCTGAAGCTTAAAGTGCAGTGATTCCCCGGGAGCCAAAATTTCAAAAACAGGCTTCAAAAAATTGCTAAATGCCCCTTTAACGTGTATCCTTTCGTACTGATATGCATCTAAAACGGGAACCCGGGGTGTGGGCCAGAATCACTTTCGAGGCCGGCTGCCTCAGTTAGGCGGTAGGGAAAACCAAGTTGGCTAACTCTCCGGTGAGCTGCCTATGCGGCGAGGAAAAGAGGGGGGGCAAGGAGGGGGGAAATTCGTTGATTACACGCCAGGGCACGCAGGTGACCGGGAAAGACTAGAGAGATCAACCAACAACGGGGTGAAAGAGCCTTGGGAGGGGACGAAAGTTGTTCAACGCTACCTCTGACGGAGGCCGTAAAAAACAAACGATCAGATGCGAATCAACCGGATAACCTCCGAGGGGGAAGCACTAATGAGATCGGAGGGAATGAGGAAAACCACCACAGGGGGCTTATCGGTAAGAAGCAAGAGATCGTATAAAGGTGAAATTGTAGGGGGGGGGCAGTCTGAGATACTAAGAGAAGGGTAAGCTTTCGCTGGGGAAGTTCTGCGCAAAAGGGACGCCTAGGAGACTGTGTTTTTTGGAATCTGTAAGGAGCAGACCTCATATGGAGTTTTCGACTCCCCCAACAAGGGGCGCGAACAACCGGGGGGAAGACATGAAGGGGAAACCGTTCTTCCAGAAAGAGTCAAATGCACTTTCAAAGTAAGAAGCATAGACAATTTTGGTGATGGAGGACAAAATCAAAAAAAAAAAAGGTTGACGTCGCGAGAGGGGAAAAATCCCTCCTGGGGGAAACCAAGGAGCGAGGAACAGTGAGGGAAAAGTTGTTTTTGGGGGCTAAGCCGACGAGACGGGCCTGGGAAAAATCATAGGGAAGAGGGGGTCAGACGAATAGCTAACAAAAAAGGGTTGCCGGGATGGGCAAGAACCGAACGGAAAGAACGGGCGAAGACACAAAGGCACCGAGGTCTTGAGAAAGGATGCTGATACAATTCAAGGATAAATTATGGAAGGAAAAAAGAAAAGGCCAAGGCCCAGGCCTTTGGCATTCATTGGGTCGGAGGACTGCAGCAGAAAGGGGGTGCCCGGAATTCCAACAACCAGTGTTAACGGCCCTTCAAAGGACCCCACGCTGTAGAGGGGTGCGGAACGCGCAACTAAGACCAAAACCTGAACGGGCGTGGGGGACACCGAAAAGCTTAACCAGCAAGGGCCATAAACGGTAAAAGATGACATTTCCGTCTTCAGAAGGGGGGGAAACGGGGCTAGTCAGAAGGAACAAAAAGGGAAGAGTGGGGGACACACAGAGTCAGAGAAGGCCGAGTCAAAACAGAAGAACCGGTGAGCCTCCCGACGTCTAAGCACCACATAAGTCCAGGAAAAAAAAAAAGTTAAAGCTATAAACTGACTAAACTCTCTAGATGAAAGGGAAAGTAGAAGGGAAGGAGCAAAGAAGGAGTCCAGGTGGTCGAGGGAAAAAAACAAAGGGCAAACGTTTAACACTAGGAGTTTTGAAGGTCACATCCTCAGCAGGAAAAAAGGGAAGGTGTCAGGGAAGGGATTGGAACCCTCAACGACAAGTATAATGCTGAGTGCTGACGGCGAGTGATTTGGGGGGAGGTCATCTCCAGACTACTTCGTCATTGTCTGTTTAGGGGCTCGTCTGGGGTCCGTCATCAAAACCCGGCTTTTGACATGGGAAAATCAGAGATCCGTTCTCTTCAGGAAGAAAGGCGGAGAAAGGACCGCTATTGCGTTAAGGCGGGCTCTTGGGGGGCCCTACTGCAGGAAGCGCTGGGGAGGGAGTATAAAGGGGGGGAGAGGAAAAAAGGCAGCACTGCCTCAGCGGACGTGGGAAGGCCGGCGGGAAGACAATCGTTGAAAGAAAGGAGGAATCTTGAGGGGGGGGTAGGTCCCGTCCTACTAATACGGAAATGCGGAAAAAAAAAAATTTTGAAGGAGGGGAGCACGGAGCAAAACAAGAAGGTCAAGTTGTGTGGCTGCGAAAGGAGGGACGGAACGAGATAATCTCTAAAGTACGGGGGAAGGTTCAGGGTTCCTACCTACCGGCGAAAAGGGAAAAGGGAAAAAACAGGGCAGAAAAGAGAACCTAAAGCGCGGACATGAAGAAAAGTCCGCTTGTAGTCCTACGGAATGAGGGGGACTTGCAACTGAATCATTTTAGAACGGTGGGACGCGTAACTGATCCTAATAAAGCAATGTCCGATTGCAACTTAGAGAAACTTGTGAAAACGTAAACCATGAGGGGGAGTAGGAACTCTTCCAAGAAAGATCTTAGCCGCGAAGAATCCGTGGGTCAGCGGCTTGCCGACGACGCCCCCGAAACACGCGAAAGGGGTGGAACAGGCCGCAATGATGGGGGGATCAAGGCCGCCAAAAAGGAAGCCAATTAGATGGGTCCAGTGACTCCGACAGGATTGGTCCAAATCAAGAGCGACGCGATCATCAGGAGGGAGCCTAAGAGCGAAAGAAGAGAGGAGGTATATGGGGGGGGAGGAGCCAGCTGTTACTTCGAAGATGCGAAAGCCGAAAGTCGGGACTGCCGACCTCCGCGTTGGTGGAGGTCCGGAAAGAATTTGGTGAAGGGCGCCGTTGGCACCATCAGTTCAAAAGTTAAGCGTCCTTTTAAAGACCTGGTGGGGCAACGAGAAGGCCCTGTAAGATTGAGGGGGAAAGGGAGGGAGTGCAGCCTCAATAAAAAGACCGCGGAGTTAAAAGAGGCCCCTTTAGGAAAAGGGTCAACTTTCAAAAGAGGGAATACAGGTCGGAAGGAAGCATTGTCCGAAAAGTAGTCAGGAGGAAACAGAACCTCAAGCCGTCCTTAGGGTTCAGGGTGCCCAGAAAGAGGAATAGGGGGAGGCAGTCGATGGGGGAGACGAAGGGGGTGCGCCAGAACCAGTACCCTCAGTATCTGGGGGCAAAACATGGGGCGTCAAGGGGGAACTTGCCGTCAAGCGAGAACTAAGATCCGGAGGGCGCCGGGATGAGAGAGTAGAAGGAGTGGGGGGGTTCGGGGAAAAAGCTATTGCCTTAACCCGGGGGGGGAACTCGAATGTGATCGAAGACTAGACCGTCGGGATTCCGATATCTGACTCAGGGGGTGAGGGTCAAAAAGGGAATA
>Ga0179591_1278374_pt1 | contig 26461 bp, 45 predicted proteins | sample CZOMad2_1_08_16f_FD_182891 | JGI IMG/M metagenome (GOLD analysis project Ga0179591, IMG submission 182891) | Vadose zone soil fungal communities from Angelo Coast Range Reserve, California, USA - CZOMad2_1_08_16fungal (PacBio error correction) | ecosystem: Environmental > Terrestrial > Soil >...
GCGAAAAGAGGTATCAAAATGCGGGGTGAGTCAAGGGGGCCAACCATATATCAATGGATGATCAAGCGGAAAAGGGGAAAATGAAGGAAAGAGGAAAAAAAACTGGTGGGGATTGGAACGAACCCTCCCGTCACGGTCCGCCACGGACAATGCGGGTCTCTTCTCAAAAAAACGGGATTACCTTCCGGCAAAGAGAAAAATTCCCACTCCGATTCTTCTGGAAAGACGACAACAGGGGGGCATTGAACTCTCAATAGGAAAACGCTATGAAGGAACCACATCGCTTCCGTATGAAAGGATCTTCCGGGGCGGGCGTTCTTCTTGTACAAAAGGGAAGACAAAGGAAAGGACAAAAGGTGCGGGAAAAACAACTACATCTAGGAAATTCCGGAATAAAGAAAGAAAGAAGATCAAGGGAGGTGAGGGGGGGGGGGGAGGAGGGGGGAGCCGCAATCGTTTTTGTTAAGGTCGGAAGGGAAAAAAAAAGAGTTTTGGCCTGGGTGTTTTGGGGGGACGGCTTTCAAAAGAAAAGGGACTACAATCTCCTTTTTGCGCGTACACGACAGGAGGGTATAACCAGTACAAGGGGAAAAAACTCCTTCATAACCAGGAAATGTCATTCCCTTCAGTCCCGAGGAATCAAGAAAAAAGAATCACATGGGAGAAAGGGCCGGGGGGAAAACTGGCAATTAACCCTAAGGAACCTGTCAAGCCGCATGCCGAAAAATTTCTTGCATGGAAAGGGGGACCCTACCAAAAGTATAAAAGTGGGGGGGGGAGGGTACAGAAACTCAAATAAGGGGGAACAACGGCTGAAGGGTCCCGGAGGTGGGAAAACAAAAGAGAGGAGTTATGAAAAAAAAAAGGCAAATGGTAATAAGGCGGGTTCTAAAGGGGGGGACCGCGTTGGCAAACGCTGGGGGGAAAAGAGAAAAAGGCAAAGCCAAACAAACCAGAAGAATCAGGACAAACCACCATTTTAATAAATAGGAGTATCCAGCACACTTTGTGACACAAAAGAAGGAAAAAATATCAGGAAGGAAGGAAGTGCAAGAAAAAATGAGGCCACCATTCAATCGGACGGGTAAATTTTAAACGTACAAAAACAATTCTTTCCAATGGGAAAACAGACGCAAGCCAAGAAGAGGGAAAGGAAGGGAATGTTGTTTTCCCAACATAGAAGCGGGACGAACCAGAGGAAAGGGGGTGGGGAAGGGAGGGGGAACGACTTTAGAGGGAAAGACGTCGGTTGTGGCCGTGGCGTGAGGGAGCGGCCAATGATAATGGGAAAGGGCCAGGGGGGAGGAAAAAGGAGTAGGAAAGATCTGTGGGCTAGATTAACGGGCTTGAAACGTACAGTCAAAAAAATCAGGATCAAAAAAACACCCGAAAAAAACGTAATAGTCTTCTGGGGAAAAAAAAAAAGAGGGGGGAAAGAAACAGGGGGGGTACGGGCCCTTCCAACACAACAAAGTAAGAGATAACGGGCCCGTTACCTAAATAACCCGGGGGGGGGGGGGGGGGGGGGTGTGTCGGGGAAAGAAATACAATTCGGTCAAAATGGTAATCTCTGGCTTCTTTTAAAAGTCATACTGGGAAAAAAAATCGGGTGCCCAAAATCAACTGATTGGAAAAAGGGGGAGAATTATTGAAAAAGATAACAGATCTGACCGCTCTTCCCCACCTAAGTTGCAAGGGGAACGGCGATTTGAACATCCATAAAGGGGGGGGGGGCCAGGCCAAGACTTACAAGTAGTCCAGTAAGCCTCGAATAAGGGGCAAAAAGTGGGAAAAAATAACCGAAAAGTCCGGTCTGGCCGAATCTTTGTGGAGAAACGAACCAGGTCTATAAGTACTAGCAATATATCCTTGGTACTAAATGTGTTTTAAACGGAAGGCCATATATCCAGGAGTGGTGGTTGAAAGGAAGGAACCTGACTAGAAAAGTGTGGTTTAATACAACAGGGGAGAAAAAGGTTGGAGGAAAGAGTTGGGAGGAAAGAAAGGGGGAACGGACGGTCCTCGTGGGTGACTCTCTAAATCCCTTATTTGGGGGGGAAAGACAAAAGAGAAAGGGGGGGGGGAAAGGTTTGACAAACCCCAACTCAGGAATGACGAAAACGAATATTAAAAAAAACCGAAAGAAGGTGGACAATAACGAAAGAAAATTGTGAGAGGAGAAAAGAGGAAAAAAAGGGGGGGGAACGATTAAGCAGACGTATCACAAAGAAGATTGTCTACCATTAAGGACCAAGAATAACTGAGGAAGGAAAAAGGGCTTTGGGGGGGGGGTGACCGGGGGTGGGAGATTGTTGACGGGTCGTGACGTAACCCTTGATCAGAAAAAACAAGGAAAAAAAAGATAAGAGGGGGGTGGTTTTCGGTGGGGAGAAGGGAAGAGCATTTAAATTGGGGGGGAAGGACGAGAACCCCCCTCAACTCAGCTATCGGCGGTTTGGGGACCATGGGAGTCCGAAGGCCTGACAGGGAATCGGAAAAAAAGTTCCGGAAGACGCAAAGGACTTGCAGAAAGTCACGGGAGGGGGGAGGGTGTGGGCCTAGAAGGCGTGCATGAATCAAGGACGAGGGGAGGACTTGTTCCAGAGACATGCCAAGTAAGAGGGGGATGGGAAAATAAAGGAAAAAAAAAAAGAAAGGTGGGGGGGGCATCCACAGGGGTAAAACCCGGATCACAGGTCAATGCACAAAAATGGTGAGTGTCGCTAAAAAAAAGGGGACTCTAAAGTTGAGGGGGCCACAACGCGACAAAAGAGGGAGAAAAAAAGGGACTGAAAAAAGAGGAGGGGGGGAAATTTCGGGGAAAAGAGGAGGGGGAAAATTGCATGAAGAGTGAATGGGTACGGAACAAAAACTTAAACGACCCGAAGAGGTGTAACCCACTTTGAGGGTGGGGAAGTAAAAAAGGGACAAGGGGGGGGAGGGGGTCACAAAGGAAAAAGGACCGCAAGCCGGCCGCTCATTCATGGAAAAAAAAGACCGGACATTATACCGGGAAAAAAAGGGGGGATTGGACCTAAAACTGTGGGGGGACCGAAGAAAAAAAGTCAGGAGGGGAAGAGGAAAAAGTCATAAAAACATTTTGCCTTCTATGAAGGTAACGAAGCCAAATTCAGAGGTCCAGGAAAGAAGTACGGAAAAAGGGGGACAGCCGAAAAAAGAGTTTGAGGGAGGGGGGGGAAACAGGCCGAAGGGAAAAAAGAGGAACCCAAGACCGGCCAATAGGAAAAGGCCTCCTCCAACTTAGAAAAGAATATTTATCCCCTGTAAGATGGTGGATGGCCTGGAGGAAAAACCCAATGACAGGGGCAAAAACCGCAAAGTGAAACGGTTGGGCTTCACCACGACAGGGGGTTAAAAAGAAAAAAAAAAAAGAGAGAAACAAAATCAAAAGTACCGGCCACGAAAGCAATAGACAGGGGAAACGAGAAAATGAAACCCGGGGTGTCAAGGGGAAAATGGATAATAATACAATCCGCGTTAAAAAGAAAAAAACGTCAATGTAAGAGGGATAAGTAAACAGGGTAATGAAAGGGAGAAGAGGGACGGGAATGAATTAGGTCCAGGGGTAGTGAAGGTCAAAGAAAATAGTGGGGAGGGAATAGTTTCTAGAAAAAATTCCATAGAAAAAAAATCAAGAAAATTTGTTCTGACAAAATCCGGACAAGCGTGGGGCAGGGGGGGAGAATTTGGGGGGGACCAGGGACCTGACAAATATCAAAAAGGAATCATCAGCAGCTCAATCAAGATGTCAAAAAGGCCAGGCCCAACGACAGAAAACTTGGTCAAAAAGGGGGGAAAAAGTAATCAAGGTGAAAAAAAAAAAAAAAAAAAGTAGGAGTCCCGGGTGTTGTCTGACAAAGCACGAAGGGGGAGGGGGGGTCATTTGATCCATGATCCGGGAAAGGAAAAAACTGCGGGGGAGGTACAAGACAAACTTTACACTGGGGAACCACGGACATTTCCATGGGAAGCACTAGTAAGAAAATAACAAAAAACGAACGCAGAAATGCCCCAGGCAGGATACAGATAACCACTTGACAGGATCGGCCAAAGAGATCTACACTTGAAATGGACTTGGACTGGAAAAAGGCAATTACAAGAAGGGAAAAAAAAAAACTCAGAAAGACCACAACCGGGGAAACGGCCAACAAACCGGGAGTATGACCCAAAAGGAACCAACCTTGTTGGGGGGGGGAAACAAAAGTACCAAGGATCTGGAATCAGTGGTTGAAAGGGGGGTTCTCACAAATCGAAAACGAAAATATAAAAAAACATATTTTTCGCGGAGTTCGATCAGAAAGAAAAAACACGGAAGAAAAGAGGAAAAGGGAACCAAACCAAAACTCTTCACATCAAAAGCAAATTTTCAAGGGGGAAAAGAAACATTACGCGAAAAACTCAATGACCCATTGGTGAAGCGGGGAAAGCATACGGCTCAGTGACAGAACTTGGGGAAGAATCAGAAAGTTTGGCGTGAAACAGTTCCATTGCCCTAAAAAAAAAAAAAAAAACGGGGATCCCGGGGGGGGAGGGGGGAGATGACAAGGAAATCCTCAGAATACCCTAAAAAAAGGGGTGGGTTATCCATGACAAAAAACGGAAGTTTTACAACGCGCAAATAAAAAAAAAACGAACAAAAAAAAAAAAAGGAAACTAGGGGGAATTGGGGGGGTATAAGGGATTCGTTATGAACAAAGGTAGGAACCTGAGAGGGGCAGACAAAACAAAAGAAAGCAGCACCCAGAAAATGGGAACCCTTGTGGGGGGGAGGATTAACAAAATGCATGGCATAAAGGGGGAAAGGAAAAATTGGGGGTGGGGGACCAACCGACCGGGGGAAGAAGAAAGACGGGAAAAAAAGTCTACACCATCCAATAAACTAAAAATACAAAAAAGATCCCCTGGGGAGAATCAAACTCAAGCGCGGGGGGAAAAAAGCACAAAACGAGAAAAGGACCCAGAAGGGTCAGGCTTACTGAAATGCGTACGTGGGTGCCCAAAGCACTGATCGCGACATCACACTCCACGAGGGGAATCAAATGGGAATGTTGAAGTGGGGAAGGCGGGGACTGGGAAAACACGTCGACAATCTTAGGGAAACGTGAAGAAGAGACCGAACACTGACATTTTCCAGGGAAAAAAGCAAAATCCCGTATCAGATACTGTTGACAAAAAAAAGGGGGAAAAAGGAGTTGGGGAAACAGAGCAACCGGAACAGGACAGACAAGCTTGCAAAAAAACAGGAAATAGTCTTTGCAAAAAAAAAAAAACGCTGAAAACACGGCGTAAAGGGCCCAGGTTTTAGAGAGAAAAAAACACGAGGAGGAAAAGAAGGAAAAGTGTACCGGATTAACAAGGTGTCATTTTTGGACTCACTGAAACGGTATTTTGTCCTTTAGGAGGGACAACAAAGGGGGGAAGTTAATCAAAGAACGGGCAGCTGGGCAAGACGGAGTGAATTCAGGAGGGGGAATCTCTGGAACCAAAGGGAATTTGAACTCGGCCAACAAAACAAACGAGAAAGAGTTGAAAAACTCTGGGTTCCATCCCCTGTTTTCAAGAAAGAAAAACATGGGAAAAATCGTGGGGGCAAAGGCGGAGCAGATATCCCGAACTCTGAAGCTGCCTCAGCAAATCCTTTATGCTAAAGCGGGTGGGGTACGAAAAAAGGGGGGGGAAAAAAAACGGCTCCAGACGAAGAAAGAAAGAGAATGGAGGAAAAAGTTTGGGGTTCTTTCAAACAAGAGAAAACCTAGTTTGGGGGTTTTGCCGAAAATGAATGGGGTAACAGGCAATTTGGGGGGGGGGAAAAAGAGACAAGGAAAATGTAAAAAAAAAAAAACACTGACCTCGTATTCAAAAAGAGTCTCACCGGGTCCTTGTTAGAGACGAAGGAGGAATCCCGTAGGGGGCAACCTGGGGGTGAAAAAATATTCGGCGTTATAAGAGGCAAAAGAAAACGGGGGAAACCTGACTAACGTTAAAAGGAGTTATCGGAGAACATAAATAAGGGCTAAGGAGGGAAGGCAAAAAAGGTGGGAACAGGCCGAAAAAAAAAAAAGGGATGGGCCAGCTTAAGGAAAAAATCTAAAATGGAACCTATGGAAAGAAAGAAAAAGGAAGGAAAAATTGGCGAAAAAGATAGAATAAAGGAAGGGGGGGCCGTCCAGGTCTAGAAAAACGTCGGGTTACGGCAGGCTGGGAAAAAACGGGGAGGGGGGGAGGAAAAAAAAACTAGAAAAAGACGAGGGGGGGGTTTTCGAGTGGAGAAGGAAAAAACGCAGGGGGGGGGTAACCAGGGTGGGGGACAAACTCTAAAAACTCACAAGATCGGTCACTGACGGGTTTGGCGGGGAAGAAAGCAGAGGGAAAGGCCAAGCCAAGGGGGGAATGAAAACTGCTGAATGGGCCAAAGCGACAAAACAAAAAAGAAAAGGGGCATCAGGACGGGGTTTTTACCAGAAAGTTGACCTGAGGGGACAACCGGGTGGCGCTGAAAAGAGGAAGGGGGGGATTTGGGAGGGGCTGACGGGGAGGGGGGAAGGAACACAGAAGGGTTGACAAACATGAAAGGGGGAGCAGAGATACCCGCAATTTCAGTTTAGGAAAGCCGTGAAAGGAGAAATCAAAGAGAGCCATTGGCATTTTTTCCCGCCCCAAAGAGATAGGGAAATTGAGCAGGGGGGAAAAAACAACAGCAGGGGGGAAAAAAAGAAATCCCTTTGCTTTAAAAAGCAATAATACAAGTGGAAGGAGGGAACACTAAAGGGGGCCCTGGCTGTGGAAAGAAAGAGGGGAGGGGAGTTGACTGAAAAAATTGATTGGGTTAAAGGAAAAACATTACCACAATAACTCCCAAAAAATTGAAAAAAAAAAGCGGGAACACGGAAAAAAAGGAGTTGAACTAGAGGTTGAATAAGTAAGTTTGAGGGGGGACAGCCTTGTGAAACTCTCGCCCAAGCCACGGGGGCACGACTCAGGGGGGAATTCAACCGAAAAAGAGGGAGGGAAAAGTAATGACACCAAAAAGGGAAAGGGCAGATGGGGGCTGAAGGGGAAACTGACTGAAAAAAGCAAACACTGAGGCTGATCTCATCAGAAAAAAAAAAGCACAAGAAGTTTTGGGCCAAAAAACAGGGGGAGAAGGGGGAAGGGGGGGGGTTGAACGCCAAGAGCAAGGATTGAAAAAAAAAGAGAGTTAACAGGGACGAGTTTTCATACTGATTGTCAATTGGGACCTAATCAGGTTAGGAAAAAGAAGTGGGATAGAGACCGCAAAAAACAACAAAAGAAAAGGTAGAAGGAGGGAGAGAAGCCACGGTAATATTATCGGCAGGATCCGATGAAGGAAGCGCAATGATCGGGCTGTCAGGGAACAAACCGTTGGGGACCAGGGGAGAAAGGGAAAAAAGGACCTGAAAGAAAGCCTAAGAGGGCTGGGACCAAGAGGGCTACCGGTAATACAACCCCCGTCAAAATGGAGGGGAAGGGGAAGGGAGGGATGAAGGGAGAAAAAAAGTCATCGCTACTGTGGACAGTGTCAGGTGAGAAAAGGACCCCCCCAAATCCGGTCAGAATTCTGATTAAGGAACCAATATTGTAGTCTTTGTCAAAGGAAGGCCAATAGGGGAATGGGTGGCATAGCAGGTGTGGTTCAAGGAAGAACATCAAGCCCAGGGCATGGAAATAAATCCGAGGGGGGGTCTGGGGTAAATCACAAAGTCCGTGGTCTGGGGAAAAAAGAAAAATTTTGTGGAAGGGGGACAAAAAAACGGAACAAGGTCCAAAGCATCCTGTCCGGGAACCCAATCCACCAAAAAAAAAGAAAAAAAAAAAAACATCAACGCAAAGAAAGGGGGGAGTTGGGGGGAAGAAAAGGGGGGGTTGGTGCACAGGGGGGCGGCCGGGTAGAAAAAAGGGGGGACGCCAAATAGGTGGTCCGTTGTCTGGACGGAGCAGATGAGAAAAAAGAAAAAAAGAGAAGGGGGGGAAGGGGGGATAAGAGGAATGGAAAAAGGGATGCGAGTTTGGTGCTGGTCTTAACCCATTCAAAGGGAAAAAAAACGTCCGGAAGGGGAACGGGGGGCCGAGTAACAACGGAGGTCTACAAATCGAAGACCGTCCAAGGGAAACTCCACCAAGAAAAAGATCGCAAAAGGAGAGAAAAAAAAGGAGACTTCAAAAAGAAGATCGGGAGCACGAAAAAAGGGGGAGAGGAGGAGTGCTTGGAATGCCAACCATAGTCACGTGGCGGGAAAATGAGCTCGAGGTCGAATGAACAAATTCAGAGGATGGATTTGGGAGGGAAAAGACCAGAAAGGGGGGGGAATATTCTCTTGGTTTTGAAAGTGGGACTGCATTAAAATAGTTTTAAGAGGCAGGAAGCTAAGAAAAGGCGCAACTTGACCAAACCAGGAATATATGAAGGGGAAGGCAAAATCACCCGGGCAACTTAAGCGAAAGAGGCATGGACATAGTGACCAAAAGGATAAACAGAGGAAGGACAGAAACAACATTGTCCAGACAGGGGGGAAAAAGGCGTGGTGGTGCGGGAAAAAATCAAGCGTAAGACGGGGGCAAAGGCGTCAGCCTCAAAAGGAAAATGAAAAGGGTGTGAGGGGTGGAGGGGGGGGAACCCCTGGGAAGGCATAGAGAGAACCCCAAAAAGGAAAATGGTAAGAATGGGGGGGGATAGCTAATGTGGAGGACAATTTCAGAGATTGGAAAAAAAAATGGGGCCATCGCGGGCCAGCAAAAGAGGGGGGGGTTTTGAAAGGAAAAGGTGCTTTTATTAAAGAAACCCAAAGTTCAAACCTGTTAAACGGGTGGTAGAAGAACAAAAAAACCCCCGTTGGGGGGGAACCACACACAAAAAACTTTAAAAAGAAAAGAAAGTAGAATGCAGAAAAATAGTACACATATCAAACTGACGAAAAGTTCCTGGGGAGAGGTCAACTGAAATGGTGGGGGCAATACAGAACAAAGACAGAGGAGAAAGCAATCCTGCAGGGAGGGGTTCTCTGGGACCACCCATAGTTTTCCGAATAAACCAGGTGGCGGGTAGAGAAAGATAAGTTGGGGGAAAAATGGGGGGGGAAAGGGGGAAAGGGAACTGAAGTAATGAACCTGTTCAATTGAAGGATCGGGGGGGGTGACAAGGGGGGAAAAAAAAAAGAAAAACACTGAAGGGTAAAGGCCGCAGAAGATGTAATATCGAAATCTGTGGGAAAAAAATACAGGGAGTTCAATAAAGATACTTCAGGACAAATGAACAGCAAAGGGCACTGTTGAAGAAGAAGAGGCTTTCAACAAGAGCAGGTTGCAAAAGGGTAACGTTACGGTTTTAAAAGACACAAAAAAAAAGTCACACACAAAAAGGAGGAAGGGGGGAAGGGAAAAAGAGAGATAAACCAGGGGGAGGGGGGAAAGGTCTTAAGGGGGGGGTACCGGGGGGTTGACGGCGTGACTATACTTGAGTAAGATGGAGAGTTGGGCCGGGAAATGGAGTCAGAAAAGAAAGTGGAACTGAAAGTTATTGGGGGGGGGTCCAGATGAAGGAGTATGTTAAGCGCCCTGATGTGGAAAACGGGGGCGCAGACCAAACAAGAGACGCAGGGGAAAAGGAAACTTTCAGTGGGGGAAAAGCAAGTACCTGGGGAAGGGGAAATACTGACAGGACTCTGCCTACCTTCGTAGGAGGGGAACGAGCAGACCAGAAGAAAGAAAGAGATGAGGCAGGAGTCTGTGGGGACAAAAGGGGGGAAAGGGGAACCCGAAAGGCAGAACGCGACTCAAAGGGGGGGGGTACTCTCGAGCATTGTGAGGACTTTGTTAAAAACAGGAAGAAGGAAGGGACAGAGTGTGGTGAAAAAAACAAAGGGCGAGGAGAAGAACATATGACCAAAAATTTGAATAAGTGCTAACAATTGGGGCTTACCCATCGGGGGCCATAGAGAGAAAGCGGGTCAAGCAAAAAAAGGGAACAACTGAGAAGGAGACAGGCCCGGGGACAGGCCGTGTTTATCCACTGTCCAGGTTTGGGGTGAAACTACTAGGGGGGGGGGAAAAAAACTTAACCGGAGAAAAGGTTTTAAAGAACATGAAAAGGAAGGAAGGGACTCAGAAAAAAAAGCCATGAGGGGGGCACCCAAACATTACAGAAAATTGTTAGGGACCATCGAATGGAAAAATCACATGACTGGGGAAAAGAAGTCGGCAGGAAGGAAGGAATGGAAATCGATACAGGGAATGAAGGAAGTTCAGGTTAAGGGAAAGGGGGTGATCAGAGGCAGTCGTAAAAGGGGCGTTGAGGGCCGCGGCTCTTATTTATGGAGAAGGAAAACTCAGAATGGAGGTTAGGAAGGAGAAAAAAAACTCAAAGAGGAATATTGAAGGGAGGGGGGTTTATTCAGGAAGGGGGCCTCCACGAATGACGGCTTGACTTCTTGAAGAAAATCCGAAAAAAAAAAAAAAAACGAGGTAAAAAAGGCCCCGAATGAGGGGGGACGATACATTTCATCCTAGGAGAAGAATCTGGGGAGAGATAGACCAGGGAAAGAGGGGAAAAAGGGGGGGGAAATGTCACTGAAAGGGGTGTGGAGAACTGGCCATAAGACAGCCTTGTCGGAAAATTAAGGATTAAAAAAAAAAATGGCATCCAAGGGGCCCAGGGAGAATGGATCAAATGAAAAACTTTGAGTCAGGATTGGAGAGACCTGAAAAGAGACATGGGTATGAGTTGGGCTTCCCATTAAACTCCGAAAGAAACCAAGTGTTGAACAAAAAAACGGACAGGAGTTTGAGAAGCGGCAAGGAGTGAAAAATGAGAGGAAAGGGGAAAAAATTTGGGGGGGGGAAAGGTAAACCACGAAGGGGGAAGACAATGACTATACCTTTTACCTCAAACATCGTTTGAAAAAAAGGCCGGATTTCGCGAAATTGGAGTGCACTGTTCACAGCTGGACGCTGAGGAAAAACGTGGGACGTGAAGGGGGCATTACATTTAAGAAAAGGTGAAGTCTCAATCGGACTGGGAAATTACATGATAAGGGAAAAAAGGTGAGAAAAATTGGAAAAAGGGCTGGAACGAAAACGAAAAGAGGAGGATCGCCACTGCCAACAGAAAGGCCAAAAATTTTTGGGGGCCGACAGGGCCTTATTGCTCGTGACTAGTATCAACCTTGTGGCCGGCTCTATTTCAAAAAAAAAAAAGTGAAGAAAAGGAAAACACCGAAACAAAGAGGGGGAAGGCGGGGGAGAAAGAAGAAAAGGAACCAAGGGGGAAAAAAAGTCCGAGAAAAAAAGTTGAACCGGCTCCATCCAGCAGACAAAAAAAAAAAAAGTAAGAAAGATATAGGAGTCAAAAGGGAAGGGGGGTAGCGGGGGGGGGGGAAGCTGAGGAAGGACGGGGTCAAAGAATGTATCCTGGGGGAATGGGGAGTCACCCAAAATCAGGTTCATTCTTCCCGTAAATCTAAAATCCTTCAATAAAAATTGCTGAAAAAGGAAGGCACAACAACCAAAAATGGCCCGGTAGGGGGAAAAAAGAAAAAAAGTTCAAGGAAAGGGAGGATGAATTGGAAGAAAACACGGCTTTGGGTGGAGGGTCTAAAAAAATCAAAGACAGGGGAACAAAAGATCCATGCCAGCAAAAAAAAGCTTAGGGGGGGGAAGGAGCCATAAGGTGGGGAGGATGAAACGTGAGGAACCCACTGTCAAATCCCTGGGGCAAAGCCATGTTAACAGAAAGGGGGGGGGGGAGAGGAGTCCATGAGGTGGGGGGTCAAAGTGATGAAAAAGAAAATGGGTGTTTGCGGAAATCAACTTCAAAGTTCTTCGGGAGGGTTCAAATGGGTTGGGAAAAAGAAGTACCAAAAAATAAACAATAAACTTGCCAGTCGCAAAAGAGACTGAGGAAAGAAAACCCATGGTGAAAAAGAGGGGTTGAATAACTTGTTCCGTTGTTCTGAGTTTTAGGGCAAAAAAACAAAGGGATGGGGCAAAAAAAAAGGCGGGTTGTAGTGACGGAGAAAAAAAGACCACTATTAGAGGGGGGGAATTGGGGGGGGGGATCCATGGAGACAAGGGGGGAAGAAAGGAGGAACAATGGCTATGGGTGCTTGGGTTCCCCCTCCAATTAAACGGCCCTAAAAAAAAATGGCGGGGAAAGAAAAAAAAAAAAATCAAGAGGGATGGAAGAAAAGCACCGGTACAAAAAAATAAAGAGGTAAGCTCAAGAAAAAAAAAAAATAGCTCAAGAAAAAGATAAATGAAAATAGAAAACCTGAATACTCGGAAAGTGAGTGCCATAACTGGAAGAAGGTCATGGTGTCGGTCAAATTCCACATAATTGCGTCAAATCGACCGCGGAGGAATAAGGAAAACAAAGCCAGAAAAAAGAAAAAAAGAAAGAGGTGAAAATGGGTTTGAGAAAAAAAAAGAAAAAGAACCATCGCATTCTTTGTTTCCTGTCGGAAACAGAGGGAAAAAGAAAAAAAAGAAAAAAGAGGTTGTGGGTTTTTTGTTTGGGATTGGTTCAAAGGATCAGGCTAAGAAAGAAGCCAAAGGTTAAGCTACCCGGTAAAATAATGAGGAAGGACAAAACCAGAAAAAGACCGGCCCCCCATCCGTGAAGCAACAGGGTAATGAAGGGAAAAAAACCTTCAATCCTATAATGCAAAGGGGAAAAAAAGGCCGGGGGGAAAAGAACATGACCAAAATATTAAGCTTGGGAGGAATGGAAGCAAAAACCACCACAAAAAACAAACACCCACGAACCAAAACCACACAGAAAAAAAAAAAAAAGGGGGAGGGGGGGGGGGGGGGGGGGGGGGGGGGGGGGGGGGGGGGGGGGGGGGGGGTGTTTTTTCACTGTTCCTTTTCCGGGGATGTAGCATGATAGATAGCACGAGTAACATCGTTGACGAAGCACGTAAAGAAGAGGAGGAAGGCAAAGGAGTAGACTCCGAAGGTAAGCGGGAGGTTCCACGGTTCAGGGGAGGGGGGGAGGAACGGGGACATGAGAAAAGGGAACGAAGGTAGTAGGTGAGGAAAGATCTGCCTGGTCACACAAGTGGAGCGTGCGGGTGTGCCTATGAGATAGAGGTAAGCGTGCGTGCAGGGGGAAGGTAGCCGTACATGAAAGATGGAAGGTAGACCGACGGTGCCTGGAGAGCAAGCGATGCACCAACGCTGAGGATAAAGGAACGCACGCGAGGGACAGAGAGGGACAGAGAGAGAAGAGAGGGGCGGGAGGAAGAGTAGAGAAGTAGCGGCTAGGACAAGGGGTATGCAGAGAAGTTGTAATTAATAGGAAGGGAAAGAAGTAGGGAAAGCAAGAAAGCAAGGGAGAAAAGGAAGGGTGCGGCCGGAAAAGAAAGGGTACTATATGGTCTGGGACGGTGGGAAAAAGGGGGGGTCCGTGGTTGGTGAGCGAGAGGACGAACTAGGCGGTTCAAAAGGGTCCAAGCGAGAGGAGGGGAGTGCGTGTGGTGGAAGAGGTAATCAGGAGCAGGAGCTTTATCCGTGACGAAGGCGAAGAGATCGAAGACGGGGGAGTGAAACCGGATCATACATACTGAAGTTTATGTCCGAACGGTAAGAGGTCGGAGGTGTCGAGGTAGGGGTAGCACACGAATGGTGACTTGGGGGATGCTAGTTAGCACTGAGGTCGAAAGGGGCGAATATGCCGCTTCAGTAGGCAAGAGAAGAGATAAATAACCGCAGACGCCGGGAGAACCGGTGGTGGGGGGGTCCCTGCCTTGTGTTCTAGGGTGAGCAGAAGGTATGGACGCATGGAATGGGAGGGGGAGGGGACCTTGCAGGCTGGGAGGAGGACTAAGTTCTGTTGAACGAGGTGGAGGGGATTTTATATTGTAATCAGGGGGGGGGCATAATTTGTACACTCGTGATCCTTGCAAACAGAAGGGGGGCGGGGCAGCAAGACTGGTTTAAATGCCCTTTGGCTTCCTTAGGAACAAATTTTTGATTTGGTCTAAGTAATTAACCCCCCAAAGGGGGGAACAAACTCGAATATAAGGCCTTCCTCAGAAAAAACGGTCTTGACCCATTAGTAATCTTCATTTTTACAAGGGGGACTAAGGAAGAAAGGGGGGGGTCAAAGGAATTCTGGGCCCACCAGCCAAAAGAAGAGGTCACTTCTGTGGAGTGCAAGTTAATTTGAATCTTCTCGCAAGGGTTGGGGGGCTACCAGTAAATGTGGGTTCATTATTGGGACTGGAAACCAGGTTACTGGGGTGGGAAAAGGCCAGGGGGAGTGAGTCTGAATGAACAAGAGTGCTCAGAAGAGACTCGATAATTGGTTACAGAGGGGAAAACCGAAGGAAAGGGCACTAAACCTGAAGGGGGGCAGAAATGCAAAGTGCCCCAAAGAAGGGAACCGTCCATTAAAAATACAAGAAATCAGAAAAAATTCAAAATATTCTTGAAACTCGACGGGAAAAACCCCAAACGGAAAAAACCCAGGGAAGGTAAGTAAAAACTCAAAAAAACATGGGTTTGGTCGACAAACAAATTAGAATAAGGGAAAGAAACTTGGGAAAGGGGGATGCCTGTGAAATGGTCCGTTTGCAAGTCAAACTGAAAGAAACGTTACTGGAGTGGTGCCTTTCGGGTATTGCCCACGGGAGGTCAAAAATAAAGAACGTTGACAATCTGGGCCAAGATAACGGATTGTCCAGAGGATGAAGTGTAAGGCGGGAAAGACTTCAAAGGGGAAATTCGCATTGGCCGTCCCAGGACACCCGACCTTCCGTTCAAATGGAAAACCTGAGGGGGAGAAAAAGTAAATGGGGGGGTGCAGGCACAATATGACAAAGAGGATCAGGGACAAGATAAACCTCACTCTATATGGCGGAAAAACAGTTCCACCACCTTAAAAAAGGGGCTAAAGAAAGGGGAAAGGGGGCCAGAATGAAGAAAAAATAGTTGGGGGGACCGATCTCCCAAGTATCTACGAAGAGGCGGATTTAAAAAAGGTTTTCGGTGAGATCCTGATATTCATGTGGAACAAAGGGTTGAAGGGAGAGGGGAAATGAAGTGAACCAGAAAAAATGGTGGGGGGAAGAAGCAAATGGAAGTAGACACTGGGGGAACTCACTCCGTATAAAATAGGGGGAGACGCGTGTCCATGAAATTGGAGAAAGAAGGGGAAAATGGGGAAGTACCATGAACCCTTTAATGCCCCTGGTGTTGAAAAAATATTACGGGCGGTTGGAAAAAGCCGGGGTCATCACAGGGACCATTTGTTTTTGAGGATGACGCTAGAAAAAAAATAAAAGGATACAGGAGGAGGGGAAGGGAACCTGCACGAGGTCAGGACCCATGGCACGAAACAAACAAAGGAAGGGGGGAAAAAGTTAAGGAAAAGGTCAAAATTGTGCGTGTTCTGCACGCAAAAGAAATCAAAAAAACTGGGAAAGGTCCAATAGATAAAGAGGAAGGAGGGGATTTGGGCAAGGTACCCTGGTTATGGAATGCAGTCGGGTGGGTACGTACGGGTAAAGCATGCATCAATCAAAACAGATAATGAGGGGGGTGGAGAGGGGAAGGAGGGAAAACGCGCCAATTGGAACAGTGGTCGTCCGCGATCAAACGGCGGAGGGGGGGGTTTTCTCCTGTTCCTCAACAGGCCGCCATTAAAGCCGAAGGTGAAAGCCACCGAACAGGGGGCGGTGGTGGGCTTTTGTGTTTCGGAGGGAGTACGGGAAGGACGGGGGAGAGTTAAGTGTTGGATAGGTGCAAGGGCTGTGGATTTGGAGGGAGTGGTAGAAAGAAGAAAGGAGGGGGAGGATATTAGGGGGGCGGAGAAAGAGGATGTGAGAGAAGAGAAGATAACCTTGGGTGTTTGGATTGGGGTGTAGTTAGGGGGGGAAAAATCAATAAGGGGGGAGGAGGAGGGGGGTTGCCGAGTCAGGGGGGACGATTGCGAGAATCCTGGGTGGAGAGCTCAAAAAAAGACTTGGTTCCTTGGGGGGTGAGTTTCTTCTAGTGTAGGACTTGATCAACCAGAATCACAGTCCAAGGGGGAAATTAAGGAATAAGGTGGGGAAAAAAGAGGAAAACACCAGAAAAGGATCCATTTTCCCCGGATCGGTCTGACATTAAAACCTGGGTTGAAAGATAATCTGATGGGGCACTTGCAAGATACAACCATTGGTTAACCAGGGTCTGCCCTAGAAATGCAAAGAAAAACATGGCGGACAAAAAAAAAAAAAAACCTGGGCGGGCAACGAATGGAGGGCCGGGGACGGTTTTAATAAATTCGTAATATTTGAAATGTGTGGGTACTTCTCAGGGGAAACCAGAGAAAAACAAGAAACGACTTTACGAAAGGTACCGCAAAAAACAAGTGCACAAGGGGTCAGGAAGGGGAGATGGGTTCACCGTTGAAAAACCGTCCACACCAGTCCTGCAGGGAAAAAAAAGGGAGGAAAGGGGAAGGAAAGGATTAGTTCATCAACCCTATTGAATGGCAGGGAGTATTACTGACTGGGAATGCTTGTGCTCAGCCCACGCAATCTTCTTATCGAACTCATCCATCCAGGAAGCCTGGGGGGATCAGGAAAACGGGGCTTAGGGGAAAGGGGGGACGGGGACGCCGAGTTGAAATACTATTTAACCTTGGGGGCCGGCAAAGTATGGGCACAGCATCCAAGAAAAAGAAGTGTGGAAAGTTAAGTTTTGGTCAACAGGCGTCCCAACACACCTTACCGGGGGATAAATCCAGAGTCGTCAAACAAAAAAAGAACAACAAAGGAGGAAGAAGAAGAGAAGAGGGAAGAGGTGGCGGCTGGGACGCCCGTTCCTGAAGGGAACTTAAAAAAGCAATTGGAAAAAAGAGTGGTTTGGCAGGAGGGGGGGGTTTCCGAACAACTTCGCGGCAAAGACGGAGAAAGAGAAAGACAAAAAGGGCTAATGAGGTCCAAGCGCAAAGAAAGGGATGGAGGGGAAAAGGAGGTTGAAAGGTGAATGGCTGATGAAAAAAGGGCGGGACCAAGTGGGTCGGGTGAAACCCAGAAAAAAAGTAGAGGAATCCCGTCATCAAAAAAAAAGAGTTGGAGGAAGAGGGGAGAAAAGATTGAGGAATGAAAAGGAAAACGGGACCCTGGTCAATGGTGAAGGGCAGGAAAGACCTTTTTGTCCCGAAACCATCCCATGGGGGAGGAAGATAGGACGAAAAAGAAAAGGGAGGGGTGGGAGTAAAAGGAAATAGTACAAAGGTTCGTGGATGGGCAAGAATGGTGTTAAAAAAGTCAAGGTAACAAAAAAAAAAAAAAAACAGTCCAAAGAAGGGGGCCTGTTCAGCAGCTCCCGTGAAAAAAAGAAAAAAGAAAAGGGAACGAAGGCGGAAGATTTGTAAACCAGAATGGGGGGTTCGGCGGGATGGTGGGGCTTCACAGAAAAAGGGGTTGAATTCCCCGCACGGTTTTGGGTCTTCCCGGAAGCAAAAGAAAAAAAACAGAAGAAAGGGGGGGGGAGGATACCAGGGATCAAGGGGGAAAATGGAATGACACAAGTTTAATCGGGGGGAAAGTAAGGGGAAAACCTCCTTTGCAAGGAAAGTAGCCACGGGAAAAACTATTCTTTGATCACTGGATAAAAGAAGGGGGGGAAAAACCGAACAGGACAAAGAAGGAAGTAAATTCAAAGGAACCGGGAATTAGGGCTAAAGGCCAGGGCATGAAAAGTCTCCATCGAGGTATCTGACGCATGAGGTTCCCCACCAAAGGGGGATCGGACTGAGTCTGGGGAACCAAGTTCAAAAAAAAAAAAGAAAGAAGTTCGGCACTACGAGACCGTGAAATCACATAAAACATGAATAAAAATTTTAGGTTTTCCTCGGGGGGAGACAAGGGGTTAAAAGAAAGGGATGCGCGCGTTTTCATTGTCGAAAACAGCAATACACCAAGATATAAAGAGTTGGTTCTTCAAAGGGGGGGATGCCGGAAATTTCGAATAGATAAAACGTACCGGCAAATCCGGGAAAAAAAAAAATGGGATCAAAGGCAGCCATTTAGGGGACCCCTTCAAAGGAATGAAGGAAAAACAGAAATACGATAAGACGAAAAAGCAAGGGATACTCATTGCCGGAAACAAAAGTCCCAAGGGACCTTGGCATGGACGAACAAGTGGGGGGGGGGGTTCCAAAGAGGGGGAACTGTCCGTCATCATTAACAGCGTGAAATCATAAAAAAGGGAACCTGGTTCGCAAAAAAGGGGAAGCCCGGAGGTGGGAAAAACAAGATGCCCAATATGAGGGAACAATCAGAATGGTGGAAATAGGGAAGGGGAAGAACTGGTTTGAGATGCAAGAAGGGGCGCCGCGGCCCGTGTCAATACCAACGGGTCAGCCAAACTTTGATAGGAAAAAGTGGGCAGTCTTTGGGCCTGTTCCAAGCAAGGGTACAGAGAACTGGTGGGGGGGAACAACACAAACGAATAATACAGGATCGCTGCAAAAAAATCTGGGGGTCTCCAGAAAGTCTGACCCCAAAAAAAATAAGGATCCTATCAATGGCGTCTCCGGAAACAAACGAGCAGGAAAGAGGACAGGGGGAAGGCCGGTAGGTGTGGACCGAGTTACTCTAAGACCCTGGGAGAAAAGCCCCAGGCCCAATAGTTGTGACGGTAAAAATGGGAAAAAAAGGTAAAAAATGGCTGGCAAAAAAAGAGCTCAAAGTGAAATCGAGCGACGGTTCGGAGCTTGAAAAAAAAATTGCATGGGTCCACACGGCCCAAGTAGTGGAAATAAATCTGAAAAAGGGACAGAAAGGGTGGAAGGGCCAAAAAAGAAAGGAAGGGGGAGGGAAAGGGGAAAAAGGTGACCAGAGTTCAATCCACCCATACGGAAAGATGAGGAAAGAAAACGACCGGGGGGGAAAAAACGGACCCGATCCGGGAAGCCCGGGTATCAGCAAAACAACCCAAGTGAGATATGATAACCATCACCTTCCCCAATGGCCAGGGGGGCAAGGGTGCACGAGAAGGGGAAAAAAAACATCTGAGAAAAGGGGGGAAGCTGGAAAGTGATGGAAAACAGCTTTGCATCAATACTTCAACAAAGGGGCTCCTTAACATTGATATTAGAGAAAAGTAAAAAAGGGGGAGTGCACCTAACAGTAACTGGCAAGTGGCCGGACTCAGCACCAAAAAAAAACTAGGATAATGGGACTGAACAGCGTTGGGCCCCATGCCATTAAATTTCAAAGGGAATTGGAGGAAAGCAAGGGGGGAAGAGGCCCAAGGGCTAAAAAATGTCAGAGAAACTCTGGGCAATCCTAAGAAAAAAACGGATTTCGAGGAAAAGAAGGTTTTTCACAATTACTATGGTGTAAACCTACTCCCTAGGGTCTCAGAGAAGAAGTAGACAGGAATGGGGGGGGGGGAGGGGAAAGATCCTGAGGGGGGGGGTCACAAAGGGCCGGGGGCTACGCCCAAACTGAGAAAGTGGGGTGAATAAAAAAATAAATGACTAACCATGGGCCGTTATGAAATAGGGAAACGGGGGGGAGGGATCAGAAATGTTACGACCGAAACTTAATTCCCAACTTCAAAGGGTGTGGTGTATCCAATAATTGGGCAGGGCGTGCTAACTTGGGCCCTTAAGGAGGAGCCAAAATGGGGTCACAGGGAAGGGGGGGGGAAAGAGAGGCAACGAAGTACGGGGCAAGGCAAATGGGGGAACCTGAAAAGAAAGTTTCAAAGGGAAGAAAAAAAAAATCAGAAAAAAAAGGGGAGTGCTTAAAATCATCAGCAATTGAAGCGTGAGAGAGGAAGGGGGGAAGGAAAGGAACTGAAGGGGGGGGGCAGCCGGATGAGAGGAAGTGGACTTTGGGCCTGGAACCAATGGGTTTATGAGATTCCGTCACGTACCCGGAAGGGGGGGGATGAAAACCTAGACCAGGGGAAAAACTCCGTCGCAAAGGGTGGTGTTCCAAAGGGGCGGTGACAAAACGCCCTAACTTACCGTGGGCTTCTAACACCCCTACGATCGGACCTTGGGGGGGGGGTTGGGCGGGGGGGGCAGAAAAAGAGAAGGCGCACCCAAGTTGTGAAACGGGCTGCGGAAGGTGAAAGCCGCCAGAAAAAGTGAAAACTTGGGAAAAAAGGGGAAGGTGGTGAAAGACACGAGGGGGCGAGAGGAGCTATCCTGAAGAGGGGAAAAAATTCCGGGACAAAGGGGAGGGAGAAGTGTGATGCGGTAAAGAAAAGGGGGATCCAAGAACCGCCATGTGCGGCACCGGAAAGGGGTGAAAGTCAACAAAAGACAAGTGGAAATCGGGTCCAGATCAATTCAATGGATTCGGAGGGGGAGGGTCTAAAGATACAACAAAAGCAAACAGGGACTAAAGGTCCTTTGCGGCCCTAAATGCTAAAAAACGCCTACAATGCGGTTCCAGGGCCAACTCGGCTGAGGGGGGGGAAAGGAGAGAAAGGGAATGGGGGCAGGGGGGGGGGAAAAATGGAAAAAAGTGATGTGGGGAGGGTGGTAAACGGTCCAGGGGAACACAAAGGCTGGAAAAAACCAATGTAACGGCTTACCGACAAAGAACTTTCAGGCACAGGAGAGGGCGCCCACCTGAAAAGAGAGGGGGAAGGGAAAGGGCCGAAGCGGCATGACAGACCGAAGTAATTAAAAAGCAATCGGCTTACATGCAACACAAAGGTTATTGGGAAACTTAGAATGGGGCACCCTTACGGGGGGGAAAGTGGAGAAACACTCCAAGGAGGCGGGAGGAAACGACAGGGCAGCCCATGCCGGCAAAGACCTTGTGGGGTGCTCGAGATGGGGAATGGGGAAAAAAAAAGGGTGACCCTGACAGTGGTATAGTCGACTATTAGCCCTGACTAATTGGTCCTACCTAGGAAAAAAAAAAGATGGGGTTGGAAGGTTTCGTGGAAGCAATGCCCTCCAAGAAGCCACGTCCCACGCCGATCACCTCTTTAACGGCTCCACACTCCTCAAACCCCACAACTGAGAAGGGGTGAAAGTATATCAAAAAATATTAATAAGGTGATTCACGGACCGTTCCCTGAAAGGGGGAAGGGACACAGGGAAAAAACGAAATGGGAAAAAGAGGGGTGGGGTTTCGCTGTCGGGGGCCCACTGGTTCCGGGGCAGTCGGCAGGAATCGCCCGGCAAGACATGCAGAGGTCTATCAGTCACTAAATTCATATCAATATCAAAAAGGAGGGGGCCAGGGGTGAACAGGTAGATGAGGGGGAAAGAAGAACCCCGACGTGTGAACCTTTGAAATTGCGCCCACCACCATAAAGGAGAACAAGAATAAAGGCCATGGGGAATGGAAGGACCTATTTCGGATGAAGGAGGTCAAAAAGGGACATGGAAAGTACCGGCATACACCTGGAGAAGGCGTTTTGCCCGGAAAAAAGAAACAGCCCCGGACAACCGGGCATGAATAAAAGTAAGAAGGGGCACTTAAAAGCAAGTATTGGGATGGGGGGTAAGAAAGGGGGTAGAACCCGGGGGACCAGTCCCAAGAAATGCTTCAGCAAGTCAGCATCATCAGGGGCAAGCCCTTGAAAAAACTCTCGTTGATAACCGGGAATTGTCGGCAGGGGGAGAAAAAGGTGGGGACCAGGGTGTGAGGGGGAGCCCCAAAGAGGTAGTCAGAGTGGTTTGCTTTACCTGGGAAATGCACAAATAAACATATCAAAGAAAATGTCACAGGATAAATTCTCCGGGAAATGTGATGCAAGTAGACTGGGGGGGGGAGGGGAAAAGACAGAAAAACTTCACGAGTTCCCGCCAAAACGGGAAATGGCGGTGATCCGAAAAATCACCAGCCCCGGGGAACAAAAATTCTACCAGCGAAGGAACAAGATCAGTATATCTCTAAAGGGCATTGCGCATCGAGATGAGCGAAAAAAACGGGAGATCGAAAAATGGAGAAAAAAAAGGCGCGGGCAAGATCAAACCGGAAAAAAGAATCACTGGGAGAAATCGGCGTTTTCACTACTGAAAAAGACCAGGGGGGAAGAAAAAAAAGAAAGAAGTGAGTGGTCGCAAGGAAGAAAAAACGTTCATATGCGCGTAAGGGTTGGGTTTCAGGAAGAGGACAAAATCTAAAAACTGGTTGGAATAGTGTGGCATTTTTGGAGGCAAGAGGAGGTCAAAGGGCTACAAGCACCTGCCGTAAAGGTTTCCACACATATCATACACAGACCGGCCCAAAGCCACGAACGGGAAAAAGTACCAGGGCGAGCACATGTCAAGAAGGCCCAGTTCTTCAAAAAACGCCACCACGGGAGAACGAAGAACTTTCCGTAAGACGGCTTCAACTTGCACAAAGAAAGGGGACCACAAGTGAAAAGTGGGGGAAACAAGCAAAGAACAAGTTTTTAACTGCAGGTCAATAATTCGAAGTAATGGAACTGCATTGCCAGGGGGAAAAAAAATCCAAAGTGCGACAATGGGAGGAAGGGAAGGAAGCCCCGGTGGTGAAAACCGCGCAAATATGCGTATCACTACACATTGTCAATAATTTTACTTATAAGTCGAGGGCAGGGGGAAAAAAAATGGGCGAATGAACCGCAAGTTCCGGTTTGTTTTGGGAAAAAGAACTACTGACTTGTGGCATACGGCCACATGGTTGGAAAAATTCCCAGGGGGTGCAAAAAGGACAGAACAGACTGCAAACCTATTTCGGTGCACAAGCAGGAGCCTCACAGGGACACTTGGAACAATCCTGAATGGCAAAGACGGGAAGAAAGAAAAAAAGGCGGTCATCCATAAAGGGGAGAAGGGTACCTGGAGATCCTAAGGGGAGAAAATCAAATGGTGGGTCTTCCTCTGGCCGAAGCCCTCATGCAGGCGTGGTAAAGGTATGGGGGGGGGAAAAGGTCAGATAATAGCCGGTTAAGCGAAAATATAAGAAAATGGGGGGTACTTATTGGTTTTTTGTCCCCTACTTTACGGGGATGCACAAAAAAGAGCCGGTTCCATTTAGAATAGAGACCGATTTTATTGGAAAAAAGGTACCGAGCCCAGAAGTGGTTTAAACATTGACCGGAAAAAAAAGCAAAGCCTTACGTGGACTCAGGGGGGGTACCATGTGGTCCAAAAACCAATGGGGGAGAAGGAAGGTAGAAACGGAAAAAGGACTCCAGGAAAAAAAAAAAAAGACTTCAAACCAGGCCCATGTCGGTAATGTCAATTGTCGCTTCCCAAAAAAAAGGGGACCAGAGGAAGGAGGGGGTAAACGCAAAACAAAAACGGGGGCATCTGAAAAACTAAAAAAACAACAAGGAGGTGGGAGACGGGAAAGAAAAGGAAAAGAGGTAACCGGGAGTGTCCGTCATCCCCCGGTGTCCGTTGTCAAAAATAGGGTAAAAAAAGAATTCCTTCATTGGAAGTCTGGGAGGGGGGGGGATTAAAAGTGCCCCTGACGTTCATCAACGTTCAATCAGTTGGCCCGAAACCATGGGGGGGGCATTTTACAGAGGAAGTTCGGGGGAGTTGAAAGGGACCCATTAGGGTAAAAAGTGGCAAGATCCTGGGCAAAAGCACCCCGAGCATCTGTGCGATTCGTGCACCCATCCGGAAGACAAGGGGGGAAAGGAAAAAATACTGAACAACATGGAGGGGCGCCTACCCGCGGAATATCGGAGACTGGAAGGGTCCAAACACACCACAGGCACATAGGTCTGGAAGGAGGGTCTGGGGGTGGGGGGGAAAAAAAATGACGGACCATAATTTTGAAAACGATCTAAGACGATCTCCATACCAATGGATCTAAAGTGGGGGAAAGATCAGGAATAATTAAATTTGTTAACAATCCGGAGAAGAGCGGGGGAGGAAAAAAAAAAGAACACAACAAACAAAAAAACACAACAACACAGGTTTAAGACAAGTTAAGGAACAGTGTTTGTCTCCCAACGCCCCGTTAGGCAAAAAAGCGCCCGGCAAAAACGCGGGTCCAGAGAAAGGGGGGGGGGAACTGCCCTGGAAAAGGGTAATCAACATACCAGTGGTTGGATCGCCATGTGGCGCTTTGGAAAAAAACGGGCTTTCCCATGCCAACGAACAGTTTCAGCAATCGTTACGACAAGGAGAAAAACACTCATAGAAAAAGAGGGGAGTTACCCGGGAGGAAAAAAAGGTTTCTTAAAACACAGCGGATTTTGGGGTCAAAAGGAAGAAAGGGGGAAGGGAGAAGCCAATGATTATGCGTAAATCGAAAGACAAAGAAAAAGGCCCCTGAAATGATCTCTACACGGTAATTTCAACTCGCAAAGTGATCTATCCGGAGGTTGAAGGGAAAAGAAGGCTTGAAAAAAGACGCCGGAAAAAATTTCTATTCAGGCTTGGGGTCGACTGGGGAGGGGGAAAACGCAAAAAAGGGAGATTTTGCGCGAACAATCAACATCGGAAAAAAAAGAGGGGATGGGGGGTGGTTAGTCAAGGAAATTACTCCCGCCGATGACCGCATTTTGAACTTTAAACAGCGGGGGGGAAGAAAAAGCCAAAAAGAAAAACGGGGCAGGGGCCAAAATGTAACCCTGATTGGTGGGTCACCGGGAAGATAATGCAGGTTGAAGAAGACATGGGAGAGGGGGACAGGGAAATTTCTGCGTGAAAGCCTTTGTAATGAAATAGCCAAAGTGGGGGAGCAGAGAGACCGCCAGGGGGAAAAAGGAGGAAACGTGTATTAAATCAAGACATTTTTGTCATCCATGTTCACCTATCATGTAATGCCAAAGGGGAAAAAAAGAAGAGGGGGATTGGGGAAAGGGAGACAGGAAGACAACACCGCAAAAATGGGACTACCTCTTTTGTCCTTCAAAAACAGGGGAAGGAACTACTACATAACATTCGAACGGGACCTGGTCAAAGAGCGTGCCCTTATGGGGAAAAAAAAATAAATGGCTGGGGGAGGGGGGGAAGGGGGCAGGGGGAAATTGGGAAGGGGGGGGTGGTGCGGGGGTTTCGGAACACACTATGACAAAAAACCCAACGACTTGAAAAGAATTTAAAACCAAAAAAGAGGGAAAATGATCAGTCCCAGGGGAATTGGAAGCTGAAACACATCACGCCCAGCGAGTCAAGGCAAGGGGAAGGACAGCCTTGAAAAAAGGGGGACTCAATCGGAATTTCAGAAGTTTAAGTATTGAACCGGCCGGGTTAGGGGAACAGAAAAGGAAAGCCGCGGATCGCCCTCTCAAACCTTCAAATTCAAAAAGCCCCATGGTTTGGGCTCTAAAAACTCTGGCCATGCCCTGGGTACTCCTAGTTTTATTCAGGAGAAAGGGTCAAAAAGGGAGAAGAAGGGGGGGTCAAAGCACAGAAACGGTTGGAATGGGGGAGGTGGACAAAAGCCCAGTCAGGCGAGGGCACCAAAACAGAAATCACCCATCTTGAAAGGCGAAAAACTCCTCACAAAAAACAGGAAAAAGAAAAGAAATGTGAAAGGGTGAAGGGGGGGAGGGAGGGGAAAAAAAAAAAACAAAAAAGATGGGAGAAGTTAAACGCTGTAAACAAAAAGAGGGGGTTCAACTGGTGCCCCTCTTTTGGAATTCTCCAGGGGATCAGAGCCGGCAGGGGGGAGTCAAGGCAAAAAAAGGGGAAGAACGGGTATCAAAACAAAAAAAAAAAAAAAAAAACGGGTTTGCCGGTGATGGACTATGGGTGGATAGGAAAAAAAAAAAAAAGTGGAGGTAACTTGAACCAACCATCAATAAATCCACCTCATCAATATGGGTAGGGGAAGTGTGAGCAAGGGGGGGAGGAAGTAGGCGTAACCTGTTAGTCGGTCAAAAAATGGCTTTCGAAGGGGTGACAATGAGAACATTCCCATAATAATTTGCGGGGGAAAAAGAATGGTAAAAGGGGGGGGGGGAGAAAAGAGGAAGGGTTCACAAAAAAAAAAAAAGTGGGACCGTTACCCACAGCATCACAGGTGCAAATCAGCCAAACAACGCCAGGGAAAAGTAAAAAAAGGGAGGAAAAAAGGGGGGGGAAAAACGCATTTTTGTCGGCGTAATGTTTTAGGGACCGAAAAATGAGTATAAAAATGTCGTTGGTTGGAAAAAGGGGAAAAAAAACGTATCGGGCACTCATTCCCGAATAAGGTTGGGAAAGGGGGGGGGGGGAAAATACCATGATCTGAAAAAGGAAAATGGGAACAATTGGCCTTAGGTGTTATTGGAGGAAAAGTCAACCACTTTAAAAATTCCGGACGGCATGTGACGGTGGGTATCTAGATCCACTCAGGGGGAGAAAAAAGGGGAAATAAAGGAGGGAAAAGAAGGACCAAGTGGGGGCAAAAAAAAAAAGAAGCTCTAACATGAGGTGGAACTCGCAATCACTGATAACACCAAAAAAAAGGCACGGGCGGCCTGAAATGAAAGGAAAAGAGGGACAGCCGGCGGATTGATTCACTGGGTCAAAATGCCGGGC
>Ga0179591_1344085_pt1 | contig 26457 bp, 28 predicted proteins | sample CZOMad2_1_08_16f_FD_182891 | JGI IMG/M metagenome (GOLD analysis project Ga0179591, IMG submission 182891) | Vadose zone soil fungal communities from Angelo Coast Range Reserve, California, USA - CZOMad2_1_08_16fungal (PacBio error correction) | ecosystem: Environmental > Terrestrial > Soil >...
TCAGAGAGATAATTCCATTCGTCGCGCTCAAAAGGCAGAGGGAGGGAAGAGAGGAAAGAGTGCCTTGCAAGGACGTTCGACTAAGAAAACGGTAGTGGTCTTGGAAGGCCAATCTCTCAAACACGGACTGAGTCGGAACAGAGATAGATGTAAGGACACTCTTTTTACCGTGGGAGGAGCTTGCAGGAGAAGGATAGCAAAAATCGGCCTTTTTTGCAACTTTGGAGGAAAAATGGCCATGAAAGAGAATCTACTGATATTACGTCCCGAATTCTGGGGGGGACACCACTAAATCTAGTGCGTAAGAAGAAAAACCCTGGCATTTGGAAAGAAAAAAAAAAAGAGTCTTCGCCGGTGGAGGGCCTCCTAGAGGGGGTCTACATTCCTTCTACTCGAACGTGGAGGGTGGGGCAAAAGGGTGCCGTTGGCCCTACCGTCGGGGAGAAAAGGCCGTGTTCAATGCATTGACCTCTTGGGGGTCCGCTATAACAAGAAAAAGGAATTGGCAAGGGAGGAGACTAAAAAACCCTTTTTGGGGGGAAAGGAAAAAAAAAAAAAAGACGCACGGGAAAGGGGGGGAAAGGTGGGGTCATCAAGAAGGAAGGGTCGGGGACCACGTTTAAAGAGGGGGGAAGTTTCGGGGGGGGGGATATCGTAAGGACTTAAGACATTGTACAAGGGGGGGAGGAATTTGAGGAGAGCCTATCTGGGGATTACTAGAAGGGGGTGGCGAAAAGGAAGGGGCGTATTTGGGGGCAAACCATCTTTGCCCAAGGATGAGGTGGGGGGGAGACCCCATTTTATTGGAGGTGGAGCCTCTTGAGGAGAGGATATACTGGGGGAGGGAGCCTGTCTTGATGGCTAAAAGGCTTGCCAACTTGAAGGGCGGGTTGTGAATGGGAGGCCCAAGGCCCTGACGATTTAAAGGGGGGGGGGTGGAGTTTTGAAAATGACGAAGGGCAAAAGGATGTAACCAGCCTCACGTCGATGAGGGGCAAATCTTCAACGAGGAGAATATCACTCAGTGCATCCTAGGAGGTCACTTGAAGTGAGGCGGGGGGAGGGTCCTGAAGCTTAAGCTACGAAAGTCGGGTCGGTAAGTAGTACCGGACGGTCCACATGGAAAGAGGGAGTCTTGAGGGGCTTTAAGCAAAAGGGGAGGCCCAGAAAAAAACCCCAAAAGCCACAAAAGGGGGAGAAAGAGTTTTTGGGGAAAGGACATACGGAAGTTAGGACGGGTGTAATTGGCGAATGTACCCTTGACAATTCTAGGCTCATAAACGGGGAAAACGAATAACTAGGGGGGGAAACTCCGGTTGTCACTCCATAAAAAGGGTCGCTACTGAATTGCTGGGGGGGTTCAATAATGGGTGGGTGAGGTTTCGCTATAGTAGCAGATTTACGAAGCTCTTAGGAGGGAGGTGGCCGAAATGAGCGGGGGGGGGGGAGGCGGGGTTCAAAGGTGACGCGAGTCACATGGAGGGGGGTTGTCATTTCTCGAAGGTCCGAGGGAGGGGTGTTTGGGGGAAGGTCTGAGAGTAAGCGTCGTCTGTAAAGGGGGAGGGAACGGATCGGGATGTTGAAAAGATTCCCCTGTGTGTGTGGGGGCCTCGTCCTTATACTAGCGAGTAATTCTACCGAGGGGCCGACTTCAGGGGGGGGGAATTCCGGGAACCACTCTTCGATAAGGGAAAGGGGGGTTTTGTCGGAGAAGGAACGATGTTCTACTGTGGTTTAGACTTCTCCGGGACTCCAAAGACTACGTTGATGAGGGGAACATCTTTGCGGGGGTTTTAAAGGAGGTAACGCTCTACGGGGGAGGAGGGGCGAATTGGGTTGGTAATGAGGAAGGAGAGCTAGGAGTATCATGCGAGGACGTTGTCTTTAGTCAAGAGTGGATGTACCAAGAGAGCTGGCCCTAACACGAAGGAGTTTCTCTGAAGACTATCATCGATAAGTCTGCTCTACGTACGAGGGTTCCACAAAGGGAAAGATATGAACGAGTGGAAGGGGTTCCTAAGAAGAGACTTAGGAAGACAGAAAAACCCTTAAAAGAGAACTGTAGACAGAGAAACTAAAGTCCGAAGTCAGGGAGGTTGACCTGAGGAGAAAATACAAGTTTGGAGAAATGGGAGATAAGAGGGATTATCAAAAGTACCTGAGAAGAGGGTACGTGATGGCATCGATAATCGGGTGTAAAGGGAAATGCATATCAGGAGTGTGCAATGGTATGGCGCAATGCGGTAATAAAGACGTGTCCTTCACATCGGACAAAAATAAGATTTATCCGCGGGTAAGTGTCTGAGGGGGGCTCGGAGCGGAATATATACGTATCTTTAGCGCAAATTCTCATAGGGGGAAGGGGGGACTCTTGTCAGAAGGGGAAGTCAGGACCCCAAAAGGAAAAGGGGATTGCTGGAATCACTTGGGGGTGAAAGATAACTTGAGGCTATTTGCACGTGACCAGAAGGGTTTCACTTTGGAAAGGGGTGATGCGGCAGAAAGGTATTCAAAATTAGGGGGGGGGATCGGGGCGGGGGAAAGTCCTTTTTGGACACTCTGATCGCAAAAAGTCAAAAAACATTTGGAATGGAGGGGTTTCTTCGGGACTTGGTGGGAAAGATTCTATGTTCCTAGGAAGACAGAGGATAGGGACTCAGGGGTTGAAAAGGGGGTCCTTGTGGGGGGGAGAAGATTTCTTATTTCTTTAGAAGAGAGGGGAGCCCTGGGGGGGGTTCTCCACAACACAAGGCCTTTAGGGGGGGTGGTTGTCGTGGGGACACTTTCTATCGGGGAACTTCTCAGAGGAGAAGCCTCTGGTCGGGAAGGGAAAAGGTAGGCGAGGAAAATGTTGGAAAGGGGAGGTGGACTTTTAAAGGGAACATCGTGGCCCCTCCAGTTAGCTTTTTCTTAGGGGTCTTGGGTGACAAGGGGAAAGGGGGGGTGGGGGATGGGAAGAGAAGGGAAAGTTTGAGCATCTTGGGGGGGTGAAGGTTGGGGGGAAAAGTTCCACCACTGAACGAATTGGGCACTGCCTCCCAGTCTTCTGAAAGAGGGGGGATGAGGTTAATGAGGGTAAAGGAGAAGAAAGAAGAGAAACCACAAAAAAGGGAGGGGGTTACAGGTTAAGGGGGAAGGGACTCATTAAAAAGTTTACACTTTAGGATAAGACTGGGAGTCGGCTCCAATAACATTTTCAATATTGTTGGAAAGGAAACGTGAACCAAACCATATGACGAAAAAGGATAAATAATTTGTAGAGGAAAAATCGAAAACCCACTAGCCCAATTATGGGAAAGAAGCCAAAGACTCACCTTAGGTTGGGGGCAAACAACAAAGGGGAGGGTAAATAAAGTCAGAGGAAACAGAATGCTCCTCCATCATAAGAGAAAAGAGGATTCATCTAGGAAGGAAGAGAGAAGTAAAAAAGAAATTTACAAGAAACAACCACTATAAGACATGCTTCCGTGGGGGGGGGAATCAACAAAGGCAGGATCGAAAATAAATCATAAGAGGAGGGGGGGAAGAAAACAGAGAGAGAAAGAAGGAGTCCGATCTTAGACAAGTGACTATACCAGAGGGAGGAATCACCAATTCCTAATAAAACCATAAAAGGGAAAATTCTCTATCATCTTTGAAGAGGAGGTTCTTTAACCTAAAAAAGTCACCACTAAGGGAAGAGTCGTCATGCACTCAAGAATTAAAAAAAGAAGACAGCTCTTGTCACGTGCCCCTCGAGCTTTGAATCCACCAGGGGATCAATCGTCGCTGCAAAATCCACGACCCTGTCCAGGGTCAGAAAGTACGATATTCGCAACCCTAGTACAACCCAGCCTGGGGGTGATTCTTCAACTGATCCGCGGGATTCCGCAGTCTTTGAGAGCGACGATCCTCCAAGGAGAAGGGTCGCCATATGAAGGTTTTGGAAAAAAAGGGGAAAAGGGCATTGATGCAAGACAACACACATTATAGGAAGACTTCGAGCTTACAGCAAAACGATATCTCAAAAAGGAAAAGAACTTATTGCTAGAGAAGGGGACACGGGGGAGGGGACTAAGCAGGACCTAGGTATCCCCGGTCAAGAACCCTCCTTGTATAAACCCTTGTATAGAGGGGGTCAACCTCAGGGGAGAACTGATTTAATCTTAAGGCGGTCTAGAAGGCGCTAAGTGTGATCCCCGTGACTCGGGTTCACCATCGCCTAAGTGATCACATCCCCTTAGAAAACCCGGAGGAAGTCGGGGGGGAAAAATTTGGTGAACCAGACGTTCCCATTAAGAAAAAAGGAAGTCGCGAAGAGGACTGCAAATATCAACAGATAGGGGAAAGGGGGGACATCTGCCAAGCTTGGAGATACAGTAGGAAGAAAAAAAATCAATCGTCAGGCTCGCCCAGGGCGACGTCGACTTTAAAGAAGAGGAACCATGAAAAAATAAGTCAAACGAAAAAGGAGTAAGTCAAGGAGGAAAAAAGCAAAGCAAAACATCAAACGTAGTCTTTGGGTAAAGAGAATCTCCACACTAAAAAACTCGTTCAACACAGGATAGGAATCCTACAGGGGGAAGGAAACCCCGGATATGGATCAACAAAAAAGTCTGCAAACGTACCTGCCGGCGAATTCCTCTCCTAAAGAGGCAGGGAACTCCGGGGGAATCGAGAATAATTGGTAAATGACTGCCTTATTAGGGATCCTCTCCGACAAGACAACAACAACTATTAGAGGACCAGGGGGGGGGGGGGCTCTAGGAAGGGAACAAGGGAAGGAACAATGAGGGAAAGGAGCCTCTAACCAAACCCGGCACCTCACATAAGAAAAAAGCTCACAGTATGAGGAAAATGGTGGAAACATATAGAGAGGGAAACCATCACCCCCATTAAAAACCACAAACTTCGAGGACGAAAGAGTTCTGGGGGAAATCTGATCTGGAACCGGGTCGAGTCCGATTTCTTCTTGGAAGTTTTATTATTATCTACTCTAGGTCACGGGGACAGAAAAAAACCCGGGGAGAGTCGAGTTAGATCGGATGTGTTGCCCACAAATTTATAAGGGGACCTGACACAGTATGCTGGAGTTAAGCCCATAAAAGAAAGGGAAGGATTGAAAGCACAGGGGGAAAGGAATTCTGGGTGAAAATTTCTTATGTCCACCGACCAATACTCCAAAGAGGAGGAAAAATTAAAAGTTGAATAAGAGTTTGCAGAGGTTTTAAGACAAGAAAAGACTAGGCTGACAGCAGGTCTTACATTGGAATGGCAAAAATGGAGGTCTTAATCCACTCGGAAGGGGAAGTCCACGCTTACACACGGAAGAAACAAAACGGAAACTGTTGCATCCTTGAGAAAGCCATGTAAACTCAAGGTAGATAAGGAGCGAAAGAGATCCAAACAAATAAAACAAGAGAGGGCCCCGAATCTTGGCGACAAAAAACAGACTCCTGCGCAAGAAAAAAAGGGGTCCAAAGAGAAGAAAGGAACCAATGACTCCCGAAGAGGGACAATAGCAGCAACTTTGCTCAAAAGGTTGGAAATTGATTTTTACCAGGAATTTAATATAGAAAGTCCGGTAGAAAAAGACGGGATAAGGGACTTATGGAATGGAAAAGGCTCACCAAATCGGAACGTAGGCTCATGCAAAGGGGTTACGCGGCCCGTGGCCATAGAGAGGGGTTGATAGATAAGGGGGGGGGGGGGGGGTGGGGGGGGGTGTGGGGGGGGTGGGGGTTTTGGGCTTAAACATAGATGGTAGGGGTGAAAAGAGCCCCTCCATACCTAATCTGGTAGAACGGAAAACAGAATCTAACCATCTACTAGTCGGATTATTCTAATTCATAGAAATCTAGGGGAATATAAATGGTAGGGGCCATGGTTTGGGGGGGTGGAAACTAGCTTCCATAGTGGTAAGAAGATGAGGAAAATTATTCATTCCACTCTCTTATAAAGGGACTCGACCTCAAGTGGGGGGGAAAGGAACTAGAGAGAAAGAGGGCTAACTGCAAAGAAATCGATATAAAAAGGACGGGGGCTTGTAATCAATCTAAAAATCCAACACCACTGAGGAGGGAAGAGATTGCTGGAAATTACCTTTTGGGGCGAAGTTGGAAGGGAAGAAGCTTCGAAAAGAGTCTGAAGGGTGCCTTTTGCTGGGGAGGTCGAAATGGACAGAGATTTGAATAGAAAAATAGTCTGAGGGAAAAATAGGCAGCTAGGGGGTTCACACGAAACATGTAAACATGGCATTTGTCCAATAAACAGTTCTCGTTTTCGGTCCGTCGGTTACATGCCTAGAAGGGGGGAGGGCCTAGGGGGGGAAAAAGTTGGCAAAGGTCTCCTACTCGGAAACTGTGGGGGTTCGGACTTTTCCCCGCAGAACTTCTTGTAGAAGACTATAAAAAAAATTTGCAGGGCGTCAAGGGAAAAGAGAATGGGTGCCAGTAGCTCCTCAAGTGGCCGAGGGGGGGGTTGTTTTTCAGAAATCCTTCCCTGTTCTTTAGAAGTTTGGGAAAGGACGGACGTTGGCAGAAGGAGTTCCATTTTTCCGAAAAACACATCCTTAGAAATTTGAGAGGAACTGGTCTAGTTGGAGAAAAAAGGTCGGCTCCTGGGGCAGGGGAGAGGGGGCAACCATCGTCTGTGCCACTCAAGGGGGTGGTTTTCTTTACAGGGGGATTTCGTGGGACGTTCTGGGGGATCATACTTTGGGAATGGCTTTCAGCAATCCAAACGTTGGCTCGGTGTTTGACCGTGGAAGGACTTAAGGGGGGCCCTCATGGGGGGGGGGCATTACTCCAATTGGAACCGGAGACCATCCTCTTCTAGGAGGCTGTAAAACTCAGGGTCGTATCAAGACTTAATCTCTGTTAGGTGATACTAAGGCGATTGGGATTTTCTTCTTAGGCCCGGTAGGCGGAGTAGTCGAAATGTTTAAAAACAAAGGTAGTGGTTTCTGTGCTTTAAGGACAGTACCGAGGAAAAGGAATAATTTTGGGAAAATTCATGTACCGATGGGAACGACTTTTAGGAAGGGGGGGCGACGTACAATCTAGGAATAAAACTTGTCCAATATAAAGCGTTTTTAGAGAGTACTTTAAAGATCAGAAGAAGGACGGTAGCCAGAAAGGAGGAAATTTCTGGGTCTACTGGGGGGGGGTGCGCTCATCGTTGCGACATGTACTAAAAAGAAAGAGTAATCCATGGGAGCTGGCGGGGGCGGCAATGCTGGGGGGCGCGGGTGGGGTCATGTGGGTAGGCACTGGAAGTGGGGGGAAGGTCCTCGGACCAACCGGTCAGTGTTGTTATGGTCTTAGATGGAAAGATAGCGTCTTACTGGGGTGGAACAAAGGGAAAAGGGGGGGGTTGTACTGGGCCCGGCCTGGCTGGAATTCGACGGGGTACGAGCATGAAGGTTTTTTTGAAAATCAGACGATACCTTTGGCGTGGGGGGGGAGGGAATTCTTAGATGGAGGGTGTTGTTCTACTTCGGTATACAATACTCTTTGGGAACTTTGCGTTGGACTCAGCAAAAGGGGGCCAGACGTGGAGAAAGGGGGCGACTACTAGGTAAGTCGTGAGAGAGAGGGATGACTGAGGAAAGTCTTTAGTCCTAAGTTTGATGAGGGGCGAGGGGACTAACACGACATTAAGGGAAGAGGCGACGACTTAGCAGAGAGGGAACGGACAACTAAGTCGATGAACGAGGACGGGGTTTTCTCTAATAAGGTGGGACGGGTGATAAAAGGGGGACGTATATTTGAAACGAGGGAGGGATCACCCTTATGAAAGGGAAAAGACCTGGAGTTCAACGGGAAAAGGCTTAGTGTTGAACAAGCAAAACTACAAGGTTGAAGAGGGGCCGTAATACAGACGAGGTAATAGCCATAAAACGGCTGCGAAAAAGGAGGACTATAAAATCGGTAGGGGCAGGTAAGAAGATTAATTAGTTGTCAAGGGTTTGTGGGCATCAGAGAAAAGAGGTGTCGCACAGAGAAAGGGTTATCAAGTTGGGGATAGGAGATGACCGTTCAAGACTTCTGGATAGAATCGAGCAGGGAATAGATATTCTCATCAGGTTCTGCGGAGAGTGGACACTCTCGGATAGAGAATAGTTGGAGAAGGGGCATAGTGAAAGAGTGGATCACATGCTAGAAGAAGGGACCAGATCTTTGTAAGGTGGGAGTCAGGGGAGGGCAGTACTACTTTTTTTATGGAGGGGGTGACTTCTGGAGGGAAAGGACCTGTGGACCTGGGTAATCGCGAAAAAGAAATTAAAACACTTTTTTCTTGGACTTGTTTAGGCTCTTCTATGGTAGGACAGGTGTCGAAAGGGCCCGCTAGTGTTTGGAAGGGGGGGTAGGACTTTTAAGGGGGCTGATTTCTTTGGGGGTTTATTCGAACCTGTCTTAGTGGGTGGGGGGGGGATATGGGTAAAATTCTAGAAGGGAGTTGAGGGAAAGAGAGCTTTCTGTCATTTTGGGCAGACTCTTCTTCTTTGACGGATTGCTGAGCAGCAGTTTCATATTAAGGGGGAACATCGGTGGTTGCAAAAGGAAAAAGTGAGCTTTTGGCTTCTTGCCATACTTGGAAAGGGGGGAAAAAGGCCTTTGTTGGATAGTGGGGGGGTGAGTCCTTTGCTGGGTAAGAAGTTTGAGTCATCGGGGTCTGACTTTAAAGCTTGGAGGCACGGCTCCCAGGTCGGGAGGGGAAAGTTGAAAAAAGGGGTACACTTTTAATGATGTAAAGGATGGACGAATCAGGGGGGGGGGAGGATGAAAATAGAGAGATAGACCTGGGAGAAGGTACCCTCAGTTACACTTTACAAGGGGGGAAACGACTGGGGCAGTGCTCAGAACAGGGCCCTTCATAAACCACCGGACTCAAAGGAACTCAGAGGGGGGGGAACGCCCCAGGCACTCACCCAAACGATCACCAGTGTCAAGGGGTCATCACAGACACTGGGAAACCAAAGCTACACGTAGGGGTGCGGGGTTCCCTTTAGAAAGGAAAAGATTCTCAAAAAAGATTATGCTCTCTCACGGGACGGATCCACAAAGACTAGAAGTGCATAAAACCAACTAAGAACAGGCTTGTGGGTGGATCACCAAAGGCTTTCTAGAAAGAAAAAGAAATCAGAAAGAGACTACCCTAAAAAAAAAGGTCCGAGCTTATACAACCGAAGGAAGATCCTTCACCAAGTCCTAGAAAAGGTCAAGATAATAGTGACCACAGGGAGGTAACGATCCTCATCCTTCACAGAAGGGGAAAAAAACTCACATGGAATCCCAGGGGAAACATCTCTGGTCACGTGCCCCTCGGAAAGGGCATTTGATCCACAAAAGGGATCTTCGGAAGATAATGCCTCACTACCCTGTCAAGAAAAAAAACGATTTGAAAAGGGGGAGAAGAACAAACCCCTATGAAGAATCCGCGGAAAGGAAGTCTTGGGAAGGAGGCTCTAAGGGACTCCTTAGCGGCTCCTATTAGCAGGGAGCTGTGAAGGAACACGGGCGGGGAAGTGGATAACTCTGATATGAATTTGAGCAAAGAAGGGGAGAGCATCCGTACCTTATTTGCGACAACTGTTTAAGAATCTTACTATAAAAAGGAACTCGTATCCCGGAAAAGGACCCGCGGTTATTAGCCCTCAGACATGACTGGGGGGAAAAAATACGTTTCTCTTGGGGATCTGAAAGGGGGGTCCCCTTTACGAGAAAACCTCTCGAGGGGGTACAGTAGGAACCAAGAAAGTGAGAGGAAGGTCGTTGTGCCTTTGGAAAAATCGTACGTTCCCAGTGAAAGTATCGCTATAGGAAAAAAAAACTCAGAGAAAGGTAGGTTCTACAAAGCGAATCCACCTGGGACTAAAAAGTGTACATCGCAGGCTCCGCAGGAGCAGTCTACTTACCTAGAAAACCCCGGCGCCAACAGGGAATTGAACTCCGGAGTCAATTCTTAAAAAAAACTGGAGCCATCACGAGTAGGGGGGGGGGGGGGGGAAAACATATAAGTCTACACAAACGAGGGGTCAGCAGACAGACCTCAACACAACGTCAAATTGATCAAATGAAGTAAAAGAACCCTTAAGGGCGGCAAATAACCGCCTTTTCCAGGAGGACCATTAGAAGGACAAAGGAAAACCAAAGGGAAAAAAGGGGACCACCGCCTGAGATTTTACAGAAGAGCTGGCTCGCCTTCACCGATCGCAAAAAAAAGGTCTGTGACTCAAAGGGTTCCCTATACAAAGGTGGGGACCATGATGAGGACCCACCAAAAGGACCCTCAGCATTCCGAACAACACCCATTTCTACGAGAAAGGTTCTTACCATGGAAACACTATTAGGAAAACCCCAGACAGCAAGCGGGTGAAGTAGTCGAACTATGGCCTCCGAGTGTAAAAGGTTATTATCGAAAAAAATACCCCGGGGTTTATTAGATTCAACCGGGGTAACAAAAGTCCCACCCCTTTCCGAGAGACTCTCCTATCGGAAGGTTTATTCAGGAGACTCATGATGGAAGCCCGAAAGATTGTGTCCATGATGGACCTTCCATGGACGAGGACTACTTTCGGCATACTCCTACGAAAAAAATGCTTTATAAGAACTCATTAGACGGGAAATCCTATGTTGCAAAGAGTTTAAGCCCTCATCTACATAGGTGACAGCGGGGATGACATTTTCTTCCTGCAAAAATTAGTGGCTTCAAACCAATAGTCAGGAAAGTAAACGTCACAAAACCTTCACCCGCCTTGTTATCCCGAAAAAAGACCCTGAAACGCCAAACCTTCGGGAAGAATCTTGGCGCCACCATAAAAGGGAAACCAGACCAGAAGCTTGGGATCAAAACTACCAGACTCCGAACAAGAACCCTTAGGGAAAACAGTACGAACGGGAACCAGCAACCGCAATTGTCCCAGACGGCAGGCAGGGGCGATATTCTAAACGTCCGTAAGCGAAAGACCGAAAAGAAAGTGTCTAAAGGGGTTGACCAATTCGGAGAATTTTTCCGCTGGGCCGTCAAAACTGTCCCTGAAGCGTTAGGGGGTCTGCCGCTGGACAAGGGGGGGAAGACGTGGACACGCCAAAAACCCGCCAAAGAGCTCGAGGGGGTCGATTCATGTATAACTGTAAGCATCTGGGGAAAACCTATAAAAGATTCTGTTGGAATTCCAGGGGGGAAGAACCAGTATTACCAGAAAAAAAAAATTTAATATCAAGAAAAAATCTCTTATAAGGCAACGACTCTACGGAAGAAGAAGCATAAAGGAATAGGAAAATAAGTCGACATGCTGCTGCAAGCAATCAGAATTCAGTTCGTACTATAAAAAGGGGGAATTGGCTTACTGCTGGAGGGATTGTACAGAAGCACCAAAGTCTTAAGTGGGGCACCCCGCTAAGTTTGCGCACGCTGTCAAAGACAGTCAATTTGGAGAGTTCTGAATGGAAGTGAATCGAATGGGAGGGGCCGCATTCTTAGGGTCTAATCATGAACTAGTGAAGGAAAACCCTTGATTTGTCCAGGATGATCGGGGGAGGGGGGGACGTCCAAGTGGAAAAAGACATGCCTTGAAACGATGGAGTAGGACTTCTGGGCCTATAACCGACTCTGCTTTTATTTTCTGGGGGGAAGGTTTCCCCGCATTGACACTTATGGGGCCGCGAGAAACTGACCATGGGGAGAGTAACGGGGGGAAGGATCCTCCGCACTTAAGCTTTGGGGGAAGAAGTGGTTTCAAACTCAATCTCCTTTTCTGGGGAAAGAGGAAAAAAGAAAAAGTTATCGTCTTTCGACGATCGGGGGGCCTGCTTCCAAATCCATGGGACAAACTGGTGAAGATGGAGATGGCTATCCTGGGTATTACTGGGGGGGAAATAAGGGGGTTGTCGCAAAAGAGTCTGTAGTTGTGGACACTGAGAGGGTCCCCCAGGATTTCTGAGGGGGCCCATCGTCGTTGCTCCGAGGGTGTTGCTTTCCCTGTCGGTGACCATGCTGCCACCTAAAGCGTGTAGGAACAGGACTTCAAAGGTGAGGGCGGTGCAAAGACACTTGAATTTTTTGCTTCGCCGTGAGGAAACCATCCTCTTCGATGAGGCAAACGACTGCAACATAGTAGTCGATAGAAAAAAGACTTAGCTCGTGAGACCGTGCGCTGCGTCGAGGAGGGCCCTACGAAAGTCTCCCTAAGTCGGGAAAAGAGACTCATTTACACCCGTTGCTGGGCTTTTAAAGAAGGTCAGCCAGGAATCATTTAGGACGCGACGTTGGGGGAGGAAAAGGGGGGGGTGGCGACTTTCCAAGTGAAAAAAGGGAGACATAACTTGTCCAATGAGAGACGGAAGTTCGCTATCTCCGGGGGGAGGAGTAAAACTGCTGACCTGGGACTACTGCCTTTTCTGGGGGGGATAATGTGGTCGTGCGGTTTCGGCCGAGGACGCAGGAAGAGAGGGAATCACATGTTAATTCCCATTCTAGGGGCGCGGGGTGATCGGACTGTGACGCGAGTCCACTTTGGGGTTTTCATGGGAAAAAAAAAGAAAAATGTCCGGAAAGAGGGGGGGTTTTCGAGTGTTCAGAATATAGCGTCCTTCTGTAAATTCAAAAGAGCTAAAAAGGGAAACAATATTTCCCTGGGGGGGGGGCATAGGCCGTGGAGGGGACGGAGGGTGGGTATGGTTTTGGGGATGTCCATCCGGGCGTTTAACTGTCTACGCGGGATCTTTGGGGGGGGTGGTAGTCTTCTTCTAGATGGTCAGGACTGGGACTGGAGGGGCATCCCGGTTCCAGCTTGGGGACATTAGGGATAAAAGGTAACGCTTTTTCTACGGCGGGAAGGTTGCGCAGGTTTTGGGAAGAAAGGGAAGACAGGAGAAAGATATGGCAGCCTGCGATACAGGGTTTATGTCAAAGGGCACGACCTGTCAAGAGAGGGGAGAGAGGCGAAGACGTATAAGACAGAGGGATACCTGGGAGGGGGGGGGGGGGGGGAACTTACATATTGGTTTGAAAAAAGGAAACACGCATTACGGTAGAACTTGGTAAAAGGGCCTTACTGAGGGCAATGGGATCACCCGAGAGAACGAAAGAACGTGTAAGATTCAACTAAGTGGGCACTGGATTGAAAGGGGTTTATACAGGGGGGGGGGGGAACTTAAGACCGTGAGGAGGATAGGAATATGAACTGCTAAATAGACGAGGTAGGTCTGGGAAGTGAAATGCATATCATGAGTGTCGGGGTGGGGGCAGAAGGAAAGGTCGGTCCTGCCCGCGAAAAAAAAAGCAAATAGGGAGACCTCTATTATTAAAAGAGTCCTAGTCCAAGGTGTATCTCTCAGGAGAAAAGGGGGGGTGTGACGCGGGGCGAATCTGGCGGACCCATCTTGGAATGCTGGAGGGGGTATGCATAGGGGGGAGAATATTTATCAGGCAAAGAGGGGCAGAGGGGACTTCAGGGGTGATGAAAAGGAAATGAATTGATCGTTACCTTAACCTTTCCGGGGGGGAAGAGGGAAATCCGCGACCTTCCCTTGACCTTTCAGGACATGCGGAACTTGTGAGGGGGGTCATATGTGTGTCTAAGCGTAGTGTTGGGAAGTTTGAGGTTTTTTGTATCCTTTTTATAAAGAGAGGGAAAAGAGGGGGGTGAAGAGCTTCGAACTCTTTGTGACCAAACACAATGCCTTCCAAAAGGGGGGGGTACGTTGGTTCGAGCTATTTGGGATTTCTGTCATTAGGGGGAAGAAGGGAAGACTTCTTCTGCTCTTTCGTGGGGGGTGGCAAGTTCAAAGGGGTTCAGATGACTTTCTTTGAGAAAGAGGTTTGTTGCCACAGTAATTGGGGGGAAACCATTTAGGCCCATAAAGTACATTGGTGGGGGGGAGTCCGGGGGGTGAGTCCTTGGAGTGGTACAACCGAGGGGAATCCTTGTTTGGTTCAAGTGGTTAGAGAGGGAAAAAAATCTTTAACTGTTCTTGGAAAAAGTCGGAACTTCCAGGGGGAAGGGGGGGTAAAGGAAGAAAAGGAACACAACGGAAGAGGAAAGAAGAAGAAGTTACACTGGTCTTCCTTGGTTAAGAAAACGACTGGGAGTCAGTGCTAAAAGTGCAGAGGTTGAAAGGTCCTAAAAAAAAAAGAGGAAGTAAAATGAAGGCTCAAAGGACCCCAAAACGAAAAATTCACTTATGGGTGTTAAAAGAAAAAGAAAAACCAAAGGACTCACTTAGGGGCAAAAGGGGACCCTTTAAAAAGGGAGGGCCTGCGCCGAAGATCCTGCATCTCTCAGGGTAATCAAGGGAGTTGACCCATAGCAAACAAAAACCAACCAAAGGGACCCCTTGTGGTGGAAAGCGGTAGACAGAAAAATAGCTGAACTACAAAAACTTCCAAAAGGAGAGGGAGAGTGTATACACATTCCAATAAAATAGGAGAGGAAGAAAAAGAAGAAAAGAAATTTCAATGGAAGGTTCTCGGGGGGGGAAAACAAGTAAAGGTTAGGAAAAGGACCCACCTAAGGGAAAAAAAAAAGTCGTCCTGCAAGAAACCAGACCTTTAGGGGACCACGTGACAACCATCTCTGGGACCGACGGAAAGAGAAGGTTGGGAAGGGCACGACAGCTTCGAGGATTTCAGCCGACACGATAAGGTGTCGCCCCGATTACCCCGAGCTAGGCAGGATATCTCAACTTCTCTCGGAAGAATCTTGGGAGAGAGAATAAAGGACAAAGCGTCCATGTCCGCTTGTGGGCCGGAACACTGACTGTCATTGATTCAACATAGAAGGATATGGGAAGGAGATCTTCAGCACTGAAGAAAAAGGAACTTAATTTCTTTTCACTGCGGGGTAAGCCGCTGACCGGACCGGTCTTACAGGCCCCGCAGGGGGGGGGGGGTAGCGTCAGTCAACAGAGGAAATGTTGAATCTACAAGAAAGGAGAAAGAAGTAGGGAAGTTACCGCCACCATCGGTCCGTAAGGGTAAAAAAGAAAAGAGAGAACCCCGTCTACTCAGGGACTCTCTGGGGGGGGGACACAGTGGTGTGGAAAGAGGACATTCTAAGAGTTGGGCTCGAAGTCAGGTCAACTCCTCTTTGACTTGGACTCGGAAGGAAAATCCCCTAGGACTAACTATCACCAAAAAAAAAACCTGTCATTCGAAGAACAAAGAGCTCTCAACTAAACCAGTAGGCCTTTAACGGGACCAGTAGGAGGGAACATAAGTCAATTCCTTACCGACAAAGAGGGAGAACGTAGTCTTTGGCGACTCAACCGAACACCTTCGAACATCGTTCAGAAAAAAGTCAAAGGAGACAAACTTTAACGCCCGGATATTGGGGAGAAAAAAAGGAAGTAGAGCCGTCGAAGAAGAGCAAGTATAATTAGGAAAAGGAACTGAGAATCGTGGGAGACGGCTTATATGACGAAAAGATCAGACCAGATCGGACACAGTTCTTACTCGGGGGAAGAAAGGGAACAACACCAGGGAAAAAGCGCTTCACCTGTTGACAAGTAGCACCACCTGCCCGAGAACCCTCATCATTGCAAGCTCCCATGGAGAAGAGGAGGTGAAGTGGAATCTGCGGGCGTCACCCCCAGTATGAAAAAAAAGCACGATTAATTTCGCTCAAAGGTCTGGGGTCCTCTTATCTTGAAGAGGGAGAGATCGAACAAAGGGGGGGGGGGGGGGGTGAAATTAGCTACTAGATTGTCAAGGTAACATTCAAAAAGTCACCGAACCAACAAGTCGCGTCATATCGTAAATGAATTGGTCAATTGGGGGAAGGGCTTACACATGTATACTCGAGTAATCCCATAAATACGCAGGGGGGGAGTGGATACCGGGACGACTTGCGGGGGGGGAGGTTCCTACTACCGGGGGGGAAGCGACAATCTACTGTATCAAAAGACTCATTAATTGCATTTTATTGGGGACATCCTCTTTTTCAAAAAGGGGAAAGACGACGGGGAGCAGCATGATGGGTATCCTTCAAAAGCAGGGTTCAACCCGGTAATTAATGCGAAAGAAACCCGCCGGTTGGCATCCGGATCAAAAATACCACAGTTCATAATTTATCGAAAGCTGGGAGACACGAAAGAAGGAGGGCGAGGTGTTCTCCACAAAAAGAAACGTCCCATAGATCCTCCAACACCTCTGAAGAAAACAGTACTCCCCATCTATCCAAGAAATGGAAAAAACCGGGCTTAGGTGGTACACAATGGCCGCTAGTGAGAAAAGTAGGAAACAGACCCACGATACCCAAAGGGGGGATAAAAGAAAATGACCGAATCTTACCTAAAAAAAATGGCCCGACCCTTGGTCTGTGAAAGCTGGTCAAAAAGAAGGAACCCTTGATGGCGTCGCTTTCCTGCAGGAAAATTTGAACAAGGGGCCATCACCATAAGTGAGAGTAGGTTATACTCACAAAAATGCTAAGGCCAAGGGGGAATCATTTCATAACTATCTCTGAGAACCGAAAGCTATAACTATTCGGGGTACAAATTGAAAGGGTGAAAGGGTCAAGGGGTATGAATTTCGGAGGGAAAGGTATTCAACTCTCTGATAACTCGGAACCTCCTACTAAAAGGCAAAAAGGAATAGCGGGAGGAAGGAGGAAAAAAAGGAATACAACTGTAAAAATATGGGGGCTGGAAGCAATCTCGAAAACAACGGATGGGGGGGAAGGAGAGAGATTTGCTTCCAAAAAAAAGCTTTTTACCGTTTTATAAGAAAAGAAGGGGGAAAGTTAGCAGGGGCACGCTCAAAGGTGCATTGGGGGGGAGAGAGGGGCAATGGAATTAATCAAAATGTTGACATCAGACTACAGAGCATTCGGTAACCAGGGGATTCGGAACGAACCCTTTTTTCATGTGTCAAACTCCTAGAAAGGTTACCTTCCGATGGAGGGAATGCCTTCTCCGAGCGATGTGGCCTGGACTCTGCGGGGTGTAGGGGGAGGGTCGGGTTCGACCGAGAGAAGGGGCCGCCTGCAGCTATAACACTAAAAGGAAGCAGATGTTCCAGTTTTGCGGAGGAAAGAAAGTAGCACTTTTCGATGGTGGGGGGCAATGAAAAGGACAGGTTCTTTAACGTAAGGTAGAGGGGGGGGAGGTTCTTTACTTACGAGGGACGAGTCGTAGACGAAACATGGGCAAGTTTGGTAGTACTGGGTCGGAAGGGGGTGGCGGCTCTCGTGCGGCTAGGGGGGGAGCCCAATCTTCTGGGCCACTGGAAAAGTGGTGTGGGTCGTTAGAGGGGGGTCGCCAAAAGACTGTTGGGCTTTCTGCTGCCAGAAAAAACGTGGCTGGTTCTGGTTGTAGGTCAGAAAAAGGAAAAGGAGAGTTAGGGGTTAAAGACCAGAAGGGAATGGATCAGGACTGCGAGGGCATACCCAAACTGGGGGGGGGGGGGAAAAGACAACAACAACATAACAGATGTCGATCGGACGGGACCGGCTGAAAAATATCACTGCACACGTCAATTAAAAAAGGGGGGGAGTGACGGCCGTGAGCTGGGGGGAGTGGTCGGCTGTGGGGAATCGGAAGTTTACCGGTAGGCCTGGTTACTGTTCTGGAAGAAAGCGTCTCCTGTTGTCACCAGGACTCAGAGGGGACCACATTCAATTAACGAAGAAGGAAAAGGCGACTTTGGGAAAGTGATATTACAACCAGTACTCATAAAATTGTCGAAGGACTTTGTCGCGATTCGTAGATCTAGGAAAAAAGAAAAGAAAGTGCGGGGAACCGTTGCTTGGTGGGAAAAAGGGGGGGCATAGTGGCGCGGTCCTCCAAGAAGACTCAGGGAGCGGTGTCTGCGGAGGGTAGGGGGGTGAGCGGCGCGGAGTGACGCCGCGTCACTAGGGGAAAATCTTGTCCGGGTGTTGTCGACAGGGGTCGAAAAAGAAAAGGCGCATAGAGAGGAAATTCTCCTCTCGATGAGGGGGGGAAAAAAAAAAGGTCCAGGGGTTGTGGGGAAGAGAAATGGTTGGCGCTGAATTCGAGCCGACTTCAGGTTTTTGAAAAAAGTATCCGTGGCGTTTAAATGGGCCACTAGGAAAAAAAAGGGACGTGGGGTGGGAGGTCGTCGCAAGGTTCGAAGGGTATACTAGAGAAAATACTAAGGAGTGCTGTGGTTTGTTAGGAAGGGAAGACGTCCTACGGGCCGTTAAATCCAGAAGTTGAGGGGGGCTACTATTTCAGTCTACTGAGAGCTATGGGAAGGGAGAGGAAAAAAAAACGTGTCGGGGGGGGGAGTAAAAGATTTTGCCGGCCAATAGGGTTAAGGATATACAGAGAGCAAGAGTAGGAAGGGAACGTACTATTTATACGGGAAAAAAGATATAACTTGTCTAGAGGGAGTGTGATACCCTTGGGGGAGAGGGGGTCAAGGGAGGACAAGATAACGGGATGAGGTTTGAAAACGGCTCTACAAGGGACAAAGGAGAGGGGCCTGTAAGACCGGCACGGTGTAGATGATCAGCAGTGAAGAGGCAGAAGATTGTACTTGATGAAAGAAAAAAGAGAGGGGATGTATATAGAAATTAGTGGTTCAAGAAAAAATCCCGTCAGTCGTTCCGGAAGAACCATAGTCTCCTATTCCCGCTGTAAGGGAGGAGAGATCCTCTGTCAAAAGAGGAAGGTTTTTAGAGAGAAAGGGAAGAGATCAGGAATCGGAGCGGAGGAGGGAAAGAGGGGGGCTGCCAGGACAGGGGAGTGGCATAGAGGACGAATTTATACGTTGTGATAGAAAAGAGTTTCACGTGAAGAGAACTCAGGGGAGAGGACTACGTGGTTTTAGTAAAGAGTATGTTTTACCTCTTTGCGGTTAGTAACGGAAAAGGGGGGGTCACTCGTATCTCTACCTTAAAAGAGAAAGGTCTTTTTTCTTCGTACTTAAGATGGTCTAGTGGACGCTATTTTGTTTTTTTGTATGGAAGGGGGGGGCGATTTCTGATTTCTTTTAGAGCTGACAACGAAGGAAAAGCAAACCCACAATTCCTTTCTTTATTGGTTGGGTGGAGGTTTGCTATGGGAGGGGGTCTTTAGATCATTCTTGGGGGGTCTTCTGCATCTGGGGGCTGATCAGGCATTTTGACAGCTTGGGAGGGGGGAACATTCGTTTGTGGGGTCGGTGGAGCGGGGGGAGGTCTGGAAAGGGGGAGGACCATAATTTTTGGATAGGATACCTTGGAGGTGAAGAAAAGGAAGGGGGAGTCATCTTGTTTGTTTCAGGTATGACTTAAACGCTTGAAACTGTTCTTGGAGTCACTGGGGAAGGCTTCCCTTCCAGGGTAAACTTGGGGGAGAAAGGGAAAAATGAGCTGAGAGTGGAAAAGAGGTCTGTCCTTTACCAGACATTGAAAAAAGGGGAAAAAGGGGAAGGAGACGACTGGTAGCCAATCCCACGCAAGAAGGGGGGGGAAGAACCACCTTGAACCAAACAAATAAAAGGAAAAAACGGAAAGAAGTTTGGGAAAGGGAAAAAACCAACAAGGGGTCCACTTTATGGGGGAAAGATCCAAAGCAAAGGATGAAACAAACGAAATTTCCCTTTAACAGGGGTCGCTTAAAAGGGAATGCTCATCAATCATAAGATCAAAAAAAGAAAGGGATTAGAGATCCAAAATGGGCCACAATCGATGGGGAAAAAAGCAAACGAACAAAGGGCCGTGTGGTGGAACAACACATGCGTTTCAAGCCAGAAAGAGAAAGGAGGAGAATAACAAAAACAACTAAACTTCCAAGGAAGAGTGATTCCCTACAAGGAATAAGAAAAGGAATAGCCGAAAAAAATTTCAATTGACCAACAATGAAAGGTTGGGGAAAAATTCACCCTACTTTTTCCTCCCCAAAGGACGTCAGGGAAGAACCCTGAAGTCCCACTTGACAAAGAAGTTCACGTTCCCCTGGAAGGGGGGATAAAACCACTGATCACGCTGCCTCAAATCACTATGGGTCAAGAAGGGGGAGCCCCCTAGTACAACGCAAAAGACTGAGATCCAAACTTATCCGCGAGGACGCAGGACTGCCCGGGAGAGAAAGGAATAAAGGAAGAAAAAAAAAGTTGCCCTAGGCGAAATACTACTAAAACATTGGGAAAGGAACCTCATGATATTGCATTTCACGTGGGGAAGAAACCTACCGATTATAAAAACGTACCTATCTCTTTGTCCCTTGCCGTAACGCTTTACCGAGGTCCCGGTAAGGAAAGAATTATATACCTTTGGGGGACGGCATTGGGGGAAAAAGGGGACTTGAGGGGGTGGATCGTGTCATAAGTCTCTAAGACCCCTTTCTCGTTTAAACAAGAGGGGAAGTAATTGTAATCACAGCAAGGAGGAGAGAAAAAAAAAGGGTCAAATGGTTCCTTTAAACAAGACGTAGTCGAGACTTATCTCTGATAGGAGAGGAGGTCTCCTCATAGCAAGGAAATGTCTTGTGTAGAAACACCTTAGGAACTTTCCTCGGGGCGGGCTCGCCAGGATCGAAGTCGACTCCCTATGGCAAGGAGAAAACGTCTGGCCTTTTAAAACGGGAGAGAGGGTCATAATTCAGAAACAAGAAGGTCTTTGGGAGTCTACAACCACCGAAAGGGAAAAGACGACCTCCCACAAATCAAGGGGGGGGGGCAAGTAACCTCCGAGATTTCAAAACCCTGAAGTCAAAGAAAGGGACGGACGGAAACCAGGATAAAGTACACACAAAAGGGAAAGAGGGTTCCACCCACGGGCGGAGAAAAGAAAAAGAAGACGCTTATATGAAAGAATCGAAAGGAACCAGGTCCGGAGGGTCCGTACTGACACCAAGAAACAGGGACTCGCGTCACATGATGAAGAAGCGCAGCCCACCCTCCCCCGATCCGAAGAATCAAGAAAAGCATTTATACGGAATGTAGTAAATCGGCCACTAAGACGCACCAGCACCCAGGGACGACCCACAAAGAAGGGAGGTCTCTCACTGAGGAGCAGGAGGATCGGTAGGAACTTCCGACAATTTTATAGAGAGGTTACATGTTCAAAACATTCAACAAACGCCTTCGAAAAAAAAGACTTTGGGGAATTAATTTTAAAAGGGGGCCTGAAAGCAACCGAACGTCCATGGGGACCCGGAAAGGTGGAAACGCGGCGTTCCAAAAGGGAAAAAGATAGAGGAGGATAAACAAAAGGGGGGCTTGAGTACCGGAAGATGATTGCAAAGGGGGAAAATGAGCATCTACTATTCGGGACAGATGAAGAGGAGAATGAAAAAATTCATTATGTCTTTCACAAAAATGGCTAATTCCTTAACACGGGAAACAACACAGCGCAAAGGACACTTTTTTCATCCTTTAAAGGAGAAAGAAAGGGAAACTCCAAACAAGAAAATAAGAACGATTTGGCAGAAATTTTTTACCAGATTGTTACCAAGGGGAAAAATACTACCATACAAAAGGCCCAGAGAAGGATCCTCCACAAGATTAAGCCCCAGGAGGGGGGGCTAAAGTCCAGAACCATGGATTGGGGACACAAATGTACTATAGAAGAAACGTTCCTTAATAGTCAACACTATAACCCTAACTAAAAGAGAACATTTACTTATTGGGGGGGGAAAATCACCACTTAGCTATGATTGTTTTAAGCTGCCAAACCTGGGGAAAGACGTGATTTTTATAAGAGGGAGGGGGAGGACCAGAAGTGAAAGAGAGCCCAGCAAAAAGAGGCGTAAGTGAAAAGACCGAAAAAGAAAGCTAACCATCTGACTCCTCGATTCAGGGGATAAAACTCCTCCTTGTAAAGGAAACCGCTAAAGAGGGGGTGAAAAGGCCAGGGGGGGGTCCGAAACATATTAAACAAGGGTCTGAAAATGTAATGGATTAAAAAGGGTTCCATTCTACCGAACTCCTCAAATGCAAAAGAAGGGAGCTATTGCGAAGACTCGAGAAAGAAGTGGGACTGGGAAGCAGAAACACAACACCGTATTATGTAAAGGAAAGAGAGAAAGGAAAAGAAAAGTCTTTTTAAATAAGAAGTGCGACGAAGTGGAAGAAGCTGTAAATACCTTTGTGCTTGAGAGTCGAATGCGGGGGGAATCTACTTATTAATTTGGGCCGAAGGAAGGATGGGGGAAGATTGGAAGCTAAAGAGGAAAAGGGAAAAACCCTGGGGGGGGAAAAACTCAGACTTTGGTCCTTCCGAGAGGGTTTAAGAGAATTCGCTCCTCCTATTTAAGGGGGGACTTACTTTGGTGCCGGTCGAGGGGACTGGGGAACCCCGCCTTTACCATAGGGGCAGCGCAATAAAATCCCGAGATTGGTCCCATGTTTGCTCGGAAACAGAAGGGGGGGGGGACATTGATCTCGCACAGAGGTGGTTAGGGTGTAAAAAGTTCTGGAGAGGGGTCGGTTCGCGTTTCGACAAAGGGAAGGTGCCTGCTTCCACATCAGGCACCGGGCGACAGTTTTTGTCTGAGACTTGCTATCAGTAGGGGGGCTTATGAGCTGGTCAGGAGGGAAGTGGAGGTTGTGGAGCGCCGTAGGACCACTGAAAAGAGGGGGTCGGTCCCCAGAGGGATGGTTTAGCCCAGCAGGAAAGGAGTAGACGGCTTTCAATGGATTCCAGGAGGGAAAGGGAGTGCGGGGTGACTTGTGTCAGGCACAAAGGGGAAACCCTCCTTGGTTTCAGGCCTCCAATGGGAGACAGCAGGATGAAATCCAACTAGGAGGAGTAATATCACTCCCATGTAAGGAGGTTCAATTTTTGATGGGAAAGCGGGAGGCTGGAGGACGGTCCAAAAACAAAATTACCTTTACAAGAACACACCTTCAAGGGAAAAGAAAATAGTCTCCTTTTTCGCAGGGAATAAGGAGGGGGGGCCCATTCATTTACGGAGGGAGGATCTCTACTTGGGGGGGGGGAATTCTGACTTTCCACGTTGAAAAAAGGTATCTCATAAACTTGTCAATAATAAGCGGAAGGGCGATCTCCTTTAAAGGAAGCGCGGCACTAGAAGAAAGGTGAGGGATCTTGGGAAAAAACTTTGGGTAGGTGGCGTCTAGGTATCATCACTCCTATAGGAAAGAAAGGGGGGTTAGCTTTTTCGGATGATTGGAGGAGGTTGGGGGGGGAGGGAGGGAAAGAAAGGTGCAAGGGCTGTGTTGGACCAATGGTGGAAGGGGGAAAAGAAAGCGTTTTTTTTTCGATCGTCGGGGGACGTCATTAATCGTCTTCTTTAAATGAGGGGGAGACGCTGGATGTGAAACAGGGGGGGGAAGGTGGGCGGGCGATGACTTCGAAACGAGTTTCTCCGACTTCAAAGGGGGGGGGGATCCAATATCCTTGACGGTTGACTGGAAGAGAGGAGTCAATTTGACGTGGGTTGGGAGGTCGGGACTGAAAAAAACGATGTGGAAAAGAGGGGGGAGAAATGAAAAGACTATTGTGCAGGGGTCGTTGGGTTTAAGACTAGAATTAACTCTTCTAGGGGGGAGTTAAAAAAAGGGGGGGGTTCTACTACTGTTAATGGGGGAGAGATTTCTATCCTGCGAGAGAAGAAGGTGGGGTTTCCAAAGAACTAACACTACAGGCGACGACGGAGAAGACGGAAAAGGAGATGCTCCTGGGAACGTCGAGGTTTCGCAAAGAGAGTCGATATGAACTTTAGAAAGGATCTAAGAAGGTGCTGGAGAAGAGGGAGAGTTGGAAGGACACCCTTGAAAAGGAAGAACAGGTCAGGGGATTCAACGAAGAAGTCTTAGGTTGACCTGAAGACGATTTGAAGAGGAAGGTCCTTTACGACCGGAGGGGAAAAGAGGGAGAGTTAAGAATTATCAGCAGGGAGGGAAAAAGAAGGGGAATTTATGCTCAATGTATGTGATAACATATCATGATTAGGGGGGGTTAAAGGCCCTCATTCTTTTTCCAGACAAGAAAAAAAAAGAGGATTCCCTTGGAGGAATCGAGAAGGGAAGACTGCTTAATCTATCCAGGGGGGCTCAGCATGGAGTTGGGCTACAGATTAGACCCATCTTTTGCATTACATTTGGAGGGGAAGGTATTTCTCTACTATTTATGGGGATCACATGCGATCCTAGCTGGTGGCACGTGGGAAGGACACTTTGTGGGGTCCGCTGGGTCGGGGTAAAACTTTACTTTGTGGGGGGAATCTTGATCGGGAGATGGAAACGGTCTTTTTTCTTAAATGGTAAAAGTCTCTTCTAGGGAGGGGGGAGAAGCTCGTTGGAAGTTTAGCAAGGGTGAAAATTTTTCTAGCTCTTTAGTACTTTTAGAGCTTCGAAACCCTTGGGTTGATAGGAAGTCTTTAGTGGGTTGGTTGGGGCAGAAGGGTACCAAGGAGGAAGGGGGGCTTGGGAATTCATTTTGGGGTCTTCGCTCTTCTGAGTGCTGAGGGTTTTTGTCAGGTATTCTTGGGGGGAGTCGTTTGTTGCCCTAATGGGGAGGATTGTCCCCAGTTGTCGGGGGAGAAGAAAAGTTTGGGGGGTTATTCCTTGATGTAAATTTGAGTCACTTGTGGGGGGGGGGGGGGTTATGACTTTCCAACCATCTTGAACGTGGCGTAGCAAAAAAATCGTCTTCCCTTCCAGGGGTAAAGGGAGGGAAAAAGTCAGGTAAATGAGAAAAACCAACAACAAGGAATAGTCACAGGTACTGAAGTGTTACCCCTGGAGGAAAGGGAAAAGGGGGAGGAGACCACGAAAAGAACCGTTTAAGATTGTGAAGGGGGACAAACAGATGCTCAAAAGGAACTCAGAAAGGGGTACCTCCAAGGACTCACCAAAGGAAAAAGGGAAGAAGAAATGGATGAGGAGAAAGAAAAAAGCTCACTTAGGGGGGGAAAAACTATGTTCCCTTGGGAAATAAAAGAAAAGAACTTGCTCACGAGAAGAAGAGAGGGGGAGGCCTCAGAAGAAAAGAGGAGAAACTAAAGCAAAAACTAACAAGACCATGACTTGGTGGGGGGGGGGGAATCAAAAGGGTCTTTCGAAGCGGAGAAAAAGGCTTGCTAAAATGAATACCAAAAGAGGGGACAACAAGATCTGGTATTCAGAAAGTAAGAGCAGTTCAATTGAAGGAGTTCCAACAGGAAAGGGGGGTTACTGTAACGAAAAAGTCACCCCTACTTTTTCCGGAAGAGGGCCGGAATCCTCAAAAAAGAGAAAAAATTCATCTCATGTGGAAACCGTGGCTACCCGAGGCGCGCCCATGCCTACAGAAAGGAAAACACGATGTGTCCGACTCCGGAAGAAAAGCGGTAACCAAATACAAAAAAGAGCTCAATGGGCGCAGTCTTGAAAAGATCGATCCTCCAAGACTACTAGCTGCGAACCGGGGAGTCCGGGAAGGGGAACTGACACTACGGGAAAAGAGGAAGAGAAACAATATTTTCCACTTGAGAGATCGCGCATACCGTACTTAATCAGGCTCTACCATGCTCAAAATTGAACTGAGACCAGAAAGGACCTTAGAAGGACCTGGGGAACAACCTCAGACTATCTTACCGGTTCTCCTGTCATAAGTTCAGGAAGGGTTGAGAGCCGTTTCATTCCCGAAACGAAGTAAATTCTTAGGAAGGCAATAATATCGGCCGTTTTGGAACCCATCTTCAAAGGGAAAAGGATCGCTGATAGTCTTCTCCGTCGGAATCAAGGCAACTCCTTGGAAGAGGGGTAAGGGGAACAGCGTATTGTCATAGAGAAGCCATAGCTCTCAGGACGCAAACCCCTTCGCCAACGGATTAAGAAAAAGACCTTGAGAGGATCAGTCGGCATCCATCAAGGGGGAGACTACAAGAGTCTACAAGGTCGACAGAGGGAGCTCCCCTCCCACCAAACGCAAAGTATCCTCCTAGTAGCAAAGGGGAATTTATAAAAACGTACAGTGACGCCTACCAGGATAGAAAGGAAAACACAGGGAACTCTGGTTGTTGGAACCAATAAGGAGGAATAATTTACATAATACGCGAAAGAGCCTCTCCGAGGGAAAAAAGAATCGAAGGGGGGGTACTCGGGAGACTGACAAAGTACAGGGAATCGCTTCATATTGCGCGAAACACCCCAAGGGCTCAGGAGATGCCACTCCCAGGGAAGGGGGGGGGGGGGGGCCTATCTATTTGATCCCTCGAGGGAGGCTCACCATCACCCCCCAGGAAAAACACAAAGGAGGGAATTGAGGGATTGCCGGATTAGCTGGAAAGGACAAATGACCGAAGTTTATTCTTGGGAAGGGGGTCTTAAGCTACTATATTGGTCAAACGTGAAGGTCACCCCCGCCAAGAAGACAAGGTCTCTCTCTTCGAGGCCCCAGTCCTGAGAAACGGTTCGGTAAGCCCAGAAAGACGTTGTCCCCATGATGGAGACCTGTCGTGGGAAAAGAGGGGGCCGACTTTTCTTATGTCAAGAGAAAAGCACTAAAAGCAAAAAAAAAAAGGGACGATCTCAAGGACGCCTATGTTGCCATGCCTCAGAGGATGAGGGTTACAGCTG